>Ga0210377_10001195_pt1 | contig 23871 bp, 21 predicted proteins | sample PLM4_65_b1redo_FD_155480 | JGI IMG/M metagenome (GOLD analysis project Ga0210377, IMG submission 155480) | Groundwater sediment microbial communities from an aquifer in East River, Colorado, USA - PLM4_65_b1 redo | ecosystem: Environmental > Terrestrial > Soil > Riparian zone | place: USA: East...
GGCCTGTGTTGCACTACCTCCTGACCCAGCGCCAAAGCAACGATGTCGTCTACGTCCATCACGGCGCCTTTCCGGCCTACCAGTATTACGCCAAGCGCCTCGGCCTCGATCAGAGCAAGACGATCTTTGGCATCAAGGCAAAGCAGCGCTTCTGGAATTATGTCGACGACGTCGAGCAACTGCACGGGTTGCCGCGGGTCTGGATATTGTTCTCGCACGGTGTCTCCCTGAACGGGATTGATGAGCAGACGTTGATCCTGCAATACCTCGATCGCATCGGAAAACGCCTCGACTCCCACCAGGCACCCGGAGCGGCGCTGGTGCTGTACGACCTCACGGGGGTGTAGGAACAGAAAATGGGGTAGCTCAGCCTATCCCCTTTTCTTGCCCCCCATGGACGATATTCAAGATCTGGGCATCTCTACCGAACGACGTGATGAGCCAGGGCGGATGGCGCGCACCCGCTCCTGGAAATTCACCGGTTGCCGATGGTACTGGCGTGGATGTGGAGAAGTATGATCGGCAGCGGATTGCATGGATTGATCTGGCCCGTGTTTGTGATCACTCGGCTCCTTGAACTGGAGGCGGATTCTCAGCACACCGTTGAGATCCAGTGCGTTCTTGGTCGGCGCAGCTTCTGATATACGGAGCGGTCTATATTGATGTCGCAATATGATGTGAAAGGCATTTAACGACTTCGATCGATTGAGTCATTCTACACCTCTCGCCGATCGCCCTCTGGGTTGCAGGCGTTAACGTGTTTCATCTCGGAGAGAGAATGCGAACTGTCGGCAATGATAACCGGATTGGGTGCGCCATTCCGGTGGAAGCGATCGGGGAAACATCGGCACAAGGGAGATGGCACAATGAAATTATCCGTCGTGATGCCGGTCTTCAATGAGGCCGGGACGATCCATACGATCGTCAAGCGGGTTCAAAACGTCGCGATCGAGAAGGAAATTATCATTGTGGATGATTGCTCGACCGATGGGACCCGAGAGCTTCTAAAAGGAGTGCAGGAGGCCAATATCAGAATATTTTATCACGATAAGAATCAAGGCAAAGGGGCGGCGTTGCGAACCGGGCTCAGTCATGTTACCGGCGATGTGTGTGTGATACAGGATGCTGATCTTGAGTATAACCCAGAAGAATATCATCGCCTTCTCAAGCCAATCCTGGACGGCAGGGCCGATGTGGTTTACGGGTCTCGGTTCCTGAGTTCCGATGAGCGTCGCGTGTTGTTATTCTGGCACTCGCTTGGAAATCAATTTCTGACGTTGTTATCGAACATGTTTACCAATTTGAATCTGACCGATATGGAAACAGGCTACAAGATGTTTAGGGTCGAAGTGATCAAGGGGATGAAGCTGGAACAGAACAGGTTTGGGTTCGAGCCGGAGTTCACTGCGAAGATCGTGAAGAAGAAATGGAGGATCTATGAAATCGGGATTTCGTATAGAGGCCGCGACTATCTTGAAGGTAAGAAGATCGGATGGAGGGATGGAGTCGCAGCGTTATGGTGCATCGTCAAATACAACCTGATGAAGGGGTAAAGAGTGATTGATCGCATTAGACCCGTGACAGGGTGACGTTTTGTTCTGATGACTCAGAAATCTCAGGCATCCACAGCGACAAGAGGATTTGGTTTTCTGGAGGGCTTCTTGGCAAGACAGCGAACCAGGATGGCCAATCGACTGATCCCCCACGCATACAGGGGTGGACGGCTGCTCGATATCGGGTGTGGGTCATATCCCTACTTCTTGTTCCATACGGAGTTTCGCGAGAAGTACGGTTTGGATCAAGTTGTCAATAAGGCTTTGAACACGGAATGCGCTAGGAACAAGACTTGCCTCATCAGCTTTGATGTCCATCGCCACGACGCGCTGCCCTTCAAGAACCAGTGTTTTGATGTGGTCACGATGCTCGCGGTTTTCGAGCATATAGAACCCAAGCGGTTACCAACCCTGCTGGGCGAGATATATCGCGTCTTGAGACCGGGAGGTCTCTTTGTTTTGACAACACCGGCAGCGTGGACAGATCATTTGTTGAAGACCATGGCGAAAATTAGACTCGTCAGTCCCATTGAAATCGAGGACCACAAGGACACGTATACTCATTCGAAAATCGCCAGATACCTGGAAGCATCCAATTTCAGAAACGAGAAGTCTAAGTTTGGATACTTCGAATTCTACATGAACATCTGGGCCGCATCAGTGAGGTAATCAACAGGCTTTTTCGTTCAATGGCGCTGTTAAGGCATTGTATAGAAAAGTGGATGCGCTGCGGTACGTTCCTCAAATCGAATTCCGGCCGGAAACTCATCGAGGCCTACGGAGGGAGGGTAGAGTTAATCCCGCTGACCTCGGGGTACGAGTCAATCCCATTTTTAGTTGAGATTCGATCGCGGCTCCTGTGTGATGCCTATGCTGCCTGAGCAGTGGCTTCGGTGGCGCACGCCGCTCGCCGGAGCAAGGCGGCCCGCAACTGGGGCAAGGCTCGGTACCCCTTGACCCGCCGGAGCCGAGGCTCCAGATCCAGCACGGCACTGGCCACCCACCGCAGTTTCTGCTCGCCGCTCTGCCACCGGGTGACGCGACGAATCGCCCGGTCCACCTGCGCATTGATCGACTCCAACACGTTGGTCGTCGCGAAGCTGCGGCTCAAGACCGTCGCGAGCCCGAGCCGATGGAGCGTGAGCGTCTCGTCCAGCCCCTCGCGCAGCGAGGCCGCCGCGGATGGATTCTCCCGCGCCAAGGCCCGGCCCAGCGTGTCGAGCTGGGCCTTCGCTGCGTCGTAGGTCGGCTGCCGATAGGCGGTTTGGAGCTGCGTGCGTACGGCCGCCTGGCGGGGCTTCGGCAAGTAGCTCACCACGTTCTCGCGCTTGTGCCACTGGCACCGCTGGACCACCGCGTCCGGGCCCGCCACCATGCGGATGGCGGCCCGCAGGCCTTTCCCGCCATCGACGAGCCACAACAGGCCCGCCTCGGGGTGGAGTCCCCTGGTGACCAGTCCCTGCAGGAACTCGGTGAGGACCCGGGTATTCTCGGTGGCCGTCTGCACGAGCCCCAGCACGATTTTCTGGCCCGTCAGCGTGATGCCGGCGGCCAGCACCACGGCATCGCCAGCGAGGCTCTTGCCATCCAGGAACATGGCCACGAAGTCCTCGCCCGTCAGATCGCGCTCCACCAACGCTTTGAGCCGCGCCGCGCTCGCCCGAATGAATCGGCGCGAGACCGTGGCGCGCGACAACCCAAACGTCTCCGGCACGGTCTCGGCACACTCCTGATACCGGCCGCAGCTCAGCCCCACCACCACCCGCCGCAGGAGCCCGTCGTCCAGATCCCGCGGCCGCTGCAGCTTCTCATAGGTCACCAACGGCACTTCGGCGTTCGTATACACATTGCGGACGCGGGGAAAGCGTACGGGCAGCTTCTGGTCCCCGAGATACACCGAGCCCTGCTGCTGGCTCCAGCGCACATGCCCGGGTTGTCGGCCCGCCCGCTGATACCGGGCCCCCGCCAATGCCGTCACTTCCGCTTCCAACGTCTCCTGCACGGCCTGCAAGCCCAAGGGAATCAAGGCCTGGATCAACGCGACCTTCGCATCCACCGTTTCCAACTCCCACGCCACCTCCGGGCTCCTCTTGCAGTTTCCGATCGACTTCGCTACTGTCCGTTTCATGCGGCTCCTCCTGTGTGTGAGATGGGGGTGTCTTCGCCGACACCCACTTCACCACATCAGGAGCCGCAGCTCAAATCTCAACCAAGTTTAGGACGATCTCCGGGGTACTCGACGACTGAGAATCGTCGCTCGCTTGTCGAGCGATACGGGGGTACGTCCTTCAATCCTCCTATCTGACCAGGAGACCGCTCGGAGCGGCAGGAGTCGTGGTATCAGGGGAGGTGTTTGACGTTAATACTCCCCGCAGGCTACTCAGGCTCTCTCCTGGTAAACTAATCGTGAGTTGTTCTCCGCCCGCAGAGAAATTACCAACGGTTTTCAAATTCTCGCTCTGACTAGTTCTGAAAGGAGTCAACGTCCCATTCGGCAATCCCGAGATCGTAACGGTTTTCTGCGAGGTGGCGGTGTTTAGCACAAGACGATTGGCACTCGTGTGCTTTCCAGCCAAGACTCAAGACCGCGCTATCATCCGGTGTCGCTTCGACGATGTCTGGTCTAACCGGTAGATCGTTCACGCAGGCTCTCTTCTGGGAGTGTGATGTGAGTTGTCCCACCTCTTGAAAAACCCCTCGATCGCTGTCTATGATAATGCTGTGCTTCAATCGTCGTGTGAGAAGTAACGTGAAAGCAGAAATCAAAGCCCTCATTAGCGATACGAAAGTTGAGCCATTAGTGAGATGGCTTGTGAAGAGAATTCGCGGCAATAAAATTCGTTTTGAGTTAGTGAAAAATGAGATATATGACCGCCAAGCATTCGAAGTCATGAGACGCGTACTGTCCCCGATCTCGAACTGCGTAGATATCGGATGCCATCGCGGTCGATTCATGCGCGAGATTCTAAAATATGCGCCGGATGGCCATCACTTTGCTTTCGAGCCCATACCGCAGCTTGCCGCGCAGCTTCGTGACGCTTTCCCTTCCGCCCAAGTGTTTGACCTCGCGCTCAGCGACAAATCCGGAGAGGCTCCTTTCTATATTTTCGCTAAGTCCCCAGCACGGAGCGGTCTGAACCGGCGCGACTTTCTCCGCCATGCAGAGCCCCGTCAGGCGACCGAAGTCCGCACTGAACGACTCGACGCCCTGCTTCCCCCCGATATCAGAGTTGCGTTCATTAAGATCGATGTGGAAGGAGCCGAGGGACTCGTTATTGCCGGTGCTCTTGACACGATAAAGAGGGACAGACCATTCATTGTTTTCGAAGACGGAACGTCTTCTAACAGGGCGTTTGGAATACCCCGTGCCAAAATCTATGACCTTCTGGTCCATCAGTGTGGGCTTCACCTTTCTCTATTACCACACTGGTTGTCGGGAAAACGCCCACTGACGGAGCGAGAGTTCGCTGAACAACGCGAGTGGTACTTCCTCGCGCATCCAGCCACTAATGTCGGAGCCCCGCTGGGACGTTCCTCAGAAACGGGCCGTAGGTGGCCGCCTCAGTGAGCTGCACGTGCTACCCCAACTCGCGCAGGGCTTGGCGAGGTGGGTCGTCGTCCGGGTGCAATCTCAAGTTGGGTTGATACAAACCGCGTCACACGAATTTTGGCGCGTGTGTCGATGAACCTCTTGGTTGTTGGCGGCGCGGTGTTAGGCGAGGATTTCTCTTGGCCTCCGTTTACCGAGGAGGTGCGAGGAGCACGCCATAAGCTCGGGTTGGCGGCGTGTCGCGCGCGCTCCACACGTTGCTTAACACGCGGACGCTCCGGCGCGCCGAGAGGGTTCAGCATGCTTGTTCCTCGTGCCGCTTGGTGACCCGGGTGTTGTTGCGAGTCCATTCGGGTGTCGAAGCTTCCAGCTCCCGGGGGGGTGCTCACGTTCAGGGTCTTCATCATCGTTCGGGTCAGAACACTTGGAGCCCTTTGGGTGGGGCGGGCGCAGCATCCAGTGCTTGTGTTGTTACCGAGACCGCGTTGGACGGGGCTGAGGTATTGCCGGCCGCGTCGTACGCGCGCACAGTATAGGAGTAGGTCGTCGACGCAGTGAGGCCGGGGTCCGAGTAGCTCGTGCTGGCCGTCGTCGCGACTTGTACCCCTTGGCGATAGACTTTGTAGCCAACGACCTTCACGTTGTCGGATGATGCGGACCACATCAGGTACGCGGCGGACGATGACACCGACGGATTCCGAAGGTTGGTGGGCGCCGAGGGCGCGGTGGTGTCTGCCGCAGACGAGCCACCCTCTGGACTCAAAACAATCAACGAGACGGCGTTGGGTTGAAGAGTGAACGTCCGACTCACCCCAGCGGCCGGGGGTAAGACCAGATCTTCCACCTTCTCAAGCTCCGCCTTGGTCGGATCGTAGGTGACGTTGCTGTGAGTCTCATCCACCAGATATCGCTTCATGCGAATCGACTTCCCGCTAAATTCGGAAGGCAAGCTTGAAACCACCAGGTCGGTGGAGAAACTTGTCGTTCCAGTGTTCTGGTAGTTCCACGTCAACACCGTTACTACGTCCGGATCTTTCGCCGCCAAGGCGCCCACGCCGATGCCGTTTGCATCCATGGCCTCCGAGGCACTGATCCGGGTGCCGGCCATCATGCTCAGCATCGTGAAGCTGTTGTACTGAGGAAACGGTGGAGTTCCCCCGTCCTGAATAATCCCTTGTAGGGTAGGTGCAGGTCGTTTGACCCTGAAATAGAAGATTTCGCTCAACCCTGCGTCGAGCGCGTACCAGTTCATCGGAGCGACCATGCCAGCGGACCGCGTGATCACCAAGGGGTCATCTTCTATGACAGGGGGGCCTTGATCTGCGTTCCATTCAGTCATTATCAGTTCGGCTGTCGGTAATCCGGCGGCGGTCAACCAGGAGCGAACAGTGGCGGCTCTACCTGGAAGTTTCGAGGGCAATGTGTCCTCATATCCGTGCCAATTAACGAAATTGAGCGGGAGACTATTCGCTTTCACGTAGTTAATCAATCCTTGAAGCCCTGCGGTATCAAAGCCTGCGACGGTTGGTCCGCCAACCTTTGCGGTCGGGTCGGCAGCTTTCACACCTTGCGCGGCATATTTATAGAGAGGGTAGTATCCACTCATGCCGGTAGATGATACCAGCGTAAGATTCGGTTCGTTCCATACGGCAAAATACTTGATCCCATACCCTTTAGTAATATTCAAGTGAAACACCACATCGCGAACTAATTGCTGCCACTTCGCAAAGTCAGTCGGGGGATTCTGCGCATACCCGTAGCCCGTGACATACGGGTCCGTTCCATAGGAGGTGTCTGCTAACCATGTTGGCATATAGCCCAAGGTGAGAAGCACGTCCGCTCCGGTCGCCTGGACATTCTCAATATTGCCATCGAGCAGCGTCCAATCGTACACACCCTCGGCGGTGGAGATGATATGGAGCATGGCATCTATCCTCACCAATCTCGTGCCGACGGCGGTGAGGCGGGTCTGCTCTCCCGTCGTGAACCGATCAAACGTGCCACGCCTGCCCTGGGCGAAGTTCACAAAGGTTTTTAGTGGTCCGCTGGTCTTAGCCGCGTCGACCGATAGGGTAGCGCTGGCCGCATTGGCTGTTTGGGCACCAATCAAAGACAGAAGAATCGCGCAGCCCGCTCCAAACCAACTCAGGTTTCCAAATAGGGGCGCGATTCGCCTTGCTCTCCTCAACATGGTCAACCTCCTGTAGCGGCCCTGCCGTTACCATCGAACGTGACTGCTTATTTTATAGCAAATCGTGTGCCCGTCGTCGAAATATTATAACCTTCTTTGATCTAATTGTTTTTATTGAAATCACGTTACACATTGACCTCAATTCCCGACGCGTTCTAGGCGCCGGGATGACGGATTTCAACCAGAATCCACGATTCAACGTTACGGATCAGTAAACTGTAAAATATCTAACCGCCCTACCTAATCGATTCCTGCCATGTAACTTGGTGGTCGAGTGGCTCACTCTGGGAGGGACCGCTCAGGCTCTACTGTCGGCCTGGACCCTGGATCGTCTCCCAGACCACTGCCAGTCACGCGTACGTGCTCAGCGGACCAGGAGCAGAGCGGATCCCAGCCACCCGCGACGCGCGGATCATCGGCCCGGTGGAGCACGACGGGTACGGCCAGTCGGCGGCTGCGAGTTGAGTGGGGCCGCACTGCTTGACGATCAGTTGGCGGAGAAAACCGCGAAGGACGTGACAATCAACATTTAACCTGACTCCAGGTGTCTGCCTGTTCGTTGACAAAGCCATCGTGCAAATTGTATTAAAACACCATCCGGCTCGAATCGACCTGGGGCAACGCCCCGGGCTGTATAGGCCTCTTGACGGGGCGTCCTGTATAAACGCCCCACACTCTCAAGACCTGCGAAGCCGCCAAGCGTTCCTCCGGTTACATTTTATCTGAAGAGGGATAAGCGTCGGCGGAGGGAACATCTGGATCAGCGGCGGAACTTGCGTTGGTTCGCGAAGCGGTGATTATGAACAAAGCTGGCCCGCCATCTACTAAAGGTGCCGTTGTGGAGATCAAGGACAAGTGCGTGAGATTTCTCTCTAGGGTAGTTCGAGTGCAGCACTCGAAGACTGTCTTGTCTTTAGCAGGCTGGCTAAGGCGCCATTTCCCTACGATCTATCGTATGGCTCGACCGGCGTGGCGCGCTGTCATGAAGTGGTTCCCTAAGCCCGGTTACTGGGACGACCGGAGGCACTTCAACTATTATCAGGAAGTCCTACGGCTTGCGAGAGTCTATGCATCGTCTGGGGGCCAAGTCATCGATGTGGGAACGAGCGAGACGGAGGTGCTTCAGCAGTTGAACTGGTTCACGCGGCGGGTCGCGCTCGACAAACGGCCCATCCCTCCGCAACCGGGCATTGAGACCGTGAAAATGGACTTCATGGACTATCAGCCGGTCTCTGAGTTTGACCTTGTTATCTGCCTGCAGGTCTTGGAGCACTTACAAGAGCCGGATGTTTTTGCCCGGAAGCTGTTGGAGACGGGTCGGACCATCATCGTTAGCGTGCCGTACAAATGGCCGAAGGGGGCCTGTAAGTACCACGTCCAAGATCCTGTCGATGAGGAGAAGTTGGAGATGTGGACGAAGCGCAAGCCCGTTGTGGTCTCGGTCATAGCCGACCGCAAGGAGCGGTTGGTTGCGGTCTATCAAAACCAAGATGTTCAAGGCATGCGAAGAGGAATGGTCCATGACACGCTCGTGGACGTGGACGTTCTGGACCCGCTCAGGGATGGTCTCAAGAAGGTCTGAGTAAGTCGTCAGGTCCTAGTGCATGACGGGACTCCCTGAAGGATGCTTGATGCCTGCTCAGGGACGACCCTAAGAGATCACCTACGTCGATGCTTTACACCGGCAGGGTTGTTTCACGCGTGCGAAAAAGCTGGAGCTGCTGCTGACTCAGCCATCGGTTGGATGAGGACCTTGTAGACCGCGGTCCCAATAGATGCGGGATCGGCTTTTTCATGGACATATGGACGTGGGTGCTCATTTGACCCAGAGGCCGGTGGGCGAGGAGGGCGCTGTGCTGTCGCCTCCTGAACCCAAAGTTGCGACGATTTTAGACGCGAGGTTCTGACGAGCTGTGTTCCAAACCAAAGGGTCGTCAGACCACGCCTGCGTCTTGTAGGTCCACCGGGTGCCGTAAACACGTCCTTCGGTTAGCGCGTAAGGTATGAGCGCGTCCACGATTTGTTGGGCATAGGTTCCTTGCCCAAGGCGCACTAACAGATTGAGGTATTCCTTATCCTGCAGGCCGCGACGAGCTCCCAACGTGCGCATGCTATCCACTGGACCCGCAATTCCGATTGGCTGTCCTGGAAAAATCATCACGCCGTCGCCATTGGGATATGAGACGCCCGTTGCCAGGTCGTCATACGGATTGGTCGCCCAGTATGTCGTACCCCAGAAATACATGAAGTCGACGTCAGCACGGTACTTCCACGCGATCCAAGGCCATGTGAAGAAGCCCAAACGTCTAGTGTTTACACCAGCCGACCCGATGAATGGCGGTTTGGACTGATAAAACCCGCACTTATTCCCACCGAGTGGAGGCGCGATCTTTTTTCGATCGGCACACGTGACCACGTCTGGACTCCCATTCATATATTCTGTCCCGATGAACTGTCGGCCGTTGGGGATCCACCAATCAACAACCTCCCAGAGGGTCCTGCCTCCGGCCCAGTTGCGGTAATCCGGATTGCTCGCGGGGTTCGTATGACCTTCGTCCCAATTATACGCGTCGGTCGAGACCGTGACCGCATACGGGAGGTCTGGGGTGACGCTGTTGATCACATCGCCGTAAATGAAGGCCTTGGCGAATTTACTGGGAGATGTGCTGGGCTCGTCGGTGCCCCATGGATAGACAAAGGCCATCTTGTCCCAGCCTTTGGCTTTGTAGTGTGCCCAGGCTTGGCTGAGGTAGCTCTTCGCGCGAGCCTTCCAGCAGTCTGAGCCGACCGTGCAAACATCAGTGGGCAATCCGTTTGGCGCCCAGTCGTCCAGCAGGATTTCAAAAAGGTTGATCTTGTATTGATTGATCAATGTCGCGGCGTACTGGTCGGTCTGAGTCCAGTTGATTACCGCAGTGTCGCCGTTGAACGTCATGTTATACCGCGGATTCGCTGGCCAGGCATTCTTGGGAGAGATACGCCACTGTGCGAACCGCTCGTGGTATTTCATAGCCAGAGCTTTATGCTCGGCCGAGAGATTAGCCACTCCCTCCCGCTTCGAGATCTCCTCAGTTACGGTGTCCGCGAAGAAGTACGGCGGCGAGTTGGTCGCGGGAAGTGCGAAATTATGCACGGTCAGCGTGACAGGGATCGTCTTAGATCCCTGATCAGAGGTCACGGTGATGGATCCCGTGTAGAGTCCGGCCGGCTGAGTCGCGGGGACCCGGATATCAATCCAAAAGCCCTGTGTCGTGTTTGCTGCGACGGTTGTGGGCATTCCGTAAGGCGAAGCATCAAAAGGAATGAGCGGGTCTGGCCACAGGCCGCCATCGGTAGTCTTCACGTATTGTTCTTTGTAGATTTTTATCCTGCCGGACCAGACGGAGGGATTGCCCTCGTATTTGTTGTACCCCGTTGCTGCCAGAGAATTGGTACCCGAGCGGAGGTCGGAAATTGACACGTTCACATTGTTCGCTTGTGCAGCTGCGGGTGTCACGAACAACTGAAACGCGACGAACTCGTTCTTGGCCGAGAACAACGTGATCTGCCGTCCGTCCCAAACGGCGTTGGTCGCCTGAATGGGATCTTCCGGCTTGATCTTTGCGAGATCATCGGCCGCCCAAATGACGACCTCGGCCTGCGCGGGGGTCCAGATGCTCGCTATTGCACACGTAGCGAGCAACACCAGCAACGAACGAATCGATTGTATCCGTGTTCTTTGTGTCATATTCGCCTCAAGGGTTGCCAACGAAAATTCCTCAATCTGGGACTCACTGGCTTCGCGAATGAGTCCAGGCGCGAGCCTCAAGACTGTAGAGACCGACATCTCTTAAAATAAAACTAACACCGCGGTCCTCCGATTTCTAGCCGAGGATTTCCTTAGAGGACCGTCTTGCTCCCTTCGTTGGAGAAGTCGCTTTCATTCCCGGCAATATCGACGGCCGTGATTGCAAAATAGGTGGTTCCCAGCTCGAGATCCGTGAAGGTAAAGGTCGTGCCACCGTCGACCGGGACCCAGGAGCTGGACGCCTTGGAGAGGGGCGAGGTTGTACCGAAATACACCCGATATCCCGCGAGATCCGTTAACGGGCTACCATCCGCGCTCATCGTTGCTGGTTCCCACAGCAGTTGAGCTGACGTGTCGGGCGATGATGTTGGTGACGGGTTCTGGCCGGGAGGCGGCTGTTCAGTAAAGAGTTCTGTCGGCCCGCTGCCCCCACCACACCCTTGGTTGAATACGAGCGGTAGGCTGAGTAGGAACCACAGGCCAAAACTGCGTGTTTTTGATCCCATAACCGTCTCCCCCAATATCGAGTGTCGGCCGAGTATAAGCAACAGCTATGCCATTTAATGTTCTTGGGCTAATAATCTAGAATATATTGATTTAATTACAGTTTAAATTGATTATCGCCTTGGCGTCGGATCGTAAATAGCGAGGGGGTGACGGAATTCTAGCTCAAACCTGAGATTGAGATGACAGATTCGTAACTAATGGTCGCCAACTGAAATCTGCTGGCTGGTTTCTCTTCAACGCCGAGCCGTCTGACTCAAATACACACGGAAGCCTGCGAGATCGGTCGATGGCGTACCGTTGCTGCGGAAATGTTCTCAGGTCGCGATGACGCGATTACTGAGGGGGTGGTTTGTGGCGAATCCAGCTCGGGTGGGTGATGTGATGACTTTTGATCTTATAGTTGAGCACCCGCGCGCTGATTCCCAGGATGTTTGCAGCGTCCTTTTGGACCCACCCGGACATGTGAAGCGCGGCAAGAACGGCTTGCTTTTCGATTTCATCGAGGTGCATTCCCGCAGGGATGCGAAACCCACGTTCGTGGTCGGCCGCAACGGAGACAGTGAAATTGATGTCTTTGGGCTCGATGGTGCCTCCCTCGGTCATCAGCACGGCGCGTTCGATCGCATTTTCCAGCTCACGGATGTTTCCCGGCCACGGCTGGTCCTCGAGCATTTTAAGGACCGACGGGCTTAGAGGCCCCATTCGTTTTCCAATCTCTTTGGTGTATCGCTGGAGAAAATGCTGGGCCAAGAGCGAGATGTCTTCTTTTCGTTCGCGTAAGGGAGGGAGGACGATGGCGACGACGTTGAGGCGGTAAAAGAGGTCCTCCCGGAATCGGTGAGTGTCCACCTCGTGTTTCAGGTCCTTATTCGTCGCGGCGATCACCCGGACGTCGATCTTAATGGTTTTTTCTCCCCCCACGCGTTCAAACTCGTGTTCCTGAATCACCCGTAGAAGCTTCGCTTGGGTCGCGAGGCTGATTTCGGCGATCTCGTCGAGAAACAGCGTTCCGGAGTCGGCGAGCTCGAATCGCCCGATCCGCTGACGGTCTGCACCGGTAAAGGCGCCTCGCTCGTGTCCGAACAACTCACTTTCCAAGAGCGGTTCGGGAAGAGCGGCGCAGTTGACTTTGATGAGGGGTCTCTTCGCGCGCGGGCTCGCCGCGTGGAGGGCATTGGCAACCAACTCCTTTCCCGTTCCGGTCTCTCCTTGAATCAGGATCGTGGCATGGCTCTTCCCGACTTTCTGAATGAGGGTCAGGAGAGCGGTAAACTGCGGACTCTGGCCAACTAGGCGGTGCGGCCAGTCGGTGCTCTGTCGAAGATCATCGAGAGTCTGGACGAGGGTCTGATGTTCAAGTGCCTTTGAGACTCTCAGTTCTAATTCTTCGATCGGGAAGGGTTTCAAGAGGTAGTCATCAGCGCCGATCCGCATGGCTTCAACGGCATTTTCTACTGTTCCGTGTGCGGTCATGACGATCACGGTGGTGAGAGGATTCGTCTGTTTGGCCGCTTTCAGGACGTCGATTCCGCTCTGTTGTGGCAAGGACATATCCGTGATCACGATCCCGAAGCTTTCTTGGCTGATGAACTGTATCGCGGTTTCCGCGTCTTCAGCCTCGACGACGATATGGCCCGAACGCCTAAATGCTTCGACGATGCCTTGTCGGAGCGGTTCATGGTCTTCGACGACGAGGAGTTTTTTCATGACTTAGGCGGCCTGCGCGGGAGGTGAGAGCAGCAATGGAATGTGAATCGTGAACGTTGTGCCGGTGCCTATTTGGCTGTTGACTTCCACGGCACCGTGAAGGTTTTCGATGATTTTTTTTGCGTTGGCCAGTCCAAGGCCGGATCCGTTTCCTTTTGTCGTGAAGAATGGCATAAACAACTTCGGGAGTCGGTCGGGAGGGATGCCTTCGCCGCTATCGCTGATGGTGACCACTAGTCTCTCGTGACTTGCTTCTGCCCAGGTTTCCCTGCCGGTGGTGATGATAATGGTCCCATGACGTTGGCGGACGGCGTCGATGGCGTTGTTGATGAGATTAAAAAACACAATTTCCAATTGTTGGGGGTCGACCCACGTCTTCGGAGAGTTGTGAGCGAACCGCCGGATGATTTGAAAAGGGTACGTGTGTTCCAGCGAAATCACCTGCCCTAAGACTTTCTCCAGAATATCTTCGATCCGGACGTGTTTGGGGTCGAAGCGAATCGGCCTGGCGAACGCGAGGCAATCGGTGATGCTTTGATTGAGCCGCTGGACGTCTCCCATGATCGATCGGAGTTTACGGTCCACATCGGGATCGGCTGCGGATGTTTTTCTCAATAACCCCACCATGACCTTGATGCTGGCGAGCGGGTTCCGCATTTCATGCGCGAGGCCGGCTGCCATCTGTCCCAGCTCGACCAACCGCTCCTTGAGCTGCGCCTGTTCTTCCATCCGCTCGATTTGCGTCAGGTTCTTTAAGAGCGCGATAACTCCCTGCTGGTATTCGTCGGGGGGGGACAGCGGGGTGGTCGTGATGCCAATCGTCATCGGGCGGCGCCCCGTGATCTGGATCTCAGCGCGGTCCAAGGGGGTTTGCAGCAGCACGGCGTCGGACAGAAAGGCGACGAGATGAGGGTGCTCACCCAGCACGCTCGGCAGGGGTTGTCCTTCACAGGGCCCGGCGCCGAGGTCCAGGATCGTGCGTGCGGCGTTGTTGACCAGGAGGACCTCTTTGTTCGCATTGATCACAAGAATGCCGGTGCGAATGTTGGAGAACACTTGCTGGAGAAGGACAGTGCGATTCGTGACCACGATGGCTGATTGTATCGAGTGTCGAACAGTTCGGCAAGAAATGCGAAGATCTTTCACCGCATGCCCCGCGATCGCCACTCGATCAGGTCGTTAGCTTTACAATCTGAAAAACCGCATCGTATAATCCATCGGTAAGCTACATTTTTTTGAAAGGATGGTTGATGGGAGATCGACGACCACGGAACGGTGTTCGCGGAGCGTTCTTGGCCTTGCTCCTGATCGGGGCGGGGATGGTGCTGGGGTTCACGTTCGCCGCGGATGTCGGATGGCTGCCCTTCAGTCGGGCCCAAAACGACGTGAAATCCGTCGAGCGCGTCTCCATGCTGGGGACGGCGCCGAATTTCGTGGCGGTGTCGAAGGCGGTCACGCCGGCGGTGGTTAACATTTCCACGACGCGGGTGGTCAAGGGTGAGGAGGGCGGCGGCGCGCCGATGAACCCGTTTTTCGAGGATCCGTTTTTCCGCCGGTTTTTTGGCGACGAATTCTATCGACAGTTTGAGGCTCCCCGGCAGCGGAAGGAGCAGAGCCTCGGCTCCGGCGTCATCGTCGACGGGGGGTACATCGTCACCAACAACCACGTCGTCGCGAAGGCGGACGAAATCAAGGTGGTGCTGTCGGACAAGCGGGAATTCAAGGGGACGCTGGTCGGCACCGATCCCAAATCAGATCTGGCCGTGATCAAAGTGGCGGCGTCGGATCTGCCGACCATTCCGTGGGGCGATTCGACCCGTTTGGAAGTGGGCGAATATGTCTTGGCGGTGGGGAACCCGTTCGGCTTGAACCAGACCGTGACGATGGGGATCGTCAGCGCGGTGGGACGGGCGAACGTCGGCATCGCCGACTACGAAGATTTCATCCAGACGGACGCGGCGATCAATCCCGGTAATTCCGGGGGGGCGTTGGTCAACGTCAAAGGGGAACTGATCGGCATCAACACCGCCATTTTCACCCGGAGCGGCGGTTATATGGGGATCGGCTTCGCCGTTCCCAGCAAGATGGCGAAGGCGGTGATCGACAGCCTGATTCACAAGGGCAAAGTGGTCCGCGGCTGGCTCGGGGTCACTATCCAGGAGGTCAGCCCCGAATTGGCCAAGCAGTTTGGGCTCAAGGAGTCTCGGGGCGCGCTGGTGAGTGATATTTTGGAGGGGAGCCCGGCGGAGAAAGCGGGGATCGCGCGCGGCGATGTCATCGTCGAAATCGATCGCAAGCCGGTCGAAAATGCCGTGCAGTTGCGCAACCTGGTCGCCGGTCTGGAGATCGGCGCCAAGATCCAGTTGAAGCTGATTCGCGATAAAAAGGACAAACAGGTCGAGGTGACGATCGGCGAACAACCCAAAGAACTGACGAAGGGTGGCGGGCCGTTGGAAGAGGATGCCGGCGGCGGCCTTGCCGGGATCAGCGTGCACGATCTGAGTCCGGAGATCGCCCAGCGTTTTGGCCTGCCGGAGGACGAGGAAGGCGTGGTGGTGACCCGGATCGAGCCGGGAAGCCTCGCCGATGACGCCGGTGTGCAACGAGGCGATGTGCTGCTCGAAATCAACCGGCGGCCGGTCCGGAATACGAAGGACTTTAGTCGCATCGCCCGAGAGATCGAGAAGGACGAGTCGATTCTCCTGTTGATCAACCGTCAAGGACAGACCCTGTTCATCACCCTCACGCCGTAGGGGGAAGGAGTCGGCACATCATGTGGGGCGCGCGGTTCGTCCTGCTCGCGGTGGCACTGTCGGTGGGCGTGCTCTCGGCGTTCCATCTTGAGGTGGCGGAATCCGAGCGTCTGCTGGTCGGCCTCCTGATCGGCTTGGGACTAGCTCTTGCGCCGTTCGCGCTGGATCTGCTGGCGGATGTCTGGCCGTGGCAGCGCGTCGCCGGCGGGGTCCTCGGGTTTACGGCGGGGCTCGGGGGAGCGGGGATCGCCATCTGGGCGGTTGACGCCGCCGGCTTGGTTGGGCCCGTCGCGCTGGTGTGGGCCCTGGGGGTGCTCATCGGGTTGGGGTACCTGGGGTGGCGTTTTGGCGCGGCCGCCGGCGAGACTTTTGCGCGGCCGTCGCCGGGAACCTCGGCGTCCGCCGCGGTCGCGAGCGGCCTGGTGTCGGGCCGAAAGCTCCTCGACACCAGCGTCATCATCGACGGTCGGATCGCGGATCTGTGCGAAACGGGTTTTCTCGACGGTGTGTTCGTGATCCCGCAATTCATTCTGCACGAGCTCCAACACATCGCCGATTCGTCCGATTCGCTCAAGCGCGCCAGGGGACGCCGCGGGCTCGACATCTTGCACCGGATTCAGAATATGCCGGGTCTCGCCGTGAACATCGTGGAAGAGGATTTCCCCCAGATTAAGGATGTCGACGCGAAACTGGTCGCCCTGGCCAAGAAACAGGGCGCGAAGATCGTGACGAACGATCTCAATCTCAACAAAGTGGCCGAGCTGCAGGGCGTTCGCGTGCTCAACATCAACGAGCTGACCAACGCGTTGCGGCCGGTCGTGTTGCCGGGCGAGTCGATGCGCGTCTTTGTCCTGCGAGAGGGCAAGGAAGCGGGGCAGGGCGTCGCCTATCTCGACGATGGGACGATGATCGTCGTCGATGAAGCGAAAAAGTTTATCGGTCGCAACGTCGACGTGGTGGTGACGAGCGTGCTGCAGACCACCGCGGGCCGGATGATTTTCACCCGTTTACGCGATGAATCCGAACGGAGCGAGACGGCCGGCGCTCGTGGCTAAGCACGGAGTGTCCCGACCGCACGCGACCGCGCTGATCCCCGCAGCCGGGCGAGGGACGAGGGTGGGCGGCTCCCGGCCCAAGCAGTTCCGTCCGCTTGGGGAGATGCCTTTGCTGGCCAACACCCTGGCCGTGTTCCAGTCTTCTGCCTTGATCGATGAGATTGTCCTTATTGTTCCGCCCGGGGATGAGGATGTCTGTCGTCGGGAGATCGTCGACCGGTACGCGCTGTCCAAGGTGACGCGGATCGTGCCGGGCGGCGCGTCGCGGCAGGAGTCGGTGGCCGGCGGCCTCCGCGCGGTGGCTCCGGATGTGTCGCTGGTGCTCATCCACGACGCGGCGCGTCCGTTCGTCACCGCCGACCTCATCCGGCGGGTGCTGGAAGCCGCCGCGTCATCGGGCGCCGCCATCGCGGCGATTCCCGTGGTGGATACGCTCAAGCGTCGTTCGTCCCCGAGCGCCGGCGCCGTCACCATCGAACGCGACGGTGTCTGGGCGGCGCAGACGCCCCAGGCGTTTCACCGCTCCCTGCTCGTTCAGGCATTTGCGCAGGCCGCCGCCGACGGGTTCACGGGAACCGATGACGCGAGCCTGGTCGAACGCCTGGGACATCCGATCGCCTTGGTCGACGGTCATCCCGCCAATCTCAAGATCACGACGGCGGAGGACCTCGAATTCGCCGAGGACCTGATCGCCGTTCGCCAGGCGACCGGTTCGCGATCCGGGACCGGCTGATGACGATGCGGATCGGCATCGGGTACGACATCCACCCTCTCGTCGCGGGGCGGCCCCTGGTCATCGGAGGGATCGCGATCCCGTTCGATTTGGGACTGGACGGTCACTCGGACGCCGACGTGCTGCTCCACGCGGTCGCGGACGCCCTCCTCGGGGCGGCCGCCCTGGGCGATCTGGGGCGGCACTTTCCCAACACCGATCCCCGCTATCGGGACATCTCGAGTGTCCGGCTCTTGGAAGCCGTGGCGGACCTCGTCGGCGGAGAGGGCTACCGGGTGGCCAACGTGGATGCGGTCGTGATCGCCGAGGCCCCTCGGTTGGCGCCGTTTGTGTCCGGGATGCGAACGACCATCGGCAAGGCGCTCCGCCTTTCGGAATCGGCGGTCAGCGTCAAGGCGACAACGCACGAGCGTCTGGGCAGCCTGGGACGCGGCGAGGGCATCGCTGCCCAGGCGGTGTGCCTCCTTGAGCGGGTGGACGCCCCGTGAGGTGGAGCGTGCTGAAACGCGATCTGGCCGCGGTCTTCGAGCGCGATCCCGCCGCCACCAGCCTGCTCGAAGTGGTGCTGACCTATTCCGGCTTTCACGCCGTGCTGCTGCACCGGATATCCCATTGGCTGTGGCGACTGGGCGTTCCGCTCGTTCCCCGTTTCTTGTCTCAGCTCGGTCGCTTCGTGACGGGGGTGGAGATCCATCCAGGGGCCCGCATCGGCCCCGGCTTTTTCATCGATCACGGGACCGGGGTGGTGATCGGCGAAACCAGCGAGATCGGGGAGAGCGTGATCGTCTTCCAAGGCGTGACCCTGGGCGGGACCGGAAAGGAACGCGGCAAACGCCACCCAACCTTGGGGAATCACGTGGTGGTGGGGGCCGGGGCCAAGGTGTTGGGGCCGATCACGATCGGCGATCATGTCAAAATCGGCGCGAACTCGGTTGTGCTCCGATCGGTGCCTCCTCATTCAACGGTCGTTGGAATTCCAGGGAAAATCGTCAAGAGTGAGGCCGACTCCCCCGAAACCACCCTCAACCACACCCAGCTTCCGGACCCCATCAGCGAGCGGTTGGAGGCCCTCGAACAGGAGCTCCGCGAGCTCAAAAAGCGCCTGGAATAAGTCAAATTTTTTGCTTGCACAAGGCCCGACTCGCTTGTTACAATAGTCTACTCCATCCCCAATTCATGCATCACTGGTACTGGAACCGGCCATTGAAGGGACCAGGAAGGTCCTTGCCTGACCGGGGAGGGTTCTTGTGCGCTACGGGGCGCGGGTAGGCGAAAGGGAGAGACCGATGTTCGTGCAGACCACAAAGGATGTTGGGGCGGAATTGGAATCCGCGGTCACCAACAAAGAAGACAAGGAAGAGCTTGACGTGGAAGGATTTTCGCGGGATCTGGTTCGAGTCTCGGTGGAGACCCCGGCTCCGGCGGACGCTGAGGCCGAAGAAAAAGAGGCCGAAACCGCCGACAAGGAGACCACCGAGGACCTCATTTGGGTGTATTTTCGCACGATGGGGAAGAAGGCGCTGCTGACCAAAGAAGCCGAGACCCTGACCTTTAAACGGCTTGAGCGCGGGCTCCAGCTCCTTGCGGAAGTCATCCGAGAGATTCGGCCGAAGGACCGCGAGGCGATCGAGCATCTCCAAAAGTTTTTCACGCCGGAGGATCAGGCGCGCCTGAAACAGGTCAGCGACTCGCTGTCCGCTGCGGTGCCGTCCATCGAAAAGCCCTTGGTGGCCCTGATCCGGACGGTGGTCGGGATCCTGGCCGTCAAGGACGCCAAAGACGGTCAGCTTCGCGAGCGGTGGGACCGGCGGTGCCGTTCGGCCGGCGTTGACAGCAAAACCATTCTGCGCTGGAACGAACAGCTCGTTCGGGGCGAGGCGATCATCACCGAAGCGACCAAGGAGTTGGTCGAGGCCAACCTCAAGCTGGTGATCAGTATCGCCAAGCGGTACATGGGGCGGGGACTGGCGTTGTTGGATCTGATCCAGGAAGGCAACATGGGGCTCATGCGGGCCATCACCCGCTTCGAGTACACGAAGGGGTTCAAGTTCAGCACGTACGCCACCTGGTGGATCCGACAGGGCATCACCCGCGCCCTGGCCGATCAATCGCGGACGATTCGGATTCCGGTGCATCTGACCGAGGCGTTTCACAAGATCTTGACCGCGCTGCAGGCGCTCAAGCAGGAGTTCTCGCGGGCTCCGACGTCGAAGGAAATCGCGAAGCGGACCGGGATCCCGGCCAAGAAAGTCGATGAGATTCTTCGGGTGGTGCAAGAACCGTTGGGTCTCCAGGACCCGGTGGGCGGCGAAGAGCTGCAACTCCAGGATTTAATCCGCGACGAGATCTCGCCCTCGCCGTACGACCGGTTGCTCACCAGCGAGATTTCGCAGCGCCTGGCCGATATCCTGGACACCTTGACGCCGAAGGAGGCGCTGGTGATCAAGATGCGGTTCGGACTGGGCGGGGCGAAGGAATCGACGCTGGAGGAGATCGGGGCGATCATGGGCATCACGCGCGAGCGCGTCCGCCAGATCGAGAGCCAGGCGCTCAAAAAACTCCGTTACCCGGACCGGCTGAAGAAGCTGCAAACGCTGAGGGGATAGGTCTCCCCCGCGGTCCGGTCATCGGATCATCGAGAATTCCAAGAGGGGGTGCCGCGGCGCCCCCTCTTCTTTTTCCGGGGGTATCGCGCTCCGCCGCGAAAGCTTGCAGGCTGCTCAAAAAGCTCCAGATGCAAGGCCGCAGGGAGGAGGAAACCGGAGCGTACGGGGTCGTACGTGAGGATTTCCGACGACCGAGAACGCAGCAGATGGACTTTTTCAGCAGCCTGTTAGGACATGACCGGGTTGGGCGGTGCGCGGCCTTCCACCACGGCCAGGAGGTTGTCCGCCGCCATTTGCCCCATCCGCTCTCGTGTGGTCGTCGTGGCGGATCCGAGGTGAGGGAGGAGGAGGGCGTTCTCGCAGGCCAGGAGGTCCGGGTGGACGGCTGGTTCGTGTTCGTACACGTCCAGCCCCGCGCCCGCGATGGTGCGCGCGCGAAGCGCGGCGCCGAGGGCGGCCTCGTCGATCACTGGACCGCGCGCCGTGTTGATCAGGTAGGCGGTCCGTTTCATCGAGGAGAGTTCACGCGCCCCGATGAGGTGCCGCGTGTCGGCCGTCAGCGGGACGTGGAGGGACACGATGTCGGACTCCGCGAGCACCGTGGCGAGGGGAACCATGCGCCACGCGGGATCCGCCTCCGGCACCACGCGCCTGGCGGTGTAGAGCACTCCCATCCCAAAGCCTACGGCTCGGCGAGCCACGGCGCGGCCGATGCGCCCCAGCCCCACGATGCCAAGCGTGGCGCCCGCCACGTCCGCCCCGAGCAACTGGGTCGGCGCCCAGCCCGTCCAGCGTCCTTCGCGCACCAGACGGTCGCCTTCCCCCACCCGCCGGCAGATGCCCAGAATCAGCGCCCACGTTAGGTCCGCGGTGGCCTCGGTCAAGACGCCGGGCGTGTTGGTGACGACGATCCCGCGTTCACGGGCGGCGACGAGGTCGATGTTGTTGAAGCCGACCGCGTAGTTGGCCACGACTTTCAATGCAGGCGCCGCGTTGAACACCTCGGCGTCGATCGTATCGGCCAACGTCGACAGCACGCCGACCTGGCCGGCGATCGCGGCGATGAGTTCCGGTTTCGACAGCGGCCGGCCGAGAGCGGGACAACTCAGGTCGACCCGAGATGCGAGATACGCCATGGCCTGAGGGGGAAGGCGCTGCGTGAGCAGAACCGGAGGGCGGCGCGCCAATGCGGAGCGGCTCACACCGTCCGGCTGATTGCGACGGCCCAGGACGCGAGTTTGAGCCCGAGATACGCGAGCAGGTAGGCGATGAATCCCGCGATGGCAAAGAACGCCGCTTTGCGCCCGTGCCAGCCGAAGGCGCGGTGGCCATACAGGAGCACGGCGTAGATCGCCCACGCCGTCAGCGACCAGAGCTCCTTGGGCGAGAACTGCCAAAACACGCCGTACTCGATTCTGGAGTACACGGCCCCGCTTAGCATCCCGAGGGTGAGGAGCGGAAATCCCAGCGCGATCGTGCGATACAGCACGGTATCCAATTCGGCGACTGCGCCGAGTCGAAAGAACAACGTGGTGAATCGCTTTTCCTTGAGGTGTTTCTCCTGGATGAGGTACATCACGCCGAGCGTGGCGGCGAGCGCGAACGCCGCGTGACCGAGGAAGACCAAGACGATGTGGAGGTTGAGCCAGAGGTTCCACCGTTCCCGGACCACTTCATGCCCGCCGGGATGAAAGATCGACGCCGCGGCGGCCGAAAAGAAAATGATCGGAACGAAGAAGGCGCCGAGGCTGCGGATGTCGTAGGCGCGGTCGATGATGATGAACACCAGCGCCAGCGCCCACGCCAAGAGGGCGAATCCCTCCCGCAGACCGATCGCCGGGAATCCCTCCTTGGCGAGGAAATCGAGGAGAAAGATCAGGCTGTTGAACGCGAACGCGACGATGATGAGCGACCGCGCCCACGCGAGGGCCCGGCCGTGCCGGCTCAGGTCGACGAGGTAGAGGAACGCGCTGGCAAAATACAAGGCGAGGGTGCTGGCGTGGAAGGCTGCGATGGCGGCAACCGGCATGGAGCGGATCATGCCAGAACGATGGGGAAATTTCAAACATGAATGCCGGGGAAGCCCATCCACACATGGGGCGCAGCAACCTGCGCCGCGCCCGTGGAACTTTTTGCTTGCGCTCACCCGCCGCTTTTGCGTATCATGGGGCCACTTTTTTCTTTGCCACTGCGTGCTCGTTTAAGGAGGCCAGGCATGAGTCGTGTGAACTTTCTCTTTACGTCGGAGTCGGTGACCGAGGGTCATCCCGACAAGATCTCGGATCAGATTTCCGACGCCATCCTCGATGCCATCATCGCCGAGGATCCGAATTGCCGGGTGGCCTGCGAGACGCTGGTGACCACCGGGCTGGCCTTCGTGGCGGGTGAAATCACGACCGACGTCTATGTGGAGATCCCGGATATCGTCCGTGAGACCATCAAAGACATCGGCTATACCCGGGCGAAATACGGGTTCGATTACGAGACGTGTTCGGTGATCACGTCGATTCATTCCCAATCGCCGGACATCGCGATGGGGGTGGATACCGGTGGAGCGGGGGATCAGGGGTTGATGTTCGGCTACGCCACCAACGAGACGCCTGAGATGATGCCGATGCCGATCCTCCTCGCCCATAAGCTGACTCGCCGGCTCGCCGAGGTGCGGCGCAAGGAGATCTTGCCGTACCTGCGGCCGGATGGGAAATCCCAGGTGACGATCGAGTACAAGGACGGGAAGCCGATCCGCGTGGAAACCGTCGTGATCTCCGCGCAGCACAGCCCGGATGTCGCGCTCAAGGAAATCCGCGAGGACATCATTGAAAAGGTCATCAAGCCGATCATTCCGAAGGAACTCCTCGACGAGGAACGGATCACCTATCACGTGAACCCGACGGGCCGATTCGTGGTCGGTGGACCGCAGGGAGATACGGGGGTGACGGGGCGGAAGATCATCGTGGACACCTATGGCGGCGTTGGCAGCCACGGCGGCGGCGCGTTCTCCGGGAAGGATCCCAGCAAGGTGGACCGCTCGGCGTCGTACATGGCGCGCTACATCGCCAAGAATCTGGTCGCGGCGGGGGTCGCGGATCGGTGCGAGGTCCAACTCGCGTACGCGATCGGCGTGCCCGATCCGGTTTCGATCCTCGTCGATACCTTCAACACCGGGAAAATTCCCCAGCAGAAACTCAAGCTGGTCCGCGACTTCTTCTTCCCGATGACCCCCAAGGGGATTATCGACCACTTGAAGCTGCGGCGCCCCATCTATCGTAAGACGGCGGCCTATGGGCACTTCGGTCGTTCGGAACCCGAATTTACGTGGGAACGCACGGATCTTGCCGAGAAGATCAAGAAGAGCGCAGGACTGTAAAATCAGCTCATAGGTCATAGGTCATAGCGAAGGAGTTTGCATGGATTACGATATCAAGGACA
>Ga0210377_10001196_pt1 | contig 23856 bp, 25 predicted proteins | sample PLM4_65_b1redo_FD_155480 | JGI IMG/M metagenome (GOLD analysis project Ga0210377, IMG submission 155480) | Groundwater sediment microbial communities from an aquifer in East River, Colorado, USA - PLM4_65_b1 redo | ecosystem: Environmental > Terrestrial > Soil > Riparian zone | place: USA: East...
GCCGAGCGCCTCGCGGTAGGGGGTGAGGTCGCTGGCGTAGGCGATGGTGGCATGGCGCCCGAACGGCACGTTGAACTCGCCCTTGCTGTTGAAGCGGCAGAGGCCGTTGTAGGCGGTGCGATTCAGGTAGTAGAACAGCTCCGCCGCCGCGCGCGTCGTCTCGCGTCCCGAGGCGACCATCTCGTTGAACCGCCGCCGATGGGCCTCGAACAGGGCGCGGTCGTTCTCCATCTTCAGACGGGGCCGGAGGCCGCGCTGCAGCCAGCGGTAGAAATTCACCGGGTGCGGATTGAGGTCGTTCAGCAGGGCGCGCTCGGGCCGCAGCCCCAGCGCCACCGCCAGCCCGCCGCACATAGGCTCGACCAGTCTCCGGTGACGGTGTGGCTCGTACAGCGGCAGCAGGCGCGGCAGCAGCCAGCGCTTGCCGCCGGCCCACTTGAGCGGTGGTCGCAGCGGCTCGCGGCCGGGCGCGGCGGGCGGCGTTGGGCGGGCGCGGCCGGGTTCGGGCATCGGGCGCATCGGCGGCGAATATAGCAGAGCCGGGGGGCCGGCCGGCGGCAGAGCGGGCGGAGGCTGCTATGCTGTCCGTCGGCGCCGCGTCCCGTGGGGGCGGCGCGGAGGAGAAACTCAGCGATGCCCGAGATCGCCTTTCACGGCGCGGCCGGCACGGTGACCGGGTCGCGTTACCTGGTGACGTCGCGTGGGCGCGGCGGGCCGGGGGCGGAGGGTGGGCCGGCCGCCGCCGGAGCGCCGGGCGCGGCCGACGAGCGCGTCCTCGTCGACTGCGGCATGTACCAGGGGCTCAAGGAGCTGCGGCTCAGGAACTGGGAGCCGCCGCCTTTCGACGCCGCCGACCTGCCGTTCGTGATCCTGACCCACACCCACATCGACCACAGCGGCCTGCTGCCGCGGCTGGTCCGCCAGGGCTTCAAGGGGGCGATCATCTCGACCCCGGCGACCTTCGAGCTGGCGCGCCTGCTGTTGATGGACGCGGCCAAGCTGCAGGAAGAGGACGCCGCGTTCCTCAACCGCAAGAGCCTGTCGAAGCACGCCCCGGCGCTGCCGCTGTTCGACGCGGCCGACGCGCAGAAGGCCCTCGATCAGTTCACGGTGCGCCCGTACGGCGAATGGACCGAGCTCCCCGAGCGCATCTCGTTCCGGTTCCTCAATGCCGGGCACCTGCTGGGCTCGGCGATGATCGAGATGCGCGTGCGCGAAAACGGCGCCGAGACCTCGATTCTGTTCTCCGGCGACCTCGGGCGCTTCGACGTGCCGCTCAACCCCGACCCCGATCCGCCGCCGGCGACCGACTACATGGTGCTCGAGTCGACCTATGGCGATCGGACGCACCCCAAGGACAGCCTCTACGACCAGGTCGAGCGGGTGGTGCGCGCGGCCCTGAGCCGCCGCGGCATCGTCGTCATCCCGGCGTTCGCGGTCGGCCGGGCGCAGCAGATCATCTACGTCCTCAACGTCCTGATCGAGCAGGGCCGCCTGCCGGCGATGCCGATCCACCTCGACAGCCCGATGGCGGTCGAGGCGACGCGCATCTATGCCCGTCACCCGGCCGAGCAGGAATCGAAGGGCGAGCTGACGGCGCGCAATGTCATCTGCCACCGCACGGTCGAGGAATCGAAGGCCCTGAACGACTTCGAGGGGCCGGGGATCCTGATCTCGTCGTCGGGCATGCTGGCGGGAGGGCGCATCCTGCACCATCTCAAGCGGCTGCTGCCCGACCCGCGCACCACCCTCGTCCTGATCGGCTATCAGGCGGCGGGCACGCGCGGCCGCGCCCTGACCGACGGGGCGAAGACGATCCGCATCCACGGCCAGGACGTGCCGGTGCGGGCGCACCTCGAGGACCTGGGCGGCTTCTCCGGGCATGCCGACACCGACGAGATCGTCGCCTGGCTCGGCCGCCTCGCGAAACCACCGAAGACCATTTTCCTGACCCACGGCGAACCGGACTCGGCGCTCGCGCTGGCCGAACGGCTGCGCCGCGAGCGCGGGCTCACGGTGCGGGTGCCGCGGCTCGGAGAGATTGTGCCGCTCGAGACGCGGGCCGCCCCGCCGCCCGCGCAACCACGTTGACCAAGGAGACCACCATGACCCGCTCGATGTCCGCTTTCGCCGCCGTGATGCTGTCCATCGCGGCGTTCACGTTTTCCGCGCCGGCGGTGGCCGGCGGCGCCAAGGTCGACTACGACAAGGAGGCCGATTTCAGCGGCCGGAAGACCTGGGCCTGGAAGGCCGGCACCGAGGCGCCCAATCCCCTCACCGAGCAGAAAATCCGCATGGCGGTCGAGGCCCAGATGCGCGCCAAGGGCCTCACGAAGACCGAGGCGTCTCCCGATCTCTGGGTGGTGACGCACACCTCGGTCACGAGCGACGCGCGGATCAACGTCGAGACCTTCGGCTACGGCGGCGGCTATGGCTGGTACGGCTGGAATTCCTGGGGGGCCGCCACGACGGTCCGCATCCAGGACAACGAGACCGGCGTGCTGCTGGTCGACATCCTCGACGGCCCCGGGGCCAAGCTCATCTGGCGCGGCATCGCCAGCGAGAAGGTCCCGGATCTCCCGGATCCCGACAAGGTCGCGAAGAAGATCAACAAACTGGTGGCGGCGATGTTCGAGCAGTTCCCGCCGCCGCCGGCGAAGAAGTAGCAGGCGGCCCGCTCCGCTGCGTCCTCAGAAGCGGAATTCGGCCCCGATCGACGTCATGTCGAGCGTGTCGAGGTCGCTGATGTCGAAGCTCTCGTATTCGGCGCGGACGGCGAAGTGCTTGCCGAACACGAAAGCCATTCCGCCGCCCCAGGCCGAATCGCTGCCGCTCTCATCGGATGAGCTGCTGCTGGCGCCGCTGAGGGTCGTCTCGGCGTCCCACACGATGATGCCGAGCTTGCCGAAGATCTCGAAGTGCTTGCCGATCGGCAGCTTGCCGACGGCGTAGACGTCCCACCCCGTCGGGTCGATCTTCAGATCGGTGGTCGACGAAATGTCGTCGTCGGAGGAGCCGAAGTCGACATAGCTCGCTTCGACGGCGAAGAACTTGATGAAGGTGAAGCCGCCGTAGAGCTTCGACCCGGTGGCGCTGCCGCTGAAATCGAAGGTGGAGGCGCTGCCTTTCACGCTGACGTCGCCGACGCTGCCGCCGAGGAAGAGGCCGGCGTGGGCCGTCATCGTGCAGGCGCCGAGGACCAGAACCGCCACGAGCAATCGTTTCATGAGCATCGCGTTCTCCTCAGTAGTGGGATGGTATGACGCGGGCGAGTCTATCACCGGGACGGGCCCGGAGGCCCCCGTTCAGCGGCGCTCGTCGATCTGCTTGAGCAGCGCCTGGAAGCGCGGGTGCTGCCTTATCGGGTCGAGATCGGAGTCGGTTGGGACTCCGCGGCCCCGCGCGGCGCCGCCAGCAACGGCTTCACTTCACGCCGCCGTTGCCGTCCCCACGCGCGACCGGCGTCGGCTCGAGCGCCTGTGCCGCCACGCTGCCCGGCCCCCTCTCGCCACCGATCGCCTCGAACGTCGCGCCGATGGCCGCCTGCTCCACCGCCTCCGCCGCGCGACGGCACGGAGACCATCCGGTTCCAGCCACAGCAACTCCTGGAACGCCTCGTCCCTCTCATTCCAGCGCCGCGCGCCCACCTGGTCCGCTATCACCGCGTGCTCGTGCCCTGCGCCGGCTGGCGTGACCGGGTCGTGCCGGCGCCGGCACCCGACGGCCGCACCGCACCCCGTCGGTCTTCCAGCGACGGCGTAGGCCCCACCCGCTGCTACCCGTGAGCCGACCTCATGCGCCATGTCTTCGCCGTGGACGTCCCCGAGTGTCCCGAATGCGGCGGGTCGCTGCGCATTTTGGCGGCCGTTCATCCGCCCGACACCACGCGCGCCATCCTCGACTGCCTCGGCCTCCCGTCACGCCACCCTCCCACCTACGTCGCCCGCCCCGAGCCCGATCCGTCCGCCTCTCGTGACTGGTGACCGCAGGTGCCGCAGCGGCAAGCCCGCGCGATAGGTCATGGCCCTCGTCTGTGCTCGGTCGGCGTCAGGCCCTCGGGCACGGCACCCGCCGCGCACTTTGAATCCTCCGCCGTCCGGTCTCGCCCGCCGATCCTCCGCCTCCCCCCGGTACAGCGAGCCCAGGGTGACGGAAATGCCCTTACCGGACGTACACTTCCACCCCGCTTGAAATTCCTATGCGCCCCGGTGAGGCTCTCCGATCAGATCTCCGTGACGAGGGGGGCCGGTTCCGACACCACGACCTATCTCGGCGCCTTCAACCGCGGGATGATCTTCGGCGATCGGCGTCGTCTCTCGATCGACGTGAACCCCTACTCGAAGTTCCAGACCGCGCAGGTCGATGTCCGGGTCCTGGAGCGGGTCGGGATTCTCGTCGGCATCCCGAAGTGCTTCGTGAAGGTCACCGGGGTCACGGTTTCCTAGCCGCGGCCGAAGCGAGGAGGAACGAACGATGAGCGGAACACAGGTCGCGCCGGACCTCAAGGCGGCGCAGACGATCCGGCCGCAGTCGGTCGGGACCGGGACGTTGAACGGGCTCGCGGTGGATACCGCCGGGTATGACGAGGCGATCGTTGTCCTCGACGCGGGGACCTTCACGACGGGAACGCTCGACGCGAAGGTCCAGGAATCGGCGGACGGGTCCTCGGGGTGGGTCGACATCGCGGGCGCGGCGTTCGCGCAGGTGACGTCCACGACCGACGATTCGATCTACGTCGGCACGATCCGGATGGAGGGCTCGCGCCGCCGGTATCTCCGGGTCGTTGCGATCGTGGCGACGGCGGCGTGTCTCGCGGCGGCACAGATCCACCTCGGGAAGCCGGTCGCGATGCCCGCGCAGTCGATGGCGTTCAACGTATAGGGGGGGGACCATAGGGTCGGCCGCCGCCCCCCCGGCGCTTACGAGGGCGTGAGACTCGGCGACCGACAGCAGTTGAGGGCGGCGCGGTGCAGATAGCCTCCCGGCCGTGCCGCGCGGCCCTCATCCGACCCGCAAGGGGGTTGACAAGACCTCGGCATCCCCATATATTCATCTCGACAGAAGATATCGGCCTTCGATCGAAACGGGCCGAGGGGAAGGTGACCGATGGGGAAAACGGACCGGCTGACCGAACTGGAGAAGAGGATCCTCCTAACTCTTACCTCGATCGACGCCGATGCCTACGGGATCGAGATTCGGGAGGAGCTCCGTAAGCACTTCCGGATGAGTGTGTCGATCGGTGGCCTCTATGCAACGCTCGATCGGCTCTCCGAGAAGGGATTCATCTCTTCGAGGCTCGGCGATCCCCTGCCGGAGCGAGGCGGTCGTGCGCGTAGGTACTACCGAGTTCTGGCGCTCGGAGTTCGGGCAGCCAACGAAATTCGCACGTCGATGGCCAGAGCCCTGGAGAACCTCCAGCCTGCGGAGGTGAGGTGATGAAGTCCGACCGCAAGTACGCGATCGACATGCGAACCCTCGTTGAGGAATGGCTCGACGAGCACCCACCCGAGCGGCTGGACCCCTCAACGCGCCTCGACCCTGCACAGAGGCTCGATCCTCGCTTCCGCTTCTCCACGAACTATCAGGCCAAGACACAATTGGGACTCTATCTCTGGAAGGATCTCGACCGTGCCGTTCATCGCGGCGATCCGACTGCCGTCGCCTTTCGGAACGCGCTGACCCACATGGCGTGGACGGTGAACGACGTGGTTCGCCAAAGGTACGGCGAGGGGTCCGACCCGGAACCGGAGACGGTCGTCGAAGAGGTCAACGACGCTCAGCCCACGCTTGGGAAGCGTATCCTCGCGGTCCTCGTCTCGGAGAACAACTGGGATCAAGCGGTCGGCGACTTGGAGGAGGGCTATCAGCAGCGGCTCAGGAGCGTCGGCCGCGGGACTGCGATGGCCTGGTACTGGTGGAAGATTCTCTGCGAGGTACTCGACGGCGTACCGCGGCGCCTCGAAGGACTCATCAAGATCATCGGGATCGTCGGTTCGATCGAGAAGGCCATTGACTGGCTGCACAGGCACCCTCGATGAAAGGCGCATGGGGAGCGACGAAGAGCTGGAGGAATTCAACATGGAGACCCTGAACGATCCACCGAAGATTGACGACGGCCTCCTGGAGCGGACCCTCGGTGACATGTCAACCCACGAGCAGAAGGGGGCTCGCGTCCAGAAGATGGTCGGGGATTACATCGCCGATTCGCTTGTCTGGCATGGAAGGGCGTTGATCAAGGCTGCGAGGGCCTCAGACAAGTACGCATCCCGGCTTGTGGTGGCCACGTGGGCTCTCGTCCTCGCGACCATAGTCCTGGTGATCGCGACGCTTCGTCTGGCGACCTGAGGGGAGGCGGGCATGTCTCGAATCTGCGAACGGCGCGACGAAGACGGGGACGGGTGGTGTATCGACTTCCGGTGGACGCCACCAGCGTCACCCGTGAGGAACGTCCCGTGAGAGTCACGTCGAGCATCGGTCGTGCGGTTCGGCATTTCGCGCCCCTCTTTCTCGGTCGACTCTACAGCGCGCGTCTCACCGAAGATGATCTCGAACGAGACCTACTTCACCGACGGTCCCGCGGTGAGGCGGAGGTTCCCGAAGGCGATCGGCAACGACTCCGAGAATCGCTCGACCGCGGGAACAGGGAGCGGTACAAGAGAGTCAGGCGGGGTCACGCGAAATACGGGGCGCTCGCTGTGGCTGCCGCGCTTATCGGAAGTGTGGTCTTCTGGTGGCTCCGGAGCCGCGGGGTGAGGCTCACTCCTGTCACCGTGGCGATGCTCTTCACGGTGTCAATGGTCTTCTTCGTGTGGGCCACCCTGGCCAAGGGCGGCTGGGCGATTCAAACCTACAAGGGCGAGACGGCACCGGAGCGCGCGGAACGCGCAGCCTATGTTCTCCTCTACTTGCTAGGTACGATTACGGGCGCGACGGCGATTTGGGGATCTGCACCTACTACAAATGACGTCCCGGTGAGCCGCGTTGTCGAGTTGGGGACATCGACCGATTGGCCGTTGCTGATCGGCACGACGAAGGACGCGCTCCTTGGCGGTTCGGCGCTAATCGGCTCTGCTGCGGCGATCGTCGGACTCCGGACTTGGCGGCGACAGATACGTGGCTCGACGAGGCATGAAGTCGCCCGCCGGGCGATGAGAGCCCTCCGAAGCATCCACTCGACGATTGTCGATGCACGGCAGACCCTCTTGAGCGTGGCATCCATCCGATACCACGAGTCGGAGGGGAAACCGATCCCGAAGGATGGACCTCGGTTTGATCCGGCGGAATCACAGCGTAACGTCCTTGATCGATTCTGGAGAGCCCATGCGAATCTTCGGCAAGCATCGGGTGAAGCGAGCGACGTGTTCGACGAGCACGCGCGGCGTGTTTTCAACGATGTTTTCAACGTCATTGCCCGATTCCAATTGGTCGTCGCTCTGCTCCCATACGTGGAGCCGAAGGCGCCCGCAGAGGACCCCGAGAAGAAACCGAGCATTCTCTACGAGACAAGGGAAGGGGACGCATACGGAAGTGAGCTTGATTCCGTGATCCATGCGGCGTTACGGCATTTCCGAAAGGAGTTGTAGGAGGCGATCATGGCGACTGTCGTAGAGCGTGCCGGGCAATGGCACTACTACTTCAGCCGCCGCCCGGTCTCGCCCCCGATCCTTCGTTTCCCCCGACGCCCTCGAGCTCAGGTTGACGGAAATGCCCTTACCGGACGTACACTCCCCCACGCTTGAAATTCCTATGCGCCCGAGGTTCGGCTGGCGGAGGGCCCAAGTGAGGGCGAGGAACGACGTGATCGCGACGAGAACGAGTGCGGCGGCGATGCGGAGGAGAGAGGGGAAAGGCATCTTCATCCTCCAGCTATTAGCTCAATCCATAGAGCCCGGTCCACCCTCTGTCGTGATCAGGGTGAGGGCAACTGCTTCTTCAGAAGCTCGTCACGCTTGCGTTCTATGTACAGCGCTCGTGCGGCGACTTCCTCAGCCTCGGCTGTCTGCTCAGCGGAGCGCAAGATGGTCTCCAGGCCTCGCCAGGGCTGTGGACGCCAAGGGCCGAGAGTGGCGGCAAGCTTCATGAGACGTCGCGCCTCGCTGAGATTCCCTAGCCGCCACTCGAATCCAGCAAGGACAAATGCCGGCTCCCACCAGTCCGCTCTCTCGGCGTTGGCTAGGTCAAGGAGAGTCTTCGCTGCAGGAAGGTCGCCCATCCATTCGCGTAGCTTGGCGAGGTAAAGGAAATCCGTCGCCATTCTCTGCGCGGGATCCGATACGCGCGCCTCAAAAAACATCAGAGATGACGGTTCGACAATTCGCACACCTTCTCGCTCCGTCCCGATGGAGAATCTGTCGACTAAGGTCTCGGCACGAATGCGTTGAAGCGCAATATCATCCGGGTATTCCTTCAACCACCGATCACAAAACTCAACGCACTTGCCATGGGCGCCAGAACGACTCAGTGCGCGAGCTGCAGTTAATGCGAGTGAGCGACCCAGGTCGGGATGCGGGCGGTTATGCAAGACTGCGGATGCTTCCTCCATCGATTCGGAAAGAAATCCAAGATCCCCGAGGATGCCGGCACGGCTCGCACGCGCGGTGTGATACCTGGGGTTTAAGTTCTTGACCTCTTGGAGAAGGGCCAAGCCTTCCCAGTAGTACGCCGCTGCGGCTGGCAAGTCGCGGTCCTCTAGGTCGCTAGCGATCGTCCGAAGAACGGAAGCTGTTTCCTCTAGGGCATGTACGTCCCGGCGCGCCGCGAGACGGCGACGTGCATTCGCCAGAGCTTCCGGCAGCTTCTTTAGGAAAAGCTGTGCGATCGTAAGATTTCCCAAGAGGTCTATGTCGTCAGGGAAGCGGGCCAGGCCTTCAAGTGCAATCTGTTCGGCCCTTTGCGCATCGCCAGACTGAAGAAGAGCCAGAGAGTGGTTTAGATAAACCGCACAAGGGCGGTCGCTGATGGTCGAGAACCGGTCGAAGACTGTCACAGCATCAGAGGCGCGGCCGAGCATGAGAAGGCAAAGGGCGTAGTTTGCGGCGATGGTGACCGTGTACGCAAAATGTAAGGGAAACCCGGGAACGTACAGGTGGGCAAGAATCCGTTCGGCCTTCCCCCACTGATTCAAGCCAAGCAAGACTTCGACTTCGCGGATGAACGGCTCAATATCCGATGCACTCAGAAGTGCAAATCGCCCGTCCCGGCTTCTGACTTGGGGCAGGGCCCCGACACCGGAGACAAGGACCTCCTGATACTGATCTTCCCCGATGCGCGGGATCCTGTACTGTTCCGATGGAACGGGGTCAGTCAGCGCGACCCCTTTCTTCGCAGCAGATGCATCGAGCGCGGTCACCAGTTCTGCATAGTCTTGGTAACGATCGCGAGGGTTCTTTTCGAGACAACGGAGGATGATGGACTCAGCACCAAATGTCGTCCTGCGAAGGACAGCGCGCAGCCGCGGAGGACGTACGTGGAGATGTTGATAGGCGATTTCGCGAAGATCGTTTCCGACGAAAGGCGGGTGGCCACTTTCCCATTCGAAGAGGACGCAGCCGAGGCTGTAGATGTCCGAGCGATGATCGATTTCTGGTTGACCCAGGATCTGTTCCGGAGAGGCGTAGATCGCGGTCCCTACGAACTCGCCGACCTCCGTCAGGGACGAGCCTCCACGAGGAACGTTGCCCTTTGCGCGCGACTCGCCAGTATTGTGACGGGTGGTCCCGAACCGCGCGATGCCCCAATCCGACACCGAGACAATACCCGCGGCATCGCAAAGAAGGTTCTCTGGCTTGAGATCGCGGTGAACGATTCGATGCTCTGAGTATGCCCACGCCAGGGTATGCGCAACGCGAAGTGCAGTTCTATAAAAGAGCGTGGGGGTCCGGTCAATTAGGCGGGGACGCAAATTTCCCCCTTCCATCCACTTCGCTGCTACGCAGGGGAGTTCGTTGATCCGGCAGATGCAGTATGCAGGCACGACACCGGCATGCGAGGAGAGCTGGAGCCATACGTGCATTTCCCGCAGCCATCGTTCCCAAGCGGTGTCGTCCCCGATGAGGGCACTGTCCATCGCTTTCAAAGCGTACACTGTCCTGTCTCGCAGGTTCCGGATCCGGGCGCACGCCCCCATTCCGCCTCGGAGGACCTGTTCAACCACAAATTCTGGAGACTCTAGCCCCAGCGACTCAGATAGTTCAACGAGGCGGAGAACTTGGTGCGGGTCGAACAGGTTCCATGTCATCACGGCTCCCCGCAATGGTTGCCGTACATCTCAGCGTGCTCGTCTCGGTCAGCTGTTGGCCCTTTTCCGTAGATCCCCCAGCCGTCCTCGATCTGCTCCAGCGCCGACCGCCGCTTTCGTGGAGCACCCGTCATCCGCCCGGGCAGTCACCTGCCGTCGCCGACTGTCTGCCCCGCGGGTGCCATCTCCGAACGCTTCGATGAGGGAGGCCGCCGCGTTGCGCTCGACCTCGCGCGGTGCGTCTTCTGCGGGCGATGCGCGGAAGATCCATGGGCCGGCGCGATCACGATGGGACGCGATTTCGAGCTCGCGGCGCGTTCCCGCACTGATCTGCGGATCGAGGTGGTGGCCGACGACTCGGCCGCCGCGGTGACGGAACCAGCACCGGACCCGGCCGCCGAGGCGGCCCGCGCCTCGGCCGACATCCACCGAGTGCTCGCCCGATCGTTGCACCTCCGCCACCTGGACGCCGGCTCCTGCAACGCCTACGACTAGGAGCTCACCGCTCTCCTGAACCCGGTGTACGACGTGCGTCGCCGCGGCATCGATTTCGTCGCCTCCCCGCGCCACGCCGACGGGGTCGTCGTGACCGACCCCGTCACGCGTAACCTGGAGAACGCCGTCCGCCGCACTGTCGAGGCCGTCCCTGACCCGCGCGTCGTGATCGCCGTGGGAGCCTGCGCCGCGTCCGGAGGCGTCGTCGGTCGGGGCTATGCCAGCGCTGGCGGCGTCGACCGGGTGCTCCCCCTTGACGTTTACATACCCGGCTGTCCGGTCGCGCCCGGAGGCCATCATCTTCGGCATCCTGGTCGTGGTCGGGCGTCTCGAGGCCCGTCGCTCGCCCCGCAAGGTCTGATGGGCGTCTGCGGCCGGCGTCGTGCGGCGTTTCGACCAGAACGCCATCACACGAACCTCTCCACGACCGGCCCTCGACACCCGTCGAGCACGAGACACCCCGTCCACCTGGAGCAACTCACACGGTGATGCCCCGCCCGCGCTGCGTCCATCCATGTCGACAGCGACGCGGGTGCGGCATGGCGATCGCGCCTGCGCCTGGCGGGATTCTTCGGTTGGATCGTCGCCACCTGGTCCGCCCTCGCATGTGAACGCGCCGTCCCCGATCCTTCGAGCCCGGGTTGACGGAAAAGCCCCTACCGGACGTACACTTCCCCCCGCTTGAAATTCCGATACGCCCCTATGGCTCCGGCGTCCATCAGTGCATTCCGCTGCCGGACAGCTGCTTCACCAGCTCGCCGACCACCGCCTTGGCGTCGCCGAACAGCATGAAGGTCCGGTCGGCGAAGTAGAGCTCGTTGTCGATGCCGGCGAAGCCGGGGTTCTTGCTGCGCTTGATGGCGAAGACCGTGCGCGCCCTGTCGGCGTCGATGATCGGCATGCCGTAGATCGGACTGCCCTTGTCGATGCGGGCGGCCGGGTTGACGACGTCGTTGGCACCGACCACGAGGGCGACGTCGCATTGCGGCATGTCGGGGTTGATCTCGTCCATCTCGACGAGATCGGTGTACGGGATGTCGGCCTCGGCGAGCAGGACGTTCATGTGGCCGGGCATGCGGCCGGCCACCGGGTGGATGGCGAACTTCACCGTGATGCCGCGCTTCTTGAGCTGGTCGTACAGCTCGCGCACCTTGTGCTGCGCCTGGGCCACCGCCATGCCGTAGCCGGGGATGACGACCACGAGGCTCGACTGCTCCAGGATCTGCGCCGCGCCCTCGACGGACTCGGACTTGTACACCTTCTGCTCGCCGGTGGCCTTGGTGGCCTGCACCGCGCCGAAGGCGCCGAACAGCACGTTGGTGAACGAGCGGTTCATCGCCTTGCACATGATGACCGACAGGATCAGGCCGCTCGAGCCGTCGAGCGCGCCGGCGGTGATCAGCAGCTTGTTGTCGAGCACGAAGCCCATGGCGACGGCCGACAGGCCGGCGTACGCGTTGAGGATCGAGATGACCGTCGGCATGTCGGCGCCGCCGATCGGGATGATCAGCAGCACGCCGAACAGCAGCGCCAGACCGATCACGGCCATGAACGCGGCCGGCGCCCACGGGGCGACCGGGTTCATCACCAGCGCCACGCCGAGACCGCCGGCGATCGCAAAGAGCCCGAGGTTGATGACGTTCTGCCCGGGGTAGGTCACCGGCCGCTGCGGGATCCACCGGAGCTCTTGAAGTTTGCCGGCGGCCATGAGGCTGCCGGTGAAGGTCAGGTAGCCGAGGAGGATCTCGAGGAAGATGGCGGTGGTGCGGAACGGAGTCAGGTTGGCTTGCGCCTCGGAGAACCACAGGAAATACTCCGCGGTGCCGACCAGACCCGCCGCCAGGCCGCCGAAGGCGTGCGACAGCGCGGTCCGCTGCGGCACGGCGGTCAGCGGCACCCGCGACAGCGGCACGCCGACCGCGAAGCCGAGGCCGATGGCGACGACGATCCAGACGTGGTGCACGATCACCTGGGGCTGCGCCCAGGTGGCGAGGACGGCGATCACCATGGCGGCGACGCCGGCCTGGACGCCGCGGCGCGCGCTCTTGGGATCGTTCATCCAGTGCAGCGCGAGGACGAACAGCGCGGCCGACAGGAGGTAGGCGATCTGCGTGACGGCGACGATCATCGCGGCCCCTTGTCGGTCTTGAACATCTTCAGCATGCGGTCGGTGATCAGGAAGCCGCTGACGATGTTGGTCATCGAGGCGAACAGCGCCACCGCTCCGAGGATGCGGATCGGCAGCGGGTGGTCCTGGCCGGTGACGATGATCGAGCCGACGACCGCGATGGCCGAGATGGCGTTGGTGATCGACATCAGCGGCGTGTGCAGCAGGCGCGACACGCGCCGGATCACGCCGATGCCGATGAAGGTCGCCAGCATGAACACGAACAGCATCGACCAGTAGTCGAGCGTCGACTCGTGTCCGGCGGCCTCGCCCGCCGCCTCGGCGGCGACGGCCGGCGCGGCCGCGAGCCACGTGGCGGCAAGCCACGCGGCCAGGCGTCTATCGAAGTGTGGTGCGGACATGCTCGTTGGTCTCCTCTCGAATGCGGCGCGCCCGGGCGGGCGCACCGTCGTGGGCGGCCCCGCGGGCCGCGCGCTCAGCTCCTCGAGCCGCCCGCGCCGGCCGTCTGCAAAGCCTCTCTCGTCTTGGGATGCAGAACCTCGCCCTCGTGGGTGATGATCGAACCCTTCTGGATGTCGTCGGACAGATCGATCTTGAACGCCTTGTCCTTCGTGAACGCCTGGACGAAGGCGTTCAGATTGCGCGAGAAGAGCAGACTGGCGTGCGTCGGCATCGTCGCCGGCAGGTTGAGCGGCGCGATGATGAGCACGCCGTTCTCGACCACCGTCCCGCCCAGGCGCGACAGCTCGCAGTTGCCGCCGCCGTCGGCGCCGAGGTCGACGATGATCGACCCCGGGCGCATGCGGCGCACGATGTCGGCGTTGATCAGCTTCGGCGCGAACACCCCGCCGATGAGGGCGGTCGTGATCACGACGTCGGATGCGGCGCACTGCTCGACCAGCATGGCGCGCTGCCGCGCCTTGTCCTCGTCGGTCAGCTCGCGGGCGTAGCCGCCGCCCGCCGAGGCGCTCTCCTTCAGCTCGATGCCGACGTACTTGGCGCCGAGGCTCTCGATCTGCTCCTTGACCTCGGGGCGGACGTCGGTCGCCATGACGTTGGCGCCCAGGCGTCGCGCCGTCGCGATCGCCTGCAACCCGGCGACGGCGGCGCCGATGACGAACACCTTGGCGGGGAACACCGTCCCGGCCGCGGTCATGAACATCGGGAAGTAGCGCGGCAACTCGCCCGCCGCCAGCAGCACCCCCTTGTAGCCGATGATGTTGGCCATCGACGACAGCGTGTCCATCGCCTGCGCCCGCGTGGTGCGCGGGATGGCGTCGGTTGAGAACGCGGTCACCTTGCGCCCCGCCAGGGCGCGCACCGCGTCGAGGTTGCGCAGCGGCTGCAGCGAGCCGATGACGACGGTCCCGGTACGCATCCCCTGCACCTCGTTGCGCGCCACATCGACCGACGGGGCGTTCACCTTGAGGACGATATCGGCCCCGCCGACGAGCGCCGCCAGGTCGGACTCGACGGCGACACCGGCCTCCTTGTAGGCCTCGTCCGGGTAGAAGGCGGCGGCGCCGGCGCCGCTCTCGATGGCGACGGCGTACCCCGACGCCGCCAGCTTCTTGCACGTCTCCGGGGCGAGGGCGACGCGGGTCTCCCCCGGGCGGATCTCCTTGAGCACGGCGATCTTCATGATGGTGCGCTCTCCAATGGGCCGGACGGGTTTTCGTGCCGCCGCCGCAGGCTGTCAGAGCCCCAACGCGCGGGCGGCCCCCTCGTACTCCTCCGGGCGGACGTAAAGGATATACGCAAACGTGCCTTTTCCGTCAGCCACCCCGCTCGACGCGAAGACGTTGACCCGGGCCTGGTACAGCCGCAGATGGATGCGCGCGAAAGCGCCGAGCTCGTCGTCCCCCTGGACCAGGAAGGCGGGGTGCGGACCCTCGAGCGCCAGGCCGATCTGGCGCGCCGCGGCGGCCATGCGCCGCGGGTCCTCGGGGAAGAGGGTCAACTGCGTCCGCTCCGGTCCAACCGGAGTGCCGGTGAACGCGAGCAGGTTGATCCCCTGGTTCGCCAGTTGGGACAGGATCTGGTACCCCTCGCCGGGCTCGTCGTGGACCGTGGCGCGGAAGTAGTCGATGCGCCGGATGGTGTAGGCCATCGGACCTCCTTGGGCAGGAACCCCATTCCGCACGGGCGAGGCCGCGGGACGCCTGGCCGCGGGAGTGCCCCGATGCTACGCCCTCCGCCGGGGGGCGTCCATAGGAGGGCCTCCCGGCCGGGTGCTCCTGTAGAATCCCGTCTTCGCGCCGCGTCGCACGATGGAGAGACCCGCATGGCCTGGATCACCGACCCGCAAATCTGGATCGCCTTCCTGACCCTCGCCGGTCTCGAGATCGTCCTCGGGATCGACAACATCGTCTTCATATCGATCCTGGTGGGGAAGCTGCCGCCCGAGCGCCAGCCGGGGGCCTATCGGGTCGGACTGGCGCTGGCGATGATCATGCGCATCCTGCTGCTGCTGTCGCTGTCGTGGGTGATGGGGCTGACCGAGCCGCTGTTCACCCTGCCGCTCCTCGGCAACGAAATCGCCGGCCGCGACCTGGTGCTGATCGTCGGCGGCCTGTTCCTGGTCGCCAAGAGCACGCACGAGATCCACGACAAGCTCGAGGGGCACGAGGGCGGCAAGTCGGCGCGGGTGGCGGCGTCGTACGGAGCCGTGCTGGCGCAGATCATGGTGCTCGACATCGTCTTCTCGCTCGACTCGGTGATCACCGCCGTCGGCATGGTCCGTCAGGTTGGGGTCATGATCGCCGCTGTCGTCGCGGCGGTGCTGGTGATGATGATCTTCGCCCGGGCGATCGGCGACTACGTCGGCCGCCACCCGACCATGAAGATGCTGGCGCTGGCGTTTCTCGTCGCCATCGGGGTGATGCTGATCGCCGACGGCTTCGGCCATCACGTGCCGAAGGGATACATCTACTTCGCGATGGCGTTTTCGCTCTTCGTCGAGATGCTGAACCTCAGGGCGGGGCACCGCGAGAAGCCGGTGCACCTGAGGGCGCCGTACGCCGACACGAAGCACAAGGTCTGAGGGAAGCATGACGATGCGTGGCTGGCTGCCTTTGGTCCTGCTTGGCGCCGCGGGGGTGGCGGCGGCAGCCGCGCCCCCCGCGCCCGAGGTCGCCGTCGGCGCGCGAGAGCTATCTCACCGCCCGCGCCGCGGTCAGCAGCGTCGGCAGCGCCGCCGCCATGCCCGAGGCGACGCTGCGCAAGGAGATGGAGTTCGAGCGCGCCTTCGCCCCGGCCGGCGGCCTGTTGCTCGCGGGCCCCGACCCGACCGGCAACGGCGGCGTCCTGCCGGGGTTCGGCAACCAGCGCGAAATCGAGCTCCTGGTGGAGGCCGGCTTCACGCCGGTCGAGGCGATCCACGTCGCGACGCAGAACGGCGCCCGATATCTCGGTCGCGAGGACCAGGTCGGCATCCGCTGAGGGGGGTAGCTCCTGCCGGCGCAGCCCGGTATCCGCATCCCGACCCGCTGGCGGTCGACCGCGCGACGCGCTCCGCCCCTCAGTTATCCAGGGCCCCCTGATCGATCCAGTTGCGGATGGTGTCGCGCGTCTCCTGCGACAGCATCGGCCCCGCTTTCGGCATCTCGCCCGCGTCAAGCTTGTACATGAGATACGACGCGGCGGAGTTTCCGGGCGCCACCCGCAGCGCCGCGGGGAACTCGACCGAGGGGACATTCACCAGAAGGCTGCGGCTGGTCGCGGCGTCTTTGAGCACCAGACCCAGGTTCGCCTCGGTGGGGGTGATGTGGCATCCGGCGACGGCGCATCGAGCCGTGAATATCGGCTGGATATCGGTGGCGAGCGACGGGGTGGCGACGACGGTGTCGGTGGAGCCGCTGCCGACGGTCGGCAGCGGCTCCACGTGCAGATCGGAGCACGCAAGATGCAGGGCGGCCGTGAGCAGACCGACCGGAGCGAGCAGCGCCGCGCGGCGCGATCGCGTCATCACTTCCCCCAGGCCCAGGCGATCGCCAGGCGCGCCGTCGCCAGCGCATCGGGCATGTACGACACCTCGAAGTCCAGGCGCAGGCCGTGGCGCTCCGACCAGGTGATGCCGCCCAAAAACGAAGCGCGCTCCACGCGCGCCACCAGGCGCTGATCGTCGAGACGACCGGAGGCGTTGACGAAGTGGGTCGCGAAGCGCAGCGTCTGATGCTCCCATCCCGCGGCGGCGTACCAGCCGAGTCCGTCGACCGAGGAGATGGGTCCGTCCAGAACCAGGTCGAGGCCGTAGGTTTCCGGCTGGAAGTGATCGTCGCTGACCTGTCCGCCGTAACAGACGGTGTTGGCGGGATCCTGCACCGCGTCCTCCGGGCAGGTGATCGGTCCGACGATATCGGCGATCAGGTAGTGGCCGCGCACCCAGAATCCGACCGGGGTCGTGTGCCCCGCGACCCGGTAGGCCCCGGCGAAGCCATACTGTTCCGGTGTCACACCGAACATCCGGATCGGCGGCACGAACCCGGCCTCAAGAACCCAATCGGAGGAGGGACGCCAGCGCAGGCGCAGGCGCGGCAGGACATGAGAGAAGTTGGTGTTCTCCACCTTGGCCCCGGCGAATGTGGTGTCGCGATCCTCGGCACTCAGTTGCGGCAGCCAGGTCGCCTCGAGCCCGAAGTCGAATCGGCGCCCCGCCGGGCGACCGGCCGGCGTGAACGAGAGGGCGCCGGCATAGAACCCCATCAGCTGCGCTTCCGCGGAGTCGTCGGTGACCTGGACATCGGCGAGGGCCGGCGCGGTCATGCCAACCAGTGCCGACGCCGGCAGGATCATCAGCGCAAGGATCCGCGCGGCCGAACTGAGCATGCGCGCACGCTCCCGGGGGCCATCCACCATGAACTGGAAGTTGACAGATTGCCGGAATACTAGCATGAGATGGTGCCAACCGGCGCTCAACGCCGGCACTCAACGCCGGCGCTCCAACCGCAGCCGGCGCCCTGGGGGTGGATCGATGCGACGCGCAGTACATCGTGCTGCGTTCCGTGTCCCTCGGGCAGAACGTACTGGTCGGTCAGCCGATGCTGACCTGGGATGCGAGCGGCAGCCCGCGCCCGTCGATGGCGGAATGCGGGCGGCGGCGGGGCAGGCCCGCCGGCTTACTTGCCGGTCTTGCGCGCGACCTCGGAGAACCAGCCGGTGACCAGGTGGAGAGAGTCATCGCTGCTGCCGGATTCGCCGGCCTGCCTGACCAGGAACCGGTCGCCGTCGGGCATGACATCGAGAAGATCGTTCGGGCCCTCGAAGAGAAGGCGCGGGGACTCGACGGAGAAGGCGGGCGACGTCCTGATGTGGACGCTCATCACCTTCCTGCCGCTCTGGAAGATGATCTCGTCCGGCTTTTTCCAATACGGCGTTTCGGAGCCCTGGGTCGAGATCTGCCAGCGCCCCTCCGCCCCCTCGAACGGGCGGACGTAGATCTCGGTGCGGTTGGATTCGTCGGAGGTGTAGGCGACCCATTTTCCGTCCGGCGAGAAATGGGCCGCGGCCTCGTCGTTGTCGGTGACGACGAACGGTTTGGTGGTCTTGTCCGCCAGCGAGAAGGAAACGATGTCTCCCCCCGTCTCCGGATCGCTGTAGATCATCAGAAGCCGCCGGCCGTCGGGTGACCAGGCGCTCGGTTGCAGGGAGGTGTCGCTCTTCATCAGGAGCTCCTCCGGTTCGCTGCCGTCCGCCCGCCGTAGATAGGGATTCCAGGGGCTGTTCCTCTCTTCAGCGAAGGCGATGAGTCTCCCATCGGGGGACCACACCCCCTCGGTCGACCGCGTCCCGGAAGTCAGACGCGTGGACGATCCCCGGACGAAATCGAACGTCCACAGCTCGTAATCGATCACACCGGTGAGGTTGTCGCCGCCGCCCGAGAGGGCGGGTCGCTTGATCGAGCGCCCCGCCGGCACGGGATCGTGGAACGGGAGCGCCAGGCCGGCCCGGTCGACGAGCGCCAGCGCGCCCACCTCTCCCGCGAGGCTCCCGGCAGGGCGGTGGATCAGCAGGCCGTCGTTCGAAAAGGAGAATTCCGCCGCCCCGGCATCGCCATGGGCGACACCCTCAAGCACCTGCACCGGATCGCCGCTGACCTGAAGCCTCTCGAGATCGAAGCGAACGGCGTAGAGGGACGTGCCGCGCGCGTAGACCAGGTGCCCGGTCGGGAGATAGCGCCCGTCATATCCCCCCTGGATCAGGATCCGGCTCTCCTTCGAGCCGAATTCCCGGACGGCGATCCTGGCTTCGTCCCAGGTGGTGCCGAAGCCGATGGTGTAGAGAAACGCCCTGCCCCCGGGAAGGACGCTCGGCCAGCGGTGCGCGATTTCGCCGTGCGCGCGGTCGGGTGTCGTGAGCACCTCCGGGTTTCCGCCGGAAGCGCTGACGCGCTCGATGCCGCCGTAGAAGAAGGGCACGAAGAGGATGGAGTCGTCGGCGCACCAGCTCGCCCCGCGCGGCAGGACGGCCCGGGCGACAGTCACCGGCGCGCCCCCGCCCAGGGAGATCTTCTTCAGCTTGCCGCCGGCGAAGAACCCGAGCCACTTCGAGTCGGGGGAGAAGAAAAGCTGCTGGGCGTTTTCAGTTCCCGCGAGGGTGTGCGCGTCAACCTCTTCGAGTCGTCTCAGGTTGATCCGCCAGATGCCCCCCTCGGACTCCACCCACGCCACGGTCTTCCCATCCGGAGAGATCGCCAGCGTGCGGAAGGTGTCGTACTGCAACTGCCCGGAGGCGATGGGGAGAGCCGATCGAACGACACCCGGCCCCTCCTGCTTCGATGGGCCGTTGTCACGCCGCAGCGCGACCGCCGCCAGGGCGGCGATCGTCATCACCACCGCGAGGAGCCAGGCGATCCGCTCGCGGCTCCTCCGCCGCATCGTCACCGGCCCGGCAACGCCGGCCTGCGAGCCCGCCTCGCCGATCCACCGCAGCTGCACCGCCACATCGTGGGCGCTGTGCCAGCGGTCTTCGGGCTCCTTCTCCAGGCAGCGTCGCACCACGTGGTCGAGTGCCGGCGGCGTCATCGGCGCCACCGCCGAGATCGGCGCCGGCTGCGACGACACGATCGCCGCGATCAGGCTCGTCTTGCTCTTCCCTTCGAAGGCGCGCCGCCCCGTCGCCATCTCGTAGAGCAGCGCCCCCAGGGCGAAGATGTCGGTCCGCGCGTCCGCCTCCTGGCCCTCGAGCTGCTCCGGCGCCATGTACTGGAAGGTCCCGAGGATGGTCCCTTCCTGCGTCAGCGGCTTCACCTGTGTCGGGAAGCTGGTCATCGCCTGCGTCGACAGCGGCGACTGCGCCTCGGCCGCGGTTCGCGCCAGCCCGAAATCGAGCAGCTTGGCCCCGGACTTCGTCAGCATCACGTTGCCGGGCTTCAGATCGCGGTGGACGATCCCCTGCCTGTGGGCGTGATCCAGGGCGTCGGCGATCTGGGCGCCGGCGCGCAGCACCTGGTCGGGCGGCAGCGCTCCCTTCGCGACACGGTCGGCGAGCGATTCGCCCTCGATCAGTTCCATGACCAGGAAGAGGAGGCCGTCCTGGTGGCCGACGTCGAAGAGGGTGCAGATGTTCGGATGGTTCAGCGCCGAGATGCTCTTCGCCTCGCGGTCGAACCGGGCGCGGAGCTGCTCGTCGCCGGCGCGGCCTTCGGGGAGCACCTTAATGGCGACGTCGCGCTCGAGGCGCGTGTCGCGCGCGCTGTAGACTTCTCCCATGCCGCCGGCGCCGAGCGGAGCGGTGATGGCGTAGGGACCGAAACGCGTGCCGGGGGCGAGAGGCATCGGGGCGGGAGACTATCAGAAGGCGAACCGGGCCACCAAACCGCCCGGCAACACCCGCGGCGCAAGCGCTTAAGGCCGCGCGGGTCAGGTCAGGGAATCGCCACCGGGGTCCAGGTCGGGTCCGGGTTGAAGAGTTTCATCGCGCGGAACTGGTCGAGCGTCGTCGGCCCCAGGTCCTGCTCGTAGACGATGCCCTCGTGGCTCACGATGAATGACTTCACGCCGGTCACCTCGTATTCCGCCGGCGCGGCGACGAGGGCGAAGCCGCCGATCATCGCGCCCTCGACGACGAAGTCCATCGCGCCGAACGGCGCGTCCGGCCCCTGGCCCTTGAGGATCCTGAAGTAGTAGCCGTGGAAGGGATCGTAGCGCTCGGTGTAACCCTCGGAGATGACCTGGGCGATCGTCTCGCCCACCGGCCCCTGCCACGTTCCATCCGCGGCCCGCCACGCCAGGCCATCCTGCCTGCCCGGGGTGCTGATCATGCGCTGCGCGTACTGGTTCACCCGCGCGCCATCGTGCTTCCCGAGGGCATATTCCTGCTGGGCCTCGACGTAACCGCGGCACACGTTGATGGCATCGAGCTCGTTCGTGCCGATGCGGCGGTAGAGGATCTCCCGGCGCCCCGCCATGGAATCGATCCGCCACTTGCCGCGCTTCTGGACGATGGGCATCGGCGCCGGCCACTCGCCGGTCCCCACGTACAGGATCGCGGTCTTCGGATGCGCGGGATCGCGGACCACCCGCGTCCGCTTGCGGGCCTGCGCGGCGAAGGCGATGCTGTTGTTCCGGTCCTGCACCGGGTCGCCGGTGACCACGAGGTCGTCGCCGTCCGGCCCGACGATCTCCATCAGGGCCGCGATGTCGAATCGTTCGGCGGCGAGGATCAGGGCTTCGGCGGCCTCCTCGGGCGTGCCGAACGTCCTCTGCGTGACCGGGGCCGCCTTGGGCGTCTGCGTCGCCTCCGCGGCGCGCGCCGCCGGCGCCAGCAGGGCCGCGCCGGCGATCCCGAGGCAGAGACCGAGGCGCACGACGCGTGTGCCGAGCCTGGAGTGAGTCGTCATAGGTTTCACCTCCGCCGCGATCCGCCACCGCCCCGCGGCGCGCCGCCGCCGCGTGACCCCATGCTGGAGGAGCCGCGCGAGCTGCTGGCCCGGGCGCTGCTTCCGCTGTAGCCGCCGGAGCCGCCGTTGAAGCCGCCGGCTCCCGCGCTGCTCTTCGGGATATCGCGGCCGCCGATCTTGTCGCCGCCTCCGCCGCCGTAGCTCCCGCCGCCTCCGCCCTTTCCGCCCGCCCCGCGGTCGCTCACGCTGGGGCCCCCCGCCTTGTTGCCGGAGCCGCCCGGCTGCCGCGCCGGCTGCTGGCCGGCGCTCGGCTGGCGACCGCCCGCCGAGTCGCCGCGCGCCGACCCGCCGTACTTGTTCGCCGTCGACTTGTCGGCGTAGGGGGTGCCGCCGCGATGCTCGGGGTTGTGCTGCCAGTTGCCGCTGCCGCCGCCCGCGCCGGTCCCGCCGCGGTTCCCGTTGTGGTTGATCTGGTTGAAGTTGTTGTTCACGTTGATGTCGATGTCGTTGCCGCCCCAGCCGCAGCCGCAGCAGGAGCCGCCCCAGAAGGCCGCGCCCACCATGACGCCGAAGCTGAACGATACGAACGCACCGCCCGGGGGATAGGGAGGGTAGTAGATCGGCGGGTACGGATAGATGGGCGGGCCGTAGACGACGACCGGGCTGTACGACGGCACGTAGATGACGTCGGGGTTCGCGGACTCCACGATGATGACCGTCTTCTCCTCGACGACCTTGGTCTCGACCTTCTGCTGTTCGTTGGACTCCAGGGCGCCCTTGTCCACCGCCTTCTTCCGCATGCGCTGGACGGCGTTCATGACATCGCCCTGCTGCGCCAGGAAGGCGTTGCCGAGATCGGTCGTCCACTGGACGTCGTCGGCGAGCCGCTTCACGACGTCGGGGACCGCCGCCATCGACTGGATGCTCGGGTCCCAGGGCTGCTTCGCGACCGCATCGGCCAGCGCCTTGTCCTTCAGGTCCTTGTTTTTCGCGAGCCACTGCTGGAGCTGGATGATCTCGAGCGGGTAGGTGGCGGCGACGAGCGTCTGGGCCAGGAGCGGGTCGGGGTAAAGGGCGATCGGCGCCACCAGCGATTCGAGCTGCTCCGGAGGAATCTCCGCCGCGGGCGCGTCGGCCGGGGCGGGTGCCGTGGCCGGCGCAGTGGGTGGCGTCGCCTCCGTCTTCTCCTGCGCGAGCACGCGGCCGGCACCGGACACGAGAACGAGCGCGCAGCAGATGGCCGGAAGCTTCGGCCGGAACGGGCCGAGGGCTCGGGATCGAGCGGTCGCTGGCGTCATCACGATGCACTCCTCACCGCGTCATGATCGCGCGGCCGCGTCGCACTCGGTAACAGTTCGTAGCATAGGGCAGTCCGGACCGGCGGCGCAACGGGCAGGCAGCGGCGGCAGCGGCACCTGGTGTCGCGTCGCGACTACGCGGACACGATCCAAGCCTTCGCCTGCGCGAGCGCCGATGTCGCGAAGAACTCGATCTTCGTGGTGCGCATCCCCGCGCCGGTGAAAGCCTCGACGTCGTCCTTCCAGCGCGAATCACCGACGATCGCCATGCGGGCGATGTCGTCGGCGTGCTGGGCATAGAAATCCATGTCCCCCCAGTCCGCGCCGCGTTCGAAGCCGGTGAAGCCCTGCAGGACGACCAGGACATTGATCGTCCCGGCCATGGCGATCAGGGCGCGGGCCGCATCCTGGATCGCCGCCTGGTCGGCCCGGCCGAATTCGCCGGTGACCGTGGCGTGGAGTGTCCTGTCGTTCAGCTGCCGGATCGCGTGGGGCATGGCCGTCTCTCCTCGGGGGCGGAATTCCAGGCGGAATCCCGGTCGTGCCACCAGGGAACTATCGCAACACCTGGACTTCGGGTGACTCAGTGCCCCTGGTCGTGCGGTACCCGCACGTAGCCGCTGCCCTCGGTGGTCAGACCCGCCGCGTCGGTCGCGCTGTAGACGAGGGTGTAGGTGCGGCCGTTGCCGGGACCGGATCGTTCGGCGCGCAGCTGGAGCGATCGGTCATCGCTGCCGATGCCCGCCCCGGAGATGTCGTTCTCGGTGTCGCCGTCGCCCAAGCCGTTGTCCGGCTCGTCGCTGGTGGCGCTGATGAGACGCACGGTCATCGCCGCCGGCGGGGTGCAGGCATCGATCGC
>Ga0210377_10001197_pt1 | contig 23836 bp, 24 predicted proteins | sample PLM4_65_b1redo_FD_155480 | JGI IMG/M metagenome (GOLD analysis project Ga0210377, IMG submission 155480) | Groundwater sediment microbial communities from an aquifer in East River, Colorado, USA - PLM4_65_b1 redo | ecosystem: Environmental > Terrestrial > Soil > Riparian zone | place: USA: East...
GTCTCAAACTCCTTCTCCAGATAAATAGTCGAGTTGGGATCATCCTGGCAGGCGACAGGCAAGACCGAGTGGAGCGGGCAATCGACTCGCGAATCTCCCGAAGAAAAAAGCTCCACCTGATGCCCTCTCCGGCTAAGCTGCCGGCAGAGATGGTAAACGATCCGCTCCGTTCCCCCGTGGGTTTTTGGAGGGATAGAGAGATAGACGCTGGAGATCTGCGCGATCTTCATGGAACGGGCAATCCTAACGCTTAAGGGTAGCCAGAGGAGGTCTTGAAGCCGGAACCTACTGATCACCCGTGAATGATGCTCAACCAGGAATAAACGTTATATAATTTCCGTTCTCACTTCATCCCAATCTTTTGGAAGAAGCCCGACTTCTCAAGACTATCCACGAACGAATTGTCAAAGAAATCCTTGGCGTCCGCATTCCTGGCCTGCGGGAATTCCTTTTCATCCATATACCCGAATTGAGCTTGGATAGCATCCGCCCGAACCGCAAGACTCATACTGAAGTAAGGCACAAAATAGTCATAAGTCCCGTCAACCATCTTGGGATCATCGATCTGGCCATATTTGGCAATCGCCTTTTTTGCCACCGCTGGATCTTTCTTTGATAAGACCACTGCCTCCGCGATCGCCTTGAGAAATGCGTAGATGGTGTTTGGGTTGTTTTTTAGGTATTTCTCCGTCGTGCCGTAAGTGACCTGAAGGCCCGGAATGTTCAGCTTACCGATATCCGCTAGAAGAGTTAGCCCCGCCTCCTTGGCCTTCAGGGTATTAGGGGCGGACAGAGTACCTGCAGCGGTCTTGCCAGTGATGACCGAGGTCAGAATGGCAGGGACAGTTTGAACATAGAGGATCTTCACGTCCTTATCTGGAATGAGACCGCTTTTCTTTAACGCCTCCCGGGTGGCGGTGTCGAGCGCTGCCCGGGGCGTGCTTACGGCAACCGTCTTCCCCTTGAGCTGCCCAATCTCGATGATCTCCTTTGCTCCCCACATCTGGAACACAAGTTGCTGCATCGTGGCGCCAAAATATTTGACCTCGCCGCCCCTGAGCCGGGCATTGATCAGGTCAGGTCCGTCCGTATAAAAATCGGCCTCGCCAGCGATAACCGCTTGGGCCGACACCTGAGGATTCAGCAGCTGAAGTTTAGCGGTCAGCCCGTATTTCTTAAACAGGCCGGCCTCATAGGCAACCCAAATATGGGTGAAGGCGCCGCTAGGCTGAGGATAGGTTACGACAATCTCCGTTTTCTCCGGTTTACCTCCAACCTCACTCGCCGCGAAACTAATCGAGGAGATAAAGAGCGGGATGAAACTGAGCAGTATTGCCAGTCTCCTGTGCCGTCTGGTTAGGTCCATTGGATTGATAATAGCCATTCCATTTCTCCTTTCTTAACGGGAGGCATTCTACTACGATTTCCCAATCTGGCAAGGAGAATCACCTTACCCTCAGGGGGCAAGGCGGCAGTCTATGATTCTCAGTTCCACCGCGGAGCTTCCATTCCATTCGTTCTCGGTTATACGATAGACCAAATCGATGTTGGCCCCTGGAGAGGCAGGAAAATCCCTCTCCAGCCTAAATACCACGGCACCCAATGATTTACCTCCCTGACGGAGCCTGAGGCGCGAGCCACCGCTAAAATCCCTGCGCTCGGATACCTCGACCGCTTTGGTTACAAAAAGCGGCTCAGGATTGCCGATCCCAAAAGGCTTGAGCGTCTCAATATGCCGGACCAGGGAAAGTCCAATTTCGGAAAATTCCAGCTCGGCGTCAATTTCGAGAACCGGGATCAGGTCCTCAGGGGCTAAAGAGTTCCTCGCGATCTCCTCAAAACTGGTTAAAAAAGACGGGAACTTTTCCTGCTTGATGCTTAACCCACCGGCATATTCATGGCCGCCAAATTTTTCCAAAAAGTCTGCGCAGCACCTTAACCCCTCTACCATATGAAAGCCGCGGATGCTGCGGGCAGAGCCCTTCCCTGCCCCTTGACTGAAAGCGATCACAACCGTAGGCCTGTGAAACCGCTCCACAATGCGCGAGGCCACAATTCCCAAAACTCCCGGATGCCAGCCTTCTCGACCGAGGACAATAGAGTAGCGCTCCTTGAGCAAGGGGTCCGCATCGACTTCAGACAGGGCCTCTGCCAACACCTGCGCCTCCATAGCCTGACGCTCGCGGTTATGTTCATCGAGTTCCTGCGCGATCCGTAGCGCCACCTCCTGGGACTCCGTGGTAAGCATCTCCACCACCTTCAGGCCGGCGTCCATCCTTCCCGCCGCGTTGATTCTGGGGCCGAGCTGAAACCCTACCTGCCCGGCGCTAATTTCTCCTGGGGGAAGACGCGCCACCTGTTTTAGGGCAACGACTCCAGGCCGCGTGGAGCCGCCGAGTTCCGTAAGCCCGCGCCGGGTCAAAACTCGATTGACTCCGGTCAAGGGGACCATGTCGGCAATCGTGCCGAGAGTAACAATGTCCAGGTAGCGGCGGATGTCGGGACTTTCCGAGGCGCCAAACCAGCCGGCTTCGCGGAGCTTCGCCCTAAGGCCGATGATCAGATAGAAGGCGAGGCCCGCACCGGAAAGTCCCTTGTCGGGAAAAGAACAGTCAGGTCGATGGGGATTAGTGATCGCAAATGCCGGAGGGAGATTTGGCGGGAGCTCGTGGTGATCGACGATCACCACATCGATTCCTATGCTTCGAGCAAGTTCTACTTCTTCATAATTTGAAATCCCGCAGTCAACAGAAACTACCAGCCGCACACCCTGAGAGCTCAACTGCTTGAGTCCCTCAGGATTCAAACCGTATCCCTCATCGATCCTGTGCGGGATATAATAAATGACTTCCCCTCCCACCTCCCTCAGAAACGAGACCAGAGCTGCAGTCCCGGTGGTCCCGTCGACATCGTAGTCCCCCCAGACACAAATCAGCTCTTTTCTTTCCAGGGCGCGGACCAGCCGCCCTGCAGCCTGCTCCATCCCCGCCATAAGAAATGGCGAGGGAAGATCGGAGCGCAAACTTGAAGATAAATAACGCCTGGCCCCCTCCGGATCTTTGAGACCGCGATGCACTAGGATTCTGGCCACCAGCGGCGGAATCTTTAATTGCTCGGATAGGAGAGAGATGACGCCCTCATCAGCCTCTCTTAAAACCCAGCGTTTTTGCATCTGTTCTTACATCCATTCCTCGCAGCTAGGCTCAAGGGGACTCGCCGGCGGGAACTTCCGTTCGGGGGCCTGCCTCTCGCGCCGAAGGCAATGGGTCTCTGCTTATTTCGAACCGTTCAGTCTCGGTGCCTTACTTCGACTAGGCTCAGTATGGTGAGTCAATCGAACCATCGACTTGCTCGGCAGACCCCCTCACTCTCATACGGAGTAGCACGGAGCGATGAAGGGGAGCGCGAGCGAGGCTGCGGACGTGCCCTTCGGGATTTCAAATAGCAAATTTCAAATCTCAAATCTGAGATATGAGATCTGCAATCTGAGATTCCAAGCGGAGCGAGGACTGCGAGAGTCCGTGAAGCGAAGGGAGCCCCGAAGCCCTCTACTTTTTTCTTCTCTCCCACAATAGAATCACCGGGCTGGCGATAAAGATGGTCGAATACACGCCTGAAGCAAAGCCCACGAGAAGAGCAAAGGCGAAGGGACGTATCACGCCTCCGCCCAGGAAAAAGAGGGCCAGAAGAACCATGATCGCCGTGCCCGTGGTTAAGATCGTCCGGCTTAAGGTCTCATTGATGCTTCGATTAACGATATTCTCCAGACTGTCACGCCGGCTCTTGCGCATGTTCTCGCGAATTCGATCGCAAATGACTACGGTGTCGTTAACCGAAAACCCGACGATCGTCAACAGGGCCGCGATGATCGTAAGATCAAATTCATACTGGGCCAGTATGAGCGCCCCGACGGTAACCAGGACATCATGGATCAAGGCGATGACCGCGCCCAGGCCGAAGTTGAGGCCGAAGCGCGCCCCGAAGCTGAAACCGAAGCGCACCCAAATATAGACCCCCATCATAATCGTGGCAGCGACCACAGACCAGATTCCCCGCTCGCGCAAATCCTTCCCCACTTTAGGCCCGACCGATTCGACTCTACGGACCTCGAACCGGTCCTGGCCGAAATGATTGGCGAGACCGCGGCGGATCTCATCTCCGAGAGGGCCGATTTGGACTGAGGTCTTTTCCAAACGAATCATGAACTCGTTCGAGCCATCCTGCCCGAAATCCTGGATCACGCTATCACCGAAGCCTATCTTTTCCAGCGTCTGGCGAATCTCGGGAATGGCAACCCTCTGCTGAAATTTGAGATGCACCATAGTCCCGCCGGCAAAATCGACTCCCAGGTTGGGTCCTTTGGTAAATAGCAGGGCCAGTACCACGAGATTAACCAGCGTGGATAAGATGACGGCGATACGGCGGTATTTGGTAAAAGGGATGTTGGTTCCTGGTTTGATAAACTCCATATCTTATCCTTTAGATGCTGATGCGAGTTAATTTCCTAGCTGCCATGCGATAGTCGTAATAGATCCGGGTCAGATAGACGGCCGTTAAGACGGTCGTGACGATCCCGACACAAAGCGTGACGGCAAATCCTTTGATCGGACCGGTGCCAAACTGAAAGAGGATCAAACCTGACAGGAAAGTGGTGATGTTCGAGTCGAGGATCGCCGGCAGGGCCCGCTCATAGCCGGCTTCTACGGCAGAGCGCGGCGATTTCCCGCCTCTCAGCTCTTCGCGAATCCGTTCGTTGATGAGCACGTTGGCATCCACCGCCATTCCAAAGGTGAGCACTATGCCGGCAATTCCGGGAAGGGTCAGAACTGCCTTGAAGCCTGCCAGGACAGCCAACAGAAAGAGGACATTGAATATCAACGCGACATCGGCCACCAAACCCGCGCCCATGTAGTAGGCGACCATAAAGAGGATGACCAGGGAACCACCGACGACAAAGGAGATAATACCCTGGCGGATCGAATCGCGCCCCAGCGAAGGGCCGACGGTCCGTTCTTCGACAATCTCCACCGGAGCGCGCAGGGCCCCGGCGCGAAGGACGATAGCGAGATCCCGTGCCTCCTTCATTTCAAAAGTTCCCGTGATGGAGGCCCTTCCGCCGCTGATTCGCTCCTGGATGACCGGCGCTGAGTAGACGCGGTTGTCGAGAACAATGGCCAGACGCCTCTTCACGTTCTCCGCCGTGATCCTTTCAAAAAGCCGGGCCCCGTTGGAATTCAGCATCAACTCCACATAGGGGCCGCCTAAATTTGAGCCAGGCCGCACCCGCGCATCCGTGATGTATTCTCCAGTCATGAGAGTGCGGGCATCCAGGAGATAGGAGACTCTCTCCGCGCCCAATCCACCTTCGCCCTTTTGGGCGTAACCATAGAGAATTTCAGTGCCGGGAGGCGGGCCGCTCTTAACCGCCTCCTCTACACTATGAGTCTCGTCCAACAGCTTGAACTCAAGTATGGCGGTCTTGCCGATGATCTCCTTGGCTCTTTCAGGGTCCTGGACGCCGGGTAGTTGAACCAATATATCCTGCTGCCCGCGGCGCTGGATGACCGGCTCACTCACGCCGAACTGGTCAATGCGGTTGCGGATCGTCTCGAGGGATTGATCCACCGTGTCTTCCCTGAGCGAGCGCAACTCGCGCTCATGGAGGGCAAGTAAAAATTCCCTCCCTCCCGGGTCGGTCCGGGAACTCACCAGGACAAGATTGGGGAATTCGCCTTTGAGCAGATCCCGCACCCTGTCGCCGTTTGCCGCCGGGACCTTGAGGCGGATCTGATTTCCCTGGTTTCTTTCCAGCTCACTCGGCGGGAGCGCTTTTTCTCTGAGGAGTTTACGCATATCCTCTTTGATCCGCTCCAAAGTATTCTCCACCGCCTTATCTACCTTCACCTCCAAAACCAGATGGCTCCCCCCTTGAAGATCCAATCCCAGATGAATCCGCTCCGTCGGGAGAAATCCGCCCCACCAGGAAGGGAGCTCGCCTATGAAAGTCGGAACGAGATAAAAAGCCGCGGCAAAGGTCAATACGGAAAAGATAACTAATCGAACCACAACACCCCGTTGCATACTATTGCTCCTTAGCGTCCTTAGTTAAAGCCTTTTCTCCTTTAATGATCTCGGATATCTGCGGCCGGTGCACCCGAATGCGCACGTTGGGGGCCACTTCCAGGGTGACCACCGAATCGGTCAGCGCCATCACCTTACCGTAAATCCCGCCGGAGGTCACTACCTCGTCGTTTTTTTTGAGCTTCTCCAGCATGTCGCGGTGCCCCTTGGACTTTTTTTGCTGCGGCCGGATCAGCAAAAAGTAAAAAATCACAAAAACCAAAATGAGAGGAACAAAACTGATCAGTTGGCTGGGCCCTGAAGATCCCTGGGCACTTTGCGCAAAAGCTAAATCCCACATATTTCCTCCTACAGAACGATGTCTAATGTTTCTTCGGCCCGGTTTTCCCGGATGAGCCGACGGAGCTTCTCCATGAGCCGATGGTAAAAGTGGATATTATGGATGGTATGAAGCTGGGCCGCAAGGATCTCGCCGGCGAGATAGAGATGACGCAGATAGGCGCGAGAGAAATGGCGACAGCAATAACAGCTACAGGACTCATCGGCCGGACGAGGATCATTGGTGAATTCGGCCCGCTTGATATTGATTTTTCCCTTTGAGGTGAAGAGGGTCCCGGTGCGGGCGTTACGCGTAGGAAGAACACAGTCAAACAGGTCATACCCCGAGCGCACGGCAAAGATCAAATCCTCCGGCCTTCCGACGCCCATAAGATAGCGGGGACGATCCTCGGGTAACAACCCGGCCGTAAATGCCCCGATGGAACTCAGCGTCGCCTCTGCCTCGCCAACACCCAACCCACCCACGGCAAAGCCGTCAAAGGGTAGACGGGTCATTTCCTTGACGCACTCAGTCCTCAAATCCTCATACATCCCCCCTTGGACAATTCCGAAGAGGGCCTGATCGCTCCGCTTACGCACGATTAAGGAGCGCTCAGCCCATCTTACCGTGCGCCCGGTCGAGGCCCTGACGTAGTCTCTAGTCGCCGGATGGGGGATGCACTCGTCCAAGACCATAGCGATATCGCTGCCCAGATCTTCTTGGATTTGGACTACCTTCTCGGGCGTAAGGAGGTGGCTTGAACCATCCAGGTGCGACCGAAAATGGACACCCTCTTCAGTGATTTTCCTGAGCGCACCCAAGCTGAAAACCTGATAGCCGCCGCTATCCGTAAGAATCGATCCCTCCCAACCCATAAAGCGATGAAGTCCGCCCAGTTCGCGAATCACCTCCGCCCCGGGCCGTAGATAGAGATGATAGGTATTGGCCAGAATCATCTGACAGCCGATCTCTTCGAGGTCTCGAGGTGACAATGCCTTGACGCTGCCCTGAGTCCCTACCGGCATGAATGCCGGAGTCTCCACCACCCCGTGGGCAGTGACAAGACGGCCCAGCCGCGCCTTCGTCGTCGCATCCTTCTTGAGCACGTTAAAGCTAAACACAATTTCGGGTTACTAGTTTACTGGTTACTGGTTATTAGTCACCTAATCTTTGAAAAACGAGTATACGAATAACGAGTAACTAATAACTAATCACAAAATCAGCATCGCATCGCCATAGCTGTAAAACCGATAACGCGAGCGGACCGCCTCCTCATAAGCCCGTCGGACCAGGTCGAGACCGGCGAAGGCAGCAACCAGGATGAGCGGTGTCGATCCGGGAAGATGAAAATTGGTTATGAGCCCATCGATAACCCGGAAGGAGTCTCCCGGTCGGATAAAGAGTCGCGCAATCCCCTCATCCGCTTCCACTCGTCCCTTGCGCCGGGCTACCCACTCCAGGGCCCGGGTGGTAGTGGAACCAACAGCTATCACCTTTTTTCCGTTCTTCTTCGCCTGGTTGATCTTTTCTGCCGCCTCAGCCTTGAGGCTGTATCGCTCTCCCTCCATCCGGTGGCGCTCCACCACCTCTCCACGTACCGGCTGGAAAGTCCCGGGGCCCACGTGCAAAGTTAAAAACGTCGTCTCCACGCCCCTCGCGACCAGCTCCTCCAGGAGTTGCCGAGTAAAATGGAATCCTGCGGTTGGCGCTGCGATCGCAGGATTGCTGGCCGCATAGACAGTCTGATAACGCTCCCAATCGCACGCATCGACGTTGCGCGTCCGATGAACATAGGGGGGGAGTGGAGGCTCCCCCAGCTTTATCAGGTGATCCATAAAATCACCTTCGTGCTGGAACATCAATCCGTACCGGCCCTTTCCCATCTCACCGATGACTTTTGCAGAGAACCCGTCCGCGAAAAAGATCCGGCCGCCCAAGTGCGGTTTCTTCCCCCCATCCACCAGGGCAATCCAGAGGTGCGGCCCATCAGGGGACGGTTCCAAAAGAAGCACTTCCACCCTTCCCCCACTCTCTTTCTTTCCTCGCAGACGGGCCGGCAAAACCCTGGTGTCGTTCAGGACCAGGTGCTCCCCGGGGTGCAAGAATTCGCTCAAGGAAGAAAAATCGCTGTGGAAGAATTCTCCCGTATCCCGCCGCACTATCATGAGGCGAGCTGCCTCCCGCTCCTTACTCGGATAGGCCGCGATCAAAGATCGGGGCAGCTCATACATGAACTCTTTCAGTTCCATGAGGGTGATGGATAGGATAAGGCGACGCCTCTAGAAAAGAGGAAACAAAACCGAAAGAGACGACGCCTTAAACTTAGTCGATCTTAGCTCTCACTCTTCTTGATAAAGGGAGCCAACAGATCGATGGGCACTGGAAAGATAATAGTGGAGTTCTTCTCCGACGCAATCTCTACCAGACTCTGGAGAAAACGGAGTTGCAGGGCCACGGGGTGTTTTCCAATGACCTCGGCCGCATCCGCCAGCTTCTGGGAGGCCTGAAATTCTCCGTCCGCATGAATGACCTTAGCGCGCCGTTCCCTCTCCGCCTCCGCCTGTTTGGCCATGGCCCGCTGCATCTCCTGGGGCAGATCGATCTGCTTAATGGCCACCTGGGTGACCTTCATACCCCATGGATCTGTTTGCTGGTCGATGATGGTCTGAAGGTGTGCGTTGATTTTCTCTCGCTCAGCCAGCAGCTCATCCAACGCGCACTCGCCGCATACGCTGCGCAGCGTCGTCTGCGCGAGCTGGGAGGTTGAATAGAGGTAGTTCTCCACCTCCCGGACGGCTCGATTGGGATCTAACACCCTAAAGTAGAGAACAGCATTGACTTTAATAGAGACATTATCCCGCGTGATAACGTCCTGGGGTGGGATGTCCAAAGTGATCACGCGGAGATCCATACGGCTCATTTTCTCCACCACAGGGATGACATAGATGATCCCAGGACCCCTAGGGTCCACCATACGACCAAGCCTAAAGATCACTGCCCGCTCATATTCCTTTATAATCTTGACCCCGCTGATAAGCAGGAAAACAACGATGATCAGAAACGTAGCTATAGGTCCACCTATCATAACGCCCTCCTTTCTCAGCTCTATTCGTGGTGCTCCGATAATTTTTTCACTTTGAGAGACATTCCCTCAAAGCCAACAACTCGCACTTTTGCGCCAACTGCAATCTCCTCATTTCCCTCCGCATTCCAATACTCTCCATGGACAAATATTTTTCCGGAAGGATCCAATTTCACCTTCACCTCTCCAATCTCTCCCAACAACCCCTCCAGTCCCATAGTCGGTTTTTTCTTCTGCGACTTAAAGACCAGATAGCCGACCAACAGAATGAAGGCGCTCAGCGTCACGACAGCAGTAAAAATAATCGAGCGATCCACCCCTAAATCCGAACTTCCCGTGTCAAACAGGAGAAGAGAGCCGAGCCCAAGGGAGATCGCCCCACCGATCCCCAGGACACCAAAGCTGGGCAGAAAGGCCTCTCCTATCAGAAGGGCGATCCCGAGCAATATCAACAGGAGGCCAGCATAATTGATAGGCAGAATTTGGAAAGAGGTCAAGGCCAGAAGCAGAGCGATTCCCCCTGCCACCCCGGGGAAAATCACCCCCGGATGGGAAAACTCCATGTAGAGGCCCAGGATGCCCGCCATGAGGAGGAGATAGGCGATGTTGGGGTCGGAAAGGGTGTTGATGATTTTCTGCTTAAGACCCATCTCAAACCGCTCTACCCGAACCCCCTTCAAGGAGAGCACCTGCTCGCGGCCGTCCACATCCACCTTTTTCCCATCGGCCTGTTTGAGTAGATCATCAATGTCCTTGGCCACAATATCGATAACGTTTTTCTTTAAGGCCTCCTTCTCAGTAATGGCTACGCTTCGCCGCACGGCCTGAATCGCCCACTCCGTATTGCGCCCCCGCTTCTGAGCGATAGCCTCGCTGAAAGAGGCGGTAAAATTCTCGATCTTCTCGCCCATGATTCCCTTAACCTCTTGCCCTCCGCCAGCCACAGGATGGGCGGCGCCGATATTAGTTCCAGGCGCCATGGCGGCGATATGGGCAGACAGAGTAATAAAAACTCCTGCCGAGCCGGCGCCGGCACCGCTGGGCGCAACGTAGACGATCACCGGAACCGGCGCCCCCAAAATGTCTTTGACGATGGAGCGGGTCGAGGTCAAAAGCCCGCCAGGAGTGTCGAGCTGAATAATCAAGGCCCTGGCCTCTTTCGAGCGCGCCCGGCCGATACTCTCGCGAATAAAATCATCCACCGCAGGATTAATTCCCCCATCGATCACGATAAGGTCCACGTGCGGCCCGGAGGCCTCTTTTGGCTGGGCCGCCACGGAAAGACCGCCGACGATAAGGGCAGCAAACAGCCCAAACTTAAGCGGAAGGAGCCTTGAGCTCCTTAAGAACTTTCTTGATATCTTCCCAAACAAGTTTTTTATCTCCCGGGTTGCGTAAGAGGTATGCTGGATGGAACGTCGGCATGAGTTTTATCCCATGATAATCATGCCAGATCCCCCTGAGCCTCGTAATGGCGACTTTGCTTTTCAAAAGGGACTGGACCGCGAACTTACCCAAAGCAACAATGATTTGCGGCTGCACCAGCTCGATCTGCTTTTTCAAGAATGGCTCACAGGACTCCACCTCATCGGGCTCCGGATTACGGTTTTCCGGCGGACGACACTTAACGACGTTGGCGATATAAACATCCTCTCTCTTTAGCCCCATGCCTTTGGTAATAATATCCGTGAGGAGCTGCCCCGCGCGCCCCACAAAGGGCTCCCCTTGCAAATCCTCATCCTTTCCCGGCCCTTCACCTATGAACATAAGCTTCGCCTTAGCATTCCCTACGCCGAACACGATATGGGTGCGGCCAGGCCAGAGTTTACAGCGGTGGCAATCGCCGATCGCCGCGCGCAGCTCTTCCAGGGATTTTGCCTGATAGGCAGGAGCGCAGTCAGAAAACAGGTTGCCTTCTAATCCTCCGAGCAGGCCCTCCCCGGGCGTCTCCTCCGGTTTTCTTTCGATCCCGCGACCCCTCGGCAAAAGCCGGATTCCAGCTCGCCCATGGAACTCTACATGGCGGCGCAACGACGCCGCCATAACCCTTAGTTCCTCGCGATCTCCCTCCAGAGCCATTCCGAATTCCTTGCAAGAAATATCTTAACACCAACCCTGCGTCGGTGGCAATGATTATTGGAGCCAGCTCACGGCCGGGAAGGAATAGCAGAAGCGATCCCCTCCTCAACGGGCCTCTTTCAACTGATAAAGGTAGAGAGACCGCAGCCCGGTGAAAAAAGAGAGCGTTTCAGGCCAGAGATAGTCCAGATAGGTGTTGGTCAAAGGCTGAAACGAAGCGCCCTGATAGAGCAGCGTTACCTCGCCATAGATCCCGGCGCTGAGGTAGATACGGTGAGAGGCACCCTTTTTAGGCTCTCTTGGGATGCCCATAAGCTGTCGGCCATCAGCTATCAGCCAAAAGCTGACCGCTGACGGCCGAGCGCTATTTGCTTTTTGCCTTCAGCGCAATGAGGTAATCGTAGATTCTATCCGCCAGCTCGTCCTTGCTCATCAGGGGAAGCGGATGAACGGCGCCCCTCCGGTCCAAAAGGGTAGCGATGTTGGTATCCCCATCGAACCCGCTGCCTTCCTTGGTGACGTCGTTGGCCACGATCAGGTCCAGATTTTTCTCGCGCAGCTTCTTTTTTGCGTTGGCGATCAGCGACTCCGTCTCGGCGGCAAAACCTACAAGTATCTGCCCGTTTTTTTTCATGCCGAGCTCACGCAAAATATCCGGGTTGGGTTTCAAGTTGAGCCGCAAAGTTTCCTTTCCTTTCTTGATCTTCTTAGCGACGAACTTCTCCGGGTGATAATCTGCTACCGCAGCAGCCATTAAAACCGTCGTCGCGCCGGAATACTCTTGGAGAATCGCCTGCCGCATCTCGGCAGCAGTCTGCACCGGGATCAGCCGGACTCCTGCGGGAGGGGAAAGCGAGGTCGGCCCGCTCACGAGGGTAACTTCCGCCCCCCTCCTCACGCCCGAGCGTGCCAGCGCATAACCCATTTTCCCCGAAGATCGATTGGAGATATAACGGACCGGATCCAGCGGCTCGTGATTGGGACCGGCAGTAATGAGGAACCTTTCACCTGCTAAGTCCTTTTTTTTTAGCAATCCCTGGATCTGCTCAACGATATCTTGGGGCTCCGGCATGCGCCCCTTCCCTTCGTAGCCGCAGGCAAGATAGCCCTCCACCGGTTCCATGAAGTGGTAGCCGAACCTTTTAAGCTTACGAACGTTCTCCTGCAAGATAGGATTTTCATACATATGGACGTTCATGGAAGGTGCGATCAATACCGGCGCCCTGGTCGCCATCAGGACGGTGGTCAGCAGATCATCGGCGACGCCGGAGGCGATCTTGCCGATTATATTTGCCGTGGCGGGGGCGATGACCAAAAGATCGGCCTGATCCGCGAGGTTAATGTGTCCTATCTCAGATTCCTGTGTCAGACTGAATATCTCGGTTGCGACAGGGCGGCCGGAGAGGGCCTGGAACGTCAACGGCGTCACAAACTCCATGGCCCCCCGGGTCATCATGACCTGAACCGCAAAACCCTCCCGGACAAGCAGACGGACCAGTTCCACCGCCTTATAACAGGCAATCCCGCCTGAAACACCCAGAACGACTGTCCTTGTCCCTTTCTCTCCCTTTTCTGCCACGCTCCCAAGATAGCTAATTACCCAGGAGTTTGCAAACTTTTTAGCGGATAAGAGCCCTTATGGATGGGAGATTATTTCTGCCCTTTTTTGTCATATTTTTGTCACAAATGCGGTTTTTGTCACCCGGTTTAATCAAAATTGGTTTCGAGTCCAACCTTCCGGTTAAAAAACCCTTTATTCACTGGCGACTAGCTTTCATTGACAAGCTGACACGGGCTGGCATGCTTTTAGCTTATGATTACGCCTATTAACAAACGGCGGTACAAGAAAATCCTTGACCTGGACGAAGAGTTCGTGTAATTGAGAAAAAGGGCTCAACAAATAGGAGGAATATGATGATGCAACGTTGGTTTCGTGGGTCCCCTTACAGAGTTGTCCTAGCCGCCTTAGTTGTTGCGGTAGGGATTTCCAGCTTCTGTGCTGTAGGGTGGGTAAGAGCCGAAGAAGAGAATACTGAAGTTTCCCTGTCCCCGCCGGGAGCCCTTCAGGCCTCCTCAAATAACCCTTCCGAAATTGGAGCAGCAGACACGGCTGGCACGGTTGCCGCCTACTTCCTGGACGAAGCCGAAAGCAGTGGGGCCCGGGAAGAGTCGGACCAGGATCCATGGGAACCGTACAATGATCTCATGTTCTCTTTCAATCGCAATGTTTTCGACCGCTTTATTTTGAAACCTGTGGCAGTAGTCTGGGACGCGCTGCTTCCCGACCCGGTGCAAAGAAGTCTGAGAAATGCTCTGGACAACCTCGCCGTAGTGCGCCGCTTGGTCAACAACATTCTCCAGCTTAAAGCCGAAGGAACTGGCCGTGAGCTGGCCAGGTTTACTATCAACAGCACGATCGGAGTCGCCGGTTTGTTCGATGTGGCGAAGGACGGTTTTGGCATTCAACAGAGCGATGAGGACACCGGCCAGACTTTGGGGGTTTACGGGGTTGGCCCAGGACCATATCTTATTTTGCCGTTCTTACCTCCGATGACGGTCCGTGATGGGTTCGGTCTTGCTGCCGATGGGGCCATGAACCCACTCAACTATTTCGTCCCGTTTGCGGCGACGGCGGGAATTTATGGCACTAGCGCCGTTAACGAGCGATCCCTTAATCTCGATAAATTTGAAAAAGTTGAGGAGACCGTCGTTGATCTTTACAGCGCCGTACGGAACGCCTATCTGCAAAGGCGAGCGGCAGCTATCAAGGAGTGATGGAACCGAGCGGGGATGGCGGGGAAGAAGGAGTTTCTTGCGGGGAGAAGAATCGACCCCATACCGATCAACCCATCGACCTCCATCACCGAACTAGTAGACAACAACCTTATTTCCTATAATGGCGGCCGGCTGCGTGAGGCCTGCCAGCTTTTCACCGCCAAGATCCTTCAAGATGATGTCACGGTCGGGCTGAGTCTCAGCGGGGCCCTGACCCCGGCGGGGCTCGGCATCTCCGCCTTGATCCCATTAATCGAGAATGGCTTCGTGGACTGGATCGTCAGTACGGGGGCCAATCTCTACCACGACACGCATTTTGCCATGGGGCTTCCGATGCACCGCGGCGCCCCTGATGCCGACGATGTCATCCTCAGGGAAGAGGGCATCGTAAGAATTTATGATATCTTTTTCGATTATGACATTCTGATTTCCACGGACGATTTCTTCCGCGAGATCCTTAAAGCCCCCGAGTTCCAAAAAGAGATGAGCACCTCGGAGCTTCACTTCCGCGTAGGGAGGTATCTCGCGGAGAGAGAGAAGGTCCTGGGAACGGAAAAGAAATCCCTGCTGGCCGCCGCTTACAAGTACTCAGTGCCGATTTATACTTCGTCACCCGGGGACAGCTCCATAGGGATGAACGTCGCGGCACTGGCCTTGAAAGGAAACCGGCTTAAATTCGACGTCTCCCTGGATGTCAACGAATCTGCGGCGATTGTCCTGGAGGCGAAGCGAACCGGCGGCAAGAGCGCCGTCGTCATTTTGGGAGGCGGTTCGTCGAAAAACTTCCTCTTACAAACCGAACCTCACATCCAGGAGGTGCTCAGCCTCAACGAGAAAGGACACGACTATTTTATCCAAATAACCGACGCCCGCGTGGATACCGGCGGACTCTCCGGGGCTACGCCGGGCGAAGCAGTCAGCTGGGGAAAGCTCGATCCAGACCAGTTGTCTGATTCCGTGGTCTGTTATGTGGATTCCACGATTGCCCTTCCTGTCCTCACCGCCTATGCTCTGGCGAAACACCCACCGAGAAAGCCCAAGCGTCTCTTCGAGCGCAGGGAGCAGCTTCTCAAAAACATCGAGAAAGAGTTCAAGGAAAAATTCGGCAAGATCAAGCTGCGCTAAAGTTGTGATAGATGAGCAGCCGGCGCCGAAGACCGACCGGGAATCTCTTCGACCTCTTCGGCAATTACGTAGACCGCTTGCGCTGCTCATTCCAGCCCGCCAGCAGGTACCAAACCGCCATGAGCGCGACAACGCCCCAGACCGCGCTTGCCCACCCGACGAGGTTAGGAAGAAAAAGTGCCGAGCCGAGTTTTCCAAGAAGTTCCACGCGCCCTAAGAGCAAACGCATCACCGACGTCCCCACGGCGAAACATAAGACAGCCACCCAAAGCTTGATGTGACCTTCTCCGGCCCTCCAGATAGAGCCCGCGCCGCAGCCTCCGGCGAGCACCATTCCGACTCCAAAAAGGCTTCCTCCCAGAAGAGCGCCGAGCCAGAAGGAAGGGAAAACCCACTCCGTTGAATCCTTCAAATCCGTGGCCTTGAGAATAGAGAAGCCGATCATGCTCAAGGTCAGGGCCAGGGCCGCGGCTCGCGTGTGTTCGCTTTCGCCGCTCATGAAGGGCTCCCGAAACGCCCGGACTAGACAAAAGCGGGAGCGCTGAAAAACGACCCCAAAGGCGACGCCAAAAAGGAGGAAGGTCGCCTGAGGTGTATAGCCGAGTTGCCGATATATATAAGCCACGATAAGGAGAGCAAAGAAGACAAAGAAGCCGATCAAGGGCTGAAACCCAGAAGAGGGAGAGGACGGCGTTGGCGGAGAAGGCTCGCAGGGAGATTGAAATTGCTCAGCGTTTGTAGCGGGGCGTCGCCCGGTCTCCCAGGACAAATACCTTGTTCCCAAAAAGGCGCCAATTGCCAGGCCCGCCATCATGGCAAAACCGCTCAGCGAAAGCGCGGAAAGGGCGCTAAAGAAGCCTCCGATATTACAACCGAAGGACAGCACGGCACCCCACCCCATCATGAGGCCGCCCAGTGCTCCCTTGACCAGTTCTGCCACCGGGGCCATCCGTACGCCGAACTCGCGACTGAGCAGAGCCGCGGAGAATGCGCCCAATAGGAGGCCAAGATTCAGGACCGAACCCGAATAGAGGAAGGGAGACAGAAGATCCGGTTGGCTGAGAATTCCGACTGACTGAAATAGCCAGTCACCCCAGTTGCGGATTCCGTCCGACGCCGTCCAGGGGCGGTCGAAGGCAAAAAGAAAGACATTGAGGAAAGCGATTACCAGGGCCGATGTTAGCACGGCCCACGGCCGTCCAAAGACACTTTCGTACTGTTCCCGCAAGAAGGCGCTGAGAGTGATCGAAGCACCAGTCATAAAAAGTACCTTCAATTTGTCGACACCATGCAGGAATGGATCACTGGCGGAACACCGCGAAGGTCTGGCAAAAAGACTGGAGCCCTAGAGCTTAATCTCCGCGGTCCCCTCGTAGCTCTTCCCTGTCGTATCCAGAAAGGTTATGGTGAGTTTTCCGGGCCGGTCAACTTTCAACGGAAAGGTAAAAATCGGATTCTGGCTCACCGCCTGGGTCGTTTCGCCCCGCATCACCTCTTTACCGTTATACGTCACCGTCACGGTATGGATGAAGTTGTAGTTTTTCCAAACGAGATTTCCCTGCTTATCCCTTTGCACCGTCTCCATGGGATGGATGATCAGACTGCGGACGCGAATCACTTCGCCCGGCTTGATGGTCGACGGAAGCCGAATCCTCACCCTGCCCGTGTCCGCCATCTCGTTGCTCCCTTAGAAACTCTTAGCTTTGGGGCACATCTCCACAACCACTTATGGTTACTCTGACGTGCTTGCTTGCCGCGTAGAGAATCCCATCGTTCATCTCAACCACCGCCCGCACATCCGTCGTCGCCGCCAGTCGAATGTTGGTGGCAATATAGGCCTTTCCTGCTTCGGGCGTGAGCGAAAATTTGGCGATCATAGGGCGCCTGTTCTTGTCGGAAATAATGTAGATGTTGCTCACGTAGGTCGCCGGAGTCATGGGCAGGTCCGCCTCCACTGTAACGGCGACGTTGCCGCCGTCCTCTGCGATCAGCGGAAGTTCGAGTTTAACCTTGCCTTCGTCCTGGTTTAGCGGCCGGTTGCCAAAAAGCCGTTTCAAGGTGGCTTCAACTCTCTCTTCCGGCAGCGGAAGCCCTAAAGAGGCTGCCTGTCCCGGAGCCTCAGCCCCAAAGAGAAACTCCTTGGCTGCCGCCGTGAGCGCTAATGCAGCCCCTAGGCAGCGCAAGAAAGCGCGCCTGCTGAGCCAGTCCTTTTTTTCTACCGGTTCCCCTGCCATACCGGATCGCCTCTAGCTTCAATCTAATTGATCCGGCGCTTCCAATCAACAGCCAGAAACAGATTAACAACAGAACTTGACATATCCAGGCTCATTCGATATTGATACAAATGCCGAGTATTATGATCCATATACTTAAGAATAGACGAGGGAAAAAGCCATGAACAATATAACACGCAGAGCATTCCTCAGGGCTTCGGGAATCGGGATGGCGATCCTGGGAACCGGAGGGTTGAGCAGTTTTGCCGCCGAAACGAAAGGACGCCGGGTGGTCGTAATCGGAGGAGGTTGGGGAGGCGCCACGGCTGCTAAATACATCCGCCTTGCCGATTCTTCGATCGAGGTCACTCTGCTCGAGCCTAACAAGGAATTCATCTCTTGCCCGTTCAGCAACCTCGTCCTGAGCGGCGTCGAATCAATTAAGCGATTGACCATCGGCTACGACGGCCTGACAAAACATGGCGTGAAAATCCGTCACGAAGCGGCAACCGCCATCGAGCCGGACAAAAGACGGGTTCGAGTCGGCAATGATTACCTTGAATATGATCGCCTCATCGTTTCACCGGGAATCGATTTTCAGTGGGACCAGGTCGAAGGACTCGATAAAGCCAAGGACGCCGTCCTTCACGCCTGGAAGGCGGGACCCCAAACCGTCAAGCTGGCCCAGCAGCTCCATTCGATGAAGGACGGCGGGGTCTTTGTCATGACCGTGCCCCTCGCCGCTTTCCGCTGCCCTCCCGGCCCCTACGAACGAGCCTGCCAGGTGGCCTGGTATCTCAAGACGAAAAAGCCGCGCTCCAAGCTGATCGTGCTCGACGCCAACAAGGACATCGTCTCCAAGACCGGCCTATTTAAGGCCTCTTTCAAGGATTATCCGAATCTCGAATACCGGCCGTCCAACAAAGTCGAGAAGATCGACGCCGGCGCTCGAGAGGTCACGACGGAGCTAGGCGACAAGGTCAAGTATGACGTCATCAACCTGATTCCGCCGCAGCGGGCGGCGGCGATCGCGGTCGAGGCGGATTTGGTGGGGGCGGACAAACGGTGGTGCGAGGTGGACCATGTGACCTACGAGTCGGTCAAGCAGAAAAACATTCACGTTGTCGGTGATTCGACGATCGGCCTGCCGGTGCCGAAATCCGGCAACGTCGCCAACGCCATGGGAAAAATATGCGCCACCGCGGTCGTCCATCTCCTCAACGACAAGGAAGCGCCGGTCATCGCTCCTGGCAACACCTGCTACAGCTGGGTAAACGACAAGGAAGCGATCGCCGTCGTGAACTCCTACAAGATCGAAAATCGCAAGGTCGTCCAGATCGAGCAAAAGCTCACTCCGGGAAAGAGCGTCGCGGTCGCCCAGAACTCGCTCGCCTGGAGAACCAGCATCTGGAACGACATCCTAGCTTGAAAAGGAGAATGCCATGCGGAAGTCTTTAAGTCTTTCAGTTTTTCTCGCGGCCCTTGGTTTGGTGCTTCTGGCATTCGGCGCCGATGCCGGTCCTCTGGACTCTCCCGGCGCTTCGAAGGCCCTGGTCTGCAGCGCCTGCCACGGCTTCGGTGGCAATAGCCCGGGCAACACGGTTCCGATTCTCGCCGGCATGTCGCCCGCCTACTTCAAAAAAGCGATCAGGGACTACGCCGAGGGCAAGCGCCCCTCGCCGGAAATGGAACCGTACTCGAAGTATGTCCTTCAATCGGGGCTTGATGAGATCGCCGCTTACTTTGCGGAGCAGAAAAAACTGCCGGCGAGGCCCAAACCCGACCCGAACGCCGTCAGGCGGGGGATGGCGATTGCCGCGCAATGCACCGTCTGCCACAACCCGCGGGGCGAAGGCGATCCCGAGAGAGGCTTCCCGGATCTTCGGGGCCAGCCGGCCGGCTTCCTCGAAGCCCAAACGGCTCTTCTGAAAGAAGACAAGAGAAAGCTGCAGGACGCCACGCTCGACGAATTAAAAAAGAAACTCCTGAAGCGTCTGAGCGACCGGAATATCGCCGACGTTGCCGCTTACTATTCAAGCCTGAAGTAGAGGAAAAGTAACGACGTCACGTACGGGCTGGCGGGCCAATCCCGCATTGACCCCGTCTCTATTCATCGGGGGTCTCCTTTCCGTAACCATATCGAATCAAACTATCTTGCCCTTCGTCTAGCCACTCTTTTGCCACTCACCTTTTGGAGGATGGCTACGACATCAGGACAGTTCAGGAGCTTTTGGGGCACCGGGATGTCAGCACGACAATGATCTATTATGCGCAGAGAAGTGTTATGTAGAGTTGGTTCAGGAAATGCTTGTCCATACAGGTCTTCTTGTTTGAATCACTGCACATAATACTCCATGATATACCTCCTTGGCGGCCATGGGGGTCGCTATTTTTTAAACGGCTCTTCCCCGGTTCCAAAGATTCCATCCTGGCAACAGAACAAGAACCTTCTTGAGTGGCTCCGTTCTTTGTAACACTTCGGAGGACACCCATGCCCGGTCTGAACCGAGGTCCGCCAACCGTGAGTAGATTGTTATGTTGAGTCCCGCCCACCAGATGGCCTTGCAATTAAAGGGTTAGGGCACCTCACTGCACATAACGACTGTCTGCACATAATAGATCTTATGTGCAGCTGCACATAAGATCTACACGCATGTTCCGAACCGAGGTGGCCGTGGAGTTTACAGCCCCGCGGATCGGCTTTGAGCAACGGTCCATTATCCCAATACACCGCGGGCTGATATCCTCATACACTGCCGGATTGGCGGCGTTTGCAGGGATGAATGCCCTTGACAAGTTCTTCGTAAATACGGAATATTGCTTCCGGTTTTCCTTTTGTCGCATTGACAAGCTTTAGCCTAATACACTGCCGGAATTGCGGCAGTAGACTCTATAGTAATGCCTCTTAAACACGGAGCACGCAGATGACGAAATCAGTTTCATTCGGCACTTGTCAGTTGTGCAGCGAGCGAAAGGGCAAGGCCGCTATGGTGGGTCACCTTAAGCGGTGCCTTCCGGCGTCGAGTGCCCGCGACGGCTCATCTTCGCAAGTACTGCTGCTCCGAGTTCAAGGTGGTGCACAGATGTTCTGGCTCGATCTGGTGGCTACGCAGGAGGCGAAGCTAAGGAATATAGATCGTCTTCTTCGCCGTATTTGGTTGGAGTGCTGCGGGCATTTGAGCCAGTTTTATGCTGGTGCGCATCGTCGCAAGGTCGGTATGAGTACGAAAGTCGGCGAGGTTTTCGTGTCGATCGGCAACCGTCTCGGTTACGTCTACGACTTCGGTTCAAGCACAGAACTTGTCGTCAGCTTCTCGGGCTTCGCTGAAGCTGGTTCCGGGAATCCCGTTCGAATCGTGGCACGCAACGAGCCTCCAACTTGGCCGTGCGATACGTGCGGGCAGGCAGCAAATAGCGTGTGTGCCCAATGCTCGTATGAAGGCGGTTTTTGCTGTGCCGAGCATGGCGACAGTCACGATTGCGGCGAAGAAATGCTCTTGCCGGTTGTGAATTCCCCACGTATGGGGGTTTGCGGCTACACCGGCGAGGTATAACCATCGGGTTGAGACGGACGCGGCGGGAAAGGACCGCCGCGCTTCTCACCCGAAACGTTCGACTGAGGGAGACGAGAACATGATCGGAGCCATTGCCGGAGACATCATTGGATCGGTATATGAGCGCTGCCAGATCAAGACCAAGGACTTCCCGCTTTTTCACCCCCATTGTCACTTCACCGATGATACAGTGCTGACTGTTGCCATTGCCGATGCAATTCTCACAGGTTGCCCATACTTGCGCTCGGTCCTGGAGATTGGCCGGCGCTATCCCGGCGCCGGGTATAGCGGCACGTTCAGCCGCTGGCTGTTTTCGGAGAATCCGCAGCCCTATAACAGTTGGGGGAACGGCGCAGCGATGCGCGTTAGTCCCGTGGGCTTCGCCTTCTCGACAGGGAACGAAGTGCTGCAGCAAGCAGCCGAGACCGCCCGGATCTCACACAACCACCCAGAAGGCATCAAGGGAGCGCAGGCGACGGCTCTTGCGGTATTTCTGGCCCGAACATCCCGCGACAAGCAGCAGATCAGACAAGAGATTACGGATCGGTTCGGATACGACTTGAACCGAACCGTTGAGGACATCCGTCCGAAGTACTCTTTTGATGTCTCCTGTCAGGGGACAGTACCCGAGGCCATCATTGCGTTCCTCGATTCCATCTCATACGAGGATGCCGTACGCAATGCCATCTCGCTTGGCGGCGATAGCGACACCCTGGCCTGCATAACAGGTGGCATTGCGGAAGCATTCTACGGCGGTATACCCTCTGACATCCGAACCACGGTGCAGGAGCGGCTGACTCCAGACTTGTGGCGGGTCGCCGAGGAGTTCTGCCGGAAGTACGGAACAGACAAGTCAAACCAAGGAGTACAGGCGACGCCGTAACTCGCACGCCTGACTCTTGTCGTTGAGCCTGTAGAAAAAGGTAGATCGAGAAATTTACAGGAAAAACGACCTCCGTATTTGGCTTTTAAGCGACGATCTCGGATCGAGAGACCATTTAGGGACCCCTAATTCGGACGTTTTTTTACGGGATGGGACTTTTTCTACAGGCTCGTTAGCCGTCAATGAAGACGGCCTTGCCCCTTTGTGGGTTATTGAGAGCATCGATGATCTTTGAGACCAATGGAATCAAGTCCTTCAGCCGATTTGTACGGGTACAAAGGACCAGAACGGCAATATCAAACTTAGGAAGATTTTGTTGGAAGGTCAGATTGCGGTCAACCGTAATAAAAACATCAAATTCCTTTTCTGCCCTGGCGAGCAGTTCGCCGTTATCTAAACCAGCCCAGTCCATTTCCGGGGCTGTTTTTACCTCGTGGCCAGAAATTTCTCTTGCGAGCCGCCGGTCAATACACTCATCCAGGAGGATTCTGAAAGTCGGCAAGGACCTTCTCCTTTGCCTCCTCCAGGAAGGCTATCACCTGCTCTTTGGTAACGGTGGGAAACCCTTCGAGGAAGTCAGAAATCGAGTCGCCCGCCTCCACGTAATCAATCAGTGTCTGGACAGGAACACGGGTGCCGCGAAAGACGGGGGTTCCTCCCATGACATTTGAATTCGAACTGATGACACTCGATTTCATTAAGTGTCTTGTAGACTAAAAGTGCCGGAAGGTCAAGATTCCAGCTAACAATAGGCTTAAGCAGGCGGTGGCTCCGCCTTCAGCTTCACCACCACTGCTTAGCCTCAGCTTTTAGCGGGGTTTCCGTCTGGTGCCCCGGACAAGAGAAAGCCGAAGGCATTTCCAGTCGATAAGCGTGAGATAATCTTCAGGGGCCTACTTGGGGTTGACAGCCCAAGGCGATCCTGATAGTTTCTGAACAGCAGTTCATTTTACTAAACTATAGTTCATTCACCATGGCACGTCTTAGCCGCAAGGATATCCTGCAAGACTTCCGCACCCGCTCTCTCCTCGAGGCGACCCGTAAGATTATCGCGACCGAAGGCTTCGATGCCGTAACCATGGAGCGCGTCGCTCGCGAGGCGGGAATCACCAAGGGGGGCATCTACCTTTACTTTCGCAACAAAGACCAAATGATCCTCACGACCTTAGAGGCCATTGCCTTAGAGATGCTCCGAGAAATTGAAACGCAGCTAAACCCCAAAACCCACGCCTGGGAAAGACTCTGCCAGGTAATACGCGCCCAACTGGAGAGCATGGAGCGCCACAAAGATATCCTGCGTACCCTTCTCCTTGTCCGCTGGCATATGAGCGACCGGCGCGAAAGGAAAAAATGGCGTCGCCTACTTCGGTATCGGGAGCAACATCTGGGCCGGCTCAAAGCGATCCTGGACGATGGACTAAGGAAAAAGATTTTTTACCCGCTGGACACGGCTGCAGCCGCCTTCTACATCAACGAGATGACCATCAGCACGGCGCAAAGAAGGGTCATGGGCTTTAGCCAGTCCTCCCTGGAAGCCGACACGCAGGGGCTGATCCGGTTTATAGCTTTGCTCCTGCGCGGGAAAAAATATCTTCACGAATCTGAGGAGTAGCTATGAGAATTCTTTACGGGCTAAGTTTTTCCGCGCTGCTGCTGATTTGCCTTGTCTCACACGCGCATGCCGCCGATGCCCCCTTGAAGCCAGGCGACCTGAAAGAGACCCCC
>Ga0210377_10001198_pt1 | contig 23833 bp, 29 predicted proteins | sample PLM4_65_b1redo_FD_155480 | JGI IMG/M metagenome (GOLD analysis project Ga0210377, IMG submission 155480) | Groundwater sediment microbial communities from an aquifer in East River, Colorado, USA - PLM4_65_b1 redo | ecosystem: Environmental > Terrestrial > Soil > Riparian zone | place: USA: East...
GATACTCGTATCTGCCCTCGATTGGCTTGGGGGTCGCCGCCGCCTGGAGCGTGCCTTCGCTGGCGCCGCGCGCGCTCTGGCCCGTGAGGGCGCTCGCGGTGGGAGCGCTCTCGGTCGCGGCGCTTCTCTCGTTCCGACAAGTGGGCGTCTGGAGAGACTCGATCTCGCTCTGGAGCCACGCGCTCGCGGTGAGCCCCGAGAACTATCTCGCGCAGAGCAAGCTGGCGACGCTCGCGATCGCCGCCGGCCGGCCCGACGAGGCGATCGCGCGGCTCGAGCTCGCACTGCACACGAACCCCGCGCACGCCGCGTCGCACGTGACGCTCGCGGCCGCGCTCGAGCAGGTCGGCCGCGCGGACGAGGCGCGCGCTCACCTCGAGCGTGCGCTCGAGCTCGAGCCCGCGTTCGCGATCGCGCACTTCAACCTGGCGAACCTCTTGTTGGACCAGGCGCGTGCATCCGACGCCGAGGCGCACTACCGCGCGGCGCTGCGCGGCGGGCTCGAGCTCGCCGCGGTCCATCAGGGTCTCGCGCTCGCACTCGATGCGCAGGGGAGGACCGACGAGGCGAGGCGCGAGCGAGAGCTCGCCGGCGCGCCTCCCTAGCGCTCGATCCCGGCGGCGCGCGCCTACGGATCGAGACGCGCGCTGGCGTAGCCCGAGACGACTTCCTTCCCGTCCTGGTTCACCGTGACCACCGCGAGGTCGGCGAACTTCTGGCCGTTCTCGTCGCGGATCGCCTCGACCTTCGCGCGCGCGGTGAGCGAGTCGCCCGGCCAGACCTGCGAGACGAAGCGCACGCCGTACTTCGTGAGCCGGCCGTCGCCGACCCAGTTCGTGAGCATGCGCCCGGTCGCGCCCATGCTGAGCATGCCGTGCGCGAACACGGTCGGATAGCCGGCGACCTTGGTCGCGAAGACCTCATCGGTGTGCACCGGGTTGTAGTCGCCCGACGCGCCCGCGTACTGGACGAGCTGGGTGCGCGAGAGGTTCTCGATCACGACCTCTTCGCGCGTGTCACCGACCTTCAGCTGACTGGCTCGCAGCGCCATCTCCCGCCTCCTACTTCTGCTCGATCACGCGCTCGGTGCGCACGCCCACGCCGCGCGCGGTCACCACGAGCTGGCCCGATTCGTCGTAGTACTCGGTGATCGACTCGGAGAAGTGCAGCTTGCCGCCGCGGCGTCCCTCCTTCTCCCAGCTCTTGCCCGGCTTGTTCACCGCGGTGAGCACGTCCCCCGCGCGCAGCGGCCGGTGGTACTCGAAGTGCTGCTCGGCGTGGAGTCCGCCGGCGGCGGCTCCGCTCGGTGCGGCGCCGCCTCCCCCGCCCGAGCTCGCACGCGGCTTGATGCCGGTGGCCTCCTTCGCGGAGCCGAACCAGGCTTGTCCGATCTTCGGGCGCAGGAAGTAGTCCGGATCGAACTGCGCGGACGCCTGCGTGAACGTCGGCGGCGCCGGGATGCCGCCGACCTCCGTCTTCGCCGCGTACTCCGCGTCGGAGTAGATCGGGTTCGGATCGTTGATCGCGCGCGCGAACATCAGGATGTGACTCGCCTCGATCGGGAACTTCTTCACAGCCACGTCTTCACTCCTCTCAGATCCCGAAGTCCCACGACTCGCCGGCGTGGTAGCGCTTCAGCACGTTCTTCGCGATCAGGATGCGGTGCACCTCGTCGGGCCCGTCGGCGATGCGCAGGGTGCGCGCGCCCTTGTACATGCCCTCGAGCGGAAGGTCCGAGGAGACCCCCGCTGCCCCCCAGACCTGGATCGCGCGATCGACCACGCGCTCGTACGCCGCCGGCACGAAGATCTTGATCGCGGAGATCATCGTGCGCGTGTCGCCGCCCGCGTCCATCACGTGCGCGCAGTGCAAGGTCATGAGCCGCGCGCTCTGGATGTCCATGAAGGAGTCGGCGATGAAGCCCTGGATGAATTGCTTGGTCTCGAGCTTGCCGCCGTGGACCTCGCGATCGATCGAGCGCTGGACCATCAGGTCGAACGCGCGCCACATCGAGCCGACCGCGTTCATGCAGTGGAACACGCGCCCCGCGCCGAGGCGGTCCTGCGCGGCCTGATGGCCGCTGCCGCGGTGGCCGAGCGCGTTCGACAGCGGCACGCGCACGTCGTCGTACTTGATCTCGCAGTGGTCGCCGTGCTCGTGTCCCCAGACCGGGACGCTGCGCAGGATGTTGAAGCCCGGCGTGTCGGTCGGAACGATGATCTGCGTCATGCGGTCGCGCACGCCGCCGCCCTCGTCGCCTTCCTCGGTCCGGCACATCACGATCGCGAACGCGGCGCGCCGCCCGTTCGACGTGAACCACTTGTGCCCGTTGATCACCCACTCGTTGCCGTCGCGCACGGCGCGCGTCTGGATCGCGTAGGGGTCGGAGCCCGGAGCGTTCGGCTCGGTCATCGAGAAGCACGACTCGATCTCGCCGCGCACCAGCGGCTCGAGCCACTTCTTCTTCTGCTCGGGCGTACCGTACTTCACCAGGATCGTCTGGTTGCCGGAGTTCGGCGCCTGACAGCCGAACAGCGAGGACGAGAAGGGGCTCCACGCCATGATCTCGTTCATGTAGGCGTGCTTGAGGAAGCCGATCCCCATCCCGCCGTACTCCTCGGGCAGGTGCGGCGCCCAGAGCCCCGCTTGCCTCACGCTCTTCTGGACGCTCGCGACGACCTCTCGGCGCTTCTCGGGTGAGCCGTACCGCAGGTGGTTCTCGTTGGGGATGATCTGCTTGGTCACGATCTCCGCGGTGCTCAGGCGGATCGCGTTGATCTCGTCTCCGAGGCCGGTGACGGGTGCGACTTGCATGACTGGGTCCTTTCTCGGGTCGAGCCCGGTATTCTACGTCTTCGAGCCGAACGACTTCAGTCGCTCGGCCATGTCCGGGCCGGCGCCCGGGCTGTTCGCGCGCTCGTAGGCGAGCGCCTCCTTCGGCCCGAGCCGCGCGCCTTCGCGCATGAGCGCCTTCTCGGTGCGCAAGGTGAACCACGAGTTCTCCGCGATCTGGTGCGCGAGCGCGAGCGTTCGCTCGACGAGCTGCGCGTCGGGCACGCACTCGTTCGCGAGCCCGAGCGCGACCGCCTCGGCGCCGCTCACCGGGCGGCCGCTGAACATGAGCGCCTTCGCGCGCACCGGTCCGATGCGCCGCGGCAGGCGCTGGCTCATGCCCCAGGTCGGCGTCATGCCCCACTTGCCGTGCGTGTCGGCGAGCTTCGCGGACTCGGCCACGACCAGGAGATCGCAGGCCAGCACGAGCTCGAGCGCGCCCGTGTAGCAGTGACCTTGCACCGACGCGATCACGGGCTGGGGCAGGGCCTCGAGCGCCTCCAAGGTCTCGGCTTGGAAGTGCGTCGTCGGCGCGCGCTCGCCGGCGCGGATCGCGTTCAAGTCGTTGCCCGCGGAGAAGGAGCGACCGGCCCCGCGCAGCACCACGCAGCCGACCGTCTCGGTCTCGGCGGCCAGCCGATCGACGTGCGCGCGCAGCTCCTCGAACAGCTTCGGCGAGAGCGCGTTCAGCACCTCCGGCCGATTCAAGGTGAGCACCGCCACGCCCGCCTCGTCCGTGCGCAGAACCAGACCCGCCATCGCGAACCTCCCGCTCGATCCTCACGGGAAGTGTCTCACGGCGGACGGGTGCGAAGTATCGGCGCCTAGCTCGAACGCTCTCCGCGCGCGCCGCGTAGCGCCAGGTCGACGCCGCCGAGGCGCCGGTCCTTCGCCGGCTTGCGTGGATGGCCGCCCATCTGCGCCAGCACCAGAAAGTCTGCGAACGCGCCCTCCATCGACGCGCTGAAGCCCTGCACGTCCTGGATCTTGTTGATCGCGAGCTTGGCCATGCGCAGGACGCCGTGCGGGCTCTCCGCGACGCGCTTGGCCCAGACCAGGGTCTCGCGCTCGAGATCCTCGGCGGCGATCACGCGGTTCACGAAGCCGAGCTCGCGCGCCTCCTCGGCCGTGATGAAGCGCGACTCGAAGAGGAGCTCCTTGGCCTTGCGCGCGCCGACGTCCCAGGGAATCGAGAAGTACTCGACCTGGCCCGCGAGGAAGCGCGCGTCGGGCGCGGCGAAGACCACGTCCATCGCCGCCGCGATCATCCAGCCGCCGTAGATGCAGTAGCCGCGCACCATCGCGAGCGTGGGCTTCGGCAGGTTCCGCCACTTCAGCGTGTAGTCGAGGTTGTACTTGCGGAAGGTCTCGTAGTCGAGGAGGCCCGTGTCGGGAATGCCGCGGCTCTTCCGGTCCTCGATCTGCTCCGGCGTTCCCAGATCGTGCCCGGCGGAGAAGTGCTCGCCGGCGCCGCGCACGATCGCGACCTTCACGGACTTGTCGCCCATGGCGCGGTCGAGCGCGGCATCGAGCTCGTCGAGCAGTCGCCAGCTCTGCGCGTTGCGGTAGCGCTGGCGGTCCATCGTCACCAGCGCGACCGCGCCGTCGACCTCGTAGCGCACGTTCTCAGCCTCCATCGCGGTCCCTCCCTGTCTCCCGTGGTGACTTCGCCTTCTATAGCACCGCGGCGCGGGGGCCGAAGATCCGAGGAGATGCTCGAGCGATTCTCGCGAGCGGCACGTACGGCGAGTCTGGGCGCGTCTGTCGCCCTGGCGCTCGCGGGCTGCACCTGGCTGTACGGGCCCGCGGTGGAGCTCCCGAAGGACACGGCCGAGGCGGTCGAGAGACCCGCGATCGGTGCGCGAGCCCTCTTGCGCGCGAATCAGATCGAGCTCGAGGTCGCGAGCTGGGGTCCCGCGCTGGTGACCGCGGTGGACTCCCTCGGCGTCGAGGTCGGTCCGGCGCAAGCCGTCGAGTTGCGCGCGGCGATCCGGCGGACCTACGCGCCGCAGCGGCTCTTCGACCGGATGGCCACGAGTGTCTCGGCGAGCTGGGACCCAACGGCGGCGCAGGCGCTCTTCGACTTCTACGGATCGTGGCTCGGCGAGCGCATCCTGCGCGCGCAGGCCGGGCGCCGTGATCCCAAGACGCTCGAGCGCTTCCAGAAGTGGAGCGCGAGCTTCGACCCGAGCGCGCACTCGGTGACGCGCGTGGAGCTGCTCCGGCGGATCGATCGCGCGCTGCTCAGCTCGCAGACCGCCGTCTGGCTGAACCGCGCGTATCTCGACGCGGGCCTCTCCTCGCTCGCCGAGGGCGTCGAGCCGCGCGCGGTGCCGCCGCTGCGCGCGTTGCGCGTGCGCTACGCCGCGGAGGAGCCGGCGCTATATCCGGTCGCGGCCGATCAGGTCCTGCGCTGGAACCTCTACGCGTTCGCGTGGCTCTCCGACGCCGACCTCGAGCGCTACGCGAGCTTCGCCGAATCCCCCGGCGCCCAGTGGTGGGTCGTGAACTCCGCGCGCGCGTATAGCGTGGCGCTGACCGGCGCGGGCGAGGATCTGTTCCAGGCGCTCCGTCCGCGCAACACCTTCTGATCAGCGCGGGAAGATCCGGTCGAGCGCGCGCGTGACGCCTTGCGGCAGCGCCAGGCCGACGGCGCGGACGTTCTCGTCGAGCTGCTCGGGGCGCGTCGCGCCGACGATCACGCTCGCGACCTCCGGGCGGCGCAGGCACCACGCCAGCGCGAGCTGCGCGGGCGTGACGGAGAGGCGCGCGGCGAGCCCGCGCATCCGCTCCACGCGCTCGAGGTTCGACGCCGAGAGGAGCGGGCCGAGGAACTCCGCGCGCGCCGGGTCGCTCATGCCCGAGCCTTCCGGCCGCGCGCCGCGGGCATACTTGCCGGTCAACACGCCCTGAGCCAGCGGGCTCCAGACGATCTGGCCGACCCCGAGGCGCGCGTGCGCGTCCAGGACGCCGCGCTCGATCTGGCGACACAGAAGAGAGTACTGCGGCTGGTTCGAGATCGGCCGGTAGCCGCCCGTCGCGTCCGCGATCCGGCAGGCCGCGGCCGTCCGGTCCTCGTCCCACTCCGAAACGCCCCAGTGAAGGACCTTCCCCTGGCGGATCAGGTCCTCGTAGGCGCGCACGGTCTCCTCGAGCGGCGTCTCGGGGTCCGGCCGGTGGCACTGGTGCAGATCGAGATAGTCGGTCCCGAGTCGCGCGAGCGATCCGTGCACGCTCTCGAACACGTGCTTGCGGGAGAGCCCGCGGTCGTTCGGGTCGTCCGACATCGGGAAGAAGCACTTGGTCGCGAGCACGAGCCGCGGGCGCGCCACGCCGGCCAGCGCGCGCCCGAGCACGCGTTCGGCCTCGCCGCCGCCGTACGCGTCGGCCGTGTCGAACAGGTTCACGCCGAGCTCGAGCGCGTGGCGGACGATTCGCTCGCTCGCGGCGGAATCGACGCTGCCGCCGAGCGTCAGCCACGAGCCGAGTGCGATCTCCGAAACCGAGAGCCCGCTCGCGCCGAGCCGGCGGTACTTCATCGCGCGGCGCGGCTCACGCGCTGCTTGCGGCGAGCAGCCCGCCCGCGAGCAGGAGCCCGCCGGTGAAGTGCAGTCCGAAGACGTTCGCGAACGCCGCCGTCATGCGCTTGGGATCCGCGGGCGACGCGAGCGCGGTGCGCGAAGCCAGCACTGCGAACGGCAGCGACAGGAACGAGAGCGCGGACCACGCCGGAAGTGATCCGTTCGCGATCGCGATCGCGAGGAGCAGATAGGGCAGGGCGAGAATCACCGGCACCAGCCGGCCCGCGCCCGCCGGGCCCAGGCGCACGATCGGCGTGCGCTTGCCGTGGCGCTTGTCGGCGTCGTGCTGCGGGAAGTGGTGCATGTAGAGGATGGCCATCGCCAGCAATCCCACGATGCTCGATACCACCCAGCACGCCTCCGAGATCCGGCCGGTCTGGACGAAGTAGGTGCCGGCGCCCGCGAGCGGGCCGAAGAGCAGGAACGTCACCGGCTCGCCCGCGCCGTAGTACGCGATGCGCAGCGGCGGCGCGGTGTAGAAGTAGCCGAGCGCGCCCGCGGCGAGCGCGATCCACAGAATGGTGTTGCCGGGGTGGACGCCGTTCAGCACCACGCCGCACCCGAGTGCGAGCGCGGCGCAGGCCGCCGCGAAGATCGCCACGCCGCGCTTGCTCAACGCGCCCGTCTGGATCACGCGACTGCCGAGCGGAAACGCGTTCTTCGCGAACTCCGGGTCCGCGTCGAGGCCTGACTCGTCGTCGAAGTAGTCGTTCACCAGGTTGACCGCGCCCTGCGCGGCGACCATCCCGATCAGGGTGAGCGTGAAGTACAGGCCGTTCACCGGCTGGCCCTCGTAGGCGACCAGCGCCGTCACGCAGAGCACGGGCATGGCGGCCGCGGTGAGCGAGGGCGCGCGCAGCGCGCGCAGGAGCGTGCCCGGGGAGACCACGGCTAGCGCGCTTCCGTCTTCACGCGGATGCCGCTCCAGGTCGCGACCGCCCCCTGACCGTGGCACGAGACGCTGCCCTTGCCCGGCACGATGTCCTTCTCGGTCATCATGCCGAGCGCGAGGATCGAGCGGCCGAAGTCGGGCACCTTCGCCTCCTTCTTGAGGAGCTTCCCGTCCATGAACCACTCGAGTGTCGCCTCGCCGCGGTCATAGACGATCGCGTAGCGGTGGTTCTGGCCGGGCTCGGTGATGCCGCGGAACTCGTCGAAGAGCGAGAAGTAGCGCGGGCCCGTGTCGCGCCGCGGCGCGTTCGCGCCCGGGAACGGCAGCCGCGCGTACACGGTCGCGAGCACGCGGTTCGCGGTGAACACGTCGATCGCGACGCCCGCGGCCAGGTCCATCAGGTGGAAGCTCACGAAGCCGTCGTAGAGATCGTCGTCGTGCGCACCGACCACGAGCGCCGACATCTCCCACTCGACGGTGAGCCGTCCGCCCTTCGGCGCCTCGAACCCGCGCGTCGAGAAGTACATGTGCTTCGCGTTGTCGAAGAACTGCACCTCGTCGTGCCCGCGCGTGTACGGCACCGCGGCGACGCGCAGGCGGTCGTTCTGCACCACCACGATCGCGTCGGGCTCCTGGTAGGTCCAGAAGCCGCCGTCGGCCATCGGGAAGCCCGCGGGCATCCAGCCGCGCTCCGCCGGGTCAGAGGAGATCACGCAGCCGAAGCCGCCTACGTCGGTCCACTCGTCAGACATCCAAACCTCCGCGACCGATCTTACCGAAAGGCGCGGCCGAGGTCAGAAGTCGTCGTGGGCGAAGTCCACGAGGACGATTCCGGCCAGGAAGTCGCCGAGCTCGTACGGGTCGACGCCGACCTCGACTCCGAGCGCGTACACCATCACGCCGCCGCCCACCTCGCCGACACCGTACTCGGGCGTACGCCAGATCGTGCTGGTGCGGATCGGACCCATGTGCAGACCCTTCTGGCCCTCGAAGCCGATCGGGATCGGCAGCTTCGCGCTCCCGCGGGGACCCGGCAGCCCCACCCAGAGCGCGCGGTAGTCCCCGGCGAAGACGGGCAGGAGCTGCGTGACACGCGCGCCGACGCCAAAGCCCGTGCCGACCCGGGCGTGCAGGCGGACGATGTCGCTGAGGTCGAAGACCCGGTTCGGCAGGTACGCCAGGACTGCCAAGGCGACGTCGCCGGTGGAGCGGCTCGGCGGCGGGGCCGGCGGGGCCCGCTGAGCCGACGGGGTCGGCGGCGCCGGCGGGTCGTCTTCGGCACGCGCAGCGCCGGCGAGCAAGAGCGCGGCGGCCCCCAGCACGACGACGCGAGCGCGAATCCCCTCGCTTCGCACGATCACCCCCCACGTTCATGCGTAGCCAATCGCGCCGCGTCGCGCGACATCAAGCGTGCGCAGATTCGCTCCGATCCATGCAGGCGGAGGAGCCCGATGCCCAATCGAGCCGGCGATTCCCGCACCGCGCCGCGCTGCCGCGCGCGCATTCCGATCGAGTACTGCGCGGGCGATCGCATCTACCGCGGCGCGATCACCGAGCTCTCGTCGACCGGGGCGTGCATCACGGGCGCGTGGCCCGCCGCGGAGCTCGGCGCGCGCATCGAGCTGCGGCTGCCCGCGCATCGCCGCCGCGTCTGCTCGTTCGTGCGCCCGATTCCGGGCGGCTTCGTCGTGCGCTTCGCGGCGCCCATCTAGCCGCGCTCCCGCCGCGCCCGGGCCCTCGCGGTATGATCGCGCCCCATGCGTCACAAGGCGGTGATCTTCGATCTCGGCGGCGTCGTGCTCGACTCACCGCTCCACGCCATCGCGCGCTTCGAGCGCGACTCGGGGATTCCGGCCGGCTTCGTGAACCGCGTGGTCATGTCGACGGGGCCGACCGGAGCCTGGTCGCGGCTCGAGCGCGGGGAGCTTCGCGTCGAGGCGTGGATCCCGGCCTTCGAGCGCGACTGCGCCGAAGCCGGCCAGCGCCTCTCGGCCGCGCGGATGATGGACGAGATCCGCAAGGCCAGCGAGCCGCGGCCGCGCATGCTCGCGGCCATCCGCGCGATCCGCGCGCAGGGGCTGCGGGTCGGCGCACTCACGAACAACTGGGTCGCCGATGAGCCGAGCGACAACCGGCTCGGCCAGGAGCTGCGCTCGATGTTCGACTCTTTCGTCGAGTCCGCGCTGGTCGGCTTGCGCAAGCCCGACCCGCGCATCTACCAGCACGCCTGTCAGCAGCTCTCGGTCGCGCCGTCCGAGTCGATCTTCCTCGACGACATCGGCGCGAACCTCAAGGCCGCGCGCGCGCTGGGCATGCACACGATCAAGGTCGACACGCCCGAGCAGGCGCTCGCCGAGCTCGAAGCCGCGCTCGAGTTTCCGCTGGACGAGCGCGCCTCGGCCTAGCCGCGCTCCTCGAGCGCGAGGAACGTGCGCGTGATCCGCGCCGCGTCGGGGTGCGCGGCGATCCGCTCCAACAGCACCGCCTTCTGCTGCGCGGCCGCGAGCGGCGGCTGCTCGATCGTCGCCCACTTCACGATGCCCTCCCAGAACGTGTCGACGACCTCGCGCCCCGGGATCTTGCCGCCGTCCACGGTCTTGAAGTCGACCTGGCGGAGCTCGCCGAGGAAGAGCCGCAGCGAGTGCACGTGCACCGCTTCGTCGATGCGGATGCGGTTCACGATCTCGGCGGCGTGGTCGGCCTCGGCGCGCCGATCGGTGAAGAGCTCCGGATCGCGCAGCAGGTTCTCGGTGCTCGAGAAGCCGCGCTCGGCGCGGAACTCGATCATCAGGATGTTCGCGAGGAAGTGCACCAGCCGTTCGTACTGGATCGGGATCTGCGGAAAGAGCGCGGCGTCCGAATCGGGGCGAGCGATGTTCTCGGGCACGATCGGCTTCGGGTAGTCGGTCTTGCCGAACGCCAGGTCGCGCAGCGCGAACCACATCACGTCGTGTCCGCCGAGGCCCGCTTCGGGCTCGCCGCCCTCGTCGAGACCGTGCGCGCGCAGGAGGCCCTGGTTCAGGTGCCCGATCGCGAGCTCGGAGACGTCCTGCACGACCAGGTTCTTGAACTCGGGGAAGGTCAGGTCCGCGAGCGCGCGGCCGCGCGCCTCGATCATCCCGATGATCGTGAGCGAGTTCCAGAACGTCTGGCCGAGTCCCTCGCGGATCAGGAGCTTCTGCTGTGCGTCGGACGGGTAGCGGACGCCCGTGAGCAGCGACGAGTCCGCGGCGAGCAGGTCGCCCCCGCGCGCGCGCAGCGCTTCGGTCCAGGCGGCGAGGGCGGGACCGCGCACGAGCGTCCGCGGCGGGATGTAGCGCCCGGACGCGTCGAAGCCGCCGTGGATGCGGTGGCCCGCTTCGATCTGCGGGCGCGCGTAGTCGTGGGAGCGGAGCAGCTCGTCGGCGGTGAAGCGGAGCGTCGTCATGGCGCATTCTCCTCGTGGGCGACGCGGCTCGGTGTCACGAGCGCGCGCGCGCAGAAGCGGACCAGGTTGTCGAGCAGCACGCGGCGGTCGACGCCGCCGTGCGTTCCGAATCGCAGACCCTGCTGGACCAGACCGACGATCCCGTGCGCGATGACCGCGGGATCGTAGTCGCTGCGCAGCTCCCCGCGCAGCATGCCGTCGCGCAGCGCCTGGGCGAGCGACTGGGCGAGCCGATCTCGGAGGCTCGAGCCGTCGGGTACGCCAGCCGCGAGCACCGCGGCGTCGGCAAACGCGGCGGCGAGCACGCCCGGATGCGCCTCCGAGTACTCGATGATCGCCTCGAGCGAGCGCAGCAGCCCTTCCGCGAAGTCGTGCGCGCCCGGCGCGCGCGCGCGAACGCGCTCCATGAGCTGTTGTGCGGCCTCGTCGGTGAAGGCGAGGAACACCGCGCGCTTGTCGGCGAAGTGCAGGTAGAAGGTTCCGACCGCGACGTCGGCGGCGCGAGCGATGTCCTGCGGCCGGGTCGCGTCGTAGCCGCGCTTCACGAAGAGAGCGCGCGCGGCATCGAGCAGCTGGCGGCGGGTCTGCGCCTTGCGGCGTTCGCGCCGGGAGGGCTCGGCGAGCCGAGTGGGCTCGGCAAGTGGAGCGGCGACGGCGAGCTCTGTCACGTCGCTGATTATTTGTCAGCGATGATTCCGAGTCAACCTCGTTGAAGGACCCGGTAGCGGTTGAGGCGCCCGCTCCGGCCATCGCTCTCGAACGAGCGGACCGTCTGGAGGGGCAGATCTGCGAGCAGGCGCGCCTCTTCGGCCGCGTCGGAGTGGTGACAGAAGCGCAGGCTCGAGGACCCCTCGGGCCCCCAGCGGAGCAGCGCATCGCCGGGCTCCAGCTGGCCGACGAGCTCCGGTGGAAGCTCGGTCGCCGCCTTCTTCGCGAACCGGGGCTCGCGCGCGAAATCCCAGAAGGCGAGGGCGAGGAATCCGCCGGGGGCGACGCGCTCGGCCAGCGCCGCCGTGAGGGCCCGCCGGCGCGCCTCGCCTGGAACGTGGTGGAGCAGGCCGAACGCGACGACCCAGTCGAAGCGCTCGTCCGGAACGGCGGAGAGGGACGGATCGAGCACGACGTCGGTCTGCACCAGTCGCGCGCCCCGGATGCCCGCGACCGCCTGCGCCGCGAGCGCGAGGAGGGGTGCGCTCGCGTCGATCCCGCAGTACAGAAAGGTCGCGCCGAGCTCGGCGGCGAGGAAGCTCGCGAAGCGTCCGTTGCCACAGCCGACGTCGAGGACGCTCGGCCTCGGAACGCGGCGGAGCAGCGGCAGGAGCTCCCGCCAGCCGGGCCAGGGCGCGCGGCGCGTCTCCGCAAACAGCTCCGCGGAGTCGCGGTAGAAGGTCTGGTTCAAGGCATTCAGTGCGCGGGTCGTCTCGTCGTTCACGACGTCACGCGGGAGGCGAGTTGCAGGAGCGGCGGGAGTTCGACCCGGGCGATCACGAGGCGGGCCTCGTCGCGGTGCTGCGCGAGCTCGCCTCGCTTCCGAGCTGGGACGCTCGCGCGCTCGACGCGCTGCTGCGCCGGCATCCGCGCGACGGGCACGGGCTCTTCTCGCGCTCGGACCTGCTCGCCGGCCTCGGCGCATTCGCGGCGCAGCTCGGCATCGGCGAGCGGCGCGACGAGCTCGCGGAAGGCTTGCGTCGCCGCCGCGTGCGTACGCTCTCCGGTGTCGCTCCGGTTACGGTCTTCACGAAGCCGCACCCTTGCCCCGGGCGCTGCATCTTCTGTCCGACCGACGTGCGCATGCCCAAGAGTTACCTCTCCGCGGAGCCCGGCTGCCAGCGCGCCGCGCAGTACGCGTTCGACCCCTTCGCGCAGACGGCAGGGCGCGTGCGCGACCTGCGCGCGATCGGTCACGCGGTCGACAAGGTCGAGCTGATCGTGCTCGGCGGGACCTGGTCCTCCTACCCGCTGGCGTACCGGATCTGGTTCGTGAAGCGCTGCCTCGACGCGTTGAACGGCGGGGGTGACGCGGATGAAGCGCGAGGATCGGTCGAAGCCGCCGAGTGGCGCGAGCTCGAGGCCACCCAGCGCGCGAACGAAGGCGCGGAGCTCCGCTGCGTCGGTCTCTCGCTCGAGACGCGGCCGGATCACGTCACGCGCAAGGAGGTGCTCGCGCTCCGAAGGCTCGGCGCCACGAAGATCCAGCTCGGCGTGCAGAGCACGTCGGACGACGTGCTCGCGCGCAACGCGCGCGGTCACGGTGTGGCGGAGACGCGCGCGGCCATGACGCTCCTGCGCTCGGCCGGGTTCAAGCTCCACGCGCACTGGATGCCGAACCTCCTGGGGTCGTCGGTCGGCGACGACCTCGCGGACTTCGAGCGCCTCTTCGCGGATCCCGCGTTGCGGCCGGACGAGCTGAAGATCTACCCGTGCTTCCTGATCGAGGGCACGGAGCTCGTCGCCCACTGGCGCGCCGGCGCGTGGCGTCCGTACACCGACGAAGAGCTCGTGGCGCTGCTCGCCGACTGCATGGCGCGAACGCCGCGCTGGTGCCGCCTCACACGCATCATCCGCGACATCTCCGCCCAGGACATCCTCGCGGGCAGCAAGACCGCGAATCTCCGCCAGCTCGCCGAGGTCCGTCTCGCCGCGACCGGCCGCGAGACGCACGAGATCCGCGCGCGCGAGATCCGCGCAGATGCGCCTGCCTCGAGCGACGCTCGCCTGCGCGAGACCGGGTACGCCTCGGTGAACGGCCGCGAGCTCTTCATCGAAGCCGACACCGACGCGGATCGCCTGCTCGGCTTCGCGCGCCTCTCGCTGCCAGACGACCCGCCCTGGATCGACGAGCTGCGCGATGCGGCGCTCCTGCGCGAGCTCCACGTCTACGGCAGTCTCGCGCCGCTCGGCGCCCATGCGGCGCAGCACACGCAGCATCGCGGTTTGGGCCAACGCCTGCTCGCGCGCGCCGCCGATCTCGCGCGCGAAGCCGGCTACAAGCGCCTCGCCGTCATCTCCGCCGTTGGCACGCGCGGATACTACGAAGCGCGGGGCTTCCGCCGCGGCGATCTCTACCAAAGCATCGACCTTTAGCAGCGACGGTGGCCGTGCGTCCGGCAAGGCGCGCAAAGCGCGCCGCGCAGCGAGGCGAACCCGAGCGAACCGACCTCGAGCGACGGTGGCGGCTCGGCGAGCAAGGCGCGCAGAGCGCGCCGCGCAGCGAGGCGGAGCCGAGCGAAGAGGGTGGCGCGGCTACGCCGCGCCGGGCCCCTCAAGGCTCGAAGTCCCGAACCTTCCGCGCAACGACCCCGACGTGGAACAGCGGCGTGCCGTGCGTGGTGAACCGGTGGCGGTAGCGCTGCTGCGTGGCCACGTTCATCGCGCCGCTCTGGATCATGCGGTGGATGATGCGCGCGAAGCGCGAGTCGCGACCGCCTTCGGCCGTCTCCGCGTTCAGGTGGAAGGCGACCCAGCCATCGGGCGCGAGCAGGTTGAACGCCTCCGTGAAGGCGTTCGGTGCGGGCTCGTCCGCGGCGAGCGCGTCGACGCAGACCAGGCAGTTGAAGTCGAAGTTCATCAGCTCATCGCGCTGTCCCTCGGAGAGGCGGCGCATGTCGAGCACCAGGTACTCCTGGTAGACGTCGGGATGATCGCGCTCGACCGCGGCGGCGGCGGCCGCGGATGCGTCGATGCCGACGAGCTGCGCGACGCCGAGCGTCGAGAGCTCTTCGCCCATCCAGCCGTTGCCCGCGCCAAGGTCGATCACGCGCAGATCGGAAGCCGGCTTGCCGGCGGCGCGGAGCTGGCGATCGAGCAGATGGCAGACCGCGCCGGGCGCGTTGCCGCGCAGCAGCGTTCGAACCAGCCGCTCGTACACGCCGGGCCATTCCCAGAGGCGCGCATCGCCGCGGAACCGCACCTGTCGCCACGTGCCCCCGTCATCGACCAGGCAGTAGCCCCCCTCCTTGCCGTTCTGGGTGTCGGGATCCGGAAGGGCTACTTCGCGGACGTCGCGGGCATCGGCGCCTCGGAGTGATCCGGGGCGCAGGAGCGACTCGGCGGGAGCACTCATCGCCTCTCCTGAAATGGCGCACGCCGGGGCGCGAGCCGGGGGTGTGACCAAGGTGGATATACGAGACAAATCGCGCCAAGTAAAGGGTTGTTAACTGAGAAACGGGCCGGTAGGCGCAGCGTGTAACGTATTGGCCTCATTCGGATACCCTGGCTGCATGAACAAAGTTCAAGCGGGACGCGTGGTCATCGTGACGGGTGGAAGCGGTGCGCTAGGCCGGGCGGTCGTTTCACGCTTTTTGAATGCCGGCGACCGGGTGGTCGTTCCCTGGATCGTGAAGCCCGAGCGCGACGCGATCGAAGCGGAGGAAAGTGCCGCGTTGAAGTCCGGTGGCCTGGTCCTGGTCGAGGCCGACATCGCCGAGGAAGCCGGCGCGCGCGCTGCGGCAGCGGCCGTCGCGGGCGCGGAGGTGCTCGTGAACGGGGTCGGCGGCTTCGCAGGCGGGCAGGCGCTCCACGAAACCGACCTCGACGTCTGGGATCGCATGTTCCGGATGAACGTGCGCACGGCGGTGGCGATGAGCCGCGCGGTGCTGCCCGGCATGCTCGCGCGCGGACGCGGCGCGATCGTGAACATCGCCTCGCGCGCCGCGTTCGATCGGCCGGCCGGACTTGCGGCGTACGCCGCATCGAAGTCGGCGGTCGTCGTGCTGACGGAGGCGCTGCAGAAGGAGGTCGAGACGCACGGCGTGCGCGTGAACGCGATCGTTCCCACGACCATCGACACGCCCGCGAACCGCGCGGCCATGCCCGGCGCGGACTTCTCACTCTGGACGCCGCCGGCGAAGATCGCCGACGTGATCTTCTGGCTCGCGAGCGACGCGGGCGCGACGGTGCGCGGCGGACTAGTTCCCGTTTGAGGCGCGAGCCTTCGCGCGCTCGCGCAGGAAGTCGTTCGCGAGCGCGTCGACGTACTCGTTCCAGCGCGAGCCGTCGTGCGCCTTGATCCAGCGCAGCTCCACGTGCGGATGCTCGCCCGCCAGACGATAGAGCGTCTGCACGAGCTCGAGGTTCGCGATCGGGCCGGTCTTGCGCTTCCAGCCGCGGCGCTCCCACGCGGACGCCCACTCGTTGATCGTCTTCACGCACAGCTCGCTGTCGGAGAACACGGTCGTGCGCGCATCGGCGGGCAGCGTGCGGAAGGCCTCGATCAGCGCGGTGAGCTCCATGCGGTTGTTGGTGGTCTGCGGGTCGTGGCCGTGTCCCTGGGCGTGGATGCGATCGTTCTCGACCCAGACGAAGGCCCAGCCGCCGGGGCCGGGATTCCCTTCGCACGCGCCGTCGGTGAAGACGCCGGTCTTCGGGCCGTCGTGGTGGCGCTCGAGCACCTGTTCGGGCGTGAGCATGGCTGAGGTGCGCGGTCGGCTCATCGGCTGGAAACTCCCTGGCGCAGTTGGTTTACACTTCCGCGATCGGGGCGCCACGGCCTCGGGCGAAGGAGCCGCGCAGACATGGCCAAGGACATCGTGATCAGCGACGAGATGAAGGCGCAGATCGGCAAGGAGTCGCCGCCGTGGCTCCACGAGGTGACCACCACCAGCGTGCGCAGCTTCGCGCGCGGGGTGGGATACACCGACCCGGTCTACTTCGACGTGGACATCGCGCGGAAGGCGGGGTATCGGAGCCTGCCCGCGCCGCCCACGTACCTCGGCACGCCCGTCTTCATCCCCGGCCGCTCGAGCGACACCTTCAGCGGTCCGACCGAGGGGCAGCCCCAGATCAAGCACGGCCTTCCGGGTCTGCTCGACGGTGGCACGGAGACCGAGTACTTCGACCAGATCTGCGCGGGCGACACGCTCGTGGTCGTGAGCAAGGTCGCCGGCCTCGACGTCCGCGAGAGCAAGGCGCTCGGCAAGATGCTGATCACGACCAACGAGACGACCTACACGAACCAGCAGACAGGCAAGCTCGTCGCGCGCCAGCGCGGCCAGGCCATCTTCTACTAGGCGGCGGAGAACATCATGGCGGTCACTTGGGAGAGCATTCAGGAAGGGCAGGCGCTGCCGCCGCTCGACAAGCAGCCCGGCGTCACGCAGCTCGTGAAGTACGCCGCGGGCTCGGGCGACTTCAATCCGCTGCACCACGATTTCAGCTTCCCGCAGGCGAAGCAGATCGGCTCGATCATCGTGCACGGACGCTTCAAGTACGCGTCGCTCGGCGAGCTGGTCTCGAACTGGCTCGGGCACAACGGGCGCGTGCAGAAGATCTCCTGCCAGTACAGGGGCATGGACAAGCCCGATCAGCCGATCCGCTGCCGCGGCACGGTGAAGCGGAAGTACGAAGAGGGCGGGAAGAAGCTCGCGCAGGTCGAGATCTGGACCGAGAACGGCGAGGGCCAGAAGACGACGCCCGGGGAAGCGATCGTCGTCTTCAACTAGCTCGAGGATCGTTGCCGGCGCCGCAGGACTTCGTAGAGCGCGATCGCCGCGGTGTTCGAGAGGTTGAGCGAGCGCAGCTCGGGATCCGCCATCGGCACGCCGACGAGCTTCTGGCGCCAGCGCTCGCGGATGTGCGCCGGGAAGCCGGAGCTCTCCCCGCCGAAGATCAAGACCGTGCGCGCGCCGCAGTCGACGTCCCAGAATTCCTGCTCGGCTTCCGCGCTGAAGAAGAACGGCTCGCCGAGCGACGGCAGCGCGAGCTCGAAGCTCGGCCAGTCGGGCCAGATGCGCGGCGCGACCCTCGGCCAGTAGTCGAGCCCGGCGCGGCGCACCGCGCGCTCCGAGAGCGAGAATCCCAGCGGCTCGATCAGGTGGAGCTGCGCGCCGGCGGCCAGGCACGTCCGACCGACGCTCCCGGTGTTCCAGGGGATCTCGGGGTGGACGAGGACGACGTGCAGGTCCTCCCGGCTGGCGAGCTTGCGGGCGCGCATGCGCGCGACGATCGCGCACGTCGCTGCGGCGCGCGAGGCGCACGGCCTCCCCGGAGCCGCTAACCTCGCGCGCGATGCAGAGCGAAGCCGCGGCGCCGCAGCGCATCCGAGCCTGGCTCGAGTCCGCCGCGCGCATCCACCGCCTGTCGCGAATCGGTGTTGCTCGGGTCGAGCCCTGGCCCGAGCTCGCGCGCGTGCGCGCCTGGGTCGACCGCGGCTTCGCGGGCGAGATGAACTACATCGCCGAGCGGCTCGAAGAACGAGAGGATCTCGATCGCGTCTTCCCCGGCGTGCGCTCGGTGATCGCCGCCGCCGTGGCCTACGACACGGGCGGCCCCGATTCGGGCGCGCCGCGAGAGGCCGACCGCGCCTGGGTCTCGCGCTACGCCTGGGGTGACGACTACCACGACGTCGTGGGCGCGCGGCTCGACGCGCTCGTCGCCGCGCTTCGCGCCGAGCACCCGCGCGCGGCGTTCCGCCGCTACGTCGACAGGGGTCCGCTGCCGGAGCGCCTGCTCGCGGAGCGCGCCGGCGTGGGCTGGATCGGCAAGAACGCCTGCGTGATCGATCCCGAGCTCGGCTCGTATCTGTTCCTGGGCGTGATCCTCACCGACCTCGAGATCGCGCCCGACGCGCCCGCGCTGGACCATTGCGGAAGCTGCCGAGCGTGTCTCGACGCGTGTCCGACCGACGCGTTTCCCGAGCCCGGCGTGCTCGACGCTCGCCGCTGCATCTCCTACCTGACGATCGAGAAGCGCGGCGTGCTCCCGGCCGAGCTGCGCGAGGGAATCGGCGCGCACCTCTACGGCTGCGACATCTGCCAGGAGGTCTGTCCGTGGAATCAGCGGCGCGCGCGGCCGCTCGCGGACGAGCCCCGCTTCGCGCCGCGCCCGGTCTGGCTCGCGCCGTCCCTCGGGGAGCTGCTCGCGCTCGAGGACGACGCTTTGAGCGCGCGCTTGCGCCACTCGGCGATGAAGCGCGCGGGGCTCGCCGGTCTGCGCCGCAACGCGCTCGTCGCGGCGGGCAACTCGGGCGACTCGGCGTTGCTGCCCGCCGTGAAGCGCTGGCTCGACTCGAGCGATGCGGCCATCGCGGACGCCGCGCGCTTCGCGGTCGAGCGGCTCAGCGGCCGGCAGTCGCCAGCAACACCCCCGGCAGGTCCGACATGAGCCCGTCCACGCCGAGCCCGAGCAGGCGCTTCATCTCGTCCGCGTCGTTGATCGTCCAGACGTGGACGAACAGCCCGAGCTGATGCGCGGCTTCGACGAGCTCGCGCGTCACCAGCGGACGGCCGAAGGCGTCCGGAGGAATCTGCAGAGCGTGTCCGCGCGGCGTGAAGCTCGCGAGGCGCGACTCGGACGCGGCGCGCACGAACTCGATCACGTCCGAGGTCGAGGAGCCGAGCGCGGTCCCGGGATCGAGCGCGCGGATCGACGCGAGGATCGGCTCTTCGGCGGCCGCGAGCAGCACCCGCGCCTCGGCGTTCGCGCGCTTCACGATGCGCACGACTTCGGCCGCGATCGCCGGTTCGGCCTGCTTCACCTCGAGGTTCAACCGCGCGCCCGGGAACGCGCGCAGGATCTCGACGAAGCGCGGCACGCGCACGCCGCGGCCGCGAAACGGGAACGAGACGCCGTCCAGGCTGAAGCGATGGCCGGCGTCGAGCCGCTCGAGCTCCGCGAAGCTGCGCGCCGAGACCGGGCCTTCCCCGTCCGTCGTGCGCTCGAGCAGCGCGTCGTGGAGCACGACGATCTCGCCGTCGCGCGTCGCGTGACAGTCCAGCTCGAGGAACGGAACGCCGTGCTCGACCGCGCGGGCGAACGAGGGGAGGGTGTTCTCCGGCGCCTCGCCGCTGGCGCCACGGTGCCCGAAAAGATGCGGCCGCCCGATGTCGAAGTAAGGGTGCATGGATGCAACCTACGAAGAGACCCGCGTGGTTGACAAGCGCCCCGTAGCCGCGAGCCTGAGCCGCGAGGCCCGATGAGCGTACTGACCCGAGACGTGATTCTTCACGAGCTCGCCACAGGCAGGCTGCGGCTCGAGCCGTTCGGCATGGACCAGGTCGGCCCCGCGTCGATCGACCTGCACCTGGGCGACGAGCTGCGGGTGCCGACCGAAGCGAAGAACGGCCCGATCCACGTCACGGACGACGCCACGGCGGACCCCGCGACGCGCGTGATCGCGTTCGAAGAGCCTTACCTGCTCGAGCCGGGGCAAACCGTTCACGGCATCACGCGCGAGCGGATCTTCCTGCCGCCGGACATCTGCGGCTGGCTCGAGGGGCGGAGCCGGATCGCGCGGCTCGGGCTGACCGTGCACGTCACGTCGGGCTTCGTCCAGCCGGGCGTCTCGAATCACCAGGTGCTCGAGATGAGCAACGTCTCCGGACGGGCGCTGCTGATCCACCCGGGCATCCGCATCTGCCAGATCGTGCTCCAGCGCTGCGAGGGCGAGGCCGTGTATCGCGGCCAGTTCGCGGAGCAGGATTCGCCGTGAGAGCGGTCGCGCAGCGCGTCAGCCAGGCGCGTGTGCGGGTCGCAGGAGAGGTCGTCGGCGAGATGGCGGCGGGACTGCTCGCGTTCGTCGGTGTCGCGGCCGTGGACGGCGACGACGACGCGCGCACACTCGCCGAGAAGCTCGTGCACCTGCGCGTCTTCACGGACGCCGACGGGAAGATGAACCGCTCGCTCATCGACACCGCAGGGACGCTCTGCATCGTGTCGCAGTTCACCTTGCTCGGTGACTGCCGCAAGGGCCGGCGGCCGAGCTGGGACGGGGCAGCGGAGCCGGCGCACGCGGAACGTCTGATCGACCTCGCCGTTGCGCACGCCCGATCCCTTGGCGTGACGGTCGTCACCGGAAAGTTTCGGGCCGAGATGGAAGTCGCGCTCGTGAACGAGGGTCCAGTGACGCTCCTCCTCGACACGGCGAAAGTTTTTTAGGAATCTCCTGGCCATGAAGAACTGGGGGGTTCGAAGTCTGCTGTCGTTGTCGCTCGTGTTCACGCTATTGGTCGCGGGCTCGGCCCGTGGCGAAGAGGCGCGAGAGCGGAACATCGCAGCGCATTACGGCTTGGGTGTAGGGGCAGGGCTCTGCTCGTTGATCTACGGACCGGTGAAGATCTTGTACGCGACGCTTGGAACGCTGACGGCTGGGCTGGCTTGGGGGCTCACCGGTGGCCGAGCGGACGTCGCGGGCGAGATCATGACCGCTTCGGTGCGCGGCGACTACGTCGTCACACCGGAGAACCTGACGTTCAACGAGCCACTGCAGTTCACCGGCCGTGAGCGCGCACTCGATCAGCCGGCAGACGAGACGAGCGACTCGACCGAGTGGCAGTGAGCGAGCGAGGCGCGTGAGCCGGGCTGAGCTCGGCTTCGCGCTGCTCTGTCTTGCGCTGGGCTGTCGGGATCCTGCGCCGCCGACGCGCGACGCGGCGCCGACGTTCGACCTGCCGCTGGTCTATGCCGGACACAAGTCTGATGCCGCGCACATGTCTGGTACCGGACGCGAGTCCGGCGGCGGGAGCGTCTCGCTCGAAGCGCTGCGCGGGAAGACCGTGCTCCTGGACTTCTGGGCGACCTGGTGCCCGCCGTGCGTGCTCGAGATCGACGAGCTGAACGCGCTCCAGAAGGAGCTCCAGGACACGGACGTGCGCATCCTCGCCATCTCGATCGACACGCTCCTGGCGGAGGATCTCGCGGCCTGGGTGAAGGAGCACGGCATCACCTATCCGGTCGCGCTAGCGAGCTCGGATCTCGCCACCGACTACGGCGCCGACGCATTTCCGTTTCACGTGCTGGTCGGGCCCGACGGACTGATTCGAGAGCGGCTCGAGTCCGGCTTTCATGACCGCGAGGAGCTGCGCGCGCTCATCGCGCGCCATACGCGCTGAACGCTCAAGCGCTCCGCGGCGCGCGTCGATGCCCTCGGCAGGCCAGAGGCCGAGGCTCGCGCGCATGAAACCTGAAGAGATCGAGCGGCGCTTCGCGAAGGGCGACACCATCGTCCAGCGCGGCGCCCGAGACCGCACGCTCTATGTCGTGCACGCCGGCAACGTCCTGATCCACGCGAACGAGGGTCAAGCGCCGTACCTGCTCGGGCCCGGCGACGTCTTTGGCGAAGCCTCCGCGATCCTCGGACGCGCGAGCGCCTTCCGCGCCGAAGCGGAGGGCGAGGCGAGCGTGCTCGCGATCGACGTGTCGCTGCTGAACGAGCTGATCCGGGAGAGCACCGAGTTCTCCTTCCGGCTGATCCAGGTGCTGGCCGAGCGCATCGGCCACGCGCGCGAGGAAGCGGTCGCGGAGGCGGTGCCGATCGAGCCCGAGCCGCCGCGCGACGCGGCCAGCCAGGACGCCCGTGTGATCGGTGCGCTCGCGCGCGCGATCCTCGCGCGCAGGATCCCCGGCGAGGTGCCGACCCCGGTGAGCGGGAAGCTGATGGATCTCGCCGCCGCCGCGCAGCTCCAGATCAAACCCGCGTATCTGTGCCTGCAGGAGCTCCTCGATCGCCGGCTCGTGGGCCTGGTCGACGACCAGCTCACCGTGCTCGAGCCCGACGAGCTCGCTTCCGTAGCCCAGCGCACCAGTTAGCCCGCTTCTCGCGCTTGCTTCCGCCGGAGTCGCGGGGTAGAAACCGGCATGCGTCGCCTCCGATCGCTCCTCGTCGCGGGAGCGGTGCTGCTCGCCGCGGCGCCGTTCGAGGTGCGCGCGCAAGGGGCCGATCCGACGCCGCCGCCCCCGCCCGAGGAGCCCGCGCAGGCGGTGGCGCAGCCGCCGCCCGAGTTCACGCTCGTCGCCGACGAAGTGACGTATGACGGGACGCGCGACATCTACGAGGCGACCGGAAACGTGCGCATCACGCAGGCGGACGGCCGCGTGCTCACCACCGACTGGCTCGTGTTCAACGGCACGACGCGAACCGGGATCGCGACCGGCGACGTGCGGGTCGTCGATGCGCAGAACACGGTGCGCGCGGAGTTCGTCGCGGTCGACCTGAACTCGACCGTCTCCGTGGCGGTGCGCGGCTCGATGGACAATCCGCAGCCCGGCTTCGCCGTGACGGGCGAGGTCATTCAGCGCACCGGTGTCGACACCTTCAAGATCGAGGAGGGCACCTTCACGACCTGCCGCTGTCCGCCCGAAGGCGGTCGCCGGCCCTGGGAGATCGAGGTCAAGGACGCGAACGTGGAGCTCGGCGGCTACGCGGTCGGCCGCCAGCTCTGGTTCAAGGCGCTCGGCGTGCCGGTGCTGTACGTGCCGTGGCTCGTGTTTCCCGTGAAGACCGATCGCCAGTCGGGCCTCCTCATGCCGACCTTCTCGCAGTCGAGCCGCAACGGGACGGAGGTCGGCTTGCCGTTCTTCTGGGCGGTGAGCGAGGGCGTGAACGCGACGCTCGAGCCGCAGTGGATCAGCCGGCGGGGCTGGAAGCCGCGGTTGATTTCGGAGTACGTCTTCGGCGAGACGGCCTATGGCGAAGGAGGTGCGTCGCTTCTGCCGAACGACCGCAAGGTCGAGAACAGCAACGACACGTTCTTCAGCGACAACCGCTGGGCGTACTGGCTGCGGCACCAGCAGCCGCTCGCGAAGGGCATCCAGCTCGGCGCGGACGTGAACGAGCTCAGCGACAACGAGTACCCGGTCGATTTTCGCGATCTCGGAAGCGACATCGAGAACCAGCGCCAGCTCGAGACGTCGGCCTGGTTGACGGCTTCGCGCGCCGGACTCTACGGCGACGCGGTCGCGTCGATGAACGACGACCTGCAGAACCCGAACGACCTCGATCGCGACGGGTTCTTCCTGCAGCGCTTGCCCGACGTCCGCGCGGGCTCGCTGCCGCGGAAGCTCTTCGGGCTGCCGATCCGGCCTGCCCTCGACACGCGCTTCACGAACTTCGTGCAGACCTCCGCCTCGAGCACGATCTACGGCGTCGAGGGCGGAGCGGGCAATCCCGCCGCGGTCGCCAGCCAGATCCGCCCGGTGAACGAGCAGTTCTTCGACACCGGCGAGGACGGGCGCTTCACGGGGGGCGAGCCGGCGGGCGACGGCGAGTTCAACCACACCGACAACGACCGTGACGACGTGGGCAATCCCAACGCGATCACGCAGACCGAGGGCGATGGCATCTTCCAGGAGGGCGAGCTGCTCGCCGCCGATGGACAACGCTACGAC
>Ga0210377_10001199_pt1 | contig 23833 bp, 22 predicted proteins | sample PLM4_65_b1redo_FD_155480 | JGI IMG/M metagenome (GOLD analysis project Ga0210377, IMG submission 155480) | Groundwater sediment microbial communities from an aquifer in East River, Colorado, USA - PLM4_65_b1 redo | ecosystem: Environmental > Terrestrial > Soil > Riparian zone | place: USA: East...
CGACCTACGCAGACCGGCGCGGGACCGCGTGCGCAGTGGACCTTGACTCCATCGCCGCGTGCTGGCTGAGCTTTGACTCCGTTGCCACCAACGTCTCGGATACGCTGCGTGTTCGATCGTGGACTTCAGGTGATCTGCACTCCTGTGGAATAACGGCGGACGGTCGGGCTTTCTGCCGGGGCTGGAACACGACTGGTCAGTTGGGACTCGGCCTGAGCGGCGGCATCTACGATACGATCGTGCCGGCCGGGGCGGCGTACCGCTTCCGATCAATCCTGGCCGCGGATCATCTCTTTACGTGCGGCGTGACCACCACCTCCCAGCCTCTGTGTTGGGGGCACAACGACGTCGGACAGCTGGGTCGCAACTCCCGCTCCAGCGTTGAACCTCAGATCGCCGCGGTGCTGGGCGTTCCGGCGCTCGACACGGTGGACGCGGATGGCCTGAATGCCTGCGGGCTCGCGCCCGGCGGGGCTCCATACTGTTGGGGGGAGTGGAGACCGTCGGCGTCGTTCGACACCGTAGCCGTGCCCGTGCCAGGCGGGGCGACGTTCGCGCGAATCTCGGTGGGGACGGGCTCCGCGTGCGGCCTCACCGACGCCGGCGCGGCGTTCTGCTGGGGCTACAACTACCACGTGGTCACCAGGGGTGACACGCCCGCTCCCGTTTCGTTTGCCGGCAACCTCACCCAGATCAGCGCCGGCCAGGGACACGCCTGCGCCGTGACCGATGGGGCGCAGGTTGTGTGCTGGGGGGTGAACGACGACTTGCGGCGCGGCGTGCTCGGCAGCGACACGGTGCTGACGCCGGAGCCGGTTCCCGGACTCCCTCCAGTCGTTGCGGTCGCCGCCGGCCACAAAGGTACCTGTGTGATCACGGTGGACCGGGCCGTGCTCTGCTGGGGGAACGGTAGCGCCACGCCCCGACGCATCCTGCGGTCCGCCGGGGCCGCGGCCGCAGTCAGCGCGCGCGCGGCGCCGGCGGAGAACCTCTCCCACCGGCACTGACCGCCCCCGCTACCGCTCCCGTCTGATCCGCTGGACCGCGGCGAGATGCTCCCGCAGCGTCCGGGAGAACACGTGCGACCCATCCGCTTGCGCCACCAGGAAGAAGAAGTCGGTCTCCGCCGGGTACAGCGCGGCCTCGATACTCGCCGCTCCCGGCTGGCCGATCGGCCCGGGGGGCAGCCCGTCGATCTGGTAGGTGTTGTAAGGTGAGCGGAGCTGGTAGTCCTTCTCGTAGAGCCGGCGCCGCCGCCCCAGCCCATAGATCACCGTCGGGTCGGCCTGGAGCCGCCAGCCGGCCCGCAGCCGGTTGTGATAGACCGACGACACGTAACGGCGATCCCGGTCCAGCCGGACCTCGCCCTCGATAATGGACGCCAGCGTGACCAGCTGGTGGCGCGTGAGCTTCAGCTCGGCCAGCCGCGCGGCCCACTCGGGCCGCCAGTGCACCTCGAACTCCGCCACCATCTGCCGCACCACGTCCCGCGCGGTCGCATGGATCGGCACGTAGTGGGTGCTGGGAAAGAGATAGCCCTCGAGCGAACGGGCGCCCGGGTCCACCCGGGCCAGCAGCGCGGTGTCGCGGGCGGCCGCCAGCACGCTCTCCGCCGGCAGCCTCAGCTGGCGCTGGATCTGCGCCGCGACCTCGGTGAGCATCAGGCCCTCGGGCACCGCGAGGCGCTGATAAGCCCCACCGCCCGTGACGAGTGCCGTGAGCACTTCGCCTACCGGCCGGTGCCGGTGGAGGTCGTAGACGCCCGCCTGGATCGCCCGCTCGTGCCCGGAGAGCTTGGTGTAGATCCGGAACCAGCGCGGCACGTCGATGACGTCGTACTTGTGGAGGGTGTCGGCGATCGCGGCCAGCGTGGCGCCGCGCGGGATTTCTACCCGGACGGGCGCACCGGTGGGTGGCGGGGTCGCGCACGCGACCGCCGCGACTGCCGTGACCGCCGCGACCATCCTCACCGAGCCCTTCGCCGGTCGAGATAGAGTTGCAGCAGCACGGCGGCCGCGCGCTGATCCACGTCCCCCCGATCGGCCCGGCCGGATCCGCCCGCCTGAAGCGCCCGGGCGGTCGTCATGCGCTCGTCCATGAGCTCGACCGGCAGGCCGGCCTTGTCCGCGATCAGTTTGGCCGCTTCCCGGGCGTCGCGCGCCGCCGGCCCCTCGGTCCCGTCGGCTTCGAGGGGGAGGCCCACCACGACCCCCACGGGGCGCCAGCGCTCGAGGTGGGCCCGCAGCTGCTGGAGGGGGAAGCGCCGGCCGGCCCGGCGCGTGAGCGTGGCCAGCGGCTGGGCCACGGTACCGGTAGGGTCAGACAGCGCCAAGCCGATGCGCTTCGTCCCCCAGTCCACGCCGAGCCACCTCGCCTCCGCCGGTTCGTCGGTCCGCTGGTCCGCCGTCATCCCTGCTGCATGGTGGCGAAGAATTCCTTGTTGGTCTTCGTCCGCTTCATGCGCTCCAGCAGGAACTCGATGGCTTCCACCGTGGGCATGTCGGCCAGGAAATTCCGGAGCAGGTAGATCTTGTTGAGCTCCTCCTTGTCGAGCAGCAGCTCTTCCTTGCGGGTGCTGGTGCGCTGCACGTCGATGGCCGGATAAATCCGCCGGTCGGCGATGCCGCGATGGAGGATCAGCTCCATGTTGCCCGTGCCCTTGAACTCCTCGAAGATCACCTCGTCCATCCGGCTCCCGGTCTCGATCAGCGACGTGGCCACGATGGTGAGCGACCCGCCGCCCTCGATGTTCCGCGCGGCGCCGAAAAAGCGCTTGGGCTTCTGCAGCGCATTGGCGTCCACGCCGCCGGACAGGATCTTGCCGGAATGCGGCACCACCACGTTGTGGGCCCGGGCCAGCCGGGTGATGGAGTCGAGCAGGATGATCACGTCCTTCTGGTGCTCGACCAGGCGCTTGGCCTTCTCGATCACCATGTCGGCCACCTGGACGTGCCGGTCCGCCGGCTCGTCGAACGTCGAGGAGATCACCTCGGCGTTGACGTTCTCCTCCATGTCCGTCACCTCTTCCGGTCGCTCGTCGATCAGCAGGACGATGAGGGTGACGTCGGGATGATTCTCGGTGATGGAATTGGCGATCTTCTGCAGGAGGATCGTCTTGCCGGCCTTGGGCGGGGCCACCAGCAGCCCGCGTTGCCCGAACCCGATGGGCGACAGGATGTCCATGACCCGCATGGAGATGTCGCCGTCGTTGCGCTCGAGCTTGATCCGGCGGTCGGGATACCGGGGCCGCAGGTTGTCGAACGCGATCCGGTGCTTGGCCCTGTCGGGCTCGTCGAAGTTGACCTTCTCGACCTTGAGCAGGGCCAGATACCGCTCCCCTTCCTTGGGGGGCCGCACCTGCCCCAGCACGGTGTCGCCCGTCCGCAGATCGAACCGCTTGATCTGGCTCGGACTCACGTAGATGTCGTCGGGCCCGTAGAGGTAGTTCCAGTCCTGGCTGCGCAGGAACCCGTAGCCTTCGGGCAGGATCTCCAGCACTCCCTCACCCTGGAGCACCGTGTCCGAGTCCAGCAGCGACTGCTCGATCCGGAAGATGAGATCCTGCTTGCGCATGCCCGAGTAGTTGGTGATGTTCAGTTCCTCGGCCATCGCGTGCAGCTCCGCGACCGATTTCTTCTTGAGTTCGGCGATGTCCACGGGGGACTCCATCAGGGGTACGGACGATTGGCACCGGGGCGTTGTGTCGAACTGAATGCAGCCCACCCAGCCGGGGGGCGGAAACTGCGGAGTGGCTCTGGGGGTCTAATACGCAGCAGTGAAAGCGCTTGATTAATACGGCGCCACCCGGAGACCGTCAAGAGGCCGTGGCCCCAGCACTCGAACCCTTCCTGTCATACTGGCGTACCACGACCGCCCGCGATCGGGAGATCGTGGAAGCCATCGTCCGCCCCGAGCACCGGGGGCCGTCCGACGGTCTGAGCCGCGCCCTTCATGAATGGCCGGGCGTCCACTACTGGGCCTCCGGCGCCGACGCCGGCCGCCTGGTCCTGGTGCGGAGTCTCACCGCCGCCCCCCGGGAGCGGTGGTGGCTGCACGTCGTGCTGTTTCTCGGAACGTTCCTCACCGTGCAGCTGGGCGGCTTCGTGCTCCTGGGCGGCTCGCCCCACCCGTTGCTGGCCGGCGACTGGTCGCAACGCGCCCTGGGGTTCCTGCACTGGCTGCGGAGCAGCGTCGCGGGAATGCCCTTCGCGATGGCCCTCATGTCCATCCTGCTGGCCCACGAGATGGGCCACTACCTCACGGCCAAGCGGTACGGGATCAACGCGTCGCCGCCGTATTTCCTGCCCGCGCCGGTCGAGATCAACTTCATCGGCACGTTCGGCGCGTTCATCCGGCTGCGGAGCCCGGTGGTCGATCGCCGCCAGCTGATGGACGTGGGCGCGGCCGGTCCGTGGGTGGGGTTCCTGGTGGCGGTCCTGCTGCTGGTGGTCGGCATGCAGCACTCCTACCTGGTGCCCCCCGGCGAATACGGCTACACCATGGTGGTCGAGCTGGGGCGCGGCAGCGTGTACCTGGGCGACTCGCTCGTCACCTGGGGAGTGCGCGAGCTGTTCCTGGGTCAAGGGACCGCCGTCCTGCACCCCCTGGCCATCGCCGGCTGCTTGGGCATCCTGGTGACCGCGCTCAACCTGTTGCCGCTGGCCCAACTGGACGGCGGCCACATCGTGTATGCCTTGCTGCGCGACCGGCAGCGGTACGTCGGCCTGATCGCGTGGCTGGGCTTGCTGATGCTCGGGAAGGTGTACTGGGGATGGTGGGTGTGGGCCGGCCTGATTCTCTTGCTGAGCGGCGGACGGCTGGCGCACCCGCGGGTGCTCGAGCCCCTGCGTCCGTTGCCCCCAAGCCGGATCCCCATCGGCTGGGCGTCTATCCTCCTCTTCGCCGTTACCTTCTCGCCGGTGCCGCTGACTATCCAGTAGTTGGGGTCCTTCTGGCCTGGGCGGGGCCGTCGTCTGTCGCCCCGATGCCGCGGCCTGTGGCGCCGATGCCCCGCAGCATTGCGTAAGTCTCGTGAGCATTTATATTTGCGCAAACCGGCGGAGATCTGATGCCCGTCCAGTCGGTTCGCTATGGTCAGCCGGACCCCGTCGAACCTGTCGTTCACGACCTTCCTCCAATCCGTTACGCCGGCGAGGAAGTGGCTTTGCGTCTCGCGGTGCGACGCGCGGAGGATGGTGTCTGGCGAGCCCGCCTGCTGTTCGGGACGTCGGACCTGACCGTCGCCCCGGCCACGGCCGAGATCTTCTGCGGTCTGTCTGAAGCCGATCTGTGGGAGGCCGTGCGCGACCTCCGGGAGCATCACCTGCGGGACCTCTGCCGCTCCGTGCTGGGATGACCGAGTCCACCGCCGATCCCGAGGCCCGCCTCCGGAAACTCCGGCACGATCTGTCCAATCCCCTCTCCGCCGTCCTGGCGGAGGCCCAGCTCCAGTTGCTCAATGCCGACCAGTTGCCGGCCGAAGCCGCCACCGCATTCAAGGAAATAGAGCGGCTGGCGCAGCGAATGCGCGACATCCTCAAAGCCCTCTCCTGACCTCCTGCCGGGCACGGTTCCTGCCGGCTGGCCGGAGACGATCCCGTTGCTTGACGCTCCAGGGCTTGGGGGACATACTCTCCCGCTCTTTGGGGCTCCTAGCCGGAAGTGGGTCTATGAACACCCTCTATCGCGCCTCGCTGCTTCCGCTCCTGCTCACCGGCGCCTGCGCGGCGCCGCCCGCGCCCGTGTCGCCGGCCGAGATCTCGGTCCTGGCGGGTCGGGTCGCCCGCGAGCCGGGCAACGGCGAGTTGGTCCTGCGCTATGCCGCGGCACTCCACGCCGGCGGGCGGTGCGACTCGGCCGCTGCCGTCGCCCGCCGGGGCATGGTGCTGGCGCCGGCCAACGCCCTGGGCCCCCTGGTGGCGGGACAGTGCCTGGAGCGCGCCGAACGGTTCGACGAAGCGATCGCGACGTACCGCGCCTTCCTGGCGCGCTACCCCACGAGCCGCGGGGTCGCGGCCGTCCGCTCGCGCGAGCTGCTGGCGTCGCGCGACGCCGCGTCCCGCTACGCGCGGCAAGCCCTGGCCCAGGAGGCCGAGCTGTCGCAGTCCCCGGCGGACCCCCAGACCGTGGCGGTGCTGCCGTTGCAGGTGACGGGTGACTCCGCCTACCGGCCGCTGTCGCGCGGGCTGGCCCAGATGCTCACGTCGGACCTGGCCCTCCTGCGGCGCTTCCGCATGGTGGAGCGCCTCCAGCTCGGCGCCCTGATGGACGAGATGCAGTTGTCGGCCGGCACCCGGGTGGATGAGGCCACCGCCGCGCGGGTCGGCCACCTGATGCGGGCCGGGCGCATGGTGCAGGGCCTCGCGGCCATCCCGTCCGAGCAGCAGATCCGGCTCGAGGCCGCGGTGATCGTCGGCACCGGCGAAGTGACCGCGCCGGCCTCCGCCAACGGCCGGTTCCGCGACCTGCTCCAGCTGGAAAAAGAAGTGGTGGTGGGTCTGGCCGCCCGTCTCGGCTACACCCTGTCGGAAGCGGAGCGGCGGGCAGTGCTGGAGAACGGGACCGCCAACCTGGCGGCGTTCCTGGCGTACTCGCGGGGTCTCGAAGCCGAGGACCGCGGAGACTACCCCGCGGCCGCGGCGTACTACGGGGAAGCGGTGCGGCGGGATCCCGGCTTCCAGGCCGCCCGCGAGGGATACCAGGCGGCCACGTCGGCGCCCGCCGCCCAGACCGGGTCGGCCGGCGATCTGACGGTGCTGGCCAACGAGCCCGCGCCCGAGCCCGAGTTCACCGACGTGACCCCGGCCACCGATGCGCTGGGCTCGACGATCGGCGACATCGCGGCCACCCAGTCCGAGCAGAGCACGGCCATCACCGGCGTCACGCCTCCGCCCACGGGCACCAACACGGCGCAGCCGCCGCCGCCCACCCTGATCGGGAACCTCACCGGCACGATCCGCATCGTGTTCCGACTGCCATGACGCGCACGAACCTGCTGTGGCTCACGGCGGCCGCGGTCGCGGCCCTGCCTCCCGCGCTCGAGGCGCAGGGCCCCGTCCGGGTCCGCGCCGCCGGATTCTACGAGCGGTACTCATTCGATCCCGGACTGGCGTACGGCAGCATCTCCGAGATCGCGGTGCCCGTCGCGGTGGACCTCACCCTCGGCCGATTCGCCAACCTGGCGTTGTCGTCCGGGTTCGTGTCCATCGACCTCAATGACACCACGGGCGGGTCGCAGACCCTCTCCGGCGCCCTCGACACCGAGCTGCGGCTGGGCATGAACGTCGTGCCCGGGCGCCTGATCATGCTGGTGAGCGGCAGCCTCCCCACCGGCGTCCGGTCGGTCGAGCAGGCGGACATCGCCATCCTGGGCGCCCTGGCCAGCGACGTGATCGGCTTCGCGGTGCCGTCAGTGGGGTCCGGCGGGAGCGTCGGGGGCGGTGTGGTCGGCGCCGTTCCCCTGGGCCGCTTTGCCCTGGGTCTGGGCGCCAACTACAGCTACTCGCTCTCCTACGAGCCCATCGCCGGCGACACCCGCGAAATCCGCCCCGGACCCGAAATCCGTGGGCGGGCGGGGCTGGAAGGGCCGCTGGGCCGGACCACCTACCTGCGGCTGACAACGGTCGTGGCCCGGCGGGGAAGGGACATGTTCGCCGACTCGACCCAGAACGGGATCGGCATGCGGTTGATCGGCTACCTGGAGCTGGCGCAGGGGTTCGGCAATACCCAGCTCACGCTGTACGGCTACGACGTGTATCGCGGCTCGCCCGCGGTGGAGCCCACCGCGGTCGGCAAGGCCATTCTCCCCAAGGGCAATCTCATCGTGGCCGGCATGCGCTTCTCGCTGCCGGTGACCCAGCGCTTCACCATCGTCCCCCGGACCGAGTTCCGCTATTCGTCGCAGGCGCCGGGCTCGTTCCAGGATGCCGACAACAATCCCAACACCGCCCCGACCTTCGTGCAGGGCGCGATGGCCAAGGCCGGCACCTCGCTGCGCTTCGGGCTGGACGCGCGCCAGCGGTTGGCCAACGCGGTCGCGCTGGTGCTGAACGGCGGCTTCCTCACCGGGACCTTCTCCTCGACGGGAACCGACATCGGGGTTTCCGGATTCCGGTTCGGCCTCCTCCTCGACATCACCCCCTAGCGGGGCCCGAGGGCCCCGGCCGGCTCCGGAGGCGCCCGGATGTTCCGTCCGGGCGCCTCCGTCTTACGTTCCGTCTCCATGCCCGCCGATCGGTCCCTCGCCCCCCGCGAGTACGGCGCGTACGCCGAGCTCGCGTTTCCGCTCGCCACCGGATTCCTGGCGGGCGGGTGGAGCATGGCCGGACCGGGGTTCGCGGTGGCGGTGATCGCCGGATTCCTGCTGAGTGAGCCGTTGGCGGTGGTCGCGGGCGCGCGCGGCGAGCGGGCGCACCGGGAGGCGACGCCCCGGGCGCGGCGGCGGGTGGCGGTCCTGTCGGCGGTCGGGCTGGCAGCCGCCGCGTTTGCCCTGCTCAGCGCCCCGCCGGCCGCGCGGCTCGCTGCCTTGGTCCCGGCGGGGCTCGCCCTGGCCTTGCTGCCCGCGCTCGCCCGCGGGCGCCACAAGACCCTGGTGGGGGAGCTGCTGGTGGCGGCGGCACTCGCCGGCATGGCCCTCCCGGTGGGCATCGCCGGCGGCATGAGGCCGCCGGTCGCGACGCTCGTGTGGGGCATCTGGCTCTCCACCTTCTGGCTGGCGACGCTGACGGTCCACGCCATCAAGGCCAGGTTCAAGCCGGCGCTCGGCGCCCCGTGGACCCTGTGGGCGGCGCCGGGGTTCGCGCTCGGCGTGGTGGCGTTGGCGGTGGTCGGGGCCGCCGCCGGCCGGATCGGACCCCGGTTCGCCCTGGCGGTGGCGCCGGCCGCCGCGGTCGCCGGCACCGCGCTCGCGGCCCGGGTCACTCCCCGCCGGCTCCGGCGCGTCGGCTGGTCGCTGGTGGCGGCGAATCTCGCCACGTTCGGCTTGCTGGTGCTGTCGTAGCCCGGCTGGATTCGCGTCCGGCGCCGCCGCATACTTCGCCGCGTGAGTGAGATCGAGGGCCTCCGGCAGGGGCTCGCCGACCGCTATGCGGTCGAGCGGGAAATCGGGCGGGGTGGGATGGCCACCGTCTACCTGGCCCGGGACCTCAAGCACGAGCGGCCGGTGGCGCTCAAGGTGCTGCGGCCCGAGCTCGTCTCGGTGGGCGCGACCCACCCCGAGCGCTTCCTCCGGGAAATCCGGTTTCTCGCCGGACTCACCCATCCGCACATCCTGCCGCTGCACGATTCCGGCGACTGGCGCGGCACGCCCTACTACGTCATGCCGTTCGTCGCCGGCGAGAACCTCCGGGCCCGGATGGACCGCGAGGGGCGCCTGCCGCCGGACGAGGCGGTGCGGATCACGATCGTCGTGGCGGCGGCCCTCGATCACGCGCACCGCAAGGATGTCCTGCACCGGGACATCAAACCGGAGAACATCCTGATGCACGAGGGCGAGCCCGTGGTCACCGACTTCGGGATCGCCCGGGCCATCACCGCCTGCTGCGACGACCTGACCCAGATCGGCCTCACGCTGGGCACGCCCGCCTACATGAGTCCCGAGCAGGCCAGCGCCGACCAGGAGCTCGACGGCCGGAGCGACGTGTACAGTCTGGCCTGCGTGCTGTACGAGATGCTCACGGGCGCGCCTCCCTTCACCGGGGGTAGCCCCCGCGAGATCATGCTCCGCCAGGTGACGGCGCCGGCGCCGTCGGCCCGGATCGCGCGGCCCGAGCTGCCGGCCGAACTCGACGCGGTACTGGCCCGGTCCCTCGCCAAGGACCCGGCCGCCCGGTTCCCCACTGCGGGGGAGTTCGGCCGGGCGCTGGCCCGCGCGCTCACCGGCGGCACCGCCACCTACGCCGGCCTGGCGGCGGCCGCGGTGGGCGCGCCGGCGATCGCGGTCCTGCCCTTCGCCAACCAGAGCGCCGATCCCGAGCACGAGTATTTCGCCGACGGACTCACCGACGAGCTGATCACCGCCCTGACGCAGGTGGAGGGCCTGCGGGTGGCGTCGCGGACCTCGGTGTTCGCGCTCCGCAAGGACGCCCGCGACGTGCGCGCGCTGGGCGCGGCGCTGGGCGTGCCGGTGGTGCTGGAGGGCGCCGTGCGCCGGGCGGGGGAGCGGCTCCGGCTCACCGTGCAGCTCACCGACGTGGGCGACGGCCGGGTGCTCTGGTCCGAGCGGTTCGACCGCGACGTCACCGACGTCTTCGCCGTGCAGGACGAGATCGCCCGGGCCATCGTCGCGGCCCTGCGCCCCCGCCTGCTGGGACGGATCGGCGAGGTGGCCTCCCGGCGCTCCACCGACAGCGTGCGCGCCTACCAGCTCTACCTTCGGGGGCGCTACTACTGGAATCGGCGCAGCCGGGACGACGTGGCCCGGGCCATCGACTACTTCCAGCAGGCGCTTCGTGAGGATCCGGGGTACGCGCTGGCCCACGCGGGCCTGTCCGACGCCTACGCTCTCCAGCTCGACTATCAGAGCGTCCCGGTGGAGGAGGGCATGCGCCTGGCGCGCGAGGAGGCGCAGCGCGCCCTGGCGCTGGACGATTCGCTGGCCGAGGCGCACACCTCGCTCGCCTGGGTGCGCTTCATTCATGATTGGGCGTGGGAGGATGCCGAGCGCGAGTTCCGCCGCGCCATCGACCTGAACCCGTCGTACCCCACCGCCCACCAGTGGTACGCCTGGCTGCTCATGGCCCGGGGCCGGCCCGACGAGGCCATCGCGGCGTCGCGCACGGCGGTGGCGCTGGATCCGGCATCGGTGGCCGCCCGCCGGGGGCTCGGCTGGCTGCTGGTGTATGCCCGGCGGCCGGACGAAGCCATCGAGCACCTCCGCCGGGCCGCCACCCAGGATCCGACGGCCCAGGAAACCCACCGCATCCTCGGGCTGGCGCTGCTGCTGGCCGAGCGGGACGACGAGGCACAGGCGGCCCTGGAAGAGGCGGCCGACCTGTCGGGCCGCGCGCCGTACGACCTCGCGATCCTGGGGTACCTGCACGCCTGCCGGGGACGGATCGCCCCGGCGACGGCGCTCCTCACGGAGCTCGAGACCCGGGCTCGCGAGCGGTATGTCTCGCCGGTCGCGTTCGCCATGCTGGCCGCGGGCCTGGGGCGCCGCGATGAGGTCTTCGATTGGCTGGAGCGGGCCTACCGGGAGCGGCGCGGGTGGCTGGTGTATCTCAAGGTCGAGCCGCTGCTCGACGGGGTGCGGGACGACCCACGGCTCGCGGAGTTGGTGCGCCGCATGGGACTGTGAAGCGGAGTGCGCCGAGCGGGATTCGAACCCACGACCTTTGGCTCCGGAGGCCAACGCTCTATCCAGCTGAGCTACCGGCGCAGATTGGTTTTTCCAGTCGGGGCGCCCGGATTCGAACCGGGGACCTCCTGCTCCCGAAGCAGGCGCGCTAACCGGGCTGCGCTACGCCCCGTGTGCTATGCGGCGTGAGGGACTCGAACCCCCAGCCTTCTGGTCCGTAGCCAGATGCTCTATCCAATTGAGCTAACGCCGCGAGGTGGGCGGTACAAGACTCGAACTTGTGACCTCCACGATGTCAACGTGGCGCTCTAACCAACTGAGCTAACCGCCCTTTCTCCCAGGACCGAGACGGCTAGACGGTCAGACGGCTAGCGGCTCGTAGGAGCCGGGGAATGGGTGGCGTCACCCTTCCCCTCGGCCCTAGACCCCGCTAGCCGTCTAGCCGTCCGCCCACTGTCCGTCTAGGTCCTAGTAGCGGGGGTGGGATTTGAACCCACGACCTCCGGGTTATGAGCCCGGCGAGCTACCAGACTGCTCCACCCCGCGCCGTGTGGGCGGCCCTCGGCCGCCTCCGATCATTGAGTCAGAGCTTCAGCTCTGCCTCCGAGAGCGGGAAACGGGACTCGAACCCGCGACCCCAACCTTGGCAAGGTTGTGCTCTACCAACTGAGCTATTCCCGCGAGCGACCCGTTTTCCAGCCGCCGGAACTTAACCTACCAACCGCCCCCTACCAACCGCTAGCCGGCTGTCGCCGCCACCCCACCGCTACGACCTCAAACCCGGGGAATGGGGAGCAGGAGGGTGGGGTTCTAGGGAGTGGAGGCGAGGGGAATCGAACCCCTGACCTCGTGAATGCCATTCACGCGCTCTCCCAACTGAGCTACGCCCCCATTATATTAAACGGTTCCCAAAGGCGGCAGGCAGAGACGGCAACGTAGTCCGGGCCAGAAGCGCTGTCAAGCGCGCCCACCGCCCTCTGCCGCAACCTCTGTGACCCGCCGGTGTAGGGATGAGTATTCGGACAACTGACAGCCCGTACGGGCCCTTGAGGGGCCGTGCGTTTGGTGATATATGGGAACCGCCATGGCCAATCCTCCGCGCAAGAAACGCCGTCGCCGCGCCGCACCGCTGATCGCGGTCAACGAAGACGACCGGGACCTCCTCGACCAGTACCTCTACGAGGTGAGCAAAACGCCCCTCCTCAAGCCGGACGAGGAGATCGCGCTTGCCCGCAAGGTACGGGCCGGAGACCAGGAGGCCATGCAGGAGCTCGCCAAGCGCAACCTGCGCTTCGTGATCTCGGTCGCCAAGAAGTACCAGAACCGCGGTCTGCCCCTCACCGATCTCATCGGGGAGGGGAACGTCGGGTTGCTCACCGCCGCGCGGAAGTTCGACCCGGACCAGGGTGTAAAGTTCATTTCCTACGCGGTGTGGTGGATCCGGCAGGCCATTCTGGCGTCCCTGGCGCGGCACGGGCGCACCGTGCGGGTGCCGCTCAACCGGACGGCGGACCTCTCGAAGATCGTCCGCACGGCGGAGGCCCTGCGCCAGGAACTGCGCCGCGAGCCCACCCCGGAGGAGATCGCCGAGGCCACCGCCCTGTCGCTGGAGGTGGTGCAGTCGCTGGCCGCCCTCAACACCGGCGAGGTCCGGCTCGACGCCCCGCTGGATCCCGACGGCGATCGCGCGCTCATCGAGCGGTTCATCGCCGAGGATCTGCCGGACACGGAAGAGAAGACCATGGAGCGGTTCCTGAGCGACGAAGTCGAGAGCGCGCTCCGGTCCCTCCCCGCCCGGGACGCCAAGGTGCTCCGCCTGTACTTCGGGCTGGACGGCGGGCGCGAGCACACGCTCGAGGAAATCGGTGGCATGCTGGGCGTCACCCGCGAGCGGGTACGCCAGCTGCGCGACCGCGCCCTCAAACGGCTGCGCGAGGGTGACGTCGGGAAGGCGCTGGCCAGCTTCGCGGCCTGATCCAAGACCAGGACCGGAACGGACACCGTTGGGGCGACGCATGCGTCGCCCCTTCGCGTTAAATTCGCCCCGTGCTCCGCTTCCTGACCCGCCGCGTCGCCCGCGCCCTCGCGGCGTTGGGCTCGATGGGCCAGTTGTTGCTCGACATGGGGCGGGGCTTCCGCGACGTGGGCGTCTGGCCGGCCCTGACCGCCACGCAGATGCGCCGCATCGGCGTGGACTCCCTGCCCATCGGGCTCTTCATCGCGGCCTTCACCGGCATCGTCCTGGCTCTCCAGGCGTCCTACACGTTCCGGACCGCGGTCCCGCTGTACTTCGTGGGCACCCTGGTGGGCAAGACCATCATGCTCGAGCTGGGCCCCGTCCTCACCGGCCTGGCGCTGGCCGGCCGGGTCGGGGCCAACATCGCGGCCGAGCTGGGGACGATGCGGGTGACCGAGCAGGTGGACGCGCTCGAGACCCTGGCGTACAATCCGACGTCGTACCTGGTGATCCCCCGCGTGCTCGCCGCCACGATCATGTTTCCGGTCGTGGTCACGGCCGCCATCGCCATGGGGCTGTTTTCGGGTTACGTCACCGCCGTGAACCTGCTGGATCTCACAACGGTCGAGTTCATCCGTGGCCTGCGCCTGTTCTACGAGTTCAAGGACATCTGGTTCGGGCTCGTGAAGAGCATGTCGTTCGGCTTCGCCATCGCGCTGGTCGGCTCGGCCCGCGGTCTGGGCGTGCGCCACGGCGCCGAAGAGGTGGGCCGCGCCACCACGCAGGCGGTGGTGCTGGGCGCGCAGCTCATCCTGGTGCTCGACGCGTTCTGGGCGGTGGTGCTCCTGTGATCGCCTTCCGCGACGTCCACAAGGCCTTCGGCCCCGAGCCCGTGCTGCAGGGCTTCTCGCTCGAGATCCCCGAGGGACAGACCACCGTGCTGCTGGGCTACTCGGGCAGCGGGAAGAGTGTCGCGCTCAAGCTCATCGTGGGCCTGCTCGACCCGGATGCCGGAGAGGTCGTGGTGGACGACGCCGTGGTGCACCAGCTCGACGCCGACGGGCTCACCGCGGTCCGCGCGCGGATCGGGTTCGTCTTCCAGTTCGCCGCCCTGTTCGATTCGATGACCGTGGGCGAGAACCTGGCCCTCGGGCTCCGGCGCCGCGGTCTGTCGGCGACCGAGATCGCCGACCGCACGGCCGAGGCGCTGGAGCTGGTCGGGCTGCCCGGCGCCGAGCCGCGCTCCCCGGCCGAGCTGTCCGGCGGCATGCGCAAGCGGGTCGGCCTGGCGCGGGCCATCGCGCTGCGCCCGCGCTACATCCTCTATGACGAGCCGACCACCGGCCTGGATCCGGTGACGGCCGCCGTGATCGACCAGCTCATCGTGCGCACCCGGCAGACCTACGGCGTCACCGGCCTGGTGGTCACGCACGACATGCGGAGCGCCTACACGGTGGGCGACCGGATCGCCATGTTGTTCCGGGGGCGCATTCGCCAGGTGGGGACCGTGGCCCAGATCCGGGAAAGCCACGACGCCGTGGTCCGCCAGTTCATGGAGGGACGGCCGGAAGCCGCGGCCGACGCCGAACGGCCTACGGGAGCGGTGGCATGAAGCGGCGGGACGAGATCGTCGTCGGCGCGACCGTGTTCGTGGCCCTGGCGCTGATCGTGTTCGGCGCCATCTGGCTGTCGGAAACCGAGCTCGGCAAGGGTGGCGAGACCCACGTCGCCCGGTTCCGGACGGTGGGCGGCCTGGGCGTGGGCGACCCGGTGGTGCTCCGGGGCGTGCGCGTCGGCCGGGTGGCCGAGATCCGCCTGGGTGAGCGGAACTGGGTGGAGGCGGAGCTCGAGGTCTACCGCGGCGTCGTGGTCCCGCCCCGGCCGGCCATCGTCGCCGCCTCGGCGTCGCTCTTCGGGGAGTGGCAGGCCGGGATCATCAGCCTCGATCAGGTACCGGAAGATCCCAACGTGCGGCGCGAGCTGGCCGAGGCCATGGCCGAGAGAGACGAGCTCTGGCCCGGGGCCACCCTGCCCGACATCGGCCAGCTCACCGCGCAGGCCAACCGCATCGCGACCGACATCGCCAGCGTGTCGTCGCGGGTGCAGGAGGCCTTCGACTCGGCCGCGGTGGGCCGGCTCCGGCAGGCCATCCGCGACTTCGAGCGGATCGCCGACCAGATCGCCGGCTTCACCGAGCAGCAGACCAACCTGCTGGGCGGGGTGGGCCAGCGGCTGGAGGAAGGGTCCGGCCTGCTCACCCGCGCGGCGCAGAGCCTCCAAAGCTCGCTCGCGCGGGTGGACTCCGCCACCAACCGGGGCGAGCTGACCCGGATCCTCGAGAACACCCAGATGGCGTCGGAACAGATGGCCATGGCGTCCCGCAGCATCCAGGAGCTGGCCGGCGCGGCTCGCGATAACCAGGAGAGCCTGGTCCGCATGATCGTCGCGGCGGATTCGGTCATGACGCGCATTCAGAACCGGCAGGGCACCGTGGGCCTCCTGGTGGGCGATTCGACGCTCTACGTGGAGGCGACCCTCGCCGTGCAACAGCTCCGGAGCCTGCTCACGGACATCCAGGCCAACCCCCGGAAGTACTTCCGGTTCTCGGTGTTCTAATGGCGCGGCAGCGGGCCGAGCGGGAGATCAGCGCGGGCGGGGTGGTGGTGCGGCGCAACGGTGGCGTTCCCCACTATCTCCTGATTCACGACGGGCATCGCAACTGGGGGTTCCCCAAGGGCCATGTGGACGTGGGGGAAGGCCCGGAGGAAGCGGCCCGGCGCGAGGTGCGGGAGGAAACCGGGCTCGCGGACCTCGCGATGCGTGGGCCCCTGGGGTGCATCGACTGGTACTTCCGGCACGGCGCCCGGCTGATCCACAAGTACTGCCATTTCTTTCTCTTCACCTCGAGCGACGGCGATCCCATCCCCCAGGCCGACGAGGGCATCGCCGCCTGCATCTGGCTCGACTACGACGACGCCCGCGCCCGGCTCAGCCACGCCAACTCCCGCCGCATCCTCGGCCTGGCCCACGAGACGCTGGGGCGAGCGACGGCCGCCGACCCGTCCGGAAGCTGACGTGCCCGTCGTCCCGGTGGTGCATCCCGACCCGGCCGCGCGCCGATGGCTGCGCCGCGGCCTGTCGCGCCAGACGCGCATCCGGGCCTGCCGGACCGTGGGGGACGCACGGGCGTGGCTGCAGCGGTCGGTGGCCGACGCCGTGGTGGTGGACGTGAGCGGCGACGGGCTGGAGCCCGCGCTCCGGCTGGCCGCCGACTACCCGCGCGTGCCGGTGTTCGCGTTCAGCGCGTTCCGCCCGGACGACGGCGACACGCTCGACCGGTGCCGCCGGGGACTGGCCGGCGTCCTCGTGGCGGGCGTGGACGACGCGGCCGCGGGCGAGCTGGTCGCGCGGCGGACCGCGAGCCGGACCCGCGAACGGGAGCTGGCCGACGCGCCCCGGCTCCTCCGCCTCACCGAGCCCATCCAGCGCCGGACCTGGATCGAGGTTCTCTCCCGGGTGGACGCCCACCCCACCACCAGCGACATCGCCCGGGTGGTGCGCCGGAGCCGGGAGCACCTGTCCCGCGAGTTCGCCGCGGGCGGCGCCCCCAACCTGAAACGCGTGATCGACCTGGCCCGCGTCGCATGCGCCGCCGACCTGCTGGGCAATCCGGCGTACGCGGCGGGCACGGTCTCGACGATCCTGGGGTTCTCCTCGGTGGGGCATTTCCGGGCGGCGGCGCGGCGCATCGCGGGCGTGGCACCCCTCGAGCTCGGCCGGCTGGGGCCGCGGGGCGTGCTGCAGCGCTTCCTTCGCGGTCGGACCCGCAGTAGGATTTGACACCGCATTCACTGCTTGTGATATTTTTCACAAGCTACCCAGCGCGGCCGGCCCCCGGCCGGATCACTCCATCGCCGTCAGGAATTCATGGCTTCCGATTCGTCGACACTGCGACCGGGTGAGTTGAAGGACATTCTCCTTCGGGAGATCGAGGCGGCCGACCTGCAGTCGCTCGACGTGCAGGAGGTCGGGAGCGTGCTGGAGGTGAGGGACGGGACCGCCCGGGTGTACGGGCTGGGCTCCGCCATGGCCGGAGAGATGATCGAGTTCACCTCGTCCGAGAGCGGTGAACAGATCGTCGGCCTGGCGCTCAACCTCGAAGAGGACAGCCTGGGGGCCGTGATCCTGGGCGATTACCTCCAGCTCCGCGAAGGCGACGAGGTCCGCCGCACCGGCCGGGTGCTCGAGGTGCCGGTCGGGCCCGCCATGCTGGGTCGCGTGGTGGACGCGCTGGGCCGCCCGCTGGACGGCCTGGGCCCCATCAAGACCACCGGGTCGCGCAAGGTGGAGTCGCCGGCCCCCGGCATCGTGGAGCGGCAGCCGGTGAAGGAGCCGCTGCAGACGGGCATCAAGGCGATCGACTCGATGATCCCCATCGGCCGGGGCCAGCGCGAGCTCATCATCGGCGACCGCGGCACCGGCAAGACGGCCATCGCGGTGGACACCATCATCAACCAGCGGGGCGACAACGTCGTCTGCGTCTACGTCGCCATCGGGCAGAAGAAGTCCACCGTGGCGTCGGTGGTGGAGCGCCTGAAGGAACAGGGCGCGATGGACTACACGGTGGTCGTGGTGGCCAGCGCGTCGGATCCCGCGCCCATGCAGTACATCGCGCCCTACTGCGGCTGCGCCATCGCCGAGTACTTCATGTACGACGAGCGGCGCCACACGCTGTGCGTGTACGACGACCTGTCCAAGCACGCGGCGGCCTACCGGCAGCTCTCGCTGGTGCTGCGGCGCCCGCCCGGGCGCGAGGCCTACCCGGGCGACGTGTTCTACCTGCACTCGCGGCTGCTCGAGCGGGCGGCCAAGCTGTCCGACGCGCGGGGCGGCGGATCGCTCACCGCGCTGCCCGTGATCGAGACGCAGGCGGGCGACGTCGCGGCCTACATCCCCACCAACGTCATCTCCATCACCGACGGCCAGATCTTCCTCGAGACCGACCTGTTCTACGCCAACGTGCGGCCCGCGATCAACCCCGGCATCTCGGTCTCCCGGGTGGGCGGGAACGCGCAGATCAAGGCGATGAAGCAGGTCGCCGGCCGGCTGCGGCTGGACTATGCGCAGTACCGCGAGCTCGAGGCGTTCGCCCAGTTCGCCTCCGACCTCGACGCCGCCACCCAGAAGCAGCTGGCCCGGGGCGAGCGGGTGGTGGAGGTGCTCAAGCAGCCCCAGTACCGGCCCATGCCCGTCGAGCAGCAGATCATGATCATCTACGCCGTTACCAACGGGTATCTCGACGGGGTGCCGGTCGCCAAGATCCGCGGCTGGGAAGAAGACTTTCTGGAGTTCGTGTCGGCCAGCCGGCCCGAGCTGGGGCGGGGCATCCGCACCAAGCGGACGCTGGACGAGGAGCTCACGGCCGAGCTCAAGAAGGTCATCGAGGACTTCCAGGCGATCGGCTGATGGCCAAGACCCGCGACCTGCGCCGGCGGATCCGGTCCATCGAGAACACGCGACAGATCACCAAGACCATGGAGATGGTCGCGACCTCGCGCCTCAAGCGGGCGCAGGACCGCGTCGTCGCCGCTCGGCCCTATGCGCAGGCCCTGGCCGAGGTGCTGGCCAACCTGCTCACCCCCGAGCTGGCCGAGCGGTTCCCGCTGCTGCGCCCGCCGTTGGCTTCGCCCCGGCGGGTGGCCCTGGTGTCCCTCACCAGCAACCGGGGCCTGTGCGGCGCGTTCAACGCCAACCTGATCCGCGAAACCCGCCTCCGGATCGCCGAGCTCGAGGAGCGGGGGGCGCGGGTCGAGCTCCACCTGATCGGCCGGAAGGGTATCGGATATTTCCGGTTCCTGGGCCGCGAGCTGGCCTCGCAGCGCCACGACATCACCGACCGCCCCACGATGGAGCAGGCCATCGCGCTCATCACGCCGCTCATGGAGCGCTTTGCGCGGGGCGAGCTGGACCAGGTCGAGTTCATCTTCGCGCGCTTCGTCAGCGCGCTCTCCACCCCGCCCACGCGGCTGCCCGTCTTGCCCCTCGCCACCCCCGCCCGCGGGCGGACCGGCGGACCGGCGAACCGAACCGCCCGGCACGCGGCGCTCAACTACATCCTGAAACCGTCGGCCGAGGAGCTGCTCGCACAGCTGCTGCCGCTCTACGTGCAGAACCAGGTCTACCGGGCGCTGGTCGAGAGCGCGGCGTCCGAGCAGGGCGCCCGGCGGACCGCCATGAAGAACGCCACGGACAGCGCGGGCGACATGATCGACGTACTGCGCCGGACCTTCAACCGGGCCCGGCAGGCGCAGATTACCCAGGAAATCGCCGAGATCGTCGGCGGAGCGGAAGCGCTAAAGGGCTAGCGGTTAGCGGTCAGCGGTTGGCGGTACGCTCCCGGAGCCCACCGCTAACCGCCAACCGCTAACCGCAAACATGAGGAGACGCATGTCAGACGTATTCGGGAAGGTCGTGCAAGTCATCGGTCCGGTGCTCGACGTCGAGTTCGAGCCGCGGCATCTCCCGGATCTGCTCACCGCGCTGGTGCTGGATGAGCAGAGGGACGCGCAGCGGGTGCGCCTGGTGGCCGAGGTCCAGCAGCACATCGGCCGGAACCAGGTGCGCGCCGTCGCCATGAGCAGCACCGACGGGGTGGTGCGGGGGATGAAGATCCGCGACACCGGCCAGGCCATCACGGTCCCGGTGGGCGACCACGCCCTGGGCCGCATCCTGAACGTGGTGGGCGAGCCCGTGGATGACGGCCCGCCCATTCCGGCGAGCGCCGAGCGGTGGCCCATCCACCGGAAGCCGCCCGCCTTCGTGGATCTCGAGCCCAAGACGCAGGTGTTCGAGACCGGCATCAAGGTCATCGACCTCCTCGCGCCCTTCGTGAAGGGGGGCAAGATCGGGCTGTTCGGCGGCGCGGGCGTAGGCAAGACGGTTATCATCCAGGAGCTGATCAACAACGTCCAGAAGGGCCACGGCGGCCGCTCGGTGTTCTGCGGCGTGGGTGAGCGGACCCGCGAAGGGAACGACCTGTACCTCGAGTTCAAGGAGGCGGGGATCCTGGGCTCGGTGGCGCTGATCTACGGCCAGATGAATGAGCCCCCCGGCGCGCGGCTGCGGGTCGGCCTCTCCGGGCTCACGATCGCCGAGTATTTCCGCGACCGGGAAGGCCAGGACGTGCTGGTGTTCATCGACAACATCTTCCGGTTCACCCAGGCGGGGTCCGAGGTGTCGGCGCTGCTCGGCCGGATGCCGAGCGCCGTGGGCTATCAGCCCACGCTCGCGACCGAGATGGGCGACCTCCAGGAGCGTATTACCTCCACCAAGAAGGGCTCGATCACCTCGGTCCAGGCCATTTACGTCCCGGCCGACGACCTTACCGACCCGGCGCCCGCGACCGCCTTCGCGCACCTCGACGCCACCGTGGTGTTGTCGCGCGCCCTGACCGAGATCGGCATCTACCCGGCGGTCGATCCCCTGGACTCCGCCAGCCGGATCCTGGACGCGCAGTACCTGGGCGAGCGACACTACCAGGCGGCCATCGAGACCCAGCGCGTGCTGCAGCGGTACAAGGAGCTCCAGGACATCATCGCCATCCTCGGGATGGACGAGCTGTCCGAGGAGGACAAGCAGCTGGTGGCGCGCGCCCGCCGGGTCCAGCGGTTCCTGTCCCAGCCGTTCCACGTGGCCGAAGCGTTCACCGGCCGGCCGGGCAAGTACGTCAAGCTGGCCGATACGGTCGAGAGCTTCGAACGGGTGGTGGCCGGCGAGTTCGACCACCTGCCCGAGCAGGCCTTCTACATGCAGGGCGGCATCGAGGAAGTGGCCGACAACGCCAAGAAGATGCCGGCGGCGTGATGCGGGTCACGGTTCTCTCTCCCGAGCGGACCGTATTTGACGGCGACGCCGAGGCCGTGGTCGCGCCGGCCTTCGACGGAGAGGTGGGTATTCTGCCTCGGCACGCGCCGTTCATGACCCTCCTCGGCGAGGGACGGCTCGTCGTCCGCGCCGCGGGAGGGGTCCGGCACTTTCGAGTGCGGGGTGGGTTTCTCCAGGTGGTGGACGACGTGGTCCGGGCGATCGCCGCCCGGGCCGAGACAGAATGAACGCAACAGGGGGCCACATGCTACGCACGCGGTGGGGAATCGTGGTGCTCGCCCTCGCGGCCTCGGCCGGATCGGCCGCGGCGCAGGCGACGTTTACACCGTCGTTCAACGCGCCCTATCGGGCGTTCGAGCGGCACGAGTTCGGCGGGACCATCAGCTTCGAGGAAGGCGGTTCCACGACCCTCGAGGCGCAATTCCGCTTCGGGTACCGGGCCTTTGACATCGGGCTCCGGGGCGGGATGCGGTTCATCGACGATCCCGGCGAGGACCAGGTGGTGCTGGGCCTGGAGGGCCGGGGGCGCATACTCACGCACGGCGAGCAGTTCCCCCTCGATGGGGCGCTGATCCTGGGCGGCGGTCTCCTGCTGAACGGCGGCACCAGTCTGGTCATCCCGGGGGGGCTGTCGTTGGGGCGGCGGCTCAACATCGAGGACTCGCAGATCAGCATCGTGCCCTACGTCCAGCCGACCCTGTTCCTGGTGGCGCCCGATTTCGACTCGGTCGAGCTGGGCTTCGGGTTCGGGTTCGGGGCCGATTTCCGGCTGAGCCGGTTTTTTGACGCCCGGATCAGCGCCGGCCTGGGAACCGACTTCGCCCCGGAGGGCGTTTCGATCAGCGCCGTGTGGATCCGGTAGGGGTTGGGCGGAGGCCGTAAAAGGTTGGTGAAGGGGAGCTTAGGGTATTGACGGATGGAGGGGGGCCTTATAGACATTGTGGGCCTTCAGAGGCCGCGAGTTGCGGCGCGGGGGTCCCGCGCCGAGCGGGTCAGGTATCACGCACACAAACGGGATACTCTTTAAGGGAGAGGGACCAACATGAAGGCAGTCGCGCGGTTTTCGCTTGCGGCGCTCGCTCTGGGCCTGGTAGCGGCTCCGGCGTCGGCGCAGCTCCTCGGGCTCCCAGTCGTGTTCGCGCCCGCGTCGGCGGGGATCACGATCGGCGGCATGTTCGGCAGGGGCCTCAACGACGCGTCCGGCAAGGCCAACAGCGCAGGTGGTATGCTGACGTACGGCGGCGGCATGTTCCAGGTCGGCGCCGGCGCGTCCTACTTCGATTTTGACCTCGCCAAGACGATCTCCTTCGGCGGGAACGTCGGCGTCAACCTCCCGCTGGGCCCGAGTCTCCCGGTCAAGATCATGATCGTCGGAGGCGCCAGCTACGCCAGCAAGAACGGGGTCAAGAACCTCTTCATCCCCGCCGGCGTGACGTTCGGGTTCAACGTTCCATCCACGAGCGTCGCGGTGACGCCGTGGGTCTCCCCGCAGATCCGGTATTCCCGTGTTGACCCCGGGACGGGCACGACCTTCAGCGGCACCGATTTCGGCGGGTCCGGCGGCGTCAGCATCGGTCTGCCGATGGGCGTCGGTTTCGACCTGGCGCTGGACTACACCAACGTCAGTGGTGGAAGCCCCTTCCTCGTCGGCGCCGGCATTCACTATACGATCAAGACCCCGGGCAGCGGCGCTGGGATGTAAGCCGCAGCACGGCAAGGAGCATCCGCGGGGCGTTCCGACACGGAACGCCCCGCTTCTTTTCGCTACTTGGTGAGCTCGGCCAGCCGCGTCAACGCCCCGGCCGTTCGCTCGGCGGCTCCCGTCTCGAGGGCGGCCCGGGCGGCGAGTCCGTCGTGCCACCGGCGCGCGGGCGACGCTGCCCAGGCATGGAGCAGCGCCACCAGCGCTGCGGCATCGGCGGCCGGCACGGCGCCCCCGGCTCGCTCCAACAGCGCGCCGTCCCGCACGGTCGAGAGGAGTGGCCCCGCCGCGATCGGCAGCCCCACCACGGCGGCTTCGCAGACCGCGTGCAGGCCCCCGTCCCGGAACCCGCCCCCCAGCCACGCCGCGTCGCCCGCCCAGTAGAGGTCCGCGAGCAGGCCCCGCCGGGCGAGGACGGTCACGTGGGCGGCGGGGGGCGCCGACTCCGCGTCCCATGGCGCCACCGTCACCCCGCGGCGCCGGAACGCCGCTTCGACCCGCCTCACCCGGCGGGCGTCGGGTTCGTGCGGAACCACCAGCCAGTGCCACGCGTCGCCGGCGCGGTGGGCCGCGTCGGCCAGCACGGCGTCGTCGGCCGGCTCGACGCTTCCGGCGACCAGGGTCCGCGCGGCTCCCCGCATGCCGCTCCGCCAGCGGGCGGCGGGGCGGAGGTCGGGAATGCGCTCGACCACCTGGTCGTGCCGGGGATCGCCCGTGACCGTAACGCGATCGGCCGGCACGCCCAGCCGCCGCCATCGCTCGGCGTCGCCGTCGCCGGCGGCGCCCACCCACGAGATCACCCGGTGCATGGACCGGAGCGCCCACACCGCCGGCGCCCGGAGGCGGCCGCTCCGCGGGCGCACCATGCCCCCCGCGACCGCCACCGGGATGCCGCGGTCGGCCGCGCCCGCCACCAGCTCGGGCCAGAGGTCGCCCCGGGAGAACAGCAGCAGCGCCGGGCGTAGCGCGTCCAGCACCTCGGCCACCGGCCCGG
>Ga0210377_10001200_pt1 | contig 23829 bp, 20 predicted proteins | sample PLM4_65_b1redo_FD_155480 | JGI IMG/M metagenome (GOLD analysis project Ga0210377, IMG submission 155480) | Groundwater sediment microbial communities from an aquifer in East River, Colorado, USA - PLM4_65_b1 redo | ecosystem: Environmental > Terrestrial > Soil > Riparian zone | place: USA: East...
TTATGGAAAATTTGAATGCATCACCACAGGCGATCATCGAATTAAGAGACAATCAGCTAAACCGCCTCGTCCCGCTCACGATTTATTATCTTGAAGGATGATCGCGCGACAAAAACAAGTTCCAATAAGCTCACTCGATCCAGATATTTTTTTTTGGCATTAAACCCTATCCAACTGCCTGTGTCTCATTTTAGTGAAGGAGATAAAAAGAATACAGAAAGGAGGTGAATACCTATGAAGAAGATCATCGCTCTTTTTACGGCTATGGCATTTGCCCTGACCCTCGGCGTAGCATTCGCAGAGGAAAAGGCTCCGGCAGCCCCAGAGAAGGCCCCGACAGCTGAGAAGGCACCGGCAAAGACCAATAAAGCCAAGACGACCAAGCACGTCAAGAAACAGAAGCATGAAGCAGCTCCGGCAGCAGGCACGGCAGCAAAATAGTGTTCCACCATCCCGCTAATTTATTATACCGAGCGGAAAAAGCTATAAATTTTGCAAACAAAAGGTCCCGTCAGATTTGACGGGACCTTTTGTCATCCTATTGCTCGCAGGCTTACCAGCATATTGTCGAAGATAAGGAGGGCCAAAAAGCACCTCTTATTTCTTCATATGATGCTTGACGAGATAATTGGCGGTAAAAATGTAGTCATCAACAAAGTCTCTTTTCCCGTCGCCGTTCAGATCGAATTTCGGTTTTTTTGCAGAACCACGATCGCGCAGGAACAGTTTGAAATCGGCCTCCGTCACCTTCCTGGATTTATCCAGGTCCACAACGGCTTTCGGAGCCACTATGATCGGAAACTCAATCATCACCTTTTTATAGGAAACAAAGAGCGTTGCCGACACGGCCTTCTTGACCGGCCTGAGCTCAGCAATCCAGTATCAGTGCCGGAAGGGTTTGATTTCAGGGACAGAAGGGTTGCGTCCTCAACCTTGACAGGTTGAAAAGGGACATTTCCAAACATATTGTTGACAGAATCAATATAGGATGTCCCCTACAGCGATACATTCACCGTGATGATTGCCGAATGTTCGGTATAATCGTTCCCCGGAATGTTGGAATTTCGCACATGCAAATTGTAGTCAGAGGTGAACTCGAGCCAGTCCATTGCCCGGTACTTGAGTCCGGCCCCGCCGAAAGATGTCCGATCCGTTCTTGAGGTATCTTCGTCCAGAACATAAGCACCCCGGACCACTGCGGATAGCGTCGTGACCAGCCGTTGCGTCAACTCTACATAGCCCCCGGTCGATACGAAGTAATCGATGCTCGCACTATCCGGTTCATTAATACTGCGCTGTGCCGTCAATATAAGGGTTGTGTCTTTGGAAAAAACATGGCGCACGTCGGCTGATCCTATCATTTCCGACGGGTTCCCCTTGGTGGTCCACTTAAAGTCTTTTTGTGCCAAACCGGCCTTGATCGTGCCTTTTGTCCGGGCGGCAATGTCCCAGATTAATCCGCCCTGCAGCGTGCCGACCGTGCTGTTGAACCCGAGCGTTTCGTCGGAATAGGCGATCTTCCGATAACCGTACTCGATGAATACCGACGTCCTGGACATTACCCGATAGAATACCGTGCCTGCGACCAGGTCCTCTTCCCGGTCCCTGAAATGCCCGGTGACGTACCGCCAGTTTGACCTCGTGTAATCAATTTGTAGACAGGTAAGATCCGAGGTACGATATGCAGCCGACAAAGAAGCGGCGTTGGTGTCGAAAACTTCAATGTTCCCGGTAGCGGATGAACTGCGCGGCTCATGATCATGAGCAAGTTGATCGGAGAGACGCATTTCGAAGCGGTCTCCGAACAGAAAGTCCACAGCTGCATTCCCGTGGTGATCGGTAGTGTCATCAAAGCTGTAGTCTGTCTTCCCATAACGGGTGATGACGGAATAATAGTTGAGTTCTGTGACGTGGGTCTGGAACGGCAGTTTCACCCGGACACCCGGCGTGACCGTGGCGATCGAATCACGTTTTCGATTATCAGGCGTGAAGAACACATTGTCGCTGAATGTCTCGGAGAGACCGAGAAATGGATTGATCTTCAGTTGTCCTACATCGAACAGAGGAGGTCCCCATGCCGGTATGGGCGCGAGTACAATGATACCCCGTCCGAAGATCGCTGGAGGCGGTTCGAGAGAACGGGAGGCAAGAGCGACTTCCGGCAGGGTGAAAGCGGCGGCGCCGGTCTTAACAGGGGTTCTTGCGGCCAGAATGGCTTGTTCGACGGCAGCAGGAGGCTTTCCCGCGGCAGCGGCCGCGACATAAATTGTTAAAAAATCATCTACTCCCGAGTCAATGGCGGACTTCACCACGACATCCAAAGGAGCGCCAGCCTTCAGCGTAGTCGTGATAACGATTTGAGCCGAGTACCCGTCGCTGATGGCGGTATGCACAACCTGGGACGGATCAACCCCGAACTGAACGGACGCGGTCAGGATCTCCCGGACAGAGGACGCTTTCTTCGGTCCCGCATTCGCGGCTGATTTCAACACTGCATCAAAGGGAGCACCCGCCCGCAGAGCAGCTTTGATAACGGTTTGCGCAGGGTAGCCTTGCTTAATGGCGGTAGACACTACCAGAGCCGGATCAACACCGACCTTAATGGCCGATGCAACGACCTCCTGGATGTCTTCTCCCAATTTCACGTGACTGGTGATGATATCACTCAGCGGTATTCCGTCTTCAACTTCCTGAGCCATCTCCGCTTCAATGGCTGTCCATACCTCTCTTGTTGCGCCAGCCCGTTCAGCTGCGCCCGTCGGCAGGGGGGCCACAATGACCACGCACGCAAGAAACAGTGCAACCATTGCTGCAAAGCTGCATATCCTCTTAGCGCTATTCATTTTCAGTATGACGCCTTTCCTTTTATGTACCCCAAACACACGATGCTGGAAGAAAACGCTCATTGCGGTAAATAGTGCTCCGAGTATTGGTCCCTTTCCCACGGGTTTATTTCCAAGCCGGGTAGTCGTCATCTTTTTTCAATACGATATTGTTTTGTGTGGCACGCCCATCAACACTGAGCAAACAGAAACCATGTGGTATTATTCGAAGGGTTGCGAGAGTGGCCGAACATGAAGGTGTTTCGATTGTGGCCGCTGTATGAAATTGTATGCGCACTGTTGGAGCGGTTACTTGCCGATTTTACTCAGCCGGTCAGCTGCTATCTCCGCCTCGGCAGTGCCGCGATGTTCCTTTATGACCTTATTGAGATATTCTTTGGCCTTTTCAGTTTTATTCTCATTCAGATAGGATAAGCCGATCTTGAGCTTGGCCCCGGGCACCTTGTCGCTCTTGGGATACGACGTAATGACCACTCCAAAGGCCTCGATGGCCCTGGCGAAGTCCTTCTTTGAGGAGTAGCATTCGCCGATCCAGTAATGGGCAGCGGCAGCCAGGCTGGTGTCTGGGAACTGGGCAATATAATTTTGGAAGCCGGCGAGCGCAAGGTCGAAATTCCCCTTGTCGTAATCGCTCTTTGCCTGGCGGTAGGCCTCGGAAGGTTCACTGGTCTTCAGGGCGGACTTAGAAACGGTCCCGGTCTGAACAGTTGCGGCCATCGAGGTTCCAGCGCTCAGTAACTTGACCTTTGCTTCGAGATCATCGGTCCGCGCACTGAGTTCAGTTATTTTGAAGCTCTTATCATCAAGTTTCTGGGTAAGTTCTGCGATACGGAAGTTGTTCTCTTCGAGCTTACCCTGGAGGATCTGGATATCCGTGGCCAGCTGGTCTGATTTGGCGCCATAATCGGCCACTGTCTTATGCACGTCACCCGTCCCTTTGACGTTCGTATTGAGCCGGTCAAGACGCTTCTGCAGATTCAGGACCTGCTCCTTTGTGGCCTTCATATCCTCACGCTGCTCGTTCATCTTTACGATTTCCGCCTGGGGAACGCACGCGGACAGCAGCAACAGGCAACTGGTGATGGTAAGAAATGGCTTAGTCATCATTATGTCTTTCCCGAATAGTGAAAGGATTGCGAACGGGAATCGGCACTGCGGATACGGGAAAGCGAAAAAGGGAAATCCGAAGATGTCTCGCCGAATTCCCCTTCTCCGTTTCACGCATGATTATACCGATCCTACTCGGTTACTGCGATTAAATCGTCTCTCCGGTTTTTCTGCCAGCAGTCTTCACTGGCCTCGCGGCAGACGGCCTTTTCCTTTCCGTAGCTGACGAGCGAGATCCGTTTCGCGGAAATGCCCATATCGACAAGATACTTCTTTGCGCTTGTTGCACGGCGCTGTCCGAGGGCCTGGTTGTATTCCTTGGTTCCGCGGTCGTCGCAATTCCCCTCGATCCTGACCTTCGCCTTGGGATGCGCCTTGAGCCACTCCGCGTCGGCATTCAACACGTCCCTGGCGTCATTGCGAATAGAGGACTGGTCGAAATCAAAGTAGATCGGGTGCATGCCCGCTGCGGCAGCTGCAGCAGCTTCGCGGGCTGCGGCGCTCTCCATGGATTCATTTGGGGACGGCTTCTGAGCGCCTTCGTCCCTCGACGGTACTCTTTCCGGCTCTGCGGCAGGGGCCGTTTCTCTCGGCGCTGCCGGCGAAGTGGTCACTTCCGACTTCTTGGGGCAGCCCCAAAGGGCAAATAAGCTAAGCAGTACGATTACACCAAGCAGGAAAAAACGTTTGTTCTTCATCATGAGCCTCCTTAACAATATATGAGAATACTTCTGTAATAGTTGTTGGAAAAGATACGTAGCGACGCGTGCTGATGATGTTTCACGCCGCTGTTTAATTTCCGTTAACATAGCATACAACCCGGATGATGTCAACGGGAAAGGGTCATTTACGCCTGAAAAGTCTCTCAGGTCGACAAGAAAAAATATAGATTGCAAAAATATCTATTGTGATCCTTGTCACGAATGTTTGTGCGTACCTTTTCTTACTTTATTCACCGCCGAGGCCCGTACGCAGAGATCTCTTGAACGTGATTATTTAACCCGGACAAGCCGGAATCCAAAGGGCGTCTCTCGCAAAGCACGCAGAGGACGCATAGTTAAATCAAAAACATTTACGGCCTGGTTCTAACCCGGTATTTTTTAGCTTTTCTCTTCGAACTCTCCGCCCCGCGAGAGAATTTCTTTCCGTTTTGAGTAGAATTTGATCCCCCAGTTACTAAGATGTTTTATCCTTGCTTACCAACGGTTCTCGTGGACACGCGAGCCGTCGAAGCGGTCCCCCGCCTTCTTTTCCTCTGCAGGAAAGCCGATCGGGATGAGCGAAAAAGGTACGATATGGGTCGGCAATTTCAGAAGCTTCTGAAGATTCAGTACCCGGTCCTCCGTGGGATAGACCCCGCACCACACCGCACCGAGTCCCCTCGCGTGGACCGCAAGCAGCATGTTCTCGGTTGCCGCGGCGCAGTCGAGCACCCAATACCCTTTGTGTTTCTCGAGTGTTGAGTCTCCGCACACGAGAATAGCTACCCGCGCCTGCTTCAACATTGCGGAATAGGGATGAAACTTCGGGATCTCATCGAGCATTGCCCGGTCGGTCAAAACAATAAAGTGCCAGGGCCGTTCGTTCCCTGCCGACGGGGCGCTCATCGCCGCGTGCAGAATCTCGTTGATAACCTCCCGGGATACCGGCTTTGCTGTATATTGGCGTATGCTTTTTCGTGAAAGAATCATTTCCATCGGTCCCATTTTCGTTTACCTGCCTTTCCGGTCTGTTTCAATTCTACCATCGACAACCTCGCTCACGATAGAACACGCGCCGCCGGTGATCAGAGCGTGCATAATGGACCTCATGCGATTGATCATGGATGTAATCATATCACAAAAAATGTGCCGTGCGGCTGGATCGTTTGCCTTATAATCCAGCGAGTCATGTCAAATATCTGCGCGGATGTAAGGCATAATGCACGATTGACATCAGCCGCTGATATGAATACGCAATTTTGTTCTCTCCGCATCTCCGTGCCAGCATGTTTTTCGCGGCCTCAAGCAATAAAACTTTGTCCAGAATAAATTATGTAGTAAGCCGCAATCGCCTGACAATGCACCCGGTGTATCTTCACGCATGCATTCGAACCATTGATGGAGGTGACGGAATGATGAAAGAACAGTACATGAAATTACATTGCGAGGAGGTAGCCATGGCTTCGAAAAAGACGACCATTGCTGAGAACGTCCAGAACTATCTCGATCGGTCAGACTGGAGAGCTGCCATCATCGAAATGGAAAAACTATTCGCCATCGACCGGGACCCGCATATCAGGGTGAGGATCGGCGACGCCCGGCGAAAGCTAAACTGGATACGCGCTGCGATAAGGGACTATATCCGGGCCGCCGACATGTTCGCGGAACAAGGGTTCGTGGTCAAGGCGCTGGCACAGTACAATCTGGCCTTGAGGCTCGACGCCTCGAATACGTACGCCCGGACAAAAATGGAGCTGCTGGAAATGCTTCGCCCGGGCAGGATGGTCACGAAACCGCACTATGCGTCGATGGAATATCGCCCGCCCCAGCAAGCGGGACGATGCTCATGACCGGGAATTCAGCAGTACAACGGATCGGCGCACTTGAGCACCTGTTCACTCTTGCTCCCGCTCCGGAAAACGGTTATTCCTTTCACCCCTTCCCGGTAAGCAAGCAGGAAGGCCTGCCGGACATCCTCCCTGGTCGCCCGGGGTGGGAAGTTGATGGTCTTTGACACGGCATTGTCGGTATGGCGCTGGAACGCAGCCTGCATGCGCACGTGCCACTCAGGCGCGATGTCGAAGGCGGTCACGAACAACCGCTTGATGTCCTGGGGAACTTCGCTCATTTTCTGGATGGATACTCCGGAAATGACGCGCATGAGAAGTTGATCGGTATAAAAGCCCCGCTTCTTTGCAGTTTCAATGAAAGGGGCGTAGACCTCGGGCAGGTCAACATTCCCGAGGACATGGCGCTTGAACGACAGGGCAAAGACGGGCTCGATCCCGCTCGAGCAACCCGCTATGATGGAAAGTGTTCCTGTCGGGGCTACCGTCGTCACGGTAGCGTTCCTGAGTCTTGGGCCGTGCTCATGATCGTATTTGCTTCCCGGGTAGTGCTGGAACACACCGCGCTCGCGCGCAAGCTCTTCGGACTGTTCCCATCCCTCCGTCTTGAGGAACTTCATGACCCGTTCACCGGCCTGGACAGCCTCTGCGGAATCGTAGGGGATCCCGAGCCTGATCAGCATGTCCGCGAAGCCCATCACCCCGAGGCCGATCTTCCGGTTGCCTTTTGCCATTCGGTCTATCTGGTCGAGCGGATAACGGCTCATGTCGATCACATTGTCCAGAAAATGCACAGCGGTTCGTATGGTCCGCTTAAGCTTGTCCCAATCGATCTCGAATCCTCCGCTCGTCTCGTTCAGCATCAGCGCGAGATTGATGGAACCGAGGTTGCACGGCTCATACGGGAGCAGCGGCTGCTCGCCGCAGGGATTGGTGCTCTCCATCTCGCCCAGGTGCGGGGTCGGGTTGTCCCGGTTGATCCGGTCGAGGAACACCAGGCCGGGGTCGCCGGTTTTCCACGCCATTTCCACGATCGTTTCGAAGACATCGCGGGCCTTGAGCGTTCTGACCACGTGCTGGTTATGAGGGTTCACCAGGGGCAGATTGCCGTCAGATTCCACGGCCCGCATGAAGCCCTCATTCACGGCCACGGATATGTTGAAATTCGAAAGTTCCTTGTTGTCGACCTTGCAGGAAATGAACTCGATGATGTCCGGATGGTCCACGCGAAGGATGCCCATATTCGCGCCCCGCCGGGTGCCTCCCTGCTTGATCACCTCAGTGGCCATGTTGAAGACCCGCATGAACGAGACCGGACCGCTCGCCGCCCCACTGGTGCTGCGCACGGAGTCGTCCTTGGGCCGCAGGTTGCTGAAAGAGAATCCGGTACCGCCGCCGCTCTGATGGATCAGTGCGGTTTCCTTGACGGCATCGAAGATGGATTCAAGGGAATCTTCCACCGGGATCACAAAGCAGGCTGCGAGCTGCTGGAGCGGTCGGCCGGCGTTCATCAGGGTGGGTGAATTGGGGAGGAATTCGAGGCTTGAAAGAATGCGGTAAAACTCATCTTCCGTTTTGTGCAGGTCCGCATTGCCATCGTACAGGAGGTCGGCCTGAGCGATGTTGTTCGCCACCCTGTGGAACATCTCATCAGGTGACTCCACCACGTTACTTTGCTCGTCCTTCCTGAGATACCGGCTTCCGAGTACGGTCAAGGCATTGGGGGTGAGCACTTGCGGCGGTTTGGCTGACATGGGGTACGCCCTCCTCTATTGATATTTTAGCACGCCGGAGGAGGAATGAGCACAATCATGCGCCGGCCATGGATCTTTTTCATATTTCAATTGAAAAGGCTTTTCTCATTGCCGAGACGCGGAGACACAGAGGACAAGTTATTTTTATATCGAATTATCAGGAGAAGAATCTTTTTTATACTCTGATTATTCCGGATAAATTTAAGAGGTTCTGATTTTAAAACGTCAAACGATTCCCGTACCCTTCTCCGTGCCGGAGCCTGCCCTCGAACTTTTTTATCGGGGGTGTCTCCGTGGTTATACCCCGATTTTCGACTTTTTTCACATGAATCGATTTAATAGAAATAGATAAAAAGACCCATGAACACCAGGCTTTTGGCCACTTCCATCCAGCCGACAGTCTGAAGCTTGACCTTATAGAGTGTGGCTGCGGCAATAATGTTGTCCGTCAATGGCAGGAGGACGATGATCGGGATGCTCATCAGCTGATAGACAAATACAGCAAAGAAGACATAGAGGGCCGTCAGTACCCGGGACTGCATCTTTTTGAACAACATGGTTTTGACCTTGAATACGTTAGCCGTGAAATACAGAGCCACGCCAAGGAAAAGCCGCATGTCCAGACTGTCGGTCAGCAGGAATTTTACCAGGACCGCCGCCATGCTTATAAGGGCAAATCCAAGGACCTCGGTGAGGATGAAATGTTCGCCTGCGACCTTGTTCATCAGGAGATAAGCACCGGGAACAATCAGGAGCGGCAGCAGCCTGGGGATGTTCGTGCTGAAGATTGCAAAAAAAATGACCGCAGCAACGACAACCTGCCCAAGATAAATCGCGAGGGATTTTCTGTCATCTGCCCGCCTGATCCATTTTGTGTAAGCCTGCTTGGAATTGATCAGCAGACCGAGAGCCAGAAAGAGCGGGATCAGGGTCCAGGATAATGCACGGCTCACACCTACCCCAATCAGGGAAACGGTTATCAGGACACTCCAGGCGCCGTACTCTTTGAGGAGATATCCTTTTATCTCGGGTCGCATGAGGGGAAGTATATCACGAAGCGGACAGGAGGATTATGAGACAAATCATAAGATGCCAATTTTTGCGATATGAGTTAAGCTGAATGCTTTTGAAGCACGGAATATGTCTAAGGTGAGGCGATAAACAAGTTACAATCTTGATTGAAGATGAACCCCACTAGATATTTGTTACACTAACCGTAATTTAGATCAATTGAAACTATTAACAAGTTCCGCTTGAAACGGGCAGACCCTCATATCCCTTCATGAGGATGTCCTTGTTGACCTTGAGCAGTTCCCTTCGGCGAGCGGGGGTAATCTCGTCAAGCGCACTGAGCAAGGATTTAATATCAACGATGCCGGTAGCAGCGACGAACGCACCCATCAAGGCCATGTTCGCGAGGCTTGCACTGTTCATGGATGAAGCGATGGCGCCGGCAGCGGTCGCGACGAGCCTGATGCCGCCCCGGTGGGTTGCGGATTGTATCTGCGATGAATCATAGATCAGGATGCCGCCGGGAGACAGTTTCTCCACGAAGCGCCGATAGGAATCATCGTTCATGACCACCAGCACGTCGGGGTTCCTGATGACCGGAGAGCCGATCATGCTGTCCGATATGATGACGGTGCAGTTCGCGGTGCCCCCGCGCATCTCGGCCCCGTAGGAGGGGAACCAGGTGACCTCCCGGCCTTCAAGCATGGCTGCGTAGGCCAACAGCTTCCCGAAGAACAGCACGCCCTGTCCGCCGGAGCCGGCTATGATAATGCGTTTTTCCATAGGAATACAGGTTCCTCCTGCTTACCGGGCATCCTTGAACACCCCGAGCTTGAACACGTCCATCATCTTCTCACGCAGCCATATGGTGGCTTGCGTGGGGGTCATGTTCCAGCTGGTGGGGCAGGCGGATAGTATCTCGATCATGCTGAAGCCTTTGTTCTCCATCTGGCAGCGGAAGGAATTCTCAATGAGCCCCCGGGTGTTCTTCACGTTTGCGGGTGAATCTATCGAGGTCCTGGCGATCAGCGACGGGCCTTCGAGCGTGGCAAGCATCTCCGCCATGTGAAGCGGGTAGCCTGCTGTAATGCCATCCCTGCCGCTCGACGTCGTCGTGGTGATCTGCCCCAGAAGGGTTGTCGGCGCCATCTGTCCGCCGGTCATGCCGTACGTGGCATTGTTGATGAAGAAGACTGATATGTTCTCCCCACGGTTGGCGGCATGAATGATCTCCGCGATCCCGATCGCGGCCAGATCGCCGTCGCCCTGATAGGAGAACACGATACTGTCTGGACGCACCCGCTTCATGCCGGTGGCGGCGGCAGGCGGCCTGCCATGGGCCGCTTCGAGCATGTCGAAATCGAAATACTCATGAGCAAAGACAGCGCATCCGACGGGTGCGATGCCGATGGTGCGCTCACGGATGTTCAACTCGTCGATGACCTCGGCGATCAGGCGGTGGATGATGGTGTGCCCGCAGCCGGGACAGTAGCGGAACGAAGTATTCTTGAGGCTCCGGGGCCTGTCAATGGTCTTTTTCATCCTTTCTCCTTTACTGCACCCTTCAGCTGTTCATACAACTCTTCCGGTGTGATGATGGCGCCGCCAGGCCGCCCGTAGAACAGGACCTCTGACCTGCCGTTGACCGCCAGCCGCACGTCCTCCACCATCTGGCCGGCATTTAATTCAACGGTCATGAACCTCCGGTGTGGTCCTGCCAGTTCTCGCAGTTGCTGTTCAGGGAAGGGGAACAGCGTGATCGGCCTGAAATGGCCGATCTTCATGCCGTCCTCCCGGAGCATGCGGACCGCGGCTGTTGCGATGCGGGCGGCTATCCCGAAGGAGACAACGATCAGACCGGCGTCCTCGACGGCATATGTCTGATACCGGACGTCCCGCATCTTCATTGTGCGATATTTTTCCTGGAGCGCGTTGTTCCGCCGTTCGAGTTCGCCTTCCGCCATGTACAGGGACTTGATGACATTGGGCTGTCTGTTCCTGCAGCCGCCGAGGGCCCAGGTCTTCTCGGGTAGACTGGGCCGCAAATAGGGGGTCGGCTCGACAGGCTCCATCATCTGTGCCAGGATGCTGTCGCCCAAGACCATCACCGGGGTCCGGTACTCATCAGCCTTGTCGAAGGCGAGCATCGTAAGGTCCCAGAGTTCCTGCACACTGAAGGGCGCGTAGACGAGCATCCGGTAATCCCCGTGCCCGCCTCCCTTGACTGCCTGAAAATAGTCCGCCTGGCTGGCCGAGATATTGCCGAGGCCGGGGCCGCCCCGCTGCATATTGACGATCACGGCGGGGAGTTCGGCTCCTGCCAGGAACGATATGCCTTCCTGCTTCAAGCTGATCCCGGGGCTGCTCGACGACGTCATAGCGCGAGCCCCGCAGGCGGATGCACCGTAGACCATATTGATCGCGGCCACTTCGCTCTCCGCCTGGATGAACGTTCCGCCCGCGGCAGGCAGCTTCCGCGACAGGTACTCGGGGATCTCATTCTGGGGCGTTATAGGATAACCAGCGTAGAAACTGCATCCCGCCCGGACCGCCGCCTCGGCAAGGGCCTCGTTGCCCGTCATAAGCACTTTACGCATGGGGGAGATTATATCATGTTTTGGTCCAGAAAAGAGAAGAAATGTGGGAAGGTATCAAAAGGGGCTGCTGAAAAAATGGAGCGTTATAGGATGTACTCTTTGCTTAATGACTATATCACAAAATGCGGAGTTACAGGAAGGATCATGCACTGCATGTTTGAAACGGGACTCTTCAAACCTGCCGTGATCCGAGCAATCCGCAGAACACCTACTAGTGTGCATCGGCGTTGACAATAAATCTATGAAGAATACTACTTGAAAAGTGTACATGAACGCCAAGGGTCAGGCGCACTGTAAAGCGTCGCCTGCACCCTCTTGTTAGTTGATCGTTTTATCGCCGCCCTGTCAGAAGCTCTCGAAGACGTTTATGCTACGATCAGGCGAGGTCGAAACGATCAAGGTTCATCACCTTGTTCCATGCCGCCACAAAGTCCTGTACAAACTTCGCCTGCGCGTCCGAGCTTCCGTAGACCTCGGCCAGGGCCCGGAGCTGGGAGTTGGAACCGAAGATGAGATCGACACGCGTGCCGGTCCACTTCAGTTCACCCGTCTTGCGATCGCGCCCTTCGAACACGTCCTTGGCGTCCGATACCGCCTTCCACTCCGTGCCCATGTCGAGCAGGTTCACGAAGAAGTCGTTGGTAAGCGCCTCCGGCCACTTGGTGAAGACACCGTGTTGGGACTTCCCGAAGTTGGCATTCAGAACGCGCATCCCGCCAACGAGAACCGTCATCTCCGGCGCCGTCAGCGTCAGCAATTGCGCTTTGTCGACCAGCAAAGCCTCAACCGGTACGGTGTACTTGCCCTTGAGGTAGTTGCGGAAGCCATCCGCGATCGGTTCGAGCACGGCGAATGAGACCGCATCGGTTTGCTCCTGCAAGGCGTCCATGCGTCCCGGCGTGAAGGGAACCTTCACGCCATGACCGGCCTTCTTCGCGGCTTGCTCGACGCCCGCGCAACCGGCCAGAACGATCAGGTCGGCGAACGAGATCTTCTTGCCGCCAGAGGCCGCGCTGTTGAACTCGCTCTGGATACCCTCCAGCGTCTTGAGCACTTTCGCCAGTTCGGCCGGCTGGTTGACTGGCCAATCCTTCTGGGGCGCGAGGCGAATGCGCGCGCCGTTCGCGCCGCCGCGCTTGTCGGAACCACGGAAAGTGGACGCCGATGCCCAGGCGGTCGAAACCAGTTGCGAGACCGACAGCCCTGAAGCCAGGATCTTGCCCTTGAGGGAGGCAATGTCCTTCTCATCAACCAACTTGTGATTAACTGCGGGGATGGGGTCTTGCCAGATGAGCTCTTCGGCAGGCACCTCCGGACCGAGATAGCGCACGCGAGGACCCATGTCGCGGTGCGTCAGCTTGAACCACGCACGGGCGAAGGCGTCCGCGAGCTGATCCAAATTCTCGTAGAAGCGCCTCGAGATCTTTTCGTAGGCCGGGTCGAAGCGCAGCGAGAGGTCCGTGGTCAGCATGGAAGGCGCGATACGCTTCGACGAGTCGTGGGCATGCGGCACCGTTTTGGCGCCCGCGCCACCCTTCGGCGTCCACTGATGCGCACCGGCCGGGCTCTTCGTCAGCTCCCATTCGTAGCCGAACAGGTTCTGGAAGAAGTTGTTGCTCCACTTCGTCGGCGTCGTGCTCCAGGTGACTTCCAGACCGCTGGTGATCGCATCAGCGCCCTTGCCCGTGCCAAAGCTGCTCTTCCAGCCGAGACCCTGCTCCTCGATGGGGGCCGCTTCCGGTTCGGGACCCACATGGGATGCGGGGCCGGCGCCGTGGGTCTTGCCGAAGGTGTGACCACCAGCAATGAGCGCAACCGTCTCTTCGTCGTTCATGGCCATGCGAGCAAAAGTCTCGCGGATATCCTTGGCCGCCGCGATCGGATCCGGGTTGCCGTTCGGGCCTTCCGGGTTGACATAGATCAGGCCCATCTGGACCGCAGCGAGCGGATTCTCGAGATCCCGGTCTCCGGAGTAGCGCTTGTCGTCCAGCCACTTGTTCTCGGAGCCCCAGTAGACGTCCTCCTGCGGCTCCCAGACGTCCTTGCGCCCACCGCCAAAGCCGAACGTCTTGAATCCCATCGATTCCAGGGCGACGTTGCCGGCAAGGATCATGAGGTCGGCCCATGAGATCTTCCGGCCGTACTTCTGCTTGATCGGCCAAAGCAGCCGGCGCGCCTTATCGAGGCTTGTGTTGTCGGGCCAGCTGCTGATGGGCGCGAAGCGCTGCTGGCCGGCTCCGGCGCCGCCGCGACCGTCACCGGTGCGATACGTGCCGGCGCTGTGCCATGCCATGCGGATGAACAAAGGCCCGTAGTGCCCGAAGTCGGCCGGCCACCAGTCCTGCGAGTCGGTCATCAGGGCGCGAAGGTCTTTCTTCACGGCCTCCAGATCGAGGCTCTTGAACTCGTCAGCGTAGTTGAAGCTCTCGCCCATTGGATTGGACAGGGAGGAATGCTGGGACAGGATATCCAGCCGCAATTGGTTCGGCCACCAGTCACGGTTCGACGTGCCACTGCCGGCCATGTGTTTGTGAGTCCCGCCCGTTACCGGGCCCTTGCTATCGTCATTCATAATGTTTACTCCTTTCGTCGTGTGACTTGTTGAACTGCGCTACTATAAATATAGTTATACAAGTTTCATCAATCTAACCGAGATAAGATTCTTTATGTTAAGATGCGTTCTTGGGAAAGTGCCGGAAGTTGTAAGAAAAGTATAGCACAGAATACAGGTTGGAAATTTATGTGTTTCAAATAATGGCAACTTCAACAAGTACAGGAAGAATCTTTCCCCAAACGAATATATCATAAATCGAGGATTACAAACAATAAGTTTCAGAAGAAGATGTTTATTGTCGGCTTCTCACTGAGTTGCTGCGAAGGGAACCACCATCGAGAAGAAAGCAAAAAAAAGGCCAGGCATTTGGCCTGACCTGTGTATTCATTGATAAATAAGAGAAGGGATAATGCTACATGATTCCGATGATTGAGGCGCGCGCGTAGTTCAGGAGGTCAGTAGGATAGACCCCGATGACGATCACGGAGGTCGCCGAGATCGCAAGCGCGAGCGCAAGGGAGGGAGCGGTTGAGAGTTCAATGGTGCCCTTCGGCTCGCTCATGTACATGACCATGATGACCCGGAGATAGAAGTAAGCGCTGATGGACGAGAACAGCACGCCCACGACGGCAAGCCAGACAAGGCCGGCCTGCACCGCGGATTTAAAAATGTAGAACTTTCCCACGAACCCGGCAAGGGGCGGAATGCCGGTTAGCGAGAACATGAAGATGAGCATGAGAAACGCCGCGGTCTTGTTGGTCTTGCCCAGACCCGCGAAGTCCGTTATTTCCTCACCCCGTTTCCCCGCCTTCCGAAGCATGATCACCACTCCGAAAGCGCCCATGTTCATGAGCGCGTAGATACAGACATACAGCATTACGCTTGCCGCGCCTTCCCGCCCGCCCGCGGCAAGGCCGACCAGGGCGTACCCGGCATGCGCAATGGACGAATAGGCAAGCATACGCTTGATGTTCGTCTGGGACAGGGCCAGGACATTCCCCACCGCCATGGTCAGCACGGCAAGGCCGGCGAAGATCGCGGTGGAATGCTCGCGCAGAGGCTCGAGCGAGTATAGAAAGAGACGGAGCAGGACGGCAAAACCGGCTACCTTGGGCCCTGCAGACATGAACGCCGTAACCGGTGTGGGCGCTCCTTCGTACACATCGGGAACCCACATGTGGAACGGCACGGCGGCCACTTTGAATCCGAAGCTCACGATCAGCATGATCATGGAAAGGAAGAGAACGGGATTCGTGAGGTCCGCGGTGCGCAGGAACGCGAGGATACCCGGGAGTTTTGTGGTCCCCGAAAGCCCGTACAGGAGCGACATGCCGTACAACATGATGCCGGACGAGAAGGCGCCCAGGACCAGATACTTGATGGCCGCCTCGTTCGACCGGCTGTCTCTCCGCATAAAGCCAGCAAGGATATAGATGGAGAGCGCCATAAGTTCCAGGCCGAGATACAGCATGATAAGATCGCCTGCCGATGCCATCATCATCATCCCGGTCGTGGCAAAGAGCATCAGGGCGTAATATTCGCCGCGGTTGATCTCCTCGATCTTCAGATAATTGATGGACACCAGGATGCCGAGGCCGCAGGCGATATAGAAGACGAACTTGAAGTACGTGGAAAAGGGATCAAGAAGGAACGTGCCGTCAAAAAAAGACCCGCTCATCGACATCAACCCGCCGCTGACATACGCAGCGATGATGATGCCGGCCAGGCTGAACCAGCCGAGAATTGACTTCTGCTCCTTCCCAATGAAAAAATCGAGGATGAGCACCAAAAGGGCCACGATGACCACGACAACCTCGGGAAGTACGGGGAGGATGATTTGCTGAAATTGCTGATACAAGCTGGACATCGGGTTCTCCTTGACCTTAATTTCCTATAAGCGTGCCGAGCGCCTGCGTCAACGCCGGGGCGGACTGCATTTTGGCATTCACGTGCTGGAGCAGGTTCGCCACCGAGACGTGCATCACCCCGAAGACCGCGTTCGGGTACAGGCCGATTATGAAGACCAGCGCAACGAGCGGCAGCGCAGCGACCACCTCGCGCGTGTTCATGTCCAGGAGGTGCTCATTGTGCGGGTTGGTCACCGTACCGAAGGCAACGCGCTGATAAAGCCAGAGCATGTACCCCGCGCCAAGGATGATGCCGAGCGAAGCGATCACGGCATAGGGCTTGTAGTGCAGGAATGCGCCGAGCAGGATCGTGAACTCGCCGATGAAGCCGTTCGTGCCGGGCAGGCCGATGGAGGAAAGGGTAATGATCATCAGGAACGCGGCATAGACCGGCACCTTTGCCGCAATACCGCCGTAGTCGGCGATCAGCCTGGTGTGCGTACGCTCATAGATTATGCCCACGGCAAGGAACAGCGCCCCGGTGGACACGCCATGGTTCAGCATCTGGAGAATGCCGCCCTCCATGCCCTGGAGGTTCATCGCGAAGATGCCGAGCGTGACAAAACCCATATGGCTTACGCTCGAATAGGCGATCAGCTTCTTGAAGTCCGTCTGGGCAAAGGCCATGTAGGCGCCATAGATGATGCCGATCACCGACAATATCATGATCGCCGGTGTCCAGGCGATGGCCGCATCCGGGAAAAAAGGCAGCGAGAACCGGAGGAACCCGTACGCCCCCATTTTGATGAGGATCCCGGCCAGGATGATGCTGCCTGCCGTCGGCGCCTCCACGTGAGCGTCGGGCAACCAGGTGTGGACCGGGAACATCGGCACTTTGACCGCAAACGCCGCAAAGAACGCAGCGAATGCCCAGAACTGGAATGCAGGGGTGAACTTGTGGTTCATGATCGCAAGTACATCAAAGGTATGGCCTGCGGCAAAATACACCGCAATGATCGCGATGAGCATAAGCACGCTTCCGACCAGGGTGTAGAGAAAGAACTTGATGGCTGCGTAGAGCCGGTTCGGGCCGCCCCACACGCCGATCAGGAGGTACATGGGGATCAGCATGGCTTCCCAGAACAGGTAGAAGAGGAACAGGTCGAGGGACATGAACACACCGATGATCGCCGCCTCCAGGAACAACATCGCGATCATGAACTCCCTCACGCGGTCCTGAATGGCTGTCCAGGACACCAGGATGGAGATCGTGGTGAGAAGCGCGGTCAGCGCCACGAACAGAACGCTGATGCCGTCAACGCCGAGCCGATAGTTGATGTCCCATGCCGCGATCCAGGACAGGCTCTCGCCGAACTGCATGTTCGGTGTGGAGCCGTCGAAATTAAGGAGGAGCGGCAGACACAGAAAAAGCTCGACAATCGAGAACCCGAGCGCGATCCAGCGAACCGCGGCCGCGTTCCGGATGAACAGCAGGACGAACGAGCCGAGCACGGGGATGAAGATCATGAGGCTCAGCAGCGGATAATCGAGCTGGTGGAGATTAAGTTCGAGCATGAATTACTCCTTTAGGCAAAGCGCAGAGCGCAGAGCGCAAAGGGTTGAATCCTCTGCTCCATGCGCCATGCCCCATGCGCTATGCGAATCATTTAAGCACGTAATATAACCCGAGCAGCACTACGAGGCCCAGGCCCATCGTGAATGCGTACTGCTGCAGAAAGCCGGTCTGGAGCTTCCTGCCGCGCTCGCTGGTGCTGCCGATTGCGCCTGCCAATCCGTTGATAAAACCGTCAATGATCTTGACATCTCCGATCGTGTAGAGGAACTTCGCGGTCTTATGGACCGCTCCGTTTACGAAGACGGCGTTATAGATCTCGTCAACATAGTATTTGTTCAGGAGCAGGGCATACGCGCCTTTGAATTTTTCCGCGATGCGACCGGGGACCGAGGTGTTTTCCACGTACAGCGAGTAGGCAAGTCTGATGCCTCCGAGTGCAACGATGACCGAAAAGAGCATGAGCCCGAGCTCGAGCCAGTGGCTCTCCTCCCCCGCATGCGCTGCGTGGGGGAAGAGCGGCGCTAGAAAATCACCGAACAGGTTCGCTTGCGAAATGATCGCGCCTGGCATGCCGATCCATCCGATGACCACGGAAAAAAATGCGAGGATCATGAGCGGGACGGTCATTACCTTGGGAGATTCGTGCACATGGTGCAGGACCTCGGGGTTGACGCGTGACTTTCCGTAGAAGCTCAGGTAGATCAGCCTGAACGAGTAAAACGCGGTCATGAACGCGCCGACCACGCCGAGCACCCAGAGCGCCCGCCCGAGCGACGATGCATTGTAGGCGCTCCAGAGGATCTCGTCCTTGCTGAAGAAGCCCGCAAACGGGAAAATGCCGGCGAGCGCCAGTGAACCGATGATGAAGACGATGTGGGTGACCTTTATCTTGGATTTGAGCGCGCCCATCTTGCGCATGTCCTGCTCGCCGGAGAGGGCGTGGATGACGCTGCCCGAGGCCAGGAACAGGAGGCCTTTGAAGAAGGCGTGCGTCGTGAGATGAAAGATGCCGGCCGAGAAAGCGCCGACCCCGAGCGCGAGGAACATGTAGCCGAGCTGGCTGATCGTGGAATACGCGATCACGCGTTTGATGTCGTTCTGCACCAGGCCGATGGTCGCGGCAAAGATGGCGGTCAGACCGCCGACGATCGCCACGGTGTTCATGGCGGCCGGGGAGAGCGAGAAGATAGGCGCACAGCGCGCAACCATGAATACGCCGGCGGTGACCATGGTCGCGGCGTGGATCAGGGCGCTGACCGGCGTCGGACCTTCCATGGCGTCGGGCAGCCAGACGTAGAGCGGCAGCTGTGCGGACTTGCCCGTTGCGCCGAGGAACAGGAGGAGCGCGATGAGCGTTATGACGCCGATCTCGCCGCCAAACAGGTGGTAGGGGGCATTCCCGATAGCCGAGGGTACCGCGGCAAACACCTCGGTGAAATCCAAAGTCCCGAAGGTAAGAAATATGAGCATGACGGCGAGCACAAATCCGAAATCACCAACGCGGTTCACGACAAAGGCCTTGATACCCGCGTCTGAGGCGGATTTTTTCTCGTACCAGAAGCCGATCAGAAGATAGGAGCAGAGACCGACGCCCTCCCATCCGACGAACATGAGCAGGAAGTTATTGGCCATCACCAGCACGAGCATGAAGAACGTGAAAAGTGCCAGGTAGGAAAAGAAACGGGCATATCCCTTGTCGCCGTGCATGTAGCCCACGGAGTAGATATGGATGAGCGAACTGAGCGTGGTCACGACGAGCAGCATCACCGCGGTGAGCTGATCGATCTGAAATCCCACGTTCACCTGGAGGGTCCCGATGGATATCCAGGAATAGAAGTTCTCGTTGAGCGTCACGCCGTTGATCACATCGAACAATGCGATGACAGACAGGACGAATGCGCCGATGACGCCCGCAATGGGGAAGTAGGCCGCTTTCTCCTTCAGATACTTGCCGAACAAACCCGCGATCAGAAAACCGGCAAACGGCAAGAGCGGTATGAGTGCATAAGTGAGCATAAACACCTCTATGAGGAAAATTCCAAATAACAAATTCCAAATTCCAAACAATATCCAATCGCCAAATCACAACAACCAAACGTTTGGAACTTGATGCTTGGTCATTGGTGCTTATTCGATATTTGGCGCTTGCTATTTGGAATTTTAAAACCTAACCCTTCATAATAGTAAACTCATCCGCATACACGGTCCCGCGATTCCGCGAGATCAGGATGATGATCGCAAGCGCCACCGCCGCCTCTGCCGCCGCCACGGTAACGACGAAGATCGCGAATACCTGGCCGGTGAGCGACTGCAGGTAGTGTGAAAATGCCACCAGGTTGATGTTAGCCGCGTTCAGCATAAGCTCGATGGACATGAGAATAATGAATATATTGCGCCGCGAAAGCACACCGACCACGCCGATGGTGAACAACGCCGCACTCAGAATAACATACCAGGACAGGGGGATCATAAAACCTCCGGTTTCAACTTCGGATTGTGGATTTCGGATTAAAATTCTAACGGTTCAACTCCGCAATCCGCAATATTATTCCTTCACGTTCTTCTTCGCCAGCATAACAGCGCCAACCAACCCCACGAGGAGGATGACGGATGCGATCTCGAAGGGCACCAGATACTTCTGATAGAGCACGATACCCAGTTCCCTGACACCCGTGCCGGCAAGCCAGATGGGCGGATCAGCCTCGATTGGGAACGAGCCGCGCGAGATCAACAGCATGATCTCGCCCGCAATCAGCACGCCGAATGCTATCATCCAGGGCCAGAACCGGTTCGCCCGGGCAGCGGAACTTTCCTTGTCCACATTCAAAAGCATAACCACAAATAGGTAAAGGATCAGGATGGCGCCGGCGTATACAATGAGCTGCACCGCGGCAATGAACTCCGCATGGAGCAGCACAAAGACCCCCGCAATATGGAAAAACAGGAGCAGCATGAACATGATGCTGTGCACCGGGTTCCGGCGCGTTATGGTGAGAAGCGCCGACACGATGATGACAAGAGCGAAGTAGAGGAATATGATCTTGTTCATCATTGTTTTGTTACCGCCTTCCTGCCCATATAATTGTCCCCCACAGCAACGAGCCGTTCCCCTGTGTAGAACGCGTCCTTCCGGGAATAACAGGCAAGCTCGAATTCAGGAGTCATCAGGATCGCGGACACCGGACACGCATCTATGCAGAATCCGCAGAACACGCACCGGAACAGGTCGAGTTCATAGGAAGTCACGATCTTTTCGTGCTCGGGCCCCTCGGTAGTGACCACGGTTATGGCCTTGGCGGGACAGACCGCCTCGCACAGGCCGCACCCGATGCACGCTGCCTTCCCCGTCTCGTCCCGCCGCATGGCATGGAGCCCGCGCGAGCCCGGGATCGGTTTGCGCTTGAACGTCGGATACTGCCGGGTGGCCGCGTTTTTGGCGAAATTTTTCTGCGGTGTCAGCATGGTCTTGAGCGTCAAGGCCATGCCCTGGGCTAACTCGACCAGGAAGATCATTCTAAGCAGTTTCTTCGCTTTATTCATTGCGTTAAACTCCTAACTCCGAACTGGTTCGACTCAAGCTCACCATCATGAGCGACAGTCGAATGATCTCTCTGAACTGCTTTTACAGCCATCCTATCTGTTTCATACCCGCCGCAACCAGCAGTGTTCCGAGCGAAAGAGGCAGCAGGAACTTCCACGAAAGCGTCATCAGCTGGTCATACCGGTATCGGGGAAGCGTGGCCCGCAGCCACATATAGAAGAAGATAAAGAAGTACAGTTTTCCCAGCAGCCAAAGCGTCGGAGGAATAGCAGCAAGAGCCCTGTTGATGAATGCAATCGGAGCGATGTGTCCGAGCGTGTGCGGCAGGATCTGGATCGGCAGCCAGCCGCCCAGGAACATGATGCTCACGAGCAGCGATACGACCATCATGCTTATATATTCAGCCATGAAGAACAACGCAAACCGGATGCCGCTGTACTCGGTAAAGTACCCGGCCACGAGCTCGCTCTCCGCCTCGGGCAGATCAAAGGGCACACGGTTCGTCTCGGCGATGCCTGCAAAAAGGTAAAGAAAGAACGCCACCGGTCCGACCGGCAAGGCCGCGATGAACCACCGCTTCTCCTGGGCTTGCACGATCTCCGACAGGTTCAGCGATCCGGCCATGAGCACCACGGTAATGATGGCAAAGGCCATGGGGATCTCGTAGCTGATCATCTGGGCCGCCGAACGGAACCCTCCCATAAGGGAATATTTATTATTGGAGGCCCAGCCTGCCATGATCACGCCGTAGGTCCCGACGCTGGCAAAAGCGAGGATGTAGAGTACGCCGATGTTCAGATTTGACACGATAAGCGGGACCTTTTTGGAGAGGAAAAAGCTCGTGGACGGGCCAAAGGGGATGACGACGATGGCGCCGAAGGCCATGGTGAGCAGGATAAGCGGTGCGATGCGGAACACCCATGTGTCGGCCTTGTCCGGGACGATGTCCTCTTTCATCATGAACTTTAATCCGTCCGCAATGGGCTGGAGCAGCCCGTGCCATCCGGTCCTCATCGGCCCGAGCCTCGCCTGCATGTGGGCGAGCACCTTGCGCTCCATATAGGAGAGATAGGCGGCGTTCACCATGACAAATCCCAGCAACAGGACCACCGGAACAACGAGGCTGGTGAAGACATTCGCTAACTGATACATTCCTGGCATGTTCTGCTCCTACACTTCGATCTTGATATGTCGTATGGTCCCTATCTCATGGGAGCGCCTGATCGAGCCGCCGGAGGAGAAGAGCAGCCGCTCGGCAGTGATCACTTCCTGCTTCATGATCGAATCGGACGACAGGGAAAGGTCTACGTCAGTGTTGATCAGCGGGGACTTCTCCCGCGGCCAGCACGCGCCCACAGCGAGGTCCGCGTACAGAGGAACGACGGACCTGATCTCGTTCATGATATCCCGGGGAGATGCATACTGCAGGGACCCGCCCATGCGCTTCGCGACATCCTGGATGATCTCCCAATCAGGCCGTGACTCGCCGACGGGCTCCTCTGCCTTGTTCAGCTGCTGGAGCCTGCGCTCGAGGTTGGTGAACGTCCCGGTCTTCTCCGCGCTCGCCGCTGCCGGGAGCACCACATCGGCGATCATCGCCGTCTCGGTCATGAAGATGTCCTGAACGACCAGGAAATCAAGTTTGTTGAGCGGCTCCCTGAGATGCCGGTCGCTCCCCACCGGATCATCGCCCATGATGTAAAGCGCCGAGAGCTTGCCCGACGCAACGGCGTTGATCATCTCGACGGCATTCAAGCCCGGCTTATCCGGCAGGATCGCATTCCACGAACTCGCGAACGAGGTAGTCGTGTCCGCGTCCACCCTGCGATACCCCGGGTAATAGGCCGGGTTCACGCCCATGTCGAGCGACCCCTGGAAGTTGCTCCGCCGTACCAGCGGATAGTGCGTCACGTTCTTGAGCTGTCCCGAGAGCACCTTGATATTCACGAACTCCTTGTCGGTCACCCGGGCGGGAACGATGATCGCGACACTCGAGGCCGCCTTCAGAAGTTCCGCGGCATTCAGCACCTCGCTGCTGCCCTTTGAGGAGGAGAGAGCGGAAACCAGCTCTTCAATTGCTTTTTCGGAACTCAGCGGAATGATCACCGAGGCGAGCTTGTTGAATTTATTGCTCTCCTTGTTGACGAGGATGACCTTCCGGTCCTTTTTGTTCACGGCGCGCACGATCTCGATGCCGGTGAGCGGATTGATCTCGCCCACATCTCTATCAAGTATGAGGATGACCTCGTGCTCGATGATCTTGCTCAATTCACCCGAAAAGAAAGCGGCATCCAGCCCCTTCGGCACCTTGAGCCTCGCGAGCATATCGATATTATTCGTCCCGACCACGGTGCGCATGAACTTCTGGAACAGGTAGCTTTCCTCGTTCGTGGTCCGGACCGAACCGAGTCCGCCGATGCTCTCCGGCCCGCGTTTGCTCTTGATCACCTT
>Ga0210377_10001201_pt1 | contig 23798 bp, 36 predicted proteins | sample PLM4_65_b1redo_FD_155480 | JGI IMG/M metagenome (GOLD analysis project Ga0210377, IMG submission 155480) | Groundwater sediment microbial communities from an aquifer in East River, Colorado, USA - PLM4_65_b1 redo | ecosystem: Environmental > Terrestrial > Soil > Riparian zone | place: USA: East...
TTCTCGCCAGAGGCTGCGGGTGCGGCATTGGTGGAAGCGGCAACTGGATTCCATAAGGCCATTGGCGAATTCATTGGAAAGTAATAGTACATGAATCCTGATACCAATCGACTCGAAGTCCTCAAGGAAGTCTTTGAACAGCAACAATCTATTCAGGATAGATTGAAGCAACAACTACAGGGATTGTTTGATGGGGACTTGAGATCACATCTATTACGCCCAGATGGTTCCGAAGTTCCAAAACATTGGGCCGTATTCCAAATCGGGGAGCTTGTGGCCCTCAAAGACTACACCTTCAAGATTGCTTATATGAACGACGGAACCATTATCCTGGAGCCGGTTGGACCAGCTGATACGAATCGACTCGAAGCCCTCAAAGCAATAACAGATCCTAAGCTTCGCGCTCAGGCTGAGGCCTTTGATAATTATTTCCAAACTCAACCAGGCCAACCAACTCTATTGCGCCCTGATGGTACAAACACAAAATAACTTCTTTGGTAATGAAGAATATTATCTTTCATCGAAACAGAAAACTTCCATCCACCGGAAGTGTTATCGATGATTTCAAAGGAACTATTCTTATTCACTACCCGGAAACGAAGCTTGATTTTGAGAAGACCGTTTCTGTAAAGGCCTCATTCCCAGGGTCGATCGAGACTGTAAAGGTTTATGTATTTGAAGCCCATAATCCAGAATGGTTCTTCAATAAGTTCTTCTGTTGGCATAGGCGGGTAGTTGAGTACGGATCTCGTAGATTACTCACCTATACCTTGGCAGGATACTCTTTAGATAATCCTCATGGTCTTGCGCGTAATCCAGAAGAAGCCGTAGAGATGATGGCTAAACTTGATAAGGACTATACCGTTGTCAAAGGTAATTAGAGAATATATCTCTTGCGAGGAACAGCTTCAGCGCTGGGTTGCTGGAGAGTCTGTGCATAGACTCATATCTAGCGATGAGGATAGCGAATGCTGCCCAGACTTCTCCTGTTGTAAGCCAGAATTTCTTCAGCCAGTTGAAGTGAGGCAGGCCTTCGCTGCAGCGGATGACAAGAAGCGTCATGAATTCCTGATGACATTCATTGGGGCAGCCATTCAGTGTGCAGCCCAAGAGGGACATAAGAAGGATTTGAACGTGTACATGGCTGGAAAAGATCCCACGAAGGAAGTGTGATATGAAGGCGTATCTAGATATAGTTCAGAAGATAATTGACACCGGATTTCGTAAACAAAATCGAACCGGAGTTGATGCTCTCACTATCCCTGGGGCCATGTTCGAACATGATATGAGCGAAGGGTTTCCTTTGCTAACAACCAAGACCGTACCACTGCGCCTCATCTCTTCAGAGCTTGAATTCTTTATCAAAGGTCTCACTGACAAACAATGGTTAATAGATAACAACAACCACATTTGGGATGAGTGGTGTAACCCGGCATTAGTCCCATATGGTCATGATGATGATACAAAAGCCAGGATGAAAGCCGAGCGTGATCTTGGACCGGTTTATGGTTGGCAGTGGAGAAACTTTGGGGCCACATATATAAATTACAAATCACCCCCAGAAGGGCGAGGGTTCGACCAATTATCTGGTTTGGTTGGTAAGCTAAAGTCTGATCCATCTGACCGAAGAATGATTGTGTCCGCCTGGAACCCGCGGGACTTTCATCGTATGGCACTTCCCCCTTGCCACTATGGCTTTCAAGTAACTGTAGTGGATAACAAGCTAAACCTGCTTTGGAATCAGCGCAGCGTAGATGTGGCGCTTGGGTTGCCATTCAACATCGCCAGCTACGGATTGCTGCTTCACCTTCTAGCAAAGGAGTCTGGATTCCAAGAAGGACGGCTTGTTGGGTTCCTGGCTGATACTCACATCTATGTAAATCATGTAGATGGTATGAAGATTCAATTGCAGCGGGCAACTTTTCAGCTTCCACGTATCGTAACAGACAATTTCACAAGCATCTTCTCTTGGAGCCATACCGATTCAAGAGTTGAAGAATACAACCACCATCCCAAGATTGCTTTTGCAATAGCAGTATGACGGACATTATTATCATTGCGGCAGTTGCTAAGAACGGAGTCATCGGTAGGAAGAATGATATCCCATGGCGCATCAGCGAAGACTTCAAGCGCTTCAAGAGCCTGACGCTTGGCTTTCCGTGCATCATGGGTGACTCAACCTATCGATCTCTGCCCGATAATTCTCGGCCATTACCTGGTCGTGAGAATATAGTTCTGTCTTTGGATCGCAGCTACCAACAGCCAGAAGTGACTGTGTTCTATGATTTTGATTGTGCCATCGAATATGCCAAGAATAGTGGGGTGGGGAAGGTATTCATCACTGGTGGGGCAACCATCTATCGATTGGGACTTGCTGTTGCTGACTACATGGAGCTAACGCGCATCCATAAAGAGTTTAATGGAGATGTGTTCTTTCCTGAGTACGATGATACTAAGTGGGAATTGATGAACACATCCACTCAGGAAGCCGTGGATCGTATTAGCGATCTTCCAATAACTTTCTCATACGAAACCCTACGAAGGAAACGCTGATATGTCTGAATTATATTTCTCATGCGATATCGAATCGGATGGTAAAATTCCCGGTCGAAATTCCATGTTGTCATTTGGCTGCGCCGTATTCACTGGCGCAGGTAAGATGATTGATACTTACTCTGCCAATCTAGATACTCTTCCAGAAGCCAAACCAGATCCAGATACCATGGAATGGTGGAAGGGGCAGCCGGCGGCGTGGGAAGCTTGCCGTAAGAATACTCGTCCAGCTGAAGTAGTCATGCCAGAGTTCGTTCAGTGGGTAAAGAAAGTATCCGGTAAAGATAGGCCGGTCTTTGTTGGTTATCCATCTGGGTATGACTTTACTTTTATCTATTGGTACTTGATAGCTTTTGCTGGGGAGTCTCCATTCTCATTCTCAGCTTTAGATATCAAAACACTTGCAATGGCAGTCTTGGGCACTGAGTTTCGGAACACCACCAAGAAAGTATTCCCAAGGTCGTGGTTTGGGAAGAGTCGTCATAGTCACGTTGCGTTGGATGATGCAATTGAACAGGGCGAGTTGTTTTGCAACATCTTGGCGGCAGCTAGGCGAAGACCCTAATATCCTTCTCAGAATATAGTAACTTGGAGTATTTATGTTCATTCATAATGTTCGATACGGATTCGCAACCAACTCCAGCAGCACTCACTCAATTGTTCTCATCAACAAGGGTGCGAGGTTGCGTGATAGCGATTCTGAAGATCAGGAATTTGGGTGGGGTTTCTTTACCTGTGCCAGTGAAGAGGCTAAGCGCAAGTACCTAGGACAAACTGTAAAGAATTGCATTACCAATCTGACAGATCTTGAAGACGATGATGCCGCAATCATTGCCTCAAAATGGGCAGGTGTTGAGGTGGATCCGTCTGGATACATCGATCACCAAAGCATTATCACACTGCCAAGCAATGTTAATTGGGGTAGGTATCATCTGAGAAGAGATTTCTTCGATGACCTATTGGCATTCGTTCTTCGAAAAGATGTGGCCATCCTTGGTGGTAATGACAATGAAGAAGACCGTCATCCGCTTATCCGTGATGGTAAGGCCCAGAACATCCTCAAGAGATATCACTGGGATGATGAGGAGATTGGCAGCCCGGCCCTCACCTTAATGCTAGAGAGCGGCTCTAAAGATTTGCGAGCAAGATACGATCAAGCTGGCAAGTTCTGGTCTCTGTTCTGCACGCGCAGCGGAACAAAAGTCCGAGCATCTTTCGTTGCAGATGCCAACGCAGATAAGTCCGAAGTGCCTGAGTTAGTAGATTTAAAGCTGACGGATTATTGCCGACAGGGCTGCTATTACTGTTATCAAGGATCAACTCCAAAAGGCCAACATGCTAGTAAGGAATTGATTAAACAGGTTGGTTATGCGCTGAAAGAGCTGGAAACATTCGAAGTTGCTCTTGGTGGTGGTGAGCCAACTGAGCACCCAGATCTGCTAGAGATCATCGATGACTTCCATCATATGGGAATTGTTGTAAACCTGACCACAAGAAATGAAGATTGGGTAATTGATAACCTACCAAAGATCAAGAACAAGATTGGGGGTATTGGTTTGAGCGTAGACTCCAGCCAAGGTCTGCTTGATAAATTGTCCAAGCTAAGGGCCAATCTTCTAAATGTCAATTGCGACTCTGGTCTGAAGCTTACTGTCCAGGTAGTGGTGGGGTCTTGTTCACAGCACGAGATGGAATATATCTTCAAGACTTGTGAAACGTTTCATCTCACGGTATTGTTGCTAGGATGGAAGAATACTCATCGAGGAGCCAAAGCACGAAGAGAAGAGATTAGTCTCATTGAGCTGCTTGATAGTTTCTGGAGCAAATCTTCAACTTCCGAGATATATTGGGCAGGACCTTCTGTTTCATTTGATACAAGCATCGTGCAGGAGATGAAGGAATGGCTTGATGCTAATTGTAATAAGTGGAGATTCACTACTCGCGAAGGGGCTCATTCAATGTATATTGATTGCGTCACCGGGACGATGCACAAGTCATCTTATGAAGAAACCGCTGGAGAATCAATCAATAGTGATGAGCGTCAGCTGCACTCTCACATCAAAACATATTTCTCAACCTTATAGGTGAGTATGGAACAATTCATAGTTTGGTATAATTTGATGTTCTATCTCCCTTTGGCAATCGGGATCTTGTTTGCCTTGGGGGCTGGTTTAGATTTAGGCCACGATGTAGAAATACATGGGGACGTGCATGCTGATGTGCATGCTGACCACGATTCAAATCACGACCACGATAGCGAAACACATGGCATCTTGGGATTCTTGGGAATTGGAAAGGTTCCGTTAGCAATATCCATGATGGCGTTGTTCTTGATATTCGCTGGTACTGGATTGATAGCCAATATCATATTAGGGTTCCTGATAAAAGCATGGAGCGGTTTTGCTCTTCTATCAATCGGCGCTGCTGTGGTGGTATCATTCTTTGGGACGGCTTTCGTGAGCAGAACTGTTGCTCGCTGGATGCCAACAACCGAGACCGATTCGGTTACCAAGCATGATTTAATCGGATGCTCTGGGAATATCATACTTGATTCATCAGGTAAAGATTATCTTGGCATTGCTCAAATCCACAATAGAAAAGGTGATATGTTTCAGATTCGGTGCAAATCTGACAAGCCACTTGCATATGGAGCTAAAATCCTCACCATAGACTACGATTCAACAACAGACCATTTCACAGTAGATCTTGATCCAACGGTTGGATAAGAAGGGACGTTTTTCATGAGCTTGTTTTTCCTATTGCTATTCGCAATCATTCTCATCGCTGCGCCAATTGCCATCAGCGCGTTCACTCACATTCATGTCAGCGGTCTATCATCTGTCATGATGACGGCTGTCGGAATCCTGCTGTTGTTGGTGTGTGCAATCCTCATTACCATTACTAAACTCTACGTTCGAACCAAGGCCAGCGAAGCGTTCGTTCGAACTGGTATGGGTGGCCTGAAGGTCATTCGAGATGGCGGCTCTCTGGTGCTCCCAGTGGTTCACCAAATCGTCAAGGTATCTCTAGAGACTATCAAACTAGAAGTCTTAAGAGTTGCCGCCGATGCACTTATCACAAGCGATAAGCTTAGAGCGGATATCAAGGCCGAGTTCTTTGTTCGGATTCAGCCAGAAGATACTGCCATCCAGGCAGCTGCTCGTTCTCTTGGAGATAAGGTTAGTGAAGAGAACTCCACAAAGGGTGGCAACTACAAGCAAAGCGTCATCGCCCTGCTTGAAGACAAGCTCATATCTGCCTTGAGAACAAGTGCCGCCTGCAAGACGTTGGAACAACTCAATAGCGAACGCAACGAGTTCCTCAAGGAAGTTACCCAGTTGGTGACAGATGATCTGAAACACAACGGCTTCTTATTGGAGACCGTTACAATCTCCAGGCTTGACCAAACGGACGTGGCCAATCTCAAGGAGAGTAACATCTTCGACGCGCAGGGCGCTCGCACCATCGCCGAGATCACTCAGAGGAACTTGACTGAGAAGAACAAGATTCTCCGCGAAGGTGACCAAGCTCGTACAGCGCAGGATGTTCAGACTCGTACGGCTGTTCTTGAGCTGGAACGAAAGCGTTCGGAAGCAGAGGCAACGCAGGCCGCAGCCATCGCAACCATCAAGGCCGAACAGGATCGAGTCACCAAAGAGAAGCAGATGGCGGCTCAGCTCTCTATTGATGTGGCAACCGCTGACAACGCAAAGCAAACGGAAGTTGCACGCATCAACCAGAATCAGGCAATTGAAGTTTCTCAACGCGCTCAACAAGAAGCAATCGTTGAAGCTGACAAGAGGGTAGAAATCGCCAAGCGCAATCAGCTCAAGGCAATTGCTGACTCCGATGCCGAGAAGGCGCAGGCAGAAGCGAAGTTGGCAGATGCAGAAGCAGAACGTGCCAAGGCTCGACAGAACATCACCACCGTTGAATTGGTAGCTGCTGCAGATCGTGAACGGCAAAAGACCATCATCGAAGCTCAAGCCATTGCAGAGCGTGGTTTCGTAACAGCACAGAAGGCCGCAGATGCAGATGCTTACCGAATCAAGGTTGAGGCCGATGCCAAGAAGGCCAGCGCGGATGCTGAAGCCGAAGCCACAACGAAGAAGGCAACTGCTGAAGCCACCGCCAACACACGCCGAGCCGAAGGCAACAAGGCTCTGTTGGTAGCTGAGGCCGAAGGTCTGCAAGCTAAGGCTCTCGCCGAAGCCGCTGGTCAGAAAGCTCTGGCCATGGTGCCGGTCGAAGTTAACGCACGCCAGGTGGAAGTTGATCAGCAGCGAGTCCAGGAAGTCTTGGTGCCTGAGTTGAAAGCCCGCGCCGAGAATGGTGAATCGGCTCAAAAGTTCGAACTGGCCAAGCTGCAGATTGAGCAAGAGGCTACGGTTCGAATTGCTGCCGCAAATGCTACAGCTCAGTTCTACGGGAAAATCAACGCGAACGTTTACGGCACTCCGGAAGACGTTGCAAAGATGGGCCAGGCCTTTTCGAAGGGAATGGGGCTCTCCCAAATCTTCGGTGGGTTCATGGCAGGCGCAGATACTTCCACTGTCGAAACGATCCAAAAGACCGTTGGCGCATTGGACAGTCTCGCAACAGCAGCTACTAACAAGCTGTCTGGGAAAAACTCAACTTCTGGCACTGACTAACTATATGCACATCCTGATCTAGGTGATTCCAAAGCTTGGACAGGGTGTAGCTATACAAATCGCAGAAGTAGGAACCGTGTGGCCCCGAGCGGTGAGATATCGGGGCACTCCTTATGGAAAATCATCCCAGTTTCCTACTCATTCACGGGATGGATGCTAAGAAATGGGCTGATCGATATGGTCTCGAACCATTCAGCGCTCCATGTCAAGAATGTGGTGTAATGAGAACCACCACAATTCCATGTGTATTCGAAACTCTGCGCGGTCTAATCGCGCCCCGTTGCGTTTGTGGTCATGAGGGAACACCATATTGCTTTGTACGCGATCCTAAGCACGGAGATCTTTTTGATGTGCCATGAGGAAAGATAAATGCATACAAAGATGGCTTGAGAATAATCATATCCAGACACAGGTTATTGCCAAGTTAGCGAATAGTAAAGATGGCAAGCTTACTATTGCTAGTAGTCTGTTGATTCCTCTTACATTACGCCTACACTATTACAAAGATAAACTTAAGATTGGACGAGGTCAATTAGGTTATACATCTTGTATTAAAGAAATGGAAGAGGATTTAGAACAGACAATTGTATACTTGGAAGACTTCCTTCCAATCTTTTATAAAAAAGATTACCGCAAATCTCCTTTAAAACAATTATTGGCGCTATTGGAGGAAGCAAAACAACTCAAATGGACAATCACATCAAGCTCTGCGCCGAACAGCTTCCAGAAAGATCTCGCCCAGAGTTCATACGATATGTGAATGATCTGCTAGATAACGACCAATGGTACGGAATTGGTGCAGATTTTCTTGGTTTCATGGAGGATTACGTTTCTTTGAGGGATTTGATTGGGCGGCATATCATTGAGCCATCTGATAATCAGTTGGCAAGTTGGGAAGAAAAGAACTTCATCATCTATGACGTTGGGTGTGCCACAGCAATACAACATGTCTTCTTTGGTAAATGCAAAGGCTACGTAGGAATCAGTCCTCCTGGCCCTCCTATTCCTCAATTTTTCTTACCAAAGTGTAGTTTTTATAGTGGGTACCTATCAGAGGTTGTAGACCAGATGGACATCGATTACGAGAATTCTTTCGGCATAGCTAACATGTCAATCCTGTATGACCGGCGCGAGAGTGAAGAGTTAGAAATCTTCAACAGAGTTTTCAAGCGAAAGTTTATTATATGACAACTGAATGGATAGACGTCAATCTTCCTTGGAAGCGGCACGTTGATATTGACCGCCCAGAGTATCCGAATGACTTTGTAGACCAGAAGGTTAGGGAGCGTTTTGGATTTACTAAGGAAGAACTCCGCGTCACATTTGAGGAGAAGTAGTTTGTGGACGCTATGCCAGAAGCAAGAATGCGATCAGATTCGAGAACAAGAGAAGGAAGAGGAAGCGAAAGCCTGCTTTGTGTACTCGCCACTCAATCGTCCAGGCGTTCTCGTTGAGGTGCAAGACACTACTGAAGGTACACCAATCAGAAGATACCTTATTGGAGATATCAATCACATAGCTGGTGTCTGCGACGACTGTACTGCATTTGAAGACGACGCTACAGTCCTACGTGCCATAGCTCTCATTAACGAAGAAGATTTGAAAGTAGCTAAAGATGGAACCTGAAGCTTACGTTACTGAGGTTGATGGTAAATTAGTCTTGGTGGATCCAATGGCATGTGCTATGATTGAAGCCATCAACTACCGTAACAAAAGTCTTTGCCGCAGCACTCTTGAACCCCAAATGGATCGGGCCAAGCATTTCGCTCGAAGGGTCCGGGAGTTGGGCCGGAGGCCGTCCGAAGTGGTCATTACGATGCTCAACGTGGACGATCCTCATGGTGGCGCGGTGGCAGACCTCCTGATGCCCGGCCACGATTGGCAGCAGTACCGTGATCGTGGGGAGGTTCCATTCGCGCGTGGGCTTGCCGGGCGCGATGGGATCCAGGATATCTTGGACGAACTTGACCCGCTGGAAGGCCAGAAGCTACGAGAGGCGTGGGCGGTCAATGTGGTGGTTGTGATGGACCACGGAGCCGTTGAGGTGTTCAAAGAGGGCGAGGACTTTTAGGCTGCTCGATCTAGTCTTCTATCTTTGTCCAAGTTGTTTTGCTTGGATGAATATGGTCGTAGATTTTTCAGCGCCCAACAATCTCTGAACTCTTGGCAATCCATAGATTCGTAATGGAATGTTGAATGCGGTATGATGTGATCTATCTGCCAGGTCCAAGTAGACGGATCGTTATCGTCCCAAGTCTTTAAATCATATCTGCCGTAATTATTCCAATTCATCCATGTTTCGAATTGTGATTCAATGTGAGACCTCAATTCTTCATATGTCCAATCAACGAACTTAAGGTGAGATAATCCACCCTTCTTAATATGAAATCTAATACCACTAGATACACTAGACCGCAATTTACGATTAGGTTTTAGCATTTGCTTTCGAGCGTATTGCCGAACAGCTTCTTTTGGTTTGTTGCGCGTGCGCAGGCGTTCTTTCTCGATGTTCTCTTGGTAATACTTCTTGTTGTGTTGTTCGTTCCATGTTTTGCGCCACAGCACTACCTTATCTTTGTTTTTAGACTCCCACTCAATTGTTTGATTTGTTTTACACACCCTACAAATTCTATTCCAATTACCTGTGTCTTTGCGCCAACCGAAGTTCTCCACGCACGCTTCCTTATCAGCGCCGCATTTGTTACAAATGACCATGCATCGCTATATATCTAGGTCTGATGGTCGGTCAACATCTTCTTGAGTTCTTGGTGGCGTTTCTCTTTCTGAGTCTTTCTCCACTCTTTTTGCTTAGCTTGGTAGGCTTTCGTACACGCTGGGCAACGGCACCGATATTTCCGAAAAAACCAGTATGTTCCATGGCTAGGTTTTGGTGTAGAATAGTCCCACGCTTCTTTCGTCTTCTCTCTATGACAATCCTCGCATAGTATCTGAAGGTTCTTGATTTCACTCTCGAATCTCTTGTCATTCACCGAATGCAAGTCGGATGCGCGCATGGTCTTCTTGGACTTGTCTTTGTGGTCAAGGTGGAAATTACCATCCTTGCTTCCGCAACGAGTGCATCGGCCACCCAGCCGGTCAATCACTTCCTGGCGCTTCTGGTGATAGCGATTGGCCATATACTCCCGCATGTAGTCTGCTCTAGGATGATTAGCCGCCTCAGAATACAACTGGGCATACTTCAGAAGACATTCGAAATCCATAATAGCAATGCGGCATTATGAGCAAGAAAGAGTTGACTGACCAATTTTTCTCAGATACCATTAGATCATCATGGCAAAGCCCATCCAAAAATTTGGAAGCACTATCCCAGAGTTGAAGGAAGTAATCACCAAATACGGCTGTGGCCTGGGTAGGGGCGGACCTCCTTATGTGGTAGTGGGTCAGTACTTTTCAAAGGCCTCAGGGCCGATTGGTGGTATCCTGGCTGCCGCCCAAAATGAGTTCCACGCCCACGTCATCATGCGCGAAGTCAACAAGAACGGCAGTGCGGTCGTTCACCGAACCGAGCATCATCCAAATCCAACATTCTCCATTGCCGAGTTCAAGACGAGAATTCGTGAGAAGATGGAAGCTCAAAAACTCGCTGATGAGCAAGCCGAACTGGCAGAGAAACTTGCTACTGAAAAGCCATTCAGGCTAGAACTTGTGAAGTAACATGAAACCCTACGGCCTAAATCGAATCGAAGCTGGCGACCTGGACGTTGCCGGCTGCGTCAATGGCGGCCGCGCTACGCACTGCTACAGCATTACCCAGAGAGCTTTCCGGTCACTACGCGAGGGTGCTAAAGCTGTTCGCCGCAGAATCCATAAGCGCCGTGCTCGCGCCGAGTCCAAGAAACTTTGTTCCGAAGTTGAGTAGAAAGAATATCCAATGAGTCTCAAAGCCCTTCTTGATCAGATTGATGCCCACGACACCGCCTATTACAACGAAGGCAAACCTACCATCTCTGATCCTGAATACGACGGGCTGAAAGATCGTCTGGGTACTTTGGTCAAGACATTCACCAAAGCTTCCGATCCTGCTACCGAAGCCTTGCAGACACGAGCCGCCCGCACCCTAGTGCGCATCGGTGCCCCGCCTCCCGATGGCGGTGACTGGCCCAAGTACACTCACGAAGTTCCAATGGACTCGCTGAACAAGGTAAACTTGCCGGCAGAGTTGTTGGACTGGCACGCCCGGTGCGGCAAACCCAAAGAGTTGCTTGAGACCGAAAAGCTAGACGGGATGTCGATCAGCTTGGTGTACAAGAACGGCCGTCTCTTCAGTGCAGCGACTCGTGGCGATGGCGACATCGGCGAGAACATCACTGCCAATGTGGCTCTGATGGATGTCCCACTTCGTCTGAAGAAGAAGTTCTCCGGTCACATTCGCGGCGAGGTGGTTCTATTGAAGAGCGTGTGGAAGAAGCATCTTGCGCACATGGCCAACACCCGCAACGCTACCGGCATTTCAAAGCGTCATGATGGGTCCGATTGCCAGCACCTTACAATCATCGCCTACACGATCGATGGCGAGGACTTTGAGAAGGAATCGGAAGCCTACGAATACATCAAGGGCCTTGGCTTCCGGATCCCGAACTACCGCATTGGAACTGTCGAAGGTGCCAACGTCATGTGGCGAGAGTACATGGACAAAACCCGTGACACTCTAGACTACGACATTGATGGCTTGGTGATCTTCATCAATGATCGGGCGGCTCGATTCGCTCTCGGCGATGAAGGGCGCGGACCAAAGGGCGCAATTGCCTTCAAGTTCGAAGCCCCCGAAGCACGAACCACGTGTACGGACATCGTTTGCCAGGTGGGTGATACCGGACAGATCACTCCAGTTGCCGAGTTCGATGAAGTGGAATTGCTTGGCGCGAAAATCAGGCGGGCATCACTACACAATTTTTCTTTGGTAAAAGAACTCGGCGTCAACATTGGAGCTGAGATTTTAGTAACTCGGGCCAATGACGTCATCCCGTACGTCAAAGAAGTTACCAAGCAGAACAACGGATACTTCCACATCCCAGAGAAGTGCCCAGCTTGCGGTACCAAAACCGTGCGAGTTGGTGAGTACGTTCGCTGCCCAAATAAGCAGACCTGCCCACCGCAAGTCATCGGCAGATTGAACAAGTGGATTGGTGAGCTTGGTATCTTGGAATGGGGAGAATCAATCCTCACCAAGCTCATCGAAGCCGGCCTCGTCAAGGACATCGCTGATATCTATCGCCTCACCGCCAAAGACATCACCGGTCTGGATCGCATGGGCGAGAAGGGTGCGGCGAGACTTCTGAGCGAGCTTGACAAGTTCCGAGCGGTAACGTTGGAAAACTTCGTTGGCGGTCTCTGTATCGATGGCGTGGCAACTTCAACTGTGAAGTCTGTCATCGATCAGGGGCACGATTCACTCGACAAGCTTCGCGCGCTATCACAGCGCCAACTGGAAGCGGTACCGGGTTTCGGCGAGAAGCGAGCCCGAGCACTCTTCGATGGATTGAAAGAGAACCAGGGAAGAATGGATGATATCCTAAGCGCCGGGGTTACCATCAAAGCAAAAATCAAGGGCGCACTAACCGGCAAGCACTTCTGCTTTACCGGCACAATGGAAACGCCACGCAAGAATCTTCAGCAGATGGTAATTGCGGCCGGCGGAGAAGTTGATAAGTCAGTGAGTAAGGGCACAACTCACCTCGTAATAGATGATGTGGCCAGCACCAGCAGCAAGGCCGTAGCAGCTCGCAAGCTGGGAACCAAACTAATATCTGAGGCAGACTTCCTCGCGCTAGTCCAATAGGGTGGCGGGGAGACCCTCCCCAAGGACACCATGAAACGTTCGAGTAGAGCGGCTACCCGCGATTGTGTTAATGAGCAACGCGCCAAAGAGCGCGCCGCGAAGCTGCGCCGAGAAGAAGAGGAAGCGAAGAAGATTGCTCTGGCCGAAGAGGCAATTGCCAAGAACAACAAGCAGAAGTCGCCGCTTGAAGAGTGGAGCATCGAGCCCACTGAGTTTTGGACAACCGTCGAGAAGAGGGCTCCCAGACTTTTTGATTCGGACTACATCGGGCAACTACGCTTGGTTTCCTTGCTCGAACACCAACGGCCAATTGCAGATTGGGAACCGCGCGGCAAAGGCAAAACCACAATCTTCAATTCGCTTTGCGATCACCTGCTAGCCAAGTTCCCCACACCACCCTTTATTTGGTCTGCCTTTTGGGAGCTTGACGTTGTTGATGTGTCTCGGAAACTATCTACCAACGGTGACCGAAAAGTATCGCCCGATGCTGATGGTAGATACGTTGATATTGAGTTCTCTCCAACCATCCAAGCTGTAGTTCGCATCGCTCGCGGTGATAGCTTCGCCAAGATGTGTAAGTCTGGAGACTTCCCGGTTACGCTGACCAACAAGCAGTGCCACCAATTTCTAGCGTCCAATTCAGACAGCACGTTCCTTTCCGCTCTTCGCCGTACGCAAATCCAAACCTGGGGTGGTGATAACCGTCTGCTAAAGGTACTGATGGCCCGCGAGCTGTGTCGGCGTTTGCATGGCATTGTAGCCGAAACCTTTCTCGATTCTGTGATTGCCTGGTTCTCCAAGAACCCTATGCTGGACTTGGAACAGTTCAGCCCCATCATGGACTTCATCTTTATGAAGCGAGCCGAGGATAAGAAGTTCTCCATGAAGGGCCGCTCTGCTATGGCAATCATGCGCGCCATGGAAGATTGGCACCAGGATCTTGCGAAGCGACAGGTAACCCACGGAAAAGAATACAAGTCATCTGGACTTAATCCTGGACATTACGAATTCAATCATCGCGAGGCTTCCGGCAACTACGCACAATGCGTCTATGACATCGTCGAGATCCTCAACTCCAAAGACCTGCATGCCGAGGGTAAGGCCCACAAGCATTGCGTGCTGTCATATTCGAATTCGATTGAACAAGGCTACTGCTCCATTTGGTCAATGCATGTAAATGGTGAGCGAGCTATCACTATTGAGGTGCGGTCAAGAAACATCGTACAAGCCCGAGGGCGTTTCAATCGCAAGACTACTGCCGAAGAATTTAGGATCATGCAACGTTGGGCTACTGACAACGGAATTGGAATTCAGCTACCAAGTTGGGGATGATATGGGAATCACCAAACAACAGAAACGATGTCATGATTGCCGTCATTATCACGCTCCCAATCCAAAACATTGTATGCCAGAACGATCACATTGGTGCTGCAAATACGGCGCAGATGCCAAGAAGGTCCAAGGAAGATGCGTTCAGGAGAACGGCAAGGAACAAAATGATACTCAACCTATTTGATGCCACCCCAGAAGATTCGGACACAAAAGACCATGGCCCGCTGGGGCCTGCACATGCCGCTCGTGTTGAGGTTGATTACGCATATCAAGTAGAACAGTGGGTGATTGAAATTGGGCAGGATCATCCGGAGATTGTTCGAGCAGAATGCGAAGATCTACACCGCAAATGGAAGCGAGAGTCAACAACCACTTTTGCCGAGGTACCATGGTAACAAAGAAAGTTCTGAATCGAAAGGGAAAGTACCTCAGCCTCATTCTTCGGCACGAGCCGGACCAAGCAGGAATTACTCTCGACAGTGGCGGCTGGACTGCGGTAGATGCCCTACTCCTCGCAATCAAGTTATCACTTCAGGAATTGGAGGAGATTGTTGCGGCTGATGAGAAGGGGCGCTTTGAATTCAGCGATGACCGAACCAAGATCCGAGCAAGCCAGGGACATTCGGTGGAGGTTGATTTAGGTTACGAGATCAAACTTCCTCCACAGTATTTGTATCATGGTACTTCTAGAAACAACTTTGCTGGTATCAGAGAACACGGACTATTGAAGATGGATAGACATGATGTTCATCTGTTCGATAGTCATCAGCAAGCTCTTGAAGTGGCAACTAAGCGTAGACCAAATCCAGCTGTCTTAAAAGTAGCTGCGCAAGAGATGGCAACGAATGGTTACCAGTTCAATCTTTCAACCAACAACGTGTGGCTGACTGAGATGGTTCCTCCAATGTACTTGTGGGTCGATGAGTGTCTTTTGACCAGTATTGACATCTGAGAAGTTTCTAGTATCATCCATCTGTCCACCTAGCTTGGAACGAAACCACTCATCCGGATGGGTGGAAATAGGCATGGCCGAGTGGGCTCCAATGACCAACGTAACAACACCAGAACAATTTCAGCTATTCCAGAATGAATGCTTGCGGTTATGGGCCTTGTGGAAGGTATCTGGGTGGCGGCTGGAATTCAGGCACCAAGAGATCGATGGCCAGCCTGGCATGATGGCCGGGGCTGATTCTGACCCAACTCAGCGTCGTACCAGAATTTTCCTAGCTCCAGTCTGGCCAGAGCATACGCCAGTGACTGACAGCGAAATCCTCATCACCGCGCGGCACGAGGCCATCCATGGGTTATTGGGCCCTCTTTCTACGTTAGCCTCATCTAGGTTCGTCACTGACAGCGAGATGTGCGCTGCCGAACACGAGGTGCTAAACGTCCTAGAAGGAGCCCTCCCCAGGTAACGGTTGACTTAACGCATACTCCATGCCAAAATCAAGGAACTAAGGATGCCATCATTGAGTCCAGGGCTGTTGTCTTGTAGTATTTGTGGACATGATCTGGAGTTTAGAGGAAAGAAGGGTGCGATTCTTAGCACCAAATGTTCTCACTGCGGCATGTCATCTGAGTCGTTAGTGGATAACGTTCCTATTCAGCAACGAAACAGAGAGATTAAGGTATATTACAGAGGCAAGGCTCCCGCGAGTGTCCCGCCATGAAGGATATGGGGGCCATAGGAATGTATGGCTCAAACATTACAACAGAGAATGATATCATATGAGGAATCTACAGCGAACAGAATAATAAGTAGAATTCCAGTTATAATCAAAATTGATGGTTTCTCATTTGCGCGAGCAACAAGAAACATACAGAAACCATTTTGTCATAAAACCATGGCAATGCTCAATGGAACAATGCTTTCCCTTGTCAAACAAATTGACGGGGCGGTGTTTGGACTACAATACTCTGACAAGATCATCCTCGTTCTCAGAAATGATCGCGGCGAGAATGAAGACCCTTGGTTTGGTAATGATGTCCAGTCAATGTGCTCGGCATCTGCCTCTAAGGCTACATACGAGTTCATGAATCAACTGTGGGAAATTGATGACCCGCCTGCGCTTGAAGGACAAATTGCATTCCGGTCTAAGGTATTTGGTATTCCAAATATCACAGAAGTAATAAACTACATCATCTATCAACAGTATTGTTGTATGCAATACGCCATCAACGAAGCTGTGTATGCCATTCTGGGTAGAAGAGCCCTCATTGATGGCACGGATATTGAGGCTCGGAAAAAGATCCTTGACGAAGCGGGGGTTTCGCTCGATGATTTGCCAGCATCCTTCCGTCACGGGTCGGCTGCATACATCACCCCAAAGTTGGTTCATACGGCGCAAGGCGAAGTAACTCACCACAAATGGATGCTTGATTTCGAGGTTCCGCTGTTTGTTGGAGAGAAAGATAGAGAAAGACTTCGTACCATACTTAAGACTGGTAGTGACATCTTCATACCTGAGCGTGATCTATGATACCAGAAGATCATCTGCAGATCCTTATCTCTGTTCTTCAGGAGAGCTGCACTGAAGGTAAAATAGTAGATCGCGGAGCGTTGTTCTCAAAGTTCGAGAGCAGAGCCAAGTCTGGAATGGAGATTTTCCGGTTCAAGAAAGCTCTCTCATTCTTCATTAAGCACGGAACGATAAAAGGGTATGATATTAAGATCGGTCGCAGTGGTGGGGTATACAAAATTGTACCAATGGAACGTGTATCAATTACTTGTACCTCTGGTAAGTTCATAGGGGAAGTTTCTCGTAAAGAACTATCACGCATAATTGCTGGCCTCAAACAAACAAAGAGATAGAGCTATCAAATGGAAACAACACTCCTCATCGATCCAGAAGCGAAGACTCCAGTCAAACTAATCAAAGTCCCAAGGGATGCTGCTGGTAAACCGTTCTTCATCGGCAAGATGCAATTCCCGGGGACACTAGAGTTTGAACAAGGTGCATCATTTATGGTGTTCGTTGCAGAGGAAGGAGTGGAGGAGCTTCAAATAGCACCACTCGATCCTACCAGACGCAACAAGATGAGTAGAGATAGTGGGGCTAGCGCGGCACTGCTAAATAACTCACGGTTCTCTATTGATCTCCATCCAATGATCGATCAAAACGGCTCCACTTACTACGTTGGCGAAGCAATTGGACTGTCGAAGATCGATCTACGCCCAGGAATCTTCTTCACAATCTTCACTTCCATTGCTGGCCAAGAGCAAATCCAAATCTCAAGACTACAAGTCAAGACTCGAAGATACGAAGACGCCCCTCGTAGCAGCCCGCGCAATACCTTCGACCCAAAACGCTACAGCGAAACAGGATAACTGTCGAGGGCCCTCAAAGACTGGGCATGGTTAGCTGAGGCAACCATGCGCACATACATAATTGCAATAGCACTATTAACTGCTTGCGGAACTACTCCGGCTAAATCTCCAGAGCCAATTGTAGAAGCAGAAATAAGGCAGCCAACATTCGATTACGACAACACACCAACCGAAAAGGTTGGTATGGTATTTGAAGATAAGCGAGATGAGGAACGGCGGGACAGAACTCCGCCACCAACATCTTCCTACAAGATTTCTCGCAAAACAGATTCAACGAAGTAGGCGGCATGAAAAAGCCACTTCGTATTATCTTTTTGGATATTGATGGTGTATTAAATAACAAGGAGTGCTTCACAGGGACTCAACTAGATCCTATTGACCCTAATGCTCTCAAGCTTTTGAATCGTCTTGTGATGGACACAGATGCTTGTATTGTCATATCTTCTTCATGGAGAATCGGCAACACATTGCATTGGATTCAAATCATGCTTGAGAAGGCAGGTTTCGATTTCCCAGAAAGAATCATCGGAGCAACCATAGAGATCATTGGGCGCAACAAGAAGCGCGGCCAAGAAATTGCAATGTGGCTAGAACAAGTTTCGGTGGATTCCTTTGTCATTTTCGATGATGACGATGACATGGAGCCTGTACAAGATCGCCTAATCCAAACCACATTTGAGAAAGGCCTTCTAAAAGAACATATCGATAAAGCAAGAGAGATGCTTCTCAATGAAACTACTTGATATTCCTCAGAACTCAAAGATCATGTGCAAGTGTTCTGATGGATCAGGGCACTTGATCTTTCGGCATATTGATGGTATGTATAGCTTCTGCCTCACCGAGAGGGGCGGAATTGCTCATTTATACTGTATGACCGAACTGTCCGAACTTCCGGATGGCTCTTACAAGCTCGAAGAGGACCCGCTCGCGGGATAGGATATGGCAAACGATTACTCAGCAATGAAGGTCTATCGTCACGACAACGTGAACATGATCACGGGCGCGAAGTTCCCAGTTAAAGCCTGGACTGTTGATGTTCCTGTGGAAGATGGCGCGCTAAAGCAACTCTTCAACGTTGCCAATATGCCATTCATCTTCAGGCATGTTGCCGCAATGCCGGACGTTCATGTTGGAGAAGGAGCTACTATTGGCTCAGTAATTCCAACCACCTCAGCGATCATGCCGGCAGCTGTTGGGGTGGATATTGGCTGCGGCATGGGAGCCATCCAAACCACATTGAAGGGCTCGCATTTGCCGAAGAGCTTGGCAGAGATTCGTTCAGCGATTGAGGAGGCAGTGCCGCATGGTCGCACCGATAACGGTGGTTTGCGTGACGTTGGTTCGTGGCGTGGCGAAATTCCGTCAATCGTAGAGATTGGTTGGATGGCTTTGGAACCTGGCTACAAGAAGATTGTTGCCAAGCATTCTAAGATTCAAACTCGCCAGCCGCCTGAGAACCAACTTGGGACTTTGGGTACTGGCAACCACTTCATTGAGCTTTGCTTGGACGAAGAAGACAGCGTATGGATCATGCTGCACTCGGGAAGCCGTGGTGTGGGTAATCGCATTGGTTCCTATTTCATCGATCTTGCCAAGCGCGAGGCAGAGAAGTGGTTCTTCAATGATAACTTGCCGGATATTCACCTTGCGTTCTTACCAGAAGGTAGTTTGTATTTTGATGACTTCCTTGAGGCAACTCAATGGGCTCAGCAATTTGCAGCGGTGAATCGCGAGCTGATGATGCGAACCGTGCTCAAGACTTTGAAGGGATGCAAAGGCATTCCGAAGTTCGAAGTTACGGACATCGAAGTCAACTGCCATCACAACTACGTCGAAAAGGAGTTCCATTTCGGCAAGAACATCTGGGTCACCCGCAAGGGAGCCATCCGTGCTCGCAAGGGTGAGCTTGGAATCATCCCGGGCTCAATGGGTGCTAAGAGCTTCATTGTGCGCGGCCTCGGCAACCGAGACAGCTTTTGCTCAGCATCTCACGGGGCAGGGCGGAAGATGAGTCGCACCGAAGCGCGCAACACGTTCACCTTGAAGGATCATCGGGCAGCAGTTGAGGGTGTGGAATGCCGCATTGACGCTGATGTAATTGATGAAACTCCGGGCGCGTACAAGCCGATTGAAGATGTGATGGAAGCTCAGAAGGATCTTGTATCAATCGAGCATACCTTGAAGCAAGTTCTTTGCGTAAAGGGATAATGGCGTACTGCGATTTCTGCAAATGTTCAATGTGCCAAACTGGATGTGGTGAGGTCATCGCTTATCACGGCGATGATCCACCCACCAGAATAGTTGGCGAGTACGAACTCAAGCACACTCAATGTGTGGATGGCCGATGGATTTGCGATACGTGCTACTACTACGAGTGTTGCGTAGATGCCGGCTGCGACCCATACGATGGCCTTTGCGGAGAGAAGAAGTGCGAGCACAGACCTAAGTTAGTAAATGGTGAGTGGACATTCTGGACATATCATTTGGGAGTGCATCATGGACAACATCCTTGTGTTGAATCAAAAGAATGAAATGAATACTGTTGTGAAGGGCGATATTGTTCAGTTGCGATCTGGCGGCCCCAACATGACTGTCACATCAGTGTCTCTTAATGGTGTCATTGGATGCTTGTGGTTCGATGAAACGAATCGCATTTGCAAAGATGGATTCCGTTCAGATCTCCTCTACATTGTGGAGAAACCATCATTCCGAATGCGTCCGCAGCCAGAGAGTTTAGAAGTATCTTGTAGCGGAGTGGTGTAGTGGCTGAAGTCCTCTGCAATCTGTGCGGACAATCCTGCACTCTTGAACCTGGGCCACTTGGTGGTGGCCAGTGTGGTTTGATTGATGCCGAAGTTAGTGGAGGCTACAACTCAACTCCAGGCAATGGTTCAGGGGCACTTGATGATGGTGTGAAGTACAAGTTCTCTCTTTGCGAATTCTGTTTAGATTGGTTGTTCTGGGCATTCGTAATTCCGGTTGAGGTAAAAGATGGAGATGCTCCTCCTATGACCTGGAAACCGGCAATGCAACGAGCGAGTGAAGATAAGTGGAGACAGCAGAAGGAAAGGTTCTACGCAGCCTTCCGTCTTCACGAAGGCAATCGAAGAGTGTACATGAACAACAAGTACGACCTTCGTGGTAATCACATTCCAGACTGGGCAGAGTATCGCCGCACACACGATTTGGATGGCAACGCCCTGGACGCCGATGGCAACCTCATAGCGGAAGATCCTGGTCCTCCACTCTAATTCGGCCAGCTGATTTGATTGATGGATACAGCTGACAGCAGTATCTTGTCCATATGTCAGATTTAACCAAAGTCACATTCAACCTACCGAACAATGAGCTGGAGGCATTGAGATCTCTGGCGGCGCGGCGAAGCTCTACGGTGACATCGACTCTTCGAAAGGCGATTGATACCGAGGTCTTCTTGGACGAGCAAGAAAGAAAAGGGCCAAGATTTTGATTGAGGAGCCTAACGGAACCTTTTCACGAGTGATACGTAGATAGTTCGAGCGGCAACTTATTCAGCTACCGCTCAAGTGGTTAGAGATCGAAACCAAGACTATTTTTAGTAGCTTGGAACGTATCTGGTTCATCTATCACAATACCACTATCTGTAGGCTTTAGCTCCTGGAAATTTTGTTTCCAATGCTTGATCGAGTCGTGTAGCAATTTCAATTTGCTTTTCGATCAAGTCATCGGCCGAGATTACGCGCCGAGCCACTAATAATTCAACCAAAGCATCGAACTTAACGTTCTTGCGCATAGACGTTTCATGTTGGTCTTGCAATGCGCGGAAAGCTCCGTTATTAGCATCGCGAGTACCTAGTTGCCAATTGGCAAGAACTGATTTCCATTGAACTACACGATTCATAAGTTTCGCATAAGTTCCCTTTAATACTTCTAATCTATGATCGTTGTGCATGGCATTACTCCGTGATAAGGCTTTCAATTTGTGGGGCACTGGCGATGTATTCGCTGGAGGCACTATCCACGCCGGCAATGGTAGTTGCAGCTAGTACGTTTTGAATTACTGTCTCGGCTTCATTGAAAAGTGTCGTAACGTGAACTCCAATGGCTTCAACAACAGCTGTGAAGTCTTGAGCCCTAGTAATTTCAACGTAAGTCGAACCATCTCTTGAATGCACTAGGAATGGGAAAGACATCCCTAAAGATGCCCACTTACCACCAATTGATTGCCAATATAACCATCGGCCTTGGTCTTTATCTGTAGTCGATATATAATACCCATCTGGATATTCTGCTCCAGTTCCGTATTCTATCTTGGCTTCACGCGCTGCGCAACATTGTCTAACAATATCTGCTTTATAAACAATGAGTTCTGCGGCGTCTACAACAGCTTTTTCCTCTGGCGTCATTTCAACAAGCAGGTCTCCAACAATCTTGATGTAATGAATAGGAACCGTTTCAAGAATAGTAAGATCAGGATTAATGATCCATTCCGACTCCGGATAATCTGGAGTATTGACACTGTACAGGATCAAGAGTGGTACAGCGGTTCTGTTGACTACGTTGGCCATAAGCATCCCCTGGGTTAAAGAAGTTCTCCGCGCATAACAATGCAAACTTATTACCGTAGGCAAAAACTTACTTGGCCGTTAGTTCCGATCTCTTCTTGGCGATGGCTTGGGTCAGCGCGGCGGCTGAGTTGACCTGCAACCCCTTCTTGTCTTCCAGATGAGCACACAGCGCGCAGAGCCCAAACAGGATGTCTCCCAAGGCTTCGTTGTATTCGGCTATCGAGTCGGAATCCGAGAGGCTGTCCACGCCCGCCCGGATCTCCTTGAAGATTTCCTTTCGGCCCAGATCCGTGAAGCTTTTGGCTACGCTTTCTGCTTGGTTCCAGATTGTTTCGAAGTGCATCATGTAGGCCTATATATCCAACGACCGGCCGTCCGTTCGTCATCGCTAAATAACGATTGACTAATTTCATTTCTGGATTATCATCAGAGCTAATAGCCAACATGAACGCTCTACTGACACTTCTCATCTTGCTGGTATCGAATACGTGTTTTGCCGAGACATTCGCTGACTACCTCAACAATCAGCAAGCCCAGGCGAAGTTCGGTGGGGTTAAACCTCCCAAGGCCGCTCGCAAGCCCAAGCCCGCCCCCAAGCTCACGATTCCGGCAGTTGATGTCGCAACCACGAACGTGTTAGACTGCGGCGTTACGATTCAGACAGGATCCCTCAAGCAGTACCACGAGCTGAATAAGTTGTGCTCCGATGTGGTTGCGAAATACCGGGCAAGCTTTCCCGAGTCGCTACCGGCAAAGGTGAACGTTCCGGTGTCGTTCCTACCTAGCCATGTCCTGATCGAACACTTCGGGCGCAGAGTCGAGGGTTCCACCAAGCTGGTACGCCTAGATGGCTTCACCGATATCAGTGCCTCTGGTAATCCAGAACACTTCTACGTCCTCTCAAATTGGCCCTCTCTATTTTACTTCAAGACGGTCTTTGCTCATGAGTTGTTCCATGTGCTAAACGCCTTGAGTCATCACGAAGATTCAGAAACTGGGGCGGCGGCGTTTACGAGTAGTCTAGGATTGGGTATATGAAAAAGCAGGGCCCAAAGAACTTTGACTACCAAGAGGCACTTGGGCACTTAGCTAATGGTCTACAAGTTGGCAGAGATGATTGGATCACGGAATGGTTGGAGCTTGACCAGCTGAGTGGCATGATTATCCATTACGACGATGGGGTTCGAAAGGACTGGAACCCAAGTGTGGAGGACCAATCTTCCAGGTGGGGTCTCAGATGAAGTGGATGAGATTGCGGTTCCATGCCAACCCTGGCGATTACAGGGCAGTCAAGTGGCCGCCGCTCGGTCCGTACTGGTGCTCTGGGCAGGGCGGCTGGGATAATGATTCGTTCTCGGTGGTGGTTGCCTTCATTCCGCTGGATGAGCATACTGAAGACCAGCTCGCTGCAGCTGAGGCCATTGTCAAAGAGTTTTGGCCTGAGGCAACAGAAATAGAAACTTCAGGAGCACAATGGCGAGATACGATAGAGTTCTATGATCGATTTCCATGTCCAACTTGGTGGGATGGAGAACAGAATAAGTACATTGGCGATGCATCATGTCCGTCCGAACATACTACTATGG
>Ga0210377_10001202_pt1 | contig 23784 bp, 19 predicted proteins | sample PLM4_65_b1redo_FD_155480 | JGI IMG/M metagenome (GOLD analysis project Ga0210377, IMG submission 155480) | Groundwater sediment microbial communities from an aquifer in East River, Colorado, USA - PLM4_65_b1 redo | ecosystem: Environmental > Terrestrial > Soil > Riparian zone | place: USA: East...
ATGGTCCACCGGCACGTTCGACCGAAGCCGGACGTTGACCGACACCTCGCGGCCGCCGGCGGGGAGGGAGAGCTCTCCGCCGAGCTCCCTCCCATCCACGTTCATCCCGAGCAGCGGGCCGTTGGTCGCGAAGCTCCGACCCGCCTTGAGCGCCGAGAGCCACCTGCGGTGCTCGAGCGGCGCGCCGCTCTTCACGTACACCCGATTCATCCCCACCGGCCCCCGCAGCGACGCGAAGTTGGCCATCGCGTCGGTGCCGGCGCCGGCGGCCAGCCGGAAGCCGCAGTTCAGCAGCCGGTACCACACCGTGGCGGTCGCCATCGGATCGTCCACGAACCCGACGGCCTCGTAGTAGTCCACCTTTCCGAGCGCGAGGTCCACCGGGAGCGCATGCGTCAGCGTGCGCGTGGTATCGCCCGGGTCGGGGTTGGCATCGTAGGGATGCACGTAACCGGTGACCGCGTCTTGCAACCGGGCCATGTCGAAGACGCGCGCGTTGGTCGGCTGAAGGCTGGCGACCCCGGTGTTGGCGTACGCGGTGTAGCCCGGGAGCAGGAGATGCTCCTTCAGTCCTAGCAGCCCGACGTGGCCCCAGAAGCTGGTGTGATACTCCTCACCGTGCATGATGAGCGTGCCGGGCCTCGATGCAGGGTCGGGTCCCGGACGGAACCAGGCGACGTCGGGTACCCTTCCCTCCTTGTTCACGATCAGGTTCTCCACCAGGTGGAGATCCTCGGCTCGTGCCTGGAGCGCCAGCCGGGTGGGGTCGTTGCGATAGGCGCCGCCGTAGTTCATGTGAACGTGCAGGTCCCCGCTATACCAACCGCGCGCCTCGAGGTCGTCGAGAATGCCGAGGGCCACTCGCAGCGGCGGGTTGGAGCCTTCCGCCACCTCGACCGATCGGCTGATCACCCGGTATTCCGGCCCACGCGAGACCTCGACCGTGTAGCTGCCGGCCGGCACCGTGAGGGCAGCCGACCCCTTCGTATGGAAGTAGCCGTACTCGAAGCGACGCTCGGCCCTGTCGAAGCCGTCGTCCGCATGGTGCCATGCGTCGGTCGGCGCGAAGCTCCTGCCGTCGGACGCGAGAACGGACACGCGGGCCGGCATGGGGGCGCCGCCTGCGTCGGTCACCGCCAGGCGCAGCGTTCCGACCGGATTGAGATGGCGCCGGCGCTCCACCCGTACCTCTCGCTTCGCTCCGCTGAAGAAGTCGAGCACCCACAGCGAGGTGTTGCCCTTCTCGTTGCTCACGTACGCGATGCGGTCGCCGGCGGGAGACCACCGCGGGGCGGTGGCGTCGAACTCGCCATAGGTCAGCTGGAGGGGATCGCCTCCCTGCGAGGTCATGAGCCAAAGCTGGTTCCACTGGCGGCCGAGGTACGAGGAGTAGACCACACGGCGCCCGTCGCGGCTCCAGTCCGGCCTGGCCTTCCAGGTGGTCTCCTCGTAGTGGATCTCCCGCTCGTTCCCGCCCGCTTTCGCGTCGACTCGCCAGAAGCCGCCCGATCCCCAGATCCGCCCCTGGTTGGAGATGAGAATGAGCTCGCTTCCGTCGGGGGACCACGTCGGGGAGAAGTACTGATCCTTCTTGTGATAGTAGTAGCGCGGAAGCCCGCTCTCGCGGTCGCGGGTCACACGGGCAGGCTCACTGGAGGCACCCTCCGCGCCCACCTCGACGACGAAGACGTGCCAGAGTCCCTCGTGTGCGGAGGATGCGTAGGCCACTCGGGTCCCGTCAGGAGACCAGCGGGGCTCGATGTTGACGGCGCCGTTGGCGACGAGCGGCGACGACTGCCCGGACTCGAGATCGAGCAGCCTCAGGTCGATTGCATCGTCCCGGTACGAGGCATAGACCACCCGCCGGCCGTCGGGCGACCAGTCCGGCTGGGAGTCGTACCCAGGGCCATCCGTGATCTGCCGGGTCTCGCGATCCTCGGGGCGCTGCCGCCAGAGCGAGCCCTGCATCGAATAGATCAGCTCCTTGCCGTCGGGCGACCACGCGGCTCCGCTCGGGCCGGTGGTCACCTGGGGGATCAGCATCTCGCGGAAGTAGTACGGGTGGGGAGTCTTGACCTGGCGGAGCACGGCCGCGCGCTGGGCGTGGGCCGTTCCGCCGGCGATCGCGAGGCAGGCCGCCGGCAGCAGCACCCACCGCGCACGGCTCAACGCCGTCCTCGCAGGAACAGCGCGCCGCCCATCAGGACGAACGCTCCCGCGCCGCCGATCACCTTCAGCCGGAAAAGCCAGGGCTCCTCGGTCCCGGCCGGGGGGACGGTCGCGATCACCATCGCGAGCAGGGTTAACGAGAGGCCGCTCAGCCCGATCACCGCCGCTTTCGCCCGGCTGCTCGCCGGCGCGCCGGACTCGGCCCCGCGCAAGCGATCGGTGAGGTAGCACAGGAAGAGGTAGATGTAGGGAATGAAGTAGACCAGCAGCATCGTGTCGAGGATGACCAGATAGGCCTTCTCGACTGTGGTCCCCCGTCCCAGCACCGAGACCAGAAGGAAGAGCGACGCGAGCGACGCCTGGGTCAGGATCGCGAGATACGGAGTCTTCCAGCGGGGATGCACCTTCCCGAAGGCGGGCGGGAAGTAGCGGTCGAGGCCGATCACGAACGCCACCCGCGCCGGTCCGGTGAGCCATGCGCCGACACCGCCGACGTTGCCGATCACGTACATCGCGGCGGCAGCCGGAGCGAGCCAGGCCAGCGCGACCCCGGCGTCGTTCGCCCCGACGGCGAGCGCCTGGAGGAACCCGGAGACGATGTTCACCTGCCCCGACGGGACCAGCCACAGGACCGACACCGTGCCCGCGATGTAGAGGAACGCGATCAGCGGCGCGGAGATCAGGATCGAGCGCGGGAGCGTTCGCCTGGGGTCGCGGACCTCGTCACCGAGCACCGCGCAGAGCTCGAGGCCCGCGAAGGCGAACGCGATCGACGCCCAGAGATTGAGCGATGACCAGTCACCCAGGTCGGGAACCAGCGTCTCGACCGTCATGGGCGTCGCGGGCGGCCGGGTGAATGCGGCGTACGTGCCGAGCGACACGAGCAGGATGCCGGGCAGGTAGGTCCCGATCGCGCCCAGATTCTGGAGCCAGCGGCCGGTTCTGAGGCCGACGATGTTGAGCCCGACCGCGATCCAGAGCGCGCCCAGCGTCGCCGGCAGCACGTAGCCCCAGTTGCTCTCGAGCCCGGTGCCGCCCCGGCCGAACGCGTAGGTGCCCACCACCGCGGTGGACATCAGGAGATTCGGGTAATAGAGGATGTTGTTGACCCAATAGCACCAGCCGCAGAGAAACCCGTGTCCCTCGCCGAAGGACCGCTTGGTCCAGAAGTAGATCCCCCCTTCGTTCGGGTAGCGCGACGCCAGATGGCTCACCGCGAGCCCCTGGGGCACGAAGAAGAGCAACCCCGCCAGCACCCAGAGCGAGACCGAGCTGGGGCCCGCCGCCGCCGCGGTCGCGAACCAGCGGAGGCTCAGGACCGCGACGATGTTGAACAGCACCAGGTCGCCGAGCCCCATCGTCCGGGGGAGCGCGTGGATCGTGGTCTCGGGCGCAGCGATGGTGGCCGCCATCCGTCAGCTCCTCAGGTAGAGCCCGTTGGGATCGAGAACGTCGCGCAGCAACCGAAGCTCCTGGGCGCCCGGCGGGTCCACGCCGCGCAGCGTGTCACGGCAGCGGAGCGGCCACCCGACGGCCGGACGCACCTCGTCGGCCGTGACACCGGGGTAGAGCGCCGTCAGCACCAACTCGCCGCTCTCGCCGTCGGCCTCGAGGATCCCTTTGTCGGTGATGACCCGGACCGGGCCGGCGCCCGGCATGCCCAGCTCGCTTCGCGTGTGGCCCCGCATGCGGTGGCCGGGGCTGGTGATAAAATCCACCGCCTCGGGAAAGGCGCGCCGGCTGAGCCGGGAGATGACGATGGTGCGGCGGGCGTGAATCGCGATCTCCGGGGCGCCGCCACTCCCCGGCAGCCGCACGGACGGGTGATCGTAGCCGCCCACCACCGTCGTGTTGATGTTCCCGTAGCGGTCGATCTGGGCCCCGCCCAGGAATCCCACCTCGATCCGGCCATTCTGGAGCAGGAACTGGAACACGTCGGCCATGCCGCAGACCATGAGCGAGCCGGTCACCAGCGATGGGTCGCCGATCGAAACGGGCAGCCGCTCGGGCTCGGCGCCGACGGCCCCAGACTCATAGATGAGGACGAGGCGTGGCGCGTGAGTGGCGCGCGCGAGGTTGCAGGCGAGGTTGGGGAGTCCGATCCCGACGAAGACGACCTCGCCGTCGCGCAGCTCCCGCGCGGCGACGGTAGCCATCATTTCGGCGGGGGTGTAGCTCATGCCGGGAATGCCGGCGATGCCGGAATGTCATCCTGAGCGAAGCGAAGGAGGCAGAGCGCCGCTCCGGCTCCTTCGCTCCGCTCAGGATGACAACGGCAGGCACCTCGTTCACCCACTTCAATACCCATAGTTCACCCCCGCGCACACCCTGCTCGACGCGCGCAGCCGGTCGAGCCCTCCGCTGCGCTCCACGTACTCCGCGCGATCGCGCACGCCGAAGACGAACTCGTCGAGGTAGCGGTGCAGCGACGATGGGTCGCGCGAGATCGGCTCCCAGCCGACGTAGAAGTCGTTGTCGCGGTCGTAGTAGCCTTGCGCGTACGAGGGGTGAGCCCCCCAGGGCTCCACGACCACGGCGTCCACTGCGAGGCCCGGGATGATCGTGCGATTGGGGTCGGCGCGGATCACCGACTCGTCCACCAGCTCTTCCACCACCACGATCACCCGCTCGGAGGCGAGGGCCGCTTCCTTCTGGACGCCGAGGAGCCCCCAGATCTGCGCGTTCCCCTGCGCGTCGGCGCGCTGGGCGTGCACGATGGTCACGTCGGGGTTGAGCGCGGGGACGGTCGCCAGCACCTCGCCGGTATAGGGGCAGGTGACGCTCCGGATCCGCGGGTTGGCGATCGGCAGGTCGGTGCCCATGTAGTCCCGCAGCGTCCAGAACGGGAGCCGAGCGGCGCCGGCGCTCAACCGGGCGACCATACCGAAGTGGGAATACTCCTCCAGCTCGAGCGGCGGATCGCCCTTCTCCACCGCGCGCCGGAAGGCGTGGAGCGAGCCCGCGCCTGGGTTACCGGCCCAGGAGAAGACCAGCTTCCTGGCGCAGCCCGCGGCGATCATCTGGTCGTAGATGAGATCGGGGGTGAGGCGGCAGAGGGTGAGGTCGCGGCGGCGCTGCCGGATGATCTCGTGCCCGGCGGCGAAACAGATGAGGTGGGTGAACCCTTCGACCACCACGGTGTCGCCGTCGCGCACGAGCGCCGCGACGGCGTCACGCATGGTGACGACCTTGGAGCTCGCGCTCAATCGAGCTCGCCCAGCAGGCCGTCGATGATCGTGAGCGCGGTGTCCACGTCCTGCTCGTCCACCACCAGCGGGGGCGCGAGCCTCAGCGTGCTCTTCCCCGCCCCCAGCAGCAGGAGCCCTCGCTGGAAGGCGCCCAGCACCAGGCTCCTGAGCAGCTCAGGGGCGGGCTCCCGGGTGCGGCGGTCCTTCACGAACTCGACGCCGATCATGAGCCCGACGCCGCGGACCTCGCCGATGCAGGCATGCTTCGCCTCGAGCTTCCGGAGGCCGGCCATGAGGCGGTCGCCCATCTTCGCGGCATTCGCCATGAGCTCGCTCTCGACCAGGTCGAGCGTCGCCAGCGCCGCGGCACAGCAGACCGGATTCCCGCCGTAGGTCGAGCCGTGCGAGCCGCTCTCCCAGGTGCTGATGGACTCCCGCGCGACGATGGCGCCGATCGGCATGCCGGAGCCGAGTCCCTTCGCGGTGAGCAGGATGTCGGGCTCGACGCCCTCGTGCTCGCAGGCCCACATCTTCCCGGTGCGTCCCACGCCGCACTGCACCTCGTCCGCCACCAGCAGGATGCCGTGCCGGTCGCAGAGCTCGCGGAGGTCGCGGAGCCAGCCCGCCGGCGGCACCACGTAGCCGCTCTCGCCCTGCACCGGCTCCACGAAGATCGCAGCGACGTCACCGGGATCGAGGTGCCGGGTGAACAGCTCCTGCTCGATGGTGGCGATGCAGCCCCTGTTGCAGGCATCCTGGTCGGCGCAGAACTGGCAGCGGTAGCGGTAGGCGAAGGGGACGTGATGCACGTCGGGCAGCAGCGGCCCGAAGCCGGCGTGCTGCCGCGCCTTGCTCGAGGTGAGGGTCACGGCGCCGGTGCTCCGGCCATGGAACGCGCCGTGGAAGGCGATGATGGCGGTCCGCCTCGTAGCGTATCGTACGAGCTTGATCGCCCCTTCGGTCGCCTCGGTACCCGAGTTGGTGAGAAAGACCCGCTTCCGCGACGGGCCGGGCGCGACTTTCGCCAGCCGCTCGCAGAGGGCGGCCATTCCCTCGTAGTAGAAGTCGGACCCGCAGATGTGGAGAAACCGGTCCGCGGCATCCTTCACCGCGGAGACGACCTTGGGATGCGAGTAGCCGGTCGAGCAGACCGCGATCCCCGCCATGAAGTCGAGGAACCGGTTGCCGTCCACGTCCTCGACCATCGGGCCCCGGCCCCGCGAAACGACGAGCGGGTACTCCTTGATGTAGCAGGGGGCGGTCCACTCCTCGTCCCGATGGATGATCGCTTGGGCTTTCGGCCCGGGAGGGGGCACCACGATCTTCGGGTAGTCGCGCACGACGGGTCCTTCCTGCTGGAAGTTCGGGAGTCACGACGTGTCATGTTGTCATCCTGAGCGAAGCGAAGGAGCCGAAAGGCCGCTTCGCCCCTTCGCTGCGCTCAGGGTGACACTCGTGACACTAGTGCCATTGGTGCCACTCATGTTTCGATCACCGTGCGATTCTGCTCGCGCAGGAACTGCGCGACATAGTAGGGGCCACACCCGCCCTTGCCGGTCGAGCCCGAGCCCTTCCATCCGCAGAAGGCCTGGGCGCCGGGCCAGGCGCCGGTGGTCGCGCCGCTCCGCTTGTTGGCGTAGCACACCCCGGCCTCGATCTCGTCGAAGAACCGCTCGACTTCCTTGCGGTCCGCGGAGAAGATGCCGGCGGTGAGGCCGTATTCCGCGGCGTTCGATTCCGCGATCGCCTCGTCGAGTCCGCTCACCTCCCCCACCGCCAGGAACGGGACGAACAGCTCCTCGCGGTAGAGCGAGCTGGTGAGCGGGAGCCTCGCGATGGTCGGGGCGACGAAGTGCCCCTTGTCGAAGATCCCGCCGCGGAGCCGCTCCCCGCCGAGGACGATGGTGCCTTCACCGCGAGCCTGGGCCACGGCCCGCTCGAACCGCTCGACCGATCTCTCGTTGATGACCGGGCCGAAGAACACGTCCCGCTCGGTGGGATCGCCCATCCGGATCGCTCTCGTCTTCTCGACCAGGCGCTCGAGGAATGGCGCGGCCACCGTCCGGTCCACGTAGACCCGCGAGGTGGCGCTGCACTTCTGATTCTGGAGACTGAACGCGGAGCGCATCACGCCTTCGGCCGCCGCGTCGAGATCGGCACTCGCGGTGATCACGGCGGCGTTCTTCCCGCCCAGCTCCATCAGGCATGGCTTGATCCAGCGCGCGCTGATACCGGCGTGAATCCTGAGGCCCACCGCCTTGGAGCCGGTGAAGACCACGCCGTCCACTCCGGGGTGCTGCCACAGGGCGTCGCCGATCGCTTCGCGCCGGCCGGCGAGAAAGTTGAATAGCCCCGCCGGAAGCCCCGCGTCGCGGTAGATCTCCGCCAGACGGAGCCCGGTCCACGGCGCATCTTCGGACGGCTTGTAGACGATGGCGTTGCCCGCCATGAGCGCGGCGGACGACATCCCGGTCGAGAGGGCCAGCGGGAAATTGAAGGGCGCGATGCAGACGAACACCCCGTACGGGCGGAGCACGTCGGTGTTCCGCTCCACCGGGGTGATCCGCCCCATCGCCCGTACGAATCCGTCGGTCTCCTCCACCTGGCCGCAGTAGTAGTCGATGAGATCGGCCGACTCCTCCGCGTCTCCCATCGCCTCCAGCCGGCTCTTCCCCACCTCCAGCGCCATCAGCGCGGCGAGGTCGTACTTCCGCTCGCGGATCAGCTCGGCGGCCCGGCGCATGATGCCGACCCGCTCCTGCCACGGCCGGCGGGCCCAGCCGCGCTGCGCCTCCTTGGCCCTCCGCACCGCGAGGTCCACCTCTCCCGGCCCTGCGGCGGCGAATCGGCCGAGCAGGAGCGAGGTGTCTATCGGGGAGCGGTCGTCCAGTGGCTCGCCCGCGCTCGCGACCGGCTCGCCCCCGATCAGGTTGGGATATCTGGCCCCGGCGGCCGCCCGGACCTTCGCCAGCGCCGCGTCGAAGCGGCGGTGGAAATCGTCCAGGTCACCCGTGGTCGAGGTGTAGGTGATCTTCGTGGCGGTCGTCATCTCGTCGCTCCCACCCGTTCGGCGACATCCCGCAGCGCCCGGGTAAACAGCTCCACGATCTCGTCGATCTGATCCTCGGTGACGACGAAGGGCGGAGCCAGCATCACAAGGTCACCATTGCGGCCGTCGGCGTGCCCGACGTTGGGCCACACCACCAGCCCCGCATCGAGGGCCGCCTGGGTGAAGGTTTCCGCGAACGCGGCGGAGCGCGGCAGCGGCTCGCGGGTCTCCGGGTCCGCGACGAACTCGATCCCCGCCAGCAGTCCGCGGCCGCGGACGTCGCCCACGAATGGGAGGTCGCGGAGGCCCGCAAGGCGCCGGTGCAGCACGCGGCCCATCTCGGCGCAGCGCTCGATCAGCCGGCGCTCGCGCAGAAGGCGGAGCGTGGCGACGCCGGCGGCGCAGAGCACCGGGTGATGGGAAAAGGTCTGCGCGTGGGCCAGCGCGCCCGAGCCGCGGGCGAGGACGTCCGCCATCGCCCGTGTGGTGACGACCGCGGAGAGCGGGACGTAGCCACCCGCGATCCCCTTCCCCAGTGTCATGATGTCGGGCACAACGCGGTACGGCTCGAGCGCCGACCAGGTACCCGTCCTCCCGGCGCCGGTGAGGACCTCGTCCGCGATGAGGAGGACCTCGTGCCGCTTGCAGGCCTCGCGCACCCGCTCCCAGTAACCCGGCGGCGGCACCGACGCTCCGGTCGAGGAACCCCCGACGGGCTCCGCGATCAGCGCGGCGACCGAGTCCGGCCCTGCCTGAACGATCGCCTCTTCGACCGCCGCCCCGCTGCACACGGCACAGTAAGGCGGCGTGCCGCGACACCCGCAGCGGTATGGATACGGCGCGGGCACCCGGACCACCTCGACCATCCAGTCCTTGAAGAGTGCGCTGTAGTGCGGGCGGTCGGACGCGGAGAGCGCGAGAAGGGTGTTCCCGTGATACGACGGCGCCAGCGCGAGCACCTTGCGCTTCTCGCGCCGGCCGGTCTCCACCCAGTATTGGCGCGCCAGCTTGAGCGCCGCCTCTACCGCCTCCGAGCCACTCCCCAGCGGATAGACCAGCTCGAGGTCGCCGGGTGAGAGCCGAGCGATCTCTGCGGCCAGCTCCTCGACGGGATCGTGGGTGAACGCCGTACCGTTCACGTAGCCCAGCGTTCGCGCCTGGTCGCCCACCGCGGCGGCGATCTCGGCGACTCCGTGCCCCACACTGACCACGAACGCGCCGCCGCAGGCGTCCAAGTAACGGCGTCCGGCGTCGTCGAAGAGGTAGCAACCCTCTCCCCGGACGATTCGCGGGTATCGCCGCGTCAGCTTCCGGTAGAAGACGTGCGATCCGGAGGTGGCGGGATCTGGCATGCGCTCGGCGATCTGCATGGGGGAGCCGGAGGGCCCTGGTGCCTCCGAGCGCGGAATGTGAGGGGATTGATGGACGGGCGCCAGGGGTGCCTGGAAGGCCTATTCAGGGGGTCCTGGAGGGTATGGCCCCATATCCTGCTGAACACTCACTACGACCCTCCCCTCACAGGTGAGTTCGGCAACCCCGGACGGCGGTACACCATGCAATCACCACTGGTCGTCGAGGCCTTACGAGAGCAGCTCTTGCGCGTGCTGGACTGGTACCAGCACCAGCGCCCGTGCTTCGGCTGGGGGACGGTAATTCATCGGCGAAACGAGCGTGGCAGATTGCGGTTCGGGGCGATCACCCCTGGGGGGGAGAGCCTCCTCCTGACGGAACCGCTGGCGCACGAGCTCGGTACGGTCCCCTGCTGGCTCGACGGCGCTGTCAGAGTGCGATTGGAGTGCCGCCACCTCACCGAATCGCAGCCCTGGATGGACGCGCTGGTCCGCAGCAATCGCCCCCACCTGGTTGAAGCCATCGCAGTCTACTTCGATCCCGACACGACGCCGGAAGAGACGGTGGCATTTCAGGCGATGGCCGGTGTGCTGACGCCGGGACGGTGTCCGTCAGAGCTCTTCGTGCTGACGCGGACGCGGCCGGTGGGGTGGCCGGGGTAGAGGGAACGGCGGAACGGCGGAACGGCGGAACGGCGGAACGGCGGAAGGTAAGGGGGAATTGTCACCCTGAGCGCAGCGAAGGGGACCATGCTGACATGGTCCCCTTCACTGCGTTCAGGGTGACACGCACCCTCACCTATTTCAGGAAGAGCAGATCGCGGTACGTCGGCAGCGGCCACAGATCCGCGGCGACCTGGCTCTGGATCGCGTCGCCGGTTTCCCTGAGACGCGCCATGGCCGGCTTCAGGTGCTTGCTGATCTGTGCGGCATGCCGGCTCGGGTCGGACTCGTGGTGCGCAGCGAGGCGCTCGACCTCGGCGGTCCGCTCGCGGAACTGGTCCACCAGTTGGATGAACTCGCGCAGCACGCCCGCCGTAGCCCCGGGGTCGAGACCGGCTGCCTTGGTGGAGGCCACCGCCTCCGCCATCCGCCGCTGATGCTCCAGCGCCGCCGGGAGGATCTGGCCTCGGGCGATGGACACCATGGTCTCGGCCTCGATGGCGAGCTGCTTGACGTACTTCTCGATCGCGATGTGGATCCGGGACTCGTACTCGGCCTTGCCGAGCACGCCGTACTTCTTGAAGAGCTCCAGGTTCTTCTTCGCCTTCAGGACCTGGAACGCCTCGACCGAGTCGCGCAGGTTCGGCAGGCCGCGCCGTTCGGCTTCCGCGTGCCACTCCTCGGAGTAGTTGTCGCCGTCGAAGAAGATCCGCTTGTGCTGCTTGATGACCTTCTTCAGCACGCCGATCACCCCGGCCTGGAGCCGCGCCGGCGTCGGCCGCGCGCCCACCGCCTTCTCCAGCTCGCCCGCCATGTAGTCGAGTGACTCCGCCACGATCGTGTTGAGCACCGTGTTCGGCCAGGCGATGCTGGCGCTCGAGCCCACGGCGCGAAACTCGAACTTGTTCCCGGTGAACGCGAACGGCGACGTCCGGTTGCGGTCTCCCGAGTGGCGTGGGAGCTGGGGCAGCGTCCTGGCGCCCATGTCGAGGGTGCCGCCGCGGATCGTGCGTTTCGGAAGTCCCTTCTCCACCTGCTCCAGGATATCCGAGAGCATCTTGCCGAGGAAGATGGAGATGATCGCCGGCGGCGCCTCGTTGGCGCCGAGCCGGTGGTCGTTCGCCGCGGAGGCGATCGAAGCCCGGAGCAGGTCGGCGTGGACGTCCACCGCGCGGATGGTCGCGACGAGGAACACCAGGAACTGCATGTTGGTGTGGGTGTCGTCCCGCGGGTCGAGCAGGTTGACCCCGGTGTCGGTGGACATCGACCAGTTGTTGTGCTTCCCCGACCCGTTGACGCCGGCGAACGGCTTCTCGTGCAGCAGCGCCTGGAGCCCGAACCGCGGCGCCACCCGCTTCAGCGTCTCCATGATGATCATCTGGTGATCGCTGGCGATGTGGCTCGGCTCGAAGAGCGGCGCGATCTCGTACTGGCCGGGGGCCACCTCGTTGTGCCGCGTCTTGACCGGCACGCCGAGGCGGTAAAGCTCCCGCTCGGACTCGGCCATGAAGGCCAGCACCCGGGGCGGGATGGTGCCGAAGTAGTGGTCCTCGAGCTGCTGACCCTTGGGCGGCCGGGTACCGAACAGGGTTCGCTCGCAGATGAGGAGGTCGGGCCGCTTGTAGTAGAGCTCCCGATCCACCAGGAAGTACTCCTGCTCGGGGCCCACGGTGGTGTACACCCGGGAGACGCCCTCGTCGGTACCGAAGATCTTGAGGATGCGGAGCGCCTGCCTGGAGAGCGCCTCCACCGAGCGCAGGAGCGGGATCTTGGTGTCGAGCGCCTCGCCGGTCCAGGAGACGAACGCGGTCGGAATGCAGAGGGTGACGTTGTTGTCGCCCCGCATGAGGAACGCCGGGCTGGTGGCATCCCAGGCCGTGTAGCCGCGGGCCTCGAACGTCGCGCGGAGGCCACCAGAGGGGAAGCTCGACGCGTCGGGCTCGCCCTGCACCAGCTCCGACCCTGAAAAGTTGAAGACCACCCCGCCGTTGCCGTCGGGGCCCACGAGCGAATCGTGCTTCTCGGCCGTCAGCCCGGTGAGCGGCTGGAACCAGTGGGTGTAGTGGCTCGCACCGTTCTCGACCGCCCAATCCTTCATGGACGCCGCGACGACGTCGGCCACCGCGGGGTCGAGCGGCTCGCCCCGGTCGATGGTGCGGAGGAGACTGCGGTAGACCTCCTTGGGGAGGCGCTGCCGCATCACGCTTCGGGAGAAGACGTCGCTGCCGAAAATCGAGTCTACCCGCTCGGCCGGCTGGGGGGTGGTCACAGGTGCCTTCGCCTCACTGGTTGGGGGTGGCTTCCGGGAAAGACGCAAAATAATCGGCCTGGGGCTTGCTCGGGGAGTCTGCCATCTCTCATCCTGAGCGGAGCTGTGTCATCCTGAGCGAGGCGGTGTCATCCTGAGCGAGGCGGTGTCATCCTGAGCGAGGCGATGTCAGCCTGAGCGAAGCGAAGGAGCCAGAGCGTCGTTCCGGCTCCTTCGCTTCGCTCAGGATGACACATCTCCGCTCAGAAGGACACATCTCCGCTCAGAAGGACACATCTCCGCTCAGAATGACACAACTTCGTTCAGAATGACACAACTTCGTTCAGAATGACACCACTTCGCGCAGAATGACACCACTTCGCGCAGGGTGACAGCACCTCCGCTCGGGATGACGCTGCGGTTACCCTGGGCTCTCAACCGGCGATCGCCGACTCGAGATCTCCGTAGTCGGGGTCCGGCAACTCGGTGTAGACCGGGTTGGAGAGGTACCGCTCTCCGAAATCGCATACGATCGACACGATGAGCTTGCCGGCGCTCTCCGGCCGCGAGGCCACCTGGAGCGCGGCCCAGGTGATCGAGCCGCTGGAGATCCCGGCGAAGATCGCCTCCTCCCGCGCGAGCCGTCGTGCGGTGGCGATCGCGTCGTCGTTGCTCACCCGGATCACCTCGTCGTAGATCCTGATGTCGAGGATCGAGGGAACGAACCCGGCCCCGATGCCCTGCTGCCTATGGGGCGACGGCTGGCCGCCGGACAGGACCGGGCTTTCCGCCGGCTCCACGGCGACGATCCGGATGTCCGGCTTCTTCTCCCGCAGATAGCGCCCGGCTCCGGTGATGGTGCCCCCCGTCCCCACGCCCGCGACGAAGATCTCCACCTGCCCCGCCGTGTCGCTCCAGATCTCGGGGCCGGTGGTCCGATAGTGGATGGCCGAGTTCGCGGGGTTGTCGAACTGCCGGGGCATCCAGGCGCGGTCGCCGAGCCTGGCGAGGATCTCCTCGGCACGGGCGATCGCTCCCTTCATGCCCTTGGGACCCTCGGTCAGCACCACCCGCATCCCGAGCGCCCGCAGGAGGTGGCGGCGCTCGAAGGTCATCGTCTCCGGCATGGTGAAGATGCAGCGGTAGCCCCTCGTCGCGGCGACGTACGCCAGGCCGATCCCGGTGTTGCCGCTGGTCGGCTCCACGATGACCATGCCGGGCTTGAGCCTGCCCTTCTCCACCGCATCGTCGATCATCGCGGCGCCGATGCGATCCTTCACGGAGTCGTACGGGTTGTAACCTTCGTGCTTGACCGCGATCCGACCGGGAAGGCCAACGCCGAGCCGGTTGAGGCGAATGAGCGGAGTGTTGCCGACCGTCTCCGTGACGTCCTGGTAGATCTTCCCGTGTGGCATGGTCACTCTCGAGGTTCGGGCCCGACCGCGTCGATCAGCCAACTATAACCGCCGGTCAGCCCCCGACCAGCCGTGCGGCGCGGCGGGCGAGCTCGATCAGCGGATCGCGTCCCCATCCGCCCCGGTCGTTGAGCCGCTCGACGAGCTCGGCGGGCAGGGCCGCGGCCCCGAGCCGCGCGCCGGAGATCGCGCCGGCGATCGCCGCCACCGTATCGGTGTCGCCGCCGACTCCGATGGCGGTACAGATGGTCGTCCAGTAGTCGTCCGGGGTGTGCAGGAAGGCGTAAAGGCTCCAGACGACGCTCGGCGTGACGAAGGCGGAGATTCCGTGCCACTCGTCGGTGCAGGCGGGATCGAGCCGCTCGGAATGCAGGCGCCGCGCGGCTTCGACGGGCGGGAGGTGCGCCCAGCGCTGGAGACCGCGGATCGCCTCCGCGACCGACTGGTCGGCCGGCGCGGTCAGCCCGGCGATCGCGCCGAGAAACTCTTCGTTCTTGACCGGCTTTCCCTCTGCCGCGAGCGAGACGGCGCACGCGACCGCCAGTGCTCCGGCGGAGCATCGGGGATCGAGATGGGTGATCAGACTCTGCTCCGCCGTCGCCGTCGCCATGGACCGGGTGTCCGCGCCGAAGAGGAGGCCCAGCGGCGCCGCCCGCATGGCGCTGCCGTTCCCCGCGTACGGCGCCGGGGTGCCCGAGCGGCTCCAGTGGGTGCCTCCCACCAGCCGCCTCGCCGCCGCGCGGGTACCCGGACCGGCCCCGACGTCCCTTCCCTCCGCGAAGAACGCGGCCAGCCGGCGCGCGAAGGCCTCGGGGCTCCAGCCGCCGGCTTCGGCGAAGCTCAGCACGATCTCGCGCGCGAGCTGGGTATCGTCGCTGTATTGGCCGAAAGGAAATTCGGGATGGGCGAGCTCGCCGGCGCGGCCGGCGAGCAGGTATTTCTCCACGTACTCGCGGGCCGCGTCGCGCGGCCTCGCCTCCACCACGAACCCCAAGGCGTCGCCCAGCGCCTGTCCGAGGAGGCACCCGGTCAGGGCCGTTTCGCGGTCCCTCACCGCCTGCGCCAGAGGTAGTAGATAGGGATGCCGGCCAGGATCGCCGCGAAGCTCGCCACAGTGGGGCCGGGGCGCTGGAACAGCGAGTTGAGCAGGAGGCCAGCGGTCGCGACGATGAACAGGATCGGAACGAACGGGTAGCCGGGCGTGCGATACGGCCTCCTCACGTCGGGCCGCCGGCGCCGCAGCACGATGACCGCCGCTGCTCCGAGCGCCCAGAACGGCAGGACGCCCAGGATGAAGATCTCGATGAGCTGTTCGAACGTCCGCGCCCACAAGAAGCAGATGGCGAGCGCTGCCGTGAGCGCGATTGCGGCGTGCGGCGTGCCATAGCGAGGATGGACTGCGGCGATACCGCGGAAGAAGAGCCGGTCCTCGGCCATGGCGTAGAAGATCCGGGGGTAGCACATCGTCCCGCCGTTCATCGTGCCGAAGGTGGAGACGCAGACGAGGGCGGCGATCAGCGCATTGCCGATCTCGCCGAACAGCCGGACGGCCACGTCGGCCGCCACCAGCGGAGAGCGCGCGATCGCGTCCATCGGCAGCACGGCGAGATAGGCCGCGTTGACTGCCAGATAGACCCCGGTCACGATCAGGGTGCCGATGGTGAGCGCGCGAGGCAGATTGCGGCCGGGATCCCTGACCTCTCCGCCAACATACGTGGCGTCCTGCCAGCCGTTGTAGGCCCAGAGCACCGTCACGAGACCGAGTCCGAAGCCGGCCCAGCTCTCCGGAGCGAGCTCGCTGAGCCCGAGCCACGCTCCCTCCCCCGTATGACCTGAAAGGAAGGCGGCCGCGGTGAGGCCGAGGATGGCGAGGACCTTGGAGGCCGAAGACAGGTTCTGAACCGCGGCGCCGAAGCGCAGGGATCGGTAATTCCAGGCCGCCACCAGCATCACGGCGGCGGCGGCGGTGAGGCGGGTCTGATCGCGGAGGACCGGGAAGAGACGACCCAGATATTCGGCGAAGACCAGAGCGACGGCGCCGATGGATGCGGGCGCGATGACCAGGAAGAGCCAGCCCACCAGGAAGGCCGGCAGCGGTCCGTACGCCTCGTTGAGGTAGACGTAGATCCCACCCGCACGCGGGTACAGCGCCGCGAGCTCGGCGATCGTGAGGGCGCCGCAGAGCGCCACCAGCCCTCCCGCCACCCACACGAGCATCATGCCACCGGGCGTTCCGACCTGGGCGGCGGTGGCGCTGGGAACCCGGAAGATGCCGCTCCCGATCATACTCCCGACCACGATGGCGATGGCGGACCAGACGCCGAGCTGCCGCGCGAGCGTGCGTGTGGCGGGCATGCCGGGCGCGGGCGGAGCCGACTCGAGGGAATGCATTGGATGGGGGGACAGCGGACAGGGTGGGATTCGAACCCACGATACCCGTGAGGGTATACCGGTTTTCGAGACCGGCTCCTTCAGCCACTCGGACACCTGTCCTGGCGAAACTCAACTGCTTTCGGGGGCGAAGTTTACACGATTGAATCCGAGTTTTCCAGAGGTCCTACCGGCCAGCTCGGAGAGGCGGGCGGGCGCTCGGCGACGATCACGAGCAGCAAGACGGCGAGGCTGAGCGCGACGTAGGGCAGCACGAGGTCGGCCGGTAGGAAGACCGAGTCACGAAACCTCGGGATAAGGCAGACAGCGCCCACGGACGCGAGCCGGATTACCTCGAACCGCAGCACCCATGGCTTCGCATCGAGGGCGCCTCCGACACCGGTGAGTGTCAATGCGGCGAGCACGCCGAACGCGGCCACGTCCCACAGGGGAGCGCGACCGAGCGCTTCGAGAGATCCGACCGTCAGGAGCAAGAGTGCGAGGAATTGGGCGAGCGCGTACACCATCACCAGCCGACCGCCTCCCCCACCGGCGCCCGCCGTCAAAGGCTCGGCAGGCTCCCTCCACCCGGGCGGCCCGAACACCGCTTGGAGCTTCCCTCGCAGGCTCGGCGAGCGGCCCATCTCACGCCGGATGGCATCGAAGCCCCAGAGATTCGTCCACACCGGATTGGATCCGGACACCCGCGGAGACACGCCGTAAACAGGCTCCCGAGTCTCCCGCGTGAAGGTCCCGAAGAGCCGGTCCCAGACGATGAGCACGCCCGCGAAGTTGCGGTTCAGGTACTCGGCATCGCGGCCGTGATGCACTCGGTGGTGCGAAGGTGTGTTGAACACCGCTTCGATCGGACCCAGGGAACCGATGACTCTGGTGTGCAGAAAGAACTGGTAGGCCACGTTAAGTCCGTAGCACACCGCGAACACCTTCCAGGGCACACCGGCCACCGCGAGAGGAAGCGGGACGACCCAGAGGAACACCCCATGCAGGCTGCTGTTGCGGAGGGCGACGGCGTAGTTGAGCTCCTCGCTCGAGTGGTGAACCAGGTGACACGCCCACAGGACACTCACCCGATGCGACGCTCGATGCACCCAGTATTGGCCGAAATCCACGAGCGCGAACACCGCCAGCCATGCGGCGCTGGCTTGCCAGGACGTGAGCGGCCCGCCGACGGGCCAAGCGGGAACGTCGAGGTAGCGGTGCAACGCGGCATGCTCCGCAACGTAGCGATAGGCACCGAGGCTGATCACCGCGAGAAAGACTCCCACGATCTGGCTGAGAATGCCGCAACCCAGATCGGTGACGGAGTCATACAGGAGGTACACTCGGCGCCCGCGGCGGCGTCCCGCCATCCATTCCAGGGCGATCAGCGTGAGGAAGAGCGGAACAGCGGCGTGCAGCACGGACACTGCTAACCCACCGGCACCAGCGGCAGTCGCTGCCCGCGTTCCCACTCCAGGACTTCTTCCTTGACGTCGGCGAGGTCGCGCATGGAGACGGCCAGCAGGAACCACTCGGGGTCAATGCACGCCTCGGGGGGAAACACCCCGGGACCGGCGATCTTCTTCAAACCCAGCAGACAGGCCCCGATCGCGGCCGGCACCCCGGTCCCGATTCCGATTCGACCGGACGCGGAGTATACGATCCGGGTGGGACGGCCCGCGAGCTCTCCGCGGACCTCCGTCCGCAGCGCACCGGTGCGAGGGACGCCGGTCATGCGGCGGCAGGTCTGGTGAAGGTACGCGGCCGCGAACTCCATGGGCTCGACCGGCTCGCCGTCCAATAGCACCGGATGGCCCGAGCGCGCCACACGCCCGAGCTCGACGATCAAGCCGGCGACTTCGACCGGGAGAAACGCGGCCTTGTCATCGGCGTAGCGGATGCCTTCGATGAACCGCGACAGGGTGAACGGTTCCGGGTGCCCGATGTGCATCACCTCCACCGCGCCGAGCTCGGGGAAGTCGAGCACTTCCTTGCCATCCACGAAGGGGCGCACTTCGCGCATCGCTCCGTCTTGGAACACAAACGCGCGGTGCGGAAGCGAATACAGCAAGTGCTTGCTGAGCGCCGGCCCACCCATGTCGGATCCGCGCATGATCCAGGCGGTGCGCACCTCCTCGACCCGGTCGAGGCGGTCGGCGCCCGCGCGCGCGAGTACGTTGGTTACGCCCGGACTGGCGCCGAGCCCCACGATTATGGTGACGCCCGCGCGCACCGCGTCGCCGTGGAGATCCAGGATGCGCAGCGTGGCCTCCCAATCGTCGGAGACGTCCACCAGGTCCACGCCGGCAGCGATGGCGGCCTCGACCGCCGGGACGGCGTTGAGGTAGTTGGGTCCGGCGAGGTTGCACACTACGTCGTAGCCCCGCATGAGTGCCACCAGCGCAGCGGCGTCCTGCACATCGGCGCGGTGGATCACCGCGCGCCGACGATCGGGGAGCGAGCCCAGGAATGCCTCGACGCGATCGGGGTGACGGGTCGCGACGCCGATTTTCCTGAACACCTGCCCGTGACGCAGCAGGTCGGCGATCGCCACCTGGCCCATCTCGCCGCAACCCAGCACCAGCACTTGCACGGGGGACCTCCCGGGAAGGAAGACCGCGATGGAGGGTCAGTGCATCAGGTGTCCGGCCGCCTCCGGCGGAAGCCGGTAGAGCAGCGCCAGGCTCAGCCCAACCAGGATCGCCAGCGCCGGCCACGCGAGCGCCCAGCGGCGGTGCGGTAGCACGCCGGCCTGGTGCAAGCCGAGGGTCAGCCCCCCAGTGATGAAGCCGATCCCGAGGACATGGTGATGCACTTGCTCGATCGAGAACGGGAGATGATGCGAGGAGCCACCGTGGATCCCGAAAGCGAGACCCACCACGACCAGACAGACGGGAAGGAAATGCGCCCAGCCCGCACGCCGCAGCCATCCCCGGGCGATCCCCAGCTCGACGAGGCCGGCGAGCATCGTGAAGAAACCACCGACCTTGTGCTGGACCACGTGCGCCGCGCTCGCCCGCTGAAACCAATCGCTGATCCAGGTCGCCGGGTTGTCGGGCACGAGAGTCAGGAAGAACGGGCCCCAATCCAGCCTGCTGTAGGTACGCGTCTGAGACTCGACGGGAATGAAGAGCACCAGTCCGAGGCAGAGCGCGAGGACCGGCCACGCCGTGCGCACCGGCGTCCCGGGACGTCGGGTGGCGATGATCGCGAAGAGGCCCATGAGCGCGAGGGCCGCACCGAACACCACGTGAGTACGCTCGGTGTGCGTCACACCCCTCCTCCCAGTGGACCCCGTCTCACCGCGGGCGCGTACCACCACCTCCAGGTGACCAACCCGAGCAGCACTCCGCAGATGGCGTCGAGTACGAAGTGCTCTTTGAGCGTGAGCGTTCCGATGGTGATGAGCAGCGCGGCCCCTGCGGTCACGAGCCGCCAGCTTCGTGACGCAACGACGGTGACGAGCATCGCGGCCGTGAGTGTCGCGAATGCGACGTGCATGGATGGCAGGTTCGCGTAGGGCAGGACGAGACCCGAAGTGTGATAGAAGTGCTGGATGGGAGCGGGAACATCGGGCCAGGGAGCCCGGGCGGGAACGAGGAGCTGGATGGCGGCGCCGATGAGCAGCATTGCACTGTAGGCGACGATGGCCCGCTTGAAACCGGCATCGGACAACCTGAGGAGCGCCACGGCGCCGGCGATCGGCACGAAGGGATACACCAGCCAGTACAGCGGCCAGGTGGACGGCAGGTGGGGAATCGCCGAATCGAGACCTGTGGCGAGATTCCAGAAGGCACCCTCCGGCCGCCCGGCATTCACGCGCGTCACGGCGAGATAGGCCAGGAGGTGCAGCAGTGCGACGACGGCAATGGCGCTGAACCGAAGCAGCACGCCGCGCGGCCCGAGTTGTGGCATCCGATTGGCCACCGTTCTGAAAGCGGCTGTGAGTTACGTCCCGGGCCGGGTTCCCGCAAGAGTCTCCGGCGAATACCGAGCCGCGGATCCTGGCTTGGTTGACGCTCGCGCCCCCGGGCGGTACCGTCTGCCATGCCTCAGCAAGCGGCGCCGTGCGTCGCGCTGGTCCGCACGGCGGCCGAGCACCGGGCGTTCTGGACTCTTCCCTACCAGCTCCATCGAGCCACCCGTGGCTGGGTCGCCCCCCTTCGGCGTGACGAGCGCCGCCGCTGGGATCCGCGGCACAATCCGACGCTCCTGACCAGACAGGTTTGGCGCTTCGTGGCGTGGCGAGCCGGCAAGCCGGTTGGGCGCGTCGCGGCGGTGCTCGATCCCGAATTCGCGAGGCGGTGGGCGCCCGAAACCGGACTGTTTGGCTTCTTCGAGTGCCCGGACCATCCCGAAACTGCCTCGGCCCTGCTCCAGGCCGCGGAGAGCACGCTGCGCTCGGAGGGCGTAAGGCGGGTGATGGGCCCGGTGAACCTCAGCTTCCACGATGAGATGGGGCTTCTGGTCCGGGGCTTCGAGGAGCCGCCGGCCCTCCTCTCGCCCAACAACCCGCCCTACTACCCCCTCCTGATCGAAGGCCAAGGATATCGCGGGCGCTTCGATCAACACGCCTACCGCTGGAGCCCCGAGTCGGCCTGGAATCCTGCGGTGGAGCGCGCCGTGCGCCTCGCGGCTCGAGGCGGCATCATCGTGCGGTCCTTTCGCCCGGCGCAGTGGGAGCACGAGTTACGAACCTTGCACGCGCTATACAACAGCGCGTTCATCGACGTCTGGGGGTTCGTGCCCATCGAGTGGGAGGATTTTCGGCTGCGTGCCGAGAGCTTCAGGCCGTTCTACCGGCCTGAGCTCGTGCTCATCGCCGAGCTCCACGGACGGCCCGTCGGATTCGTGTTGGCCCTGCCCGATCCCAGCGCCCTCCTTGCGCGCATCAATGGGCGCTTGTGGCCACTCGGTGCCGTCTACCTGGGCCTCCGGACCCGCAGCCTGCGGCAGGGCCGTTGCATGCTTCTGGGCGTGCTCCCGACCTTTGCGGCCCGAGGGATCGCGGTGGCCCTCCTTGCAGAGCTCATCGCCTCCGCGCGGCGCCTCGGTATCGGCGGCGGCGAGCTATCCCTGGTTCACGAGGACAACCGGGCGGTCCGTCACCTCATCGCATCATTCGGTAACATTGGTACCAAGACGTTCCGTGTCTACGAGAAGGTCCTCGGCTGACTCCACCCGGGCACACACCTCCAGTCCGCCTCGATGCTGGGTTTCGAGCCACCGAGTGACGACAGAGAATCGATATCATGGGCCATCACTGACGCGAACGCCCGCAACCCCCCGCCCGCGGGGGCGGCCCCGTACGCCGTCGCCCCCCCGGGATTTCGCCTGCCGGGCGGAATCCATCTCGGCGCGGTCCGGCTCCAGATCGCAGACCTCAGCCGTTCGCTCGACTACTACGAGCGGGTCCTGAGACTCAGAGCGGTCAAGCGTACGGAGACGACTGCGACGCTCGCCGCGCCCAGCGATGATGCTCCGCTCATCGAGCTCCACCAACGGCGGGGCGCAGCGCCGGCTTTACGGCGGGGCCGCCTGGGCCTCTACCACTTCGCGCTGCTGCTTCCGGACCGGGCCGCGCTCGGCCGCTTCGTGGCACATCTCGGAGCGCTCGGCGAATACGCCGGCATGGCCGACCACCTCGTGAGCGAGGCGCTGTATCTCACCGACCCCGACGGCCTGGGCATCGAGGTGTACGCCGACCGCCCCAGGTCCAGCTGGCGGATGCAGGGCCGGGCGCTCGCGATGGCGACCGACCCCCTGGATATCGACGACCTCGTCCGAGCCTCAGGTGGGCAGCCGTGGACCGGGGCGCCGCCGGGGACCCGCATGGGTCATGTCCACCTCTACGTCGGCGATCTCGAGAGCGCTGGGGCGTTCTATCACGTGGGACTCGGTCTCGACCGGATCGTGCTGAATTTCCCCGGGGCGCTCTTCATGTCGGCGGGCGGGTATCACCATCACCTCGGCACGAACATCTGGGCGGCGGGGGCTCCGGCCGCCGCCGAGGGAGATGCCCGCCTCCTCGAATGGAGGCTCCAGCTGCCCGAGCGATCGGACGTGGAAGCCGCGGCGCGATCGCTGACTGCGTCGGGTTATGAGGTCAGGCGAGACTCGGGTGACGTCGTGGCCACGGACCCGTGGGGCACCGACGTGAGGCTCGCCGCGCGGTAGCCCAGCCAGCGGGTTGTTAGGCCGCTATCCTCAGCGTTGCTCGTCGCGCCATAGCGACCTCGGTTCAGTGCCCTTTCAGCATGTGAGCTGTCTTCCGGCCCCGAGTGGGCCGGCTTGCCACACCTCGCATTGGTCGAATGCGTGGTCCTCTCGCCTAACGCACGCGAGATGGGGCCGTAGCGGCCCCTCTCCCACCAAGAAGCGATAAACAACGGCCTCGCCGTGATTCCGTGGGATGCTGCCGAGCCCTCAATCTCGGTACAAGTCGCGCACCTCATGCTCCGACCACGACACCGTCGAGTTTCGCCATGGCCTCCGCACCCTGGACGGGGCCGAGCTGAGCCGCCGCAATCTCGTCGGCGATCTTTGCCTTTCTGGCCGCAACCGTTGCGAGATCGTCCTTGATATCCTTGACCTTCAGAACGTAGGTCAGAACGGAGTTCCACAAGCCCGAGCCGCCACTCGCGAGAAATCCGAGAGCGAGCAGAGGAAGGACGCCGCCAGAGTCCGGGAGCAGGTCCGCGGGTATGGCCGGACGGGCGAGCAGCGTCGTCCCAATACCGGCTCCCACTGCGAGAACCTGAAGTGTTGCCTTTCTCCACCTCTCCATACGTTCGTCGTCATGTTTCTTATCGAGCCACTTGAAAAGCCCCTTTACGATCTCAACAAATCGTTCCGAGGCGGCGCTTAGCGCAACGAGAAGTCCAACGATTGCGGCGAGTTTCGTGGCATCCATGTTACCCCCCAGGAGAATGAGGTGAGTCGGTCACACGCGGCAACTTTGTCACGGCAGCGCCGCGAGCGTAGGCGCCCCTTTGGCCGGTGAGAACATCGCCGCGATGTCTTGGGCGGCTGAGCCGCCGAGGCCGAGTTCGGCGAGCTTCGATGCGCGCTTCCTCAGCTCCGAGGCGCACTCCTCCGGCCCGGTGTAGGTGTAGAGGTGGCCCAGAAGTCTCCAGTTACCCGCAGGAGGACGCTGGGTGATCTTGGACCCCCAGGATTGAGCAGGGCGCGTACTCCTGGCGCCGCGGGACTCGTTGTGCCTGATTGGGTCGCGGTCGGACAACAGGCGCTAGCCATCAGCATGCTTAGCAAAGGTGCCAGTACTCAAGCACGACACATGGTGACACCATCCTGGTCCGCCAGGGTTCAACAG
>Ga0210377_10001203_pt1 | contig 23771 bp, 24 predicted proteins | sample PLM4_65_b1redo_FD_155480 | JGI IMG/M metagenome (GOLD analysis project Ga0210377, IMG submission 155480) | Groundwater sediment microbial communities from an aquifer in East River, Colorado, USA - PLM4_65_b1 redo | ecosystem: Environmental > Terrestrial > Soil > Riparian zone | place: USA: East...
AGTGAATTGCAGCGCAAGCATACCGGAAACGATCACCAGCAAGCGCGATTTTCGAAACACAGGCAATGACACGTTCCAGATTCTGAGAAACTGTCCGCATGGCCTCTGCACAAGCGGATTTCATCGTGATCGGCGCCGGCTCGGCCGGCTGCGTGCTCGCCGACCGGCTCACCGCGAGCGGGCGGCACCGCGTACTGCTGCTCGAGGCGGGGCCGCGCGACCGGTCGATCTGGATTCACCTGCCTATCGGTTACGGCAAGACCATGTTCCACCCGGTCTACAACTGGGGCTTCTACACCGACCCCGAGCCGCACTTGAACAACCGGCGCGTCTACTGGCCGCGCGGCCGGGGGCTGGGCGGCTCATCCTCCATCAACGGCCTGATCTACGTGCGCGGCCAGCCCGAGGACTACGACCGCTGGGCGGCGCTCGGCAACTCCGGCTGGCGCTGGAAGGAGGTCCTGCCGTATTTCGAAAAGAGTCGGATGGCGATCTCCGCCATCGGCGAGAAGCACGAGCTGATGGAGGCCGTCATCCGTGCCGCGAACGAGCTCGGCATGCCGTCCAACGAGGATTTCAACAGCGGGCGGCAGGAGGGGGTAGGCTACTACCAGCTCTTCACGAAGAACGGCTGGCGCTCAAGCAGCGCGACCGCCTATCTGCGGCCCGCCGAAAAGCGCGCCAACCTGCGCGTGGAAACGAACGCGCATGCGACCGGGATCGTATTCGATGGCACGCAGGCGGTCGGTGTCCGTTACCGGCAGGGATCGGTTGAGAAGGAAGTCCGCGCCGCGCGCGAAATCATCCTGAGCGCGGGAGCGTTGCAGAGCCCGCAGCTGCTGCATCTCTCCGGCGTGGGGCCCGGCCGGCTGCTGCAGTCGCTGGGCATTCCGGTGGTGCGCGATCTCCCCGGGGTCGGCGAGAACCTGCAGGACCACCTGCAATTGCGCGTGATGTACAAGTGCACCAAGCCGATCACCACCAACGACGACCTGGCGAGCTTCTGGCGCAGCTGCGCGATCGGCCTGAGGTGGCTGCTGCAGCGCAAGGGGCCGCTTGCGATCGGCATCAACCAGGGCGGCCTGTTCACGCGCGTGCTGCCCGAATCGAAGACGCCCGACGTGCAGTTCCATTTCGCGACTCTCTCCGCGGAGCTCGCCGGCGCCAAGCCCCATCCCTGGCCGGGCTTCACCATGTCGGTGTGCCAGCTGCGCCCGGAGTCGCGCGGCACTGTGCGCATCCGCTCGGCCGACCCCTTCGAGCCGCCGTCGATTCGTCCCTGTTATTTGTCTTCAGAATCAGATCGGAGATGTGCTGTTGCCGGGGTGCGGCTTGCCCGCGCCTTGGCAGCAACTCAAGCCCTCAAACCCTATGTCGCCGAAGAGTACCGGCCCGGCCCGTCCGCGACCTCGGACGAGGACTTGCTCGAATTCGCGCGCAACCACGGCGCGACCATCTTCCATCCGTCGGGCACCTGCAAGATGGGCAACGACCCGATGGCGGTGGTCGATGAGCGGCTGCGCGTCCACGGCGTCGCCGGGCTGCGTGTCGTCGACTGCTCGATCATGCCGACGCTCACCAGCGGGAATACGCATGCACCAGTCGTAATGATTGCCGAGCGCGCTTCCGATCTCATCCAGGCCGACGCAATCTGAGCAGTCGCGCACGGTTCGGCTCTTCCCTGCACCCGCGAAATCCGCGACGAAGCCGTTTCCGATTACTGTAATTCGGGCGTGATCTGCGCCAGAGGTGGCAGTCGTGTTCCGCCGCTCACGACGAACGCTCTCTCGGGGAACTCCCTGACGAGTAGCACGAACCGATTGGCGTCCGTGTTGATGCCCTTTTTCAATGCGTCGAGGACTTCTCGATAGAGCGCCGCGGCCCGTTCTTCCTCCCCGCCGCGGCCGGGACGCAGATCCACGGTGACGATTGCGGTCCGGTCGCCGGGCTCGGCAATCATTTCGCGAACGGCGACGTAGATGTGCTCCTTGGCCCAGGTGCGTGCGATCGATTGCTCGATCTGGAGCTTGAGCTGCAGGAGCTCGTTTCGGGAACGGCCTTCCGGAACATCAACGCGAACGATTGGCATGGCGCTCTCCTAAAGGTTGCGGTGAACGGACGCAGGAATCAGTTAGTCGGCGATCGGGAAAGATCTGCAATAAGCGCATCGAGGACACTGCGCTTCATGCCGTACTTCACGGCAATGGTTTCAAGGCGATCGAAATCGATCTCGCCGGGTACCACCAACGCGGACGTGGGCGACCAACCGTGCGTGCGCAAGTTCAGCGATACCACGTCCCAGCGCGCGTAGTGACCCATGCAGTCGAAGATGTTCTTGGCGACGAGACGATCCTCGAGGTTCAGGTCGGCGTAAACGATTGCCTCCTTTCCGATTACCGGCTCGGCGAGATACATGCCGAACGGATTGACAATCGCCGAGCCGCCGACCGCGGACGAGAAGTGCGAGCGACTCTTGTACGGGAAGCTGTCGGGTACGCTATCCGGCGGCTGGATCATGTTGGCGGATACGACGAAGGTCTGGGTTTCGAACGCATATTCTCGGATCGCCGCATCCTGGTCGCAGGTATGCCACGGGCCCACGGTTCCGGACATGTCACGCGTGTCCATGCGCTCACCGGTGTAGCGCCAGTAGCCGGGCCAGCAGGCCGCGTGAATCTCCTCGCCCTTTGCCGCCATCGCGGCCTTGAACAGGGTGACATGGTTCTCGAAACACACCAGTCCGCCGAGCTTTCCGAATTCGGTGTCGACTACGAGCAGGTCCGCGGCGTCACCCATGCCCCAGAAAAAGCGCTCCTGGTAGGTGGGCATCAGCTTGCGGTGCCGGCCCAGAATCGATCCGTCCTTACCGATGTAAACCATCGAGTTGAACAGGGTCTGGCTGCCGGGCCGGTCGTCCTGCTCCGACACGCCGATGACGCACACGGTACCGGTCGCGCGTGCAGATTTGCAGATCGGACCAAGGTCGCGATCGATGCGCACCGATTCGCGGTAGTAGGCGATGACGGTTTCGCGCCAGGTCGCAGCCGACGCGGCATCGCTGAAGCCGAAGCTGCCACGCCAATACGGATAGCCGGGAACTCCGGTTTCGGGCGTGACGACGAGCTTCGCACCGTTTCGTCCCGCCTCGTGGACCAACTCGGCGAGCTTCTCGATCGTCGCGCGTTTGTCGAGAAACACCGGGATGGACTGGATTGCGGCAACGCGCACCGTGTCAGACACCGGGTTTCCTCGTCATGTTTTCTCCGCGGCCCCTATTTTGCGAGGAGCACCAGGCTCAGCCACGGCACGCCCGCAATGAGCGCCCACACCAAAAGTAGTGCCGCCAGGTATGGCAGCGCCTTGATGGCGATCTGCATGTACGGTAGACCCGTGATGCCCGCGGTGACAAACAGGTTGAGTCCGTACGGAGGCGTAATGAACCCGATTGCATCGCCGACGCAGAAGATCATTGCGAAGTGGATCGGATCCACACCGGCCTTCGCCGCAAGCGGCGCGAGGATTGGCGCAAAGAGGATGACGTTCGGAACAGACTCGAGCACCGTCCCCGCAATCAGAATGACGAGCATGCACACGAGGACTGCCGGCCAGTAACCCGACATGAGCGGTGCCAGGTAGCTTTCCATCAGCTGGGGAACGCCGACTGCGGAGAAGGTCTCCTGCAGAATGATCGAGAACGCGACGATCGGGGCGATCAGGCCGTTGATGGTCGCGCTTTCCAGAAACACGCCAGGTACGGCGCGCCATTTCAGCTCGCGTGTGAGCAGGAGACCAGCGAACAACCCGTAGAGCACGACGACACCGGCGATCTCCGTCGGGGAGAACACGCCGGCAAAAATCCCTCCGAGCGCGATTGCTATTCCGATGAACCCGAACTTCGCTCCCCACGCGGCGCGTGCGGTGTCGCCGGGCGAGAACCTGGCAGGCGGATCCCATCCGTTGCGACTCGCGATCAGCGTCACGACGACTGTCATGACGGCGACCATCAGGATGCCCGGGATGATGCCCGCGATAAAGAGGTCACCCGGAGACAGCCCGAGCAACACGCCGTAGATGATGAAGATCAGGCTCGGCGGGATGATGACGCCGACCACGCCCCCGGCTGCGGCGGTTGCAGCGGCGAAATGCGGCTCGTAGCCGCGCCGCAGCATCTCCGGAATCATGATGCGGCCCATGGTTGCGGCGGTTGCGGCGTTCGATCCGCTGATCGCGGCAAAGCAGCCGCAAGCGACAGTCGTCGCTACTGCGAGCTGGCCGGGAAGGAAGCGGAACGCGGTGCGCGCGAAGTCCGTCAGGCGCTGGGCGATGCCGCCTGCGCGGATCAAATCGCCGGTGAGAATGAAGAGCGGCATGCACAACAGGGCGAAGATCTTCAGCCCGAACTGCGCGCTTTGCCCGACATTCGAGAGCGGCAATACGTCGCCGAAGTACGAGACCAGCACCACCCACAGGCCCATGCACAGCGCGATGGGCGTCCCGAACGCAAACAGCAGTACGACGATCACCGTTACGGCAGGAATGAGGAGATCCATCGTCGCGGCCTACGGCTTTGGCACGTCCTGCCCGACTGTGTCCACGTCGGTGAACGCAGAGCCCGAGGCTGGCCGGCGTCCAGCCCGGAAATCTTTGGCGAGTAGCACCAAGTCTTGAACTGCGCGCAAGGCGATCAGCGTCCAGCTCGCCGGCACGGTCGCGGTCGCAAGCCACATCGGGATCGAATCGGTGCCTTCCAGCGTGCTGCCGAGCCCGGCGTGCATGCGTGCGAGCGCCGAAGAGTAGAAGACGATGATTGCCGCGAGGAGCAGCCAGATCACGTCATCGAGCACCTGGGCCGCAAGCTGCAGTTTCGGGGGCAGACGGTTTCGCAGCGCGTCGAAGCGAATATGTGTGCGGTGGCGAACGTGGTACGCGCATCCCACCCAGCTGAGGAAGATGAAGGCCTGGATTGCGGCTGCGCCGCCCCACGCGCTCTGCGTATTTGTCAGGTAGCGCAGAATCCCTTCGCCGCCGATAATCAGTGCGATAAAGGTGTAAAGCGGGAGCATCAATGCCCGCTCGGCATTCTGGTCGAGCCAGCGTGCAACGACGATCGCCCGATCCATCATAGGCTGCAGCACCGACGTCTAGGCTGATCACCAGCGCCGCGCCGGCACGGCGTCGGCAGCCGTCGTCTCGGGGATCTCGCGAGCGATCTTGTAAATCTCGGCGTAGGTGTCCACTCCGCCGGAGAGCTTGGTGATGCGCTCGCGCCATGCCTGGTAGGGCTTCGGGTTCGCCTGCGGCGAGGCGCGCTCGACCCATGCCGCTTTCTCCGTGTTCGAGAGCACGTTGACCTTTACGCCGTGTTTCGCCCAGATGGTCCCCGGCTTCGGCGGATCCTGCAGCCCGACGATATCCTGCAGGGACTTCTCGTTTTCCTTCTGCGTGAACTGCTGCATGTCGAATGCCGCTTCGCGTATCGCCTGCTGAATCTTGCCATCCAACTTCGCGAACACCCGCGCGTCCATGGCCGTGTGCTCCGTGAATGCGAAGAATTCGACCTGCACGTCTTGGGATGTGACTGCCCCCATGTTGAACGCGGCAGCCGCGGCCGAAGAGGTTTCTTGACCGTCCACGACACCCGATTTGAGCCCTTCGAGGGTTTCCGCCCAGTCCAGCGGAATTGCGTTGGCTCCGAACTGGCCGACCCCGATGCGTCCGAGGTCAGAACCCGTGACGCGAATCTTGGTTCCGCGAATATCATCAGGTCGGCGTACGCGCGGCTTGTCGCGCCAGCCGAGACCCATGTACAGGTTTCGCAGCTCGCATGACGTCCACAGGAACTCGACGTTGAACTTCTCGCGCAGCGGTTTCCGAAGCAGCGCCTCGGACTTCGGGTGGTAGAAGAAGTGGAACATGCTGGCGCGCGTGGGGAACAGGTACGGGAAGTCCAGGCAGTTGAAGAAGGGAACCGTGAGCGCGGCGTTCTGCGTCGACGAGTTGTAGCCGTGGACGGTTCCGGCGAGGCACTTCTGAATGCACGTAAGTTCGGTGCAAATCGAATTCCCTCCGAGAAGTTCGATATTCACTGCGCCGTTCGTGCGCCGAGCCACATCCTCCTTGAACTCGTAGATGCCGAGGCGCAGCACTTTGGTCGTCGCAGGCGTGTGTCCGGACACGCCGAAGCGCAGATTCACCTCGGCTTTTGCGGCCGCCCCCGCTTCGGCCTTCACCGCTTCCTGTGCGCGTTGCGCGAGCAACTGGTAGGTTACGGGCTCTGCGGCGCGCACGGCCTTCGTCAGGACTCCGCACGCCACGCTGGCGCCGAACGCACCCACCAAACGGTTAAAATCACGCCGGGTGAGCTGTGTCTTACGCTGCCGCCGATCGTCAAGCGAATCATGCGTCATGGAAATTCCTCTCTGATGGTGGAGTTGTCCAAACGTCCGGCTGTCCTCTGGTCCGGATAGGCAACGAACAGACTACCCAGCCAAGCAGATCTAATTGAAATACTCTCTTAGAATGGTATTGATACGCTGCCCTTATGCCTGCATGCGAATCACGGCGAGTCGAGCTGTGCGGCTGCCGAAGACGCCGCGCAAATGCCGACCGATCACGCCTGATCGGAAGCGAGGGCGCGGCTAGGAGCGGTCAGGCTGCCGCATGCGCCGGGATCGCCGGGCGAGCACCCTGAGCCTTACGCGTCCCGTTGCGCACCGTGGCGCGTGCCCCGGTAACCGGGTCAGATTGTCGAGCGACTTCACGAACGATCTGGATGAACGCGCTCGCCGCTGGAGAACGGCTCTGGTCGGAAGGCCACGCCATGGCGATGGTTCTACTCGGGACGGGTTTCTTGATTCTTCGCCAGCGGAGGTTCGGATAGTCGCGACGCATCGCCATCGCCGGCATGAGACCGACCCCGAGGCCCGCCGAAACCATCTCGCAGACCGCTTCCACCTGGCTCGTCTCCAGCCTTACCTTAGGTTGAATTCCAGCGTCGGCAAACGCCTTCGCGATGATGCGGCTCATTCCGCAGTTGGGCTTGGTGAGGACAAACGACTCGCCCCGTACCGCCTTCAAGGAGATCGCCTGGTCGCCGGCACTCGCCAGCGGGTGCGTCGCCGGAAAGATGAGAACCTGCTCGTCGATGAACAGCCGCTCGACCTGTACCGGGCGGTTGCCGCGGCCGGCGGAATCCTCGCCGAGTTGGACGATGCCGAGATCTGCAATCGCGTTGCCGAAGTCGTGGGGCGTGCAGCCCGGATGCTCGTGAATCTGGATCTCCACGTCCGGGAACTGCTGCCGGTACCGGGAGATCACCAGCGGCAACCAGTACGTCGCGACCGTTGGCAGGCATATGAGCCCTATGACGCCATGCCGCACCTTCTGCAGATCGGTGACGCGCTGCTTGCCTTCCGCGACCAGCTGGAGGACCTGTTCCGCGTATCCGAGGAACGCTGTACCGGCCACCGTAAGATCCACCCCGCGCCTGCGCCGTTCGAAGACCGGCAACCCCAATTCCTCCTCGAGCTTCCGAATCTGCTGCGAAAGTGCAGGCTGCGCCACGAAGCATGATTCGGCAGCACGGGTGAAATTGCGCGCCCGCGCCACGGCTACGAAATAACCGAGCTGCTGAAGATTCATGATAAGAGCATCTTACCGAATAGCAGATAATCGATCAGTAAGCTTATGCTAATGGCGGCTGCGCGGCCCTGTCAACAGATTGGCGTCCTCTAGTGGCGCGGTGTGTTATGCGGGCCTGAGGCCCAGGATGGTTCGTGCTTCGGCGGGCGTGGCGGGCCGGCGGCCGAAGCGTTCGCAGTTGTCGGCGATCTTCTTCACCAGCTCGGCATTGCTCGCGGCGAGCCGGTCGGGCTCGATGCGCAGGTTGTCCTCGAGGCCGGTGCGGCAGTGGCCGCCGGTCTCCATGCACCACTGGTTCACCTCCCACTGGTGCCGGGCCACGCCTGCCGCGACCCAGGTTGCGCGCGGCAGGACCTGCTTCAGTTCCGAGCGCAGGAAATCGAAGATCGAGCGCCGCGCCGGCATGGCGTTCGGGATTCCCATCACGAACTGCACGTGCGGCGGATCCTTGAGCAGGCCCTTCTTCACCAGGTTCGCGGCGTTGTAAAGCATCGCCAGGTCGAACACCTCGACCTCGGGCTTCACGTCGTAGTCGAGCATCGACTTCGCCAGCCCCTCGACGAAGTCGGGCGGGTTCTCGTAGATGTTGGTCGGGAAGTTGACCGAACCCGTCGCCAGCGAGGCCATATCCGGCCTGAGATAAAGCATCGCGCCGCGCACCGACTGCTCGCGTCCGCGGCCGCCGGTCGAAAACTGCACGATCATGCCGGGGCAGTGCTTGCGCACGCCTTCCTGCACGCGCCCGTAAAGCTCCGGGTCGGAGCCCGGCGACTCGTCCGGTTTGCGCACGTGGATATGCACGAGCGAGGCGCCTGCCTCGAACGCCTCGTGCGTAGACTCGATCTGCTCGGCGGGGATCACCGGAACCGCCGGGTTGTCCTTCTTCTTCGGCACAGCGCCGGTGATCGCGACGGTGATGATGACGGGCTCGGCCATGGGCGGCTCCTCGCGGCCATTATTGCAAAGCGCGCCCCCCTATGCAAACATGTCCGTTAAACGGAATTCCAGGTTCCGGAAAATGAAACCACGTCCCGGTCCCCCGTCGCGGCGGCGCGCCGCCAAGGCGCCGCGCGCGGCCGAACGCGCCCCCACCTACCAGGACCTGGTGCAGATCGTGGACCTGGTCCGCTCGGCCTCGCAGTTCAGCGAATTCCGGCTGCGCTCGGGCGGAATCGAGATCGAGATGCGGCGCATGAACGGTGCCGCGGCCGCGCACCCCGCCTCGCAGGAGCGCCGCGGCGATCCGGTGGGCGGCGAGGTCTCGATCGAGCCGGCGTCGGCGGCGCTGCGCGTGCCGCACGCGCAGGCCGAGACGGCCGAGCTGCCCGCCGGGCTGGCGCTCGTGCGCGCGCCAATGGTGGGAACGTTCTACCTCTCCCCCGGGCCGGGCGCGCCGCCCTTCGTGGAACCGGGGACGCGGGTCGAGGCCGACACCACCGTGTGCATCATCGAGGTGATGAAGCTGATGAATTCGATTCCCGCGGGCTGCGCCGGCGTGGTGCGCCGCGTGCTCGTGGACAACGCCGAGCCGGTCGAGTACGACCAGCCGCTGATCGCGATCGAGCCGAAGGCATGAACGCCCGCCGCAAGTCCGCGCGCACGATGCGCTTCGTGGACCTGACGCTGCGCGACGCGCACCAGTGCCTGTGGTCGACGCGCATGACCACCGCGATGATGGCGCCGATCCTCGGCACGCTCGACCGCATCGGCTACGACGCGATCAACGTCCTCGGCGGCGCGGTGTTCGACGTCTGCGTGCGCTACCTGCGCGAGAACCCCTGGCGCAGGGTGCAGCTATTGTGCGAACGCCTGGCGACGCCGGTCGATGCGTTGACGCGCGGCCAGAGCCTCTACACCTTCGAGCTCTTCCCCGACGACGTCGTGGAGCTCAATTCGCAAGTGCTTGCCGGGCTCGGGGTGAAGATTCTCACCGTCTACGACGCGCTCAACGACAACCGCAACATCCAGTCTGCGCTGCGCTCCGGGAAGGCCGCGGGCATGCAGACCAACGGCTGGATGACCTACACGGTCAGCCCGGTGCACACCGACGAATACTACGTGGAGCGCGCGCGCGAGCTGCTCGCGCTCGGCGTCGACTACATGTGCGTCAAGGACCCGACGGGGCTTCTCACCCCGGAGCGCGGCCGCACGCTCTTTCCCGCGCTGGTGGCGGCCGCACGCGGCGTGCCGCTGCAGCTGCATTCGCACTGCCAGTCGGGACTCGCGCCCGAGGTGTACTCGGTCGCGATGCGGGCGGGCTTGGATTGCGCCTATACCGCCCTGGAGCCGCTCGGCAACGGTGCCTCCCTGCCCACGACGCAGGACATCCGCCGCCGGGCGCTTGCGCTGGGGCTCGGCTGCCGGCTCGACGAGCGCGCGATGCGCGAGGCGTCGGACTATTTCGACTGGCTGTGCGCGCGCGAAGACAAGCCGCGCGGCGAGGTAGCGCGCTACGACCCGGCGCTCTACGAGCACCAGATCCCCGGCGGCATGATCTCGAACCTGCGCACCCAGCTTGCGATGACGGGGCTCGAGCACCGGCTGCCCGAAATCATGGAGGAGGCGACGCGCGTGCGCCGCGACCTCGGCTACCCGATCGTCGTCAGCCCGTTCGCGCAGTACATCATCACCCAGGCGGTGCTGAACGTCGTGCAGGGCGAGCGCTACAAGACGATCCCGGACGAGGTGCGCAAGTACGCGCGCGGCTACTACGGGAAGCTCGCGGCTGCGCCTTCGGCCGAGTTCCTGGAGCGCGCGAACATCCGGCACGAGGAGCGCGTGACCGAGCGCCCCGCCGCGCACATCGGGCCCTGGATCCCGCGCCTGCGCGCCAGGCTCGGCCCGCGCGCAAGCGACGAGGAGGTGCTGCTCCATTCCTTCTACGACGCGGGACTTGTCGCGGCGCTGCGCGACCCGGCACCCGAGTGCCGGGCGTGCACCACGCCGCTGCACGAGCTGGTGCGCTGGCTCGGCGAGCGCCGGGACATCGGGCGAGCGCGCATCCGCTTCGCGGGCACCGAGATAACCTTCGCCGCATGAGCCGCGCTCCCCGGGCCGACGACGCAGCGGGTGCGGTTCCCAAGGCGTTGCGGGTGCTCGAGGCAGTCGCCGAGCGCAAGCGCCCGCTGTCAATCGCCGAGATCGCCGCCGCGCTCGATCTGCCGCAACCCACCGCGCACCGCATCGTGAGCGCGCTCGAGCGCCTCGGATTCGTGGGACGCGAGCCGGGCAGGCGCCGCATCGTGGAAGGCGGGCGCCTCATAGGGCTGGGTTTGAACGTGCTGCAGGCGGCGGCGGGCTCGGGCAGCAGGCACGCCATTCTCGCCTCGCTCGCGAAGAAGACCGGCGAGTCCTGCAACCTCGGCGTGATGGCCGGCGGCAACGTGATCTACGTGGACCGCGTCGAGTCGCAGTGGCCGCTTGGCCTGCGCTTCGAGACGGGCAGCCGCGTGCCGCTGCACTGCACCGCGATCGGCAAGCTGCTGCTTTCCCGACTATCCGACGGAGCGCTCGAAGCGCAGCTCGCGAACGGGCCGCTCACCCGTTACACGGCGACCACCGTTACGGACGCCCGCCGCCTGAAGGCGGAGCTGCAGCGCATTCGCAAGCAGGGCTATTCGACCGACAACCAGGAGTTCATGTCGGGAGTGGTCTGCATCGCGGTTCCGGTAGAGGGACCCCGCAACGGCCAGGTCTGCGCCGGCCTCGCGATTTCGGCCGCCGAGGCGCGGCTCACGCTTGCCGGCGTCAAGCGCTTCCTGCCCGAGCTGCGCGACGCGGCGGGCAGGCTCGCGCGCAGCTTGAAACCTGACTCCCCATGAAGGCTTGGGCTGGCGCGCTTCGCTGGGCAACCGGGATCATCGGCGCGGCTCTGACGGTGTATGTCACGGCCGCGCTGTTCGGCTTCGTGCGCAGCTCTTCCCAGCACTACGCTGCATTCACTTTCGCGGTGATGCTGGTGTCCGGCCTGATCAGCGTGCGCGCGGCCCTCGGCCAGCGCATTCTCGATCCCCATTCGCGATGGTTCTGCACCCGGCTCGGCGTCGCGCTCGCAGGATTGCTGCTGGCCTCGGCGGGCGGCCTGTACATCCTGGTCCACGCCAAGCGGCTCGAGGTCGCGGCCCCGTACTTCGACAACCTCGACATGGCGGTCGGCCTGCTGTTCACCGCCGGCGTGCTGATCCTCACCTGGCTGCACTGGGGCGCGGTTCTCACCATCGTGATCTCGCTTTCCATCGCCTATTTCTTCTATGGGCACCTGCTCGCGCACCCGCTGCTCACGCACCCCGAATACCAGCCGACTTTCGTGATGAACTACGTCGGTCTCGGCACCACGCAGGGCTTCTTCTGGTTCGCGCAGACGGCGGTGGACGACATCTATTACCTGGTGCTCTACGCGTCGGTGCTGTTCGGCATCGGCATGCTTTATTCGATCATCGAGGCGGGCAAGGCAATGGGCAACCGCATCCCGGGCGGCGCGGCCGGCCCGGCGGTGATCGGCAGCAGCATCGTGTCCATGGTGATGGGAGTGGCGGTGTCGAACGTCATGCTGGTCGGGCGCTTCACCATCCCGATGATGAAGAAGTACGGCTACAGCCCGGCGATGGCGGGAGCGATCGAGGCCGCCGCCTCGACGTCCGGCCAGATCATGCCGCCGGTGCTGGGCCTCGCCGCGTTCATCATCGCGAGCTTCCTGTCGATGAAATACGTCGACGTGGTGAAGGCTGCGGTGATTCCCGGTTTCCTGTACTTCACCGGCATAGCGATCGGCGTGATGGTTTACGCGAAGCGCCACAAGCTGCCCAGGCTCGACGAGCCGCTCGACACCGCCGTGATGTGGCGCACGCTGCCGGCGTTCCTCGTATCGTTCGCTGCAGTGTGCTTGCTGCTGGTCAACTACTACTCGCCGTCGATAGCGGGATTCAGCGGTTGCATCATCGCGCTCGTGCTCTCGCTGTTTCAGGGCAGGTATCGGCCCAAGCCGAAGGTCCTCGCGCTGGCGCTGGAGGAAGGACTCGAATTGATGGCGGTACTCGCGCTGCTGCTGATCGCGATCGGACCTCTCGGGCAGGCGTTCCTGACGACCAACCTCTCCGGGCGCCTCGGCACCTACCTGGTCCACGTGCTGCCGGACAACCCGCTGGTGCTCCTCATCGGCGCGGCGATCCTGTCTCTCATCCTCGGCATGGGTTTGCCGACGCCGGTCGCCTACCTCGTGGTGGCGCTCGCGCTGGTGCCTTTCATGCAGCTGATCGGAATAAAGGCGTTCCTTGCGCATTACTTCGTGTTCTACTTCGCCGTGTATTCGGCGCTCAGCCCGCCGGTCGCGGTGGCCGCGCTCGCCGCCGCCAAGCTTTCCGGGGCGAGCTTCTGGGACACGGGCAAGGAGTCGATGAAGCTCGCCTCGACCACGTTCATCATCCCGTTCGCCTTCGTCTATCGGCCGCAGCTGCTCGATTTCCCGAACCTCGGCTGGAACGTGGTGCCGCCGCTGGTCGAGGTGCTGCTGATCCAGTGGACCAGCTCGATCGCCCTCTACGGTTACTTCCGGCGCCTGCTGACCGGCGTCGAGCAAGGTCTGTTCTTCGCGCTGACCGTCCTGGGCTACTGGGCGATGATCACCGAAGCCCTCTATTCGACGTTCGTGTTCGTCGGCGTCGCCGCCGTGCTGTTCGCCGGCGTCGCGCTGCGAAAGTCCGCACCCGTGCTGGTATCAAACCCCGAAGGAGGAGAACCATGAAAGCGCACAAGTTCTGTCGCATGTTGCTCGGCGTGGCCGGGCTCGCCCTGCTGCCGATGGCGTCCTCGCTGGCGCAGAAACCCGCCGCGCCGGTGGCCGTCCCGCTGCTGCTGTGCCCGTGGGGCTGCGGGCCGACCGAGTCCGACACCATCCTCATGAACCAGATGATCAAGGAGGGCAGCCCGGTCACGCTCCTGCCGCAGGAGACCCCGGGGTACATCTACAACATCCGCGAGATGGCGAACGAGCGCCACTGGAAGAAGACCGCGTTCAGCACCGAGGACGTGGTGATCCAGCTCGCGCTGAAGTGGGGCGGCACCCCGGTGATGAAGGAATTCCTGCCCGAGCGCGTGCCGGTGCGCTTCAAGCTGCTCTACGGCGAGACCTGGTGGGCGCAGGGCAAGTTCTTCGTCACCTTCGACCCGAAGATCAAGTCGCCCGCCGATTTCAAGGGCAAGAGCATCGGGCTCGGGCTGCGCGGCCAGAGCGATTGGGGCGTGTTTTCGCGCCTCGTGCTGGAGCACGGCTACGGCATCACGCCGCAGAACGCCGACATCCGGCACCTCACGCCGGCGGCGCTCACGCAGCAGCTGCTCGACGGCTCGGTCGACGTCGCGGTGACCGCCTTCGGCACCGAGCCGGCGCTGCGCGAGATCCTGATCAGCCCGCCGCTGCGCCAGCTCGAAGCCTCGCCCAAGCCGCTGCGCTACATCGGCGTGTCGAAGGCAGTGATCGACAAGGTGAACGCCAAGCTCGGCACCACGTTCCTGCACGTGACGCTGCCCGCGGGCAAGCTGCCCAAGCAGAGCGAGCCGCTGTCGCTCGGTTTCGTGCGCGGCTTCAAGGCCGCGCACCCCGACTTTCCCGAGGAATCGGCATACCAGATCGTGATGGCGGTGGCGCGCAACGCGCCGAAGATGAAGGAGCTGCACGTGCTGTGGAAGATCTGGTCCCCCGAGCTGATGCTGCACGGCCTGTCGGAGGAGAACGTCCATCCCGGGGCGAAGCGCGCCTATGTCGAGCTCGGCTGGTGGGACAAGGCGAAGCAGTTTCCGGCCGTGACCTACCCGCAGTAGGGGCATGGAGCTGGAGTTGCGGAATCGCACCGCGCTGGTGACCGGCGCGGCGCGCGGCATCGGTGCGGCCATCGCAGCGCTGTTCGCGGAGCGCGGCGCGACCGTCTACGCGGCCGACATCGACGAGCGCGCGGCGCTGCGCATGGACGTGAGCGATCGCGCCTCGGTCGGCGCGGCGCTCGAGCGGATCGAGCGCGAGAGCGGCGGGCTCGACATTCTCGTGAACAACGCCGGCCTGCTCGCGAACGGCCCGTTCGACGCCACGGGCGGCGAAGCCTGGGACCGGCTGGTGACGGTGAATCTGACCGGGGTCTACAACTGCGTGCAGGCCGCGATCCCCTCGATGCGCCGCCGCGGCGGCGGCGCCATCATCAATATCGCCTCGGTCTCGCACGCAAAGGGCGGCGGCGCCTTCGGCAACGTCTGGTACGGGGCGACCAAGGCGGGCGTGGTCGCCATGACCCGGGGACTGGGCCGGGAGCTCGGCCCGCATCGGATCCGCGTCAATGCCATCGCCCCGGCAGTGGTCGCGACCGACATGGTCCGCGCGCTCCTCACCGAGGAGGCGCGCGCGAAGATCATCGCGCGCATCCCACTGGGACGGCTGGCGGAGGAGAACGACGTGGCGCAGCTTGCGCTGTTCCTCGCCTCGGACGCGGCTTCGTTCATCACCGGGGAAACGATCGCGGTCGACGGTGGATTTCTCCGCACCTGAGACGCTCGCCGCCGTGGCGATCGCCGCGGTGGCGGGCGTGGTGCGCGGCATCACGGGCTTCGGCGGCGCGATGGTGATGTCGCCGCCGCTCGCGCTGCTGCTCGGCCCGCAGCTGGCGGTGCCGGTCGTGCTGCTGCTCGAAGGGGTCGCCGCGGCGCCCATGGTCGTCGAGACGCGGCGCCTCGTGCGCTGGCGGGTGATCGGCCCGATCGCCGCAGCGAGTTTTCTGACCGTGCCGCTGGGCGGCTACGTCCTGCTCACGGCCGAGCCGCAGCTGCTGCGGCGCGCGATCGCCGCGATCGTGATCGTGTTCGCGCTGCTGATGCTGCGCGGGTGGCGCTACAGCGGGCCGCAGCGCACCGCGACCGGGGTCGGCCTCGGCGCGGTGGCCGGGGCCATGCTCGGCGCGACCAGCGTCGGCGGCCCGCCGGTCATCCTCTATCTGCTCGCCGGTCCGGACCGGATCGAAATCACCCGCGCCAATCTCACGCTGTTCGTGGTCCTCAGCTCCGCCGCCGGCCTTGCGATGCTCTGGTCGAACGATATTCTCGACGCGACCGCCGCGTGGACGGGGCTGCTGCTCGCGCCGGGCTACTATGGCGGCCTGATCGCGGGCTCGCGGCTTTTCCTGCGATTCAACGACACGCGCTTCCGGCAGTTCACGCTGCTGCTGATGGTCGCGGTTTCAATCTTCGTTCTTGTTGCCTAGGAACCTGCCATGCGCCTACAGGAAAAGTCTGCCATCGTCACCGGCGCGGCCAGCGGGATCGGCGCCGCGATCGCGCGTGCCTTTGCGCGCGAGGGCGCGAAGGTGTGCGTCGCCGACATCGACTCCGCGGGCGCCGGGCGCACCGCTGAAGAGATCGGCGGCGGCGCGATCGCCGTTCGCATGGACGTTACCAACGAAGCCGAAGTCGAGCAGGGCATCGAGCAGGCGGCGCGCACGCTCGGCGGCGTGGACATCCTGGTGAGCAATGCCGGAGTGCAGCACCTGGATACGATAGCCGACGTCTCGTTCGAGAACTGGCGGCGCATGCTTGCGGTCCACCTGGACGGCGGCTTCCTAACGGCGCGCGCCAGCCTGCGGCGCATGATCTCGCAGGGCAGGGGCGGCGCCATCATGCTGATGGGCTCGGTGCATTCGAAGGAGGCCTCGGTGCAGAAGGGTCCCTATGTCGTGGCGAAGCACGGCCTGCTCGGCCTGGCGCGCGTGCTGGCGAAGGAGGGTGCCGCGCATGGCGTACGCGCCAACGCAATCTGCCCCGGCTTCGTGCGCACGCCGCTGGTCGAGCGCCAGATTCCGATGCTGTCGAGGGAACTGGGAATCTCCGAAGAGGCGGTGGTGCGCGACGTCATGCTGAAGACGACGGTGGACGGGGTATTCACCACCGTGGAGGACGTCGCGGAAGTCGCGCTCTTCCTCGCGGCGTTTCCGAGCAACGCGCTGACCGGCCAGTCTATCGTGGTCAGCCACGGCTGGCACATGGGCTAGGCGCCTGTTACGCGCCCGTTGCGAAGCTCTTTGCCCCGGACTCGAAGAGGCTTTCCAGGATGTCCTTGTGAATCCGGCCAAATTGGCTGGTGGCGAGCATTTTGATGTTACGCGGGCGGGGCAGGTCGACGTCGATCACCTTCCTGACGGTGGCCGGCGACGTCGAGAGGACGACGACGACGTCCGCCAGATAGATGCTTTCCTCGATCTCGCTGGTCACGAACACGGTCGTAAGGCGATTTTCCTCGAACAGGTTGAGCAGATACTCTTGCATCAGCTCCCTGGTCAGGGCATCGAGTCCGCGAAAGGGTTCATCCATCAGCATGACGTCCGGGCTGTTGATGATCGCGCGAGCCAGTTCCGCGCGCCTCTGCATTCCACCCGAAAGCTGGCCAGGATACTTGTCCTCGAATCCCGCCAGGCCGAACTTCTCCATGATTGACATCGCCCTGGCTATCACCTCCCGCTTCTTCAACCCGCGGCTGATCGGACCGAAGGCGACGTTCTCCAGGGTGGTTTTCCACGGGAAGAGGGCGGTTTCCTGAAATACCACCAGGCGATCCCATTTCGGGCTTTCCACGCGAATTCCGCCGCAATCGATGAAGCCGGAGTCCGGGAGATCGTATCCGGCGATCAGATTGATCATGGTCGTCTTGCCACAACCCGACGGTCCGATGATCGCGGTAAATTTGTTGCGCCGAATGTCGAGATCGATATTTGCGAGGACCGATTTTCCGCCGTAGCCCTTGCAGATATTGCTCAGCGCCACCTGGCTGTGTTTGCGCTCGTTCATCGCGCCGCCTCCCGTTCGCCCAATTCAAATGCCTTGAGGGCTTCCTCATGAATGGCGTCGGTGAGTTCATCCTTCAGCCGGAGGAATTCGGGGCTGTTCAGCAGCTTGATCGAGCGCGGCCGCGGCAGGGCGACCCGGATCATCTTTTTCACCCTTCCGGGCCTGCTGGTCATCACGCAGACCTTGTCGGCGAGAAAAATCGCTTCTATCAGGTCGTGCGTGATGAAAAAAATCGTGTGTGGCGCAGTGTCGAAGATTTTCAGCAGGAAGTCCTGCACGACGCCCTTCGTCAACGCGTCCAGTGCGCGGAACGGCTCGTCCATCAGCATGATTTGCGGTTGCCCCATGATGGCGCGGACGATCTCGAGCCGGCGCCGCATGCCGGACGACATGCTCTCGGGATAGAGATCTTCGATGTCCTGCAGCCCGACCCTCGCCATCAGATCACGGGCTTTTTCACGGGCCTCTGCATAGGGCATCTGTCCGCGGGCCAAGGGGCCGAAGCAGACGTTTTCCAGCGCCCGCATCCATGGGAACAGCCCTCCATGCTGGAACACCACCATTCGATCGGGACCCGGGGATGAATTCCTGCCCGGGGATGCAAGCACCGAACCGTTCAGGAGGATTTCCCCTTCGCTGAGTTCGTCGAATCCGGCGATGATGTTCAGCAGCGTCGTCTTGCCGCACCCCGAGGGGCCGACGATCACGGAAAATTCGTTCTGGACGACGTCGACGGAACATTGGTCCAGCGCGAGGACACCCTCCTGTCCGCGAACGCGGTAAGTCTTCGAAACGTTGCGTATCGAGAGAATCGTTGTCAACGTGCATCCCATTTGCTGACGGCGTTCCCGGCAATCCTGATCAGGAAACTGGAGAGGAATCCGAATATTCCGATCAATGCCATGCCGACGAAGATGAGGGGATAGCGCGCCGTCTGGTAGGCTTCCCAGGTCAAGGCGCCGATCCCGCCCTTCGCGGCCATCATTTCTCCTGCGACCACCATCAGCCACGAAATTCCCACGGCGACATGCAGGCCGGCAAAAATCACCGGCAGCATGCTCGGAAGAATCACGTGCCAGAACATTCTCCACTCGCTGGCCCCGAGCGATTTGCCCGCCCGCAGGTACATCGGCTTGATTCCGGAGAAGCCGGCAATGGTGTTGTAGACAATCGGAAAGAAAGCGCCCAGGAAGGTCAGGAATACGACCATTGATTCGGACGTGGGAAAGAACAGGATCGCAAGCGGAATCCAGGCGATCGGCGGGATCGGCCGCAGGACCTCGATCAGGGGGAAGAGGAGATTGCGTATCCACCTGGAATAGCCGACCAGGATGCCGAGCGGGATGCCGACGGCTGCCGCAATGAGGAAGCCGATGCCGACCCGGCGGCAGCTCAAAAGGATGTCTGCGGCGAGCGGGCGCGGCTCAAGCTGGAGCAATGCCCTGGCGGAGGCCAACGGCGAGGGAATCGTGATTGACCAGGGAAACGCGGCGATGCCAGTCCAGATCGCGAGCAGCGCAACGACGGAAAACGCGGCGCGAACCGATTTGTGAAAAGACTTGCGCCGTTCTGCACTGAGTGCAGACCTGTCCGGCGCAGCCTGCACTAGTTCCGTTGCCAAGGAACCAGCGACCGGCCGAGGCCGCGAATCAGCCTGCTCATCGCCGCCCCGAGCGCGCCGATGACGAACATTCCGACGATGATGAGCGGGTATTGCGCGAGGCTGTACGCTTCCCAGATCATGTACCCCAGGCCGCGTTCTCCGGCGATCATCTCCGCGGCCACCACCGCCATCCAGCACACGCCCATTCCGACCGCGGCACCGATGACGATGTACGGCATCGCGCCGCGCAAGACGACCTGGCGGAAAATCAGGCGCTCACTTGCGCCGCAGCAGCGCGCCGCCCGGAAGTAGGTCTCCTCGATCTGACGGGCGCCGGTGGCCGTGTTCAGCACGATCGGGAAGAACGCCCCGATGAAACAGATGAAAATCACGCTCGCCTCGACATGCGGAAAGAACACGATCGCGGCCGGGATCCAGGCGATCGGCGGGATCGGCCGAAGCAGTTCGATGGACGGAAATACGACGTCCCGCACGGTCAGCTTCCAGCCGATCATCAAGCCGAGCGGCACCCCGAGCGCGAGCGCCAGCAGCCAGGCGGTGAGAACGCGATAGGTGCTGGACCATGCGTCGTGCAGGAAGCGGGAACTCGGGATGTAATCGACGGCGGCGGCGACGACCTGCGGCACGGACGGGACATACCCGAACCGGTAAACCTCGAAATAGACCAGGCCCTGCCAGATTCCTACGGCGATCGAAAGGGAGAGAGCCTGGGGGATAAGGTTGCCAAGAATCTCTCTCGTTGACCGCCGCATGAGGCTAGTTCGGATATTTCGACAGGTCCAGCCGCGATGGAATTGCAGCCGCCCTCTTCAGATAGCTGTCATCGATGAATGTCGCGAAATCGGGAGCCTGCTTTATCAGCCCCTGTTTTAGCAGAAATTCGGCGCTGTCGGTCATCACTTTGCGCCATTTCGGCCCGATGTCGTCGGGAAATACCTTGTAGGTGAATCCGGCGGAGATGACCTCCAGCGGAACTTCGAATTTCTTCCAGTCGTCGAAAATCAGCTGGGCGGCGGCCCGCGGGCGCTCGCGCAGGAGCCGATGCGCATCCAGTTCCGCGCGCAGCCAGCCGATGAGGATATCCGGGTGCTTCTCGGCAAACGCCTTCGACACGACGACGCAGCGGACCGACGAGAAATTCATCTTCACGCCGTTCATGAGCACGCGGCCGAATCCCCGATGGACCGCCAGCTCGCCATAGGGCGGCCAGGTGATAAACGCGTCGACCCTTCCCGCCTGCAGGCTGGTCAGCCCGACCTCCGGGCTCTGGCCCACGTACTGGAATTTGATCTTTTCGGCGTCCGACACCATTTCGGCGAAGCGGTGGGTATAGGCGCCGAACGAGATGGATACCCGCTTGCCGTTCAGCTCCGTGATCGACTGGATCGGCGAATCATTCTTGACGAATGCCACGGAGGAGCCGCCGTCGTCGCCTTCCGTGGCGGCGACGAACTTGGATTCCGCGACGTCGCGGCGGGAGCCGAGGATCAGGGCGGGCGTATCGCCCATGTAGGCGATATCGATCTTGCCGGCGAGGATGTTGTTGACGATCGGCATCCCGCTCATCGCTTCGATGCGCTCCAGCTCCACGTTGGGGAGGTATTTTTTCCAGAGTTCGGCTTTCGTGACGATGGTCACGCCCCAGGTGGGCGCCAGCGGGAGCGAGCCGAGCACGACCTTTGCGTTTTTCGTCGATACGGCTTCCTGGCCGATTGCGCCGCCGGCCGAGGAAATGGCAGCCATCAGCGCCAAAGCGCAAGCGGCAATTTGTCGTCTCATTTGCTCTCCCCGGGAATTCTGCTGCGCGATTGTTTGAGGATCCGATCCGATCACTGCGGTTTCGACGTGCACACTAGTGCCCGACGGTCGCCGCCGGTTTCCATTCGGGCAGCGGAATTCCACCGCCGATGTGGTCCGCCGCATTGATCTCGCGCAGCAGGACGTATACGTCCCGCGTCCCGATGGCTTTCTCGAAAACGTCGCAGATCCGGTTTGCCAGCCGCAGCTTCTGCTCCTGCTTTCTGCCGGGCCGGGTATCGATAGTCACCGTCGGCAGTCCATCGCCGATTTCCCCGTAGGCTTCGCGTATCGAAACGTAGATCCATTTGCGGGTCTCGGGAAACTTCCCACCCTGGCCCGGATCCAGGACCTCGTCGATGACGCGCTTGATTTCGGCCCTCAGGGTGTCCTTCACCTGCCGGGTGCTGCCGATTGGAACGTCCACGCGGACTATAGGCATCGTTCATCGCCTTGTTGGAAGGAATCGAGATTCCGGATTTCGACCGCATGGTAGGGCTGATCTCACCGGCGAATCAATTGATACCTTCTCAGCAGCTTGTTAGAAAAGCTAAACTAAAGACATGCCTTCGCCCTTGCCGCCGCTCGGCATCTTGCGCGCCTTCATCGCAGTCGCGCGTCACCTGAGTTTTTCCAAGGCTGCGAAGGAGCTGCATGTGACGCCGGCGGCGGTGACGCACCAGATCCACGCGCTCGAGCGCAATCTGGGCGCGGCGCTGTTCCGCCGCAACAGGAGGTACGTCGTGCTGACGCGCACGGCGGAAGCATGCCTGCCGGACCTGGTGGAAGCCATTGAAAGGCTGAGTTCGGTGGTCGCCAATGCACGCACGGATACCGGCCGGGTCGTATTGAACGTGAGCGTTTCTCCGGCCTTCGCCTCAAAGCTGCTGCTTCCCCGCCTCACCGAATTCTCGGAAGCCTGTCCGGACTTCGACATACGGCTGACCGCGACCGCGCAGCTGGTGGACCTGGGCGACGGGGATACGGACCTGGCGATTCGATTCGGCGCCGGAAAGTACAAGGGCGCATTCGTCGAGAAACTGCTTTCCGAGCATGTCGCCCCCATGTGCGCGCCCCAGCTGATCGCCAAGGGAACCGGGATAACGGAGCCGGGCGATCTCCGCCATTACAGGCTGATCCACGACCTGTCCGTGGCGACCCCGGAAGTGCAGCCGGACTGGCGGACCTGGCTGCTCAGGGCGGGTGCGAAGGGCGTCGATCCGAACAGGGGTCTGCGATTCACGCTGGCCGACCTGGCGCTGCAGGCGGCCATCAACGGCTTCGGGGTCGTTCTTGGCCGAAAAACGCTGGCCCGGGACGACTTGGACAGCGGGCGGCTGATATTGCCGCTGGAGCTGGAACTGCCGGTGGACTTTTCCTACTTCATCCTTATTCCGACCAACAAGCTGAAGAACCGGGCCGTCGGCCAGTTCCGCGACTGGCTGAAGCGGATCGCATCGCAATTGGAGGCGCCGGCCGGCAAGCGGCCCGTCCATGCGCGTTACGCGAAGCGGAAAAAGCTGCGGCTATGAAGCTCTACGACTATTCGTTCTCCAATGCGCCCGTTCGCGCGCGGATCGTCCTTTACCTCAAAAACGTTCCGTTCGACCGGATAGAAGTCGATCTTCTCCATTGCAAACAAACGGATGGCCATTCGTTGCTGGAACTGAATCCGCAGGGAATGGTGCCGACATTGGTGGACGGGAATCTGATGCTGAATCAGTCCGTGGCGATCGCGGAATACCTGGACGAGGTGTTTCCGACGCCGAGCCTGATGCCGCGGGATGCAAAAGGGCGGGCCCGGGTGCGGTCGCTTGCCCTGATGATCGCCTGCGACGGCCAGCCGCTGGTGAATCTCAGGGTTCGGCGCTTCCTCACGGGCGAACTGCGTTTTTCGCATCAAGCGATGCTTTCATGGGTGCGGCACTGGCTGGCAAGTTCGCTTCGCGAGTACGAGGCCATGCTCGCGAGAAATCCGGCCGGCGGCAATTTCTCGCACGGCGATACGCCTACGCTTGCGGACGTCTTCCTGATTCCACAGGTGCAATTGGCGCGGCGATTCGGCGTCGATTTCGCGCCATACCCCTCCATATTGAAAGTGCATGATCGATGCATGCTGCTTCCAGCGTTCCAGAGGGCGACGTCGGAATATTTCCTGGAGGAACCCGGCTTCGGCCTCGACGAAGCGGGCTGACCTGCCGTCTGTCAACTGAAGGATTCGGCCATCGCGCTCGCCGCCTGGCGCAAAGCAGGAAGATGGCCCAGCGCGCGATCGAGCGACATTCTTGACACGGGCGCATGCACCGCGATTGCCGCGCATACGCGCCTGCCCGGGTCTGCGACCGGCACCGCGACGCAGACCAGCCCGGTGTGGAATTCCTCGTTGTCGGTGGCGTACTTCTGTGCGCGGATGCGCGCCAACTCGTCGCCCAGGCGCCGGGGATCGGTGATGGTGGTGCCGGTGTAGGGGGTGAGGGCGAGTTGGGACGCGATGCGCGTGCGCGCCGCTTTCGGCAGCAGCGCGAGCAGGAGCTTGCCGCTCGCCGTGCAGTGCAGGGGCACGCGCGAGCCCGAGGACAGGTTCATGCGCAGCGGCCAGGCGGCCTCGACGCGGTCCAGGTAGACGACCGAGTCGCCGTCGAGCATCGTGAAATTGCAGGTTTCCCCGATTTCCTCGACCAGGCGAGCGAGGATCGCGTGGCGCTCGGTGCGCAGGCCGCCGTTCAGCATGACGTTGCGCCCGAGCGCGACCAGGCGCGGGCCGGGTGCATAGCGCCGGGCGCCGGGCTCGCGCGCGACCAGGTTGGCCTTTTCCAGCATCGCGAGCATGCGGTACAGCGTCGGCTTCGGCAGGCGCAGGGTCGCGGTCAGCTCGGCGAGCGACGCCGGGCGC
>Ga0210377_10001204_pt1 | contig 23769 bp, 20 predicted proteins | sample PLM4_65_b1redo_FD_155480 | JGI IMG/M metagenome (GOLD analysis project Ga0210377, IMG submission 155480) | Groundwater sediment microbial communities from an aquifer in East River, Colorado, USA - PLM4_65_b1 redo | ecosystem: Environmental > Terrestrial > Soil > Riparian zone | place: USA: East...
GCCGCGCCATTGGCAACCGCATTATGATCACAGAATGGGTTCAGGAAGTCATCAAAGATCAGTTCAAGTGCGACAATCTGGGAACCATGACACTCAAAGGCAAAGAGAAACGCATCCCCATCTTTGCCATAGACAAACGTCTGGGCAAGTGAGCGACTCTGCCGAATCAACAAGGGGCTGTATAGCCTCTTGTTTTTTTGCGCCCGTCCGCTTATTTCTTCTTGCCAAACAATTTCTTGAGCATGCCGCTCAAACCGCCCTCTTGCTTGTCCGGCGCTGAGTCCTGCCTGACTTCTGGCGCGTTCAGTCCGGGGTCCATCTTCTTGCCGCTGGCGACTTCCAGTGGAGGCAAGTCGGAACTGCGAAGCTGCTCCGAGCTGCTGGCTTTGGGCTTGAGCACCACGTGGTAAACAGCGTCGTCGCCTTCGCCCGTTTTGCCCAGCCAGCCCATGCCGATCAGGGTGTCAAGCGCTTCCTGAAGAGTCTGTGCGCTCAGTCGCTTCTCTTCTGGAAGCTGGGTCGCTATCTCTAGCAGTTCGCGATAGGTCATTTGCGGCTTTTTGAGCATCATCCGCACAACACGGTTGACCGAAGGCGAACTGCCCATCAAATCAAGGGTGCTCAAACCAGCTTTGTCAGATCCACCCATAACGGCTCTCCCTTAGCTCTTTCTACATCATAGCGCGCAAGCGGGCTTGATGTTAGTGTTTTAATGTCCGGCGCGCTTTGCGCGCAACCCTATTTTCATAGCAGTTGTCGATTTTGGCAACCACTTGAGCGTTCTTGCCTCAGGATGCGACAGCTTGATTGTATGCGACACGAAATTGTTTGCCAATTGACGCTGGCCCGGCTCTAATTGTTATGGCATTGGAATAGCATAAGGCTTCGCGCAGACGCTTCTTGTGCAATAATAAGAGATACATAAACCCCTTTTTGCATGAGAACGCGACTATGATAGTGTTAGAGTCATCATTATTCATTTGAAACGGCAAGGACTTATCGCAATCTCATGAATTATCCCTCTCGCACGCTGGTTATGTTTTCGGCGCTATTGGTCGTGGTCAGCGCGTCTCTGGCGGCTTGCGACCTGAACAGCATTGACCTGAATGACTTGCTGCGTGGCGCGGCGGTCAATCCCGTCACCGACGATCCCACCGAAGTTGTGGTTACCGAAGAGCCGACCCCGGTCGTGACCGAGCCGCCCACCCCCGAACCTACTCCCGAGCCAACGGCTGTCCCCGGCCCGACTGGGCGGATTGTGTTTGTGTCGCATCGCAACGGCAATGATGATATTTTCGCGGTCAATCCCGATGGCGGCGGCCTCGCTCAATTGACCGCTGACCCTGCCAATGACCAATCGCCGGTATGGTCGCCGGATGGCGGTCGGGTGGCCTTCGTTTCTAATCGGGATGGCAATGAGGAAATCTATGTGATGGGCGCGGACGGCGGCAACCCGGTTCGCCTGACTGACCACCCCGCCGCCGATCATCTGCCGCGCTGGTCGCCTGATGGGGGGCGGATCGCCTTTGAATCGTTCCGCGACGGCAACTTTGAAATCTATGTGGTCAACGCCGATGGCAGCAATTTGGTCCGCGTGACTAACGACCCGACTGCTGATGTGAATCCGCATTGGTCGCCCGATGGCAGCCGGATCGCCTTTGTCAGCACGCGCACCGGGACCGCTCATATTTTCCTGTCATTCTTTGATGGCGGCGCGCTGCAAATCGCCAATTCCGCTGCCGCTGACACTGACCCCACGTGGTCGCCCGATGGCAGCCAGATCGCCTTCACATCATGGCACGATGGTAATGCGAATATCTATGTGATGACCCCCGACGGGGGCAATCTGAGGCCGTTGACCGACAGTCAGGCCAATGAGCAGTTCCCGGTTTGGTCGCCAAACGGGCAGATGATCCTGTATGTGTCAGACGCCAACGGCAATGAGCAGATTTACGCTATGCGCGCCGATGGCGGCGACCAGAAGCGCGTCTCTACCGGGGGCGGATCGGACACAGCCCCGGTCTGGTCGCCGGATGGCTGGAATATTAGCTTCACCTCGGATCGAGACGGGAACTATGAGGTTTATCGGGTCGGGGCTGATGGCAGCGCCGAAACCCGTGTCACCACCGCAGGCGATCTGGATAACAACCCCGCGTGGGCGCCCTGATAACTGGCTTTCAAAGAGGGAGGGTCAGGTATTGGGTTGACACCTGGACGAAGCTACTCGTCTAGGTGTCGCCATTTCACGGGCGCGATCCTGCTCCGCGCCGGAGTTTGAAAAGGGGCGCGGCAAGCCAAGAAACAACGCATCCCCGCCACGATTGCATTGACAATCCCGCGAAATGCCTTTACCATAATGAACGCTCGTTCATATTGAAAGGCAACCATGACTGGCGATCCGGCTCCTGTGACACGTGGCGAACGCGCCCGGCTGGCTATTCTTGACGCCGCCGAGCGGCTTTTCGTGGCGCAGGGCTATAATGGGACGAGCATGCGTCAGATCGCGCAGGCGGCGGGCGATATTGCTGTTGGCGGAATCTATAATCACTTTGGCAACAAAGAGGAAATTTTTCAGGACTTGCTCCGCCAGCGCAGCCCGTACGCGGAGCTTGTCGCCCAATTGAACGCCTTGCAGGGCGATGACGCTTCGGCGTTGCTGGCGCAGGCTTTTGGCGTTATTCAGCCGATCATGTGGCAGCATCTGGGCTTTATGCGACTGGCCTTGATCGATCTGCAAGAGCATGACGGTTTGTCAATCCGTGACCTGGCGAACGAGGTCATCCCTCACGCATTCGCGTTCTTTGCGCGGGTCAAACAGGCCAGAGGCATCCGCGACGATGTTCCAAGCTATGCGCTGGCGCGCATGTTTGTCGGGTTGATGGCAGGCTTTTTGATCACCGGCCTGTTTGCCTATGACGGCGATCAGCCGCGTTTGCCCAACTTCCCCGTCATGAGCGAGGAAGACTGGCAGTCGATGTTTATGGATATTTGGCTAAACGGCATCAGGGCAAAAGAGGAATAACGTGGCAATTGCATTGGCGTTTGTCGCCGTTCTCATTGCTTGGATAGGAGCATTGTTCCCGCCCTTCCTTGCGCTCAATCCACGCCTCGGTTTGTTTGCGTATTATCACATGCGGCTTATCCGGCGTGTGTTGAACCTGTCGGGCTTGGCGCTGGCGGTCACGGCGGCGATTCTCAGCCCCACATGGGTGATCATTGTTGCGCTGGCGCTGGTCGTCATTTTCTTTGGTATTAGCTTGCGGCTGGAACCCACTGCCGTGCTAACCGGGCTGGACACGCCCGGCCACGTCGCCGCGTCTGATGCGCCCTTGGGCGATGAAGCGCTGGTGTTTGGTTATCAGGGCCAAACGATGCCGTGCGCGTGGCCGCTGGAAGTCCTGATCCCTCGCCATATTATCAACGACGAGCTTGAAGACAAGCCATTGCTGGTGGGCTATTGACCCGCCTGCCGCAATGGCATCGTGTATGCCGCCACCGTGAACGGGCAGCGCCTGACCTTTGAGGTCGTGACGATTTACCGCCGCAATATGATGATGCGCGACCGCCAGACCGGGACGTTATGGCAGCACGCCACCGGCGAGGCCGTCTATGGCCCGCTGAAAGGCGCGCAGTTGGAGCCGTTGGGCGGGGAGCTAATCCGCTGGGAGGCATGGAAAGCCGAGCATCCGAACACGCTGGCTGCCATTGATCCGCCCGACGCCCGCCGGAGCTTTGTCCCGGAGCATGTTCTGAGGTTCATGCTGTGGCGCTTCACCATGAAAATCTACACGCCCAGCCTGACGCGCCTGGATCGGCGGCTGCCCGCCCATGAAGAAGTTGTTGGCCTGACGCTCAACGGGGAGGCGAAAGCCTATCCAATGGCCCTGCTGCGTGAACGAGGCTCCATCACCGACCAGCTTGGCGGCGCGCCAGTCCGTCTTGCTTATGATCCTCATGCAGACCGGGTTCAGGGTCGCCGCGACAACGGCCATGCGGAGGCCATCCCCGTCAGCCGCCAGTGGTGGCTGGGCTGGAGCGAATTTCATCCCGGCACGGACATTTATCAGCCCTGATTTGTTTCAACAGGAGAGGCGATGATCTTCCGCATTTTTGCCATCATTCGCAAGGAATTTTTGCACATTGGCCGGGATCGGCCCACACTGGCCCTGATCTTTTTGATCCCGATCATCCAGATGACCCTGTTAGGCTATGCCGCGACCACCAATGTCGAAAACATCAAGATCGGCGTGTGGGATCAGGATCAAAGCGAGACCAGCCGCCGGGTGATCAACGCCTTTGACGCGACCGACGCTTTTGCCGTGTCGCGCTATGTCCTGACCGACGAACAGGCCCATGATCTGCTGGACACAGGCGAAACGCGGGCCGTGCTGATCGTGCCGGAGAATTTTGAGCAAGACCTCAAAGATGGCGAAAAGGTCGAGATCGAAATGCTGGTCGATGGCTCTGACCCGACCGTCGCCAATGGCATGATCGCCGGGGCGTTAAAGATCGGGCAGGCCCTGATCCAGCAGCAGGCGTTAGGCGGGGTGACTATCCGGCCCCAACCGATCCTCCCCGCCGACCTTCAAAGCGTTCCGCCCTGCCCATCGGCGACCCAGCCCGGCCAGCCCGCGACTTCTCTGCCGCCCGTGACCGCGCCGACGCCTCTCCCTGCCGGGGCTAATCCAATATTGCCGCCCGGAGTCGCTCCCTCGCTTCCCGGCGCGGCGGCCGGCCCGGTGTTCGTGCCGTGTATCCCTGCCCAATTGCTGGCATCGCTGGCCGACGCCAAACCGCCTGCCGCGCCGGGCGGCATGCGCATCGGGCAGACCGTCCTCTACAACCCCGACCTCAAAAGTGTCAACTATATGATCCCGGCCCTAATGGGCATGATCCTCCAGTTTTTGGCGACGCTGGTCACCTCGATGGCGATTGTCCGCGAGCGCGAGCGCGGAACCATTGAGCAGCTTATCGTCACGCCCATCACCTCGCTGGAGCTCGTGATCGGCAAGATCGCGCCTTATGTGCTGCTGGCCTTCGTCGATTTTCTGGAAGTGCTGGTGATCGGCGTGTTCTGGTTCAAAGTGCCGATCAATGGCGACCTGGGCCTGCTGATGGCCCTCTCGGCCTTGTTCTTGCTCGGCGCGTTAGGCATGGGGATCATGGTCTCGACGGCGGCGCGCACCCAGCAGGAAGCCATGCTGATGAGTTTTCTCATTCTGTTCCCGTCTATCTTTCTGTCAGGGTTCTTCTTCCCGCTGGACGCCATGCCCGTGTTCTTGCGGGCGCTCAGTTACTTTATCCCGCTGCGCTACATGCTGGCGATTATTCGTGGTCTGGTGATTAAGGGCGTGGGGTTCGAGGCCCTTCGTAGCGAAGTGATGATACTGGCGGCCTTCTGCGTCCTGATCCTGCTCGCCGCCGCTCGCCGCTTCCGCGCCAGTCTGGATTAGGCAACGCCAATGTCATCTAATCACCAACCTGCCATTATTGAAACAACCGGATTGCGGCGCGTGTTTGGCGAAACCGTCGCCGTCGCCGGGCTTGATCTGGCTATCGCGCCCGGCGAGATATTCGGGCTGCTCGGCCCCGATGGGGCGGGCAAAACGACCACGCTGCGGTTGTTAGCCTCGATTCTCGAACCCACCGCCGGCCATGCGACCGTCGCCGGGTTTGATGTCCGGCGCGACAAAGCGGCGATCAAGCGCCGGATCGGCTACATGGCGCAGGCTTTTAGCCTGTACCGTGATCTGACAGTGATCGAAAACCTGAACTTTTTCGCCGATGTGTTTGGCGTGCGCGGCAAGCAGCGTCGGGCGCGGGTGGATCGGCTGTTGGCTTTCGCCCGCCTGACCGAATTCAAGGGCCGCCGCGCCGAGCAGCTTTCGGGCGGGATGCAGAAGAAGCTGGGGCTGGCCTGCACCCTGATCCACGAGCCGGAAATCCTGCTGTTGGACGAGCCGACCACCGGCGTCGATCCGGTTTCCCGCCGCGAGTTCTGGGATATTCTGGCCGATTTGCATCTTCAGGGCGCGACGATTGTGATCAGCACGCCTTACATGGATGAAGCCGAGCGCTGCGCCCGGATCGGGCTGATGCACGCCGGAAAGCTGATCGAACACGGGACGCCTGCCGAAATCAAGCGGAGCGTTCCCGGCCAATTGATCGAAGTTCGCCCGGCCCAGCGCCTCGCCGCCCGCAAACTCCTCGCCGAAACCCCCGGCGTCCACGAGGTTCAATCCTACGGCGAGACGCTGCATGTGTTTGTGGACAACGCCCGCGACGGCCAGAAGATCATTGGCCGGGCGCTCAAACAGGCCGGGATTGAATACAGCGGGATGCGCCCCATCGAGCCGCGCGTGGAAGAAGCCTTTATCTCGCTGATCCGGCGGCAAAGCGAGCAGGAGCAAGCCCCATGAAATTCCCCTTCCGCCCATCAGCCCCGCCCCGTGTTGCTCATGGCTCTGCCATTCTGGTCGAAAACTTGGCCAAAGATTTCGGCCACTTTCGCGCCGTGGACAACATTTCGTTTCAGGTTCCGCCGGGCCGGATATTCGGTTTCTTGGGGCCCAACGGCTCAGGCAAAACCACCACCATCCGCATGTTGCTGGGGTTGCTGCATCCCACCAGTGGCGCTGCCACCGTGTTAGGCTACGATGTGGCGCGTCACGCCACGCAGGTTCGCCCCCGGCTGGGCTATGTCTCCCAGCGATTTAGCCTCTACGACGACCTGACAGTGATCGAGAATTTGAAGTTCTACGGGCGCACTTATGGGCTAATGGGCAGCCGCCTGAACGAGCGCATCGCGGTGGCTTTGAAGCTGGCCGATCTTGTCGGGCGAGAAAAGGAACTGGCCCGGAATCTCTCCGGCGGGTGGCGGCAGCGGCTGGCGCTGGGCGCGGCGATCCTGCATCAACCCGATCTAGTCTTCTTGGATGAGCCGACCGCCGGGGTCGATCCGGTTTCGCGCCGCATTTTCTGGGACTTGCTCTACGATCTGGCGGCGGGTGGAACGACTATTTTTGTGACCACCCACTACATGGATGAGGCCGAAAACTGTGAAGACCTCGCCTTCATTTACAATGGGCGGATCATCGCGCGCGGGTCGCCGGCGCAGGTCAAGACCGCCATGATGCGCGGGCAGGTCTTGGAACTCAACCCGGACAACCCCGCGCTAGCTCTCAGCGCGCTGAGGGCGGCGCAGGCGGCAGGCGCGCTGTCGCTGGAAGAAGTGTCGCTGTATGGCGCTCAGGTGCATGTGGTGGCGTTGGCGGCTGAAAAGATTGTCCCGTCGATCAAGAAGGCCCTCAAAGCCGCTGGCGTTGATCCCGGCCCTATCGCGGTCATCGAGCCGACGCTGGAAGATGTTTTCATCTCCTGCGTGCGCGCCGCCGATGAAGAGGACGCGGCGGCAATCCCTTCCTGAACGCCAAAAAATCCACGCAGTGTCTACTCAGGTATCACCCCACCAATCCTTGCTAGCTCTCGGCAAGCCCTTCGGGATTTTCCTCCCCCGTGAAACGGGGGAGGTGGCCTGACCCGCGTCTTTTGCGGGAAAGGCCGGAGGGGGTGAGTAGTTACTCCACGCATAGAACTGGCATGAGGTTTCCCTGCCGAACCCCTGTAAGGGGTTTTGCGCCATGCGCCATGCTGCACCCCTGCAAGGGGCCCTGCTCCTTGCCCATCACCCGATGTCTCCGTTATACTCCTCGCAGGAGACTCTATGGGCAAAATTTTGTGCGCCACGCGCGGCGGCGAAGCCAGCGTCAAGACACAGGAAGCGGCCATCAAGCGCGCGCTGGAAACCGGCGACGAGCTGGTTTTCTTCTACGCCGTCGATCTGGAATTTCTGGCTGACGCCGATTACGCCCTGCGTTCTGACGTGATGGAAGAAGAAATGGGCAACATGGGCGAGTTCCTGATGTTGATGGCAGTCGAGCGCGCCGAGAAGCAGGGCGTCAAGGCTGCCAGCGTGATCCGCAGCGAGGCCTTCCCCGAAGCCATTATGGCTGCCGCGCAAGAAGAACAGGCTACGCTGGTGGTGGTAGGCCGCCCCCTCGATGACAGCGACCCGGAAGCCCTTGCCCGCCTCAAAGAACTGGTCAAGACCCTAGAGGCGCAAGCCGGTGTCCCCTTCGTTATTCTGCCCGAACGCGGATAGCGGTCGGGTAGTAGGGGCGCACCTGTGTGCTGGCCCTCCCTTCGGGGTGCGTCCCTTTGTATGCGCCCCTCGGCCACTACTCATATCAGGATCGTATTCTTGTAACCAGCTATGAGTTTTCCAAAATCAAACCTATTTTTCTTGTCTATCGTTGCGATGCTCCTCACCGGAGTAGTCGCCGGATGTAGCCCCGCGCCAATTGCTACTGGAGTGTTTGCCGGAAAGCCAGACTGGACGATTGAAACCCCCGACAATATCATTTCGACCCCGCTAGCTTCGGGGAATTGGATTGTGTTGCGAACCGAGAAACAGGTAATAACGTTGGATGGTTTAACTCACAAAGTGCGATGGGCAGTTGAATCGCTGGGAACTATTAACTTTAATGCGCCGCCGATAATTGCAGATTCGCTTCTGCTTGTTCCAGAATATGGCAACCCTCTCGCGGCATTTGACCTTGTTAGTGGGGATCTAGTTTGGAAAAATTGCGTTCATAGCCCAAGACAAAAGAATTGCGCTGAACCATCCGCAGCCTGGGAAATTAATGGCTTGAGTAGTGATGGAAGAATAGTAGTTGTGTCTAGATTCAGTGGCGGTATTATTGGCTACAATGCATTAAACGGTGACCAACTCTGGGTTATAGACTCTCCACGGCGCGGGGGACCATTCTTTACTATTGACAGCGGCAATGTTTATTTTGATAAACATGAAACAAATGTGCGCCAGCTATGGGGAGTTGATCTGAAGACAGGTGCTCTCCGTTGGCAATTAGACATAGACGATGTCTCTGGGCGAATGGTCATTCAGGATGGCACCTTGTATTTGATTATAGGTTCGGCAGATGTGACCAAGGTCGAAGCGCTTACGCTAGCTACTTATTCGGTTGCGTGGCAACTTCCGTTTCCCGGCATTCAACCTTCAGCGGGCACGTATCTCACACTAGATAATAATGTCTTGTTTGTAGCTGCCGATAAGGTGGCTGCGATTTCGATTGCGAATGGAAGCGTAATCTGGGAAGCCAACGTTGCCCAGAGAATGCGGAACCCCGTAGTCTTCGGGGATATGCTTTTGGTGCGAGACGATCACATTCTCTACGCTTTTGATAAACGAACAGGGGCGCAACTCGGGCAGCTTCCCCTTGAACTTACTCCCGGTCACTATGATGTCGAGCTTAATCCGGCGGTATATGGTGACTTGGTGTTAATCCCAGTTGGCGCGAAACAGCTTGCCGCCTATCGTTTGAAAATGCCGGGGCAGTAGCCACGCTTTCTAACCATTCCATGCGGCCTGGTTGGAATCCCGCTAAAAAACTCTAATTCTGTGTAGACCAAACGTGCTACAAAATCCTCTTGACAAACGATAATTCCACATTATAATACGAACATAAGTTCTGTGCAGATGCCGTTGTTTTTGTCTTTCACTTCTGCATTCTGCGTTCTCACTTCTGACTTGTCTGTGGGCAACCGCACGGACGGGCTGTGGTAACCCCACCCGCCCCCGGAGGCGCGGGCCTTCGGAATCGGGGCTTCCACCGATTGACCACCGCCCACAGACGTAGGGGCAAGGCAGTGCCTTGCCCGCCTTTGGCTTTTGACCTTTCGCCTTTGCTGTTACTCAGTACTCAGCACTCAGTACTGTCGTTACTGGTCACTATCTTTCAGCAGTGGTGTATTGTCTCTCCCGCGCAACGCGGCACACAGAACGCAGGTATGGGTTACCACGATCTGCGCGTCGAACGGTTGAGATAATCGCCACTGCCGCCAACCAGTGGATTCGCCTGCGTATGGGTTACCGGGCGCGGAAACTGCGCGGCGAAAAGGAAGTATCTAACTTCGGCATAAGGGTTTCCGACTTACCTTCGCGGCATGTTGGGTGGTATGTGCGCCATCGTGTCCAGCCCCGTAGGGACAATCGTAGGGGCGAGATATATCTCGCCCCCGCCGCCGGAAATCAGACTCTCTTCCACCCAATGGTTGTGCTTCCCCCATGCATGGGGGAGGACAGACCGACCCGGAACGGGGAGGTCAGGTGGGGGTGAGGTCTGCGAGCCAACCCCGTATTCTCTGCATACGGCTGGCTCACCCGAAATGCCACCCAACCGGGCAAATCACGCCCGCCATGCAAGCCCAACCGAATAATACGATACGCGATAAGCCATCGGCCATCAGCCGAACCCCTGCAAGGGGATACGCCATCAGCTATCAGCCGTCGCCAAAACTTCAGGCGTCCTTGATTTGTATCGCGTCGGCTGAGATGACCATCGGCGCGACAGTATCGACAACGCCGGTTAGGTCGTAATTCATCGCCCCGGTGATGCGCGCCGGGACAATCTGGCCGATGGGCAGTTGGCCCTCGACGATGACCATGCCATCAATCTCCGGGGCGTCGCGGTAAGAGCGCCCGATGCTTAAACCGTCGCCATAGCCTTCCACCAGCACGGGCAGCAGTTTGCCCACATGCGACTGGTTAATCTGGTGCGAGATCGTCTGCTGGGCTTCCATCAGGCGGTCGCGGCGCTCGGCTTTGACCTCATCAGGCACTTGGCCCGGCAGCAAAGCGCTAGGTGTGCCGATCTCGTAGCTGTAGGTGAACGCGCCCACCCGGTCAAAGCGCAGGTCTTTGGCGAACTGGATCAGCCCTTCGAACTCTTCGTCGGTCTCGCCGGGGTAGCCCACGATAAACGTGGTGCGAATAGCGATCTCAGGCATGGCGGCCCGCAGCTTGCCAACCGTCTTATAGACCCAGTCAATGTTGGCCGGGCGGCGCATCCGTTTGAGCGTCTCCGGATGGCCGTGCTGTAGCGGCATATCCAGATACGGCAGGATGCGCGGGCTGCTGGCCATCACCTCGATCATGCGGTCAGTGACGTAGCCCGGATAGGCGTACATGACACGGAACCAGGGAATATCGGGCGCGGCCTCCAGCAGGCCTTCCAGCAGCGTTGAGAGGCCATCGTTCAGGCCAATGTCATGCCCGTAATCGGTGGTGTCCTGCGAAATCAGGATAATCTCCTGTAAACCCTGATCGTTCAGATAGGCGGCTTCGTTCAAAATCGCGTCGATGGGGCGGCTGACATGCGTCCCTTTAATCGTCGGGATGGCGCAGAACGCGCAGGGTCGGCGGCAGCCATCGGCGATTTTGAGATAGGCGCTGGCTCCCTCGCGGGCGATCCGCAAGACGTTGTGTTCGTCGCTGCCCACCGTGAGCGCTTCATCGGGCAAATGGTAAATCGGCTCCGGGTTGGCGCGACCGCGCACCTTCTTGACCAGATCAAGGATGTCCATCCAGCGCCGCGTTCCGATCACGCCGTCCAGTCCGGGGACTTCCTGCGCCAGCGCTGAACCGTAACGCTGGGCAAGGCAGCCCGCCGCGATCAACATCTGGCCTTTGCGTTTGCCTTCAGCCAGTTCGCGCAGGGCGTCGATGCTCTCCCGTTTGGCGGCGTCGATAAAGCCGCAGGTGTTCACGATCAGAACGCTGGCTTCGTCGGGCGTGGCTGTCCCCGCGTACCCGGATCGATTGAGAAGCTGGGCCATGCCCTCCGAATCGACCGTGTTCTTGGCGCATCCCAGACTGAGCAGGTAGTAAGCGTGTTCGCGTTGTTTCATCGGGTTTCTCTAGGCTACGGTCTGGGCGAAGGCGTCGCCGTTGCGCCGCCGCGTGGGGTGGGCGTTAGAACAGTGGTGCTGGTGGGGGTGAGGGTTGGCGTGACGGTCGGCGTGATCTGGCCGGATGGCGTGAAAATGCGCTCGACCACCTCGCCCGGCCCGCCCATCACGCCGAGATCTTGACCGTTGTAATTCACGCTCAACCCCGCGCCATTGCCGACGCGCAGCAGGATGCTGGTCGCGCCCTGATATTGGACGACGCTGCCGGGAACAAGCTGGCCTTCGAAGGCGACAGCGCCATCGACGACGATTCTGGCCCATGTGCGCTGGGTGACGGTGATGTTGAGCAGCACCCGATCCAACGAGATAGCCGGGGGGCCGCCTAAAAGCTCCGTCGGTGTGGCGTCTAACGGCGAAGGCGACACGACTATTTCAGTTTGGCCGCCTGACGCAATGTTCGTCCCGGCAGGATCAGGAGTTGTGGCGAAATCCTCGCTGCTGATGGCGCTCAACGTTGTGACTGCCCACCAGACGATAGCGACCATCGCCACCAGCAGCGCCCCGCCCACAATCAGGTTGTTTTGAAGCAGGCGATGCAGAGGCATGACCGGGAGCTCCGGCTGGGTCACTTGCGGCTGCATGACGGGCGCGCTCATCCCATAGGGCGGCGTGGCGACGTTTCGCTGCGGTGGCGGTTGGTTCGGGACGCCCGTGGGAACCCCGGGCCCGACGCGCTGGCCCGGCGGCACATAGGTTGACCGGGCGCGCAGCGAACCTGTGCCAGTGGGCGAGACGTAATTCGTTGGCGCGGGCGGTGGCGGCGCATAATCCTGATCAAAGGACGGCGCGATATTCCCCTGCGCGGGCATAGGGCCGGGCGGGGAAACGTTGGGAGGCACAGTCGAAGTTGTGTGGCTTAATCTTCCGGTTCCGGTTAGCGCGCTAAAATTGGCAGCGATGGCATTGGAGTCAAGGCGCAGGAACTGGGCATAGTTGCGCAGGAAGCCTCTGGCATGAGCGGCGGAAGGCAAGGCGCTGAGATCGCCGTTTTCCAGCGCTTCCAGAAACTTGACGCGGATGCGGGTCTGGGCCTCGACTTCGTCCAGCGAAAGGGCGCTTTGCTCGCGCGCGGCGCGCAGCATCGCTCCTAAAGATTGCAGATCAGTGTATGGCGTCATGCTATCCAAAAAAGAGCCGCCGGCTTGGCACGGGGCGCTGCCGCTGGCGTTTTACAAGCAATGTGTCGGCGAACCTGAATAAGCTATTCAGCCGGGGTCTCAGCAGGCGCGTCTTCCATCTCCGGGGCGATCTCGTCAGCGACGGGGGCTGCTTCGGCTTCGACGGCCTGCCCTGCGCGCGGATCATGCCCCTCACGAAAGACAACCACCTTGATTTGAGGCGCAAGCGTGGCGTCGAGGCGAACCGGGACGGCGAACTCGCCCAGCTCACGGATAGAACGGTCGCCGATGCGCCGGCGATCAATCTCGATGCCGCGCTCAACTTTGAGCTGTTCGGCGATATCGCCGGGCGTGACCGAGCCGTAGAGTTTGCCTGTTTCGCCCGCGCGCACGCCAAAATACAGGGCCACGCCCTGAAGCTGCTCGGCGATCTGGGTGAATTCCTTGTCGCGCTCGGCGCGGCGCATGGTCGCGTTCTTGCGCAAGTTTTCATGCTGACGCATCGCGCCGGGGGTGGCCTTCATGGCCATTCCCTGCGGGATCAGGAAGTTCCGCGCATAACCGGGCGCGACCTCCACGATCTCGCCTGCGACTCCTTTTTTGTACACATCCTGCATCAAAATGACTTTCATCGTCACAAAAGCCTCTCTAAATATTCTTCCAAGCGGATAATGTTACCTCAACCGCCTGCATTCATCAAAAATCTGCGCCGGATGAAGCGAGCGAATTACGACTATTCTTCGCGGGCGCGCAGGTGCGGGTAGAGCAAGACTTCGCGGATGTTGGGCCGATCCGCCATCAGCATCACCAACCTATCGACGCCCATGCCCCAGCCACCGTTAGGCGGCATTCCGTAGCGCATGGCGCGCAGATAATCCTCGTCGATGGGGTTGCTCTCTTCGCTCTCCGCGCCAAACATTCGGGCCAGATCGATAAAGCGCTGCTCCTGATCGAACGGGTCGTTTAGCTCGGTGAAGGCGTTGCCCATCTCCATGCCCGCGATAAAGAATTCGAAGCGCTCGACATGGGCGGGGTCGTCTGGTTTCATCTTCGCCAGCGGGCTGATGTCACGCGGGTATTCGATGATGAACGTGGGCTGGATCAAGTTGGGCTGCACGTCCGTTCCCAGCAGGGCATCGATCAGCTTGCCCCAGGGGCTATTCGGCTCAGGATGCTTGCCCTTGGCGCGCATGGCGGCTGCCAACGTGTCGGCGTCCGGGTAATCAACGTAATCAATACCCGAATACTGCTTGATGGAGTCGCGTAGACTGACACGCGGCCAAGGGGCTTTCAGATCGATCTCGCGACCCTGAAAACTAATTACAGTCGATCCTTTGACTTCCTGCGCGACATACGCCAGCATGCGCTCGGTGATGTCCATCACGGCATGATAGTCAATATACGCCTTATAAAACTCCATCTGGGTGAATTCCGGGTTGTGGGTGCGATCCACGCCCTCGTTGCGGAAGTCACGACCGATCTCGTACACCGCGTCGAACATACCCACCAGCAGCCGCTTGAGATACAACTCAAAGCTAATTCGCAGATACAAATCTTGCTTAAGCTGGTTGTGATAAGTGGTGAATGGCCGCGCCGCCGCGCCGCCATACAGAGGCTGGAGGATCGGCGTCTCGACCTCGAGGAAACCTTCTTGATCCATAAAGCGGCGGAGCGCGCTCAAAACCCGCGCGCGGATGACAAACACCTCGCGCACATCGGGGTTGACGGCCAGATCAGCGTAACGCTGGCGGAAGCGCTCCTCAGGGTCGGTGAAGCCGCCATAGCGCTCCACCGAGCCATCATCCAGCTTGCGCTCCTTGATCACAGGCAAAGGGCTGACCGCCTTCGACAGCAGGGCGAAAGTTTCGACCAGCACGGTGACTTCGCCGCGTTTGGTTCGCATCATCACGCCCTGCGCCTGAATGAAGTCAAACAGGTCGAGATCGTCGTCAAACAGGCTCTGGGCCTCCGCTCCAACGTTATCTTGTTTAAGCCAGATTTGTGTGCGGCCAGTTCCGTCTTCGATATGCGCCCATGACGCCTTGCCCTGCGGACGGTGCGAAACGATGCGCCCGCATACGATCACGGGGATGGACTCGACTTCCTGGCCTGCCGGGGCTTGGGCTTCCGCCGCCTCAAACGCGGCAATGGCCGTCGCGATGGTATGCGTCTGCTGGACTCGTAGCGGGTAGGGGTTGACGCCTCTAGCGCGAATCCGGTTGAGTTTTTCTAACCGTTCGCGCTCGACATTGTTTTCAGGTTGCCACATAAACCAATTTCCAGTGAATTAACTCAATGCGCTTGGCAAAAATAAAGGCAGGGACCAGCCCTGCCCCAGGCTTCACAAAAATAAAGAGATCAATGATCCACCGAGATGATTTTGTAGGTGAACGAGCCGTCGGGCGCGCTAATCGTCACTGTGTCGCCCACCCTCTTGCCCATCAGGGCGCGACCCAACGGCGAAGCATCGCTGATTTTGCCCTGTGTCGGGTCAGCTTCCATCGATCCAACAAGATGGTAAATCTCCGGGGTTCGACGGCCTTCTTGAAGTTTGACAAAACTATTCAACCGCACAACATCAGGATTGTCAGGGGCAAAATTTTCTTCATCTTCGATAATCTGAGCGCGGTTGAGCAGCAATTCCAACTGTTGAATGCGCCCTTCCACAAACGCTTGCTCATTCTTCGCATCTTCGTACTCGGCGTTTTCAACCAGATCGCCGCCTTCTTCAAGCGCGATACGCAAACGCTCGGCCACTTCTACGCGGCGAATGCTGCGCAGGTAGTTCAGTTCGCCTTCGAATTTGCGATAGCCTTCACGCGTCAGATGCGTGACATGATCATCCATAACAGACTTTTCCTGTAAAACCGTGACACTGATGGGGGAGCGAATAGAAATTGCGCGCTCGAGAACTGTCAAAAAAGGTCTGCTTGCCAGCACGGAACACGGAGAGACCGCAGCAAGGCAGTGAAAACAGTTTCGCCTGCCCAATCTATAGATTGAGTTTATCTTAGCGCATCGTGCCCGATTGATTCAAACAGAAAACCGCCCTGAGCGCCAGGTGACACAAGCGCCAACCCGATTTCGCGCCGCGCGGCGAAAATGGACAACGAACTGAATGTTTGCGCATTCAGTTCGCTTATTCATGAGGGTAATCTTATCACACGGGAAGGTGAGTGTAAAGTGACATGTGTCCAGGGTCAGCAGGAGAAATAGGGGCATTCTGGCGAGGGTTTGCCCTATCCTGTGATTGCATCCTCCCTGTTAGATCGCTTACAATTCGCCTTGCTTCAACTTTTAGTGTAGCCAAAGGCCATCCATGACTCACGACACCACCGACGCTACCCCGATCCGGCGGCAGTATCTTGAGATCAAGAAACAATTCCCCGACGCCATTTTGCTGTTCCGGCTCGGCGATTTTTACGAGACGTTCGATCAGGACGCTGAAACAGCCTCGCGCGAGTTGGACATTGTGCTCACCAGCCGCAACATCTCCAAATCCAAGCGCATTCCGATGGCCGGGATTCCGCACCATGCCGCCGAAAATTACATTGCAAGGCTGATAGAAAAGGGCTATCACGTTGCCATTTGCGAACAGACAGGGGATGAAACGATCAACGGCCTGATGCCCAGAGAAGTTGTGCGCGTGGTCACGCCCGGCACGGTCACTGAGCCATCGCTGCTGCCTGAAAAACGCAACAACTATCTGCTGGCGATCTATCCGGTGTTTGATAACGCCGCTGCTCCCCCGACGCTCGTTGGCGCTGGCATCGCCTATACGGATGTTTCCACCGGAGATTTTTACGCCACCCAAATTGCCGATGACGATATTCGCGGCCAGTTGATGCAGGAAATCGCCCGGCTGGGGGCGCGGGAATGCTTGCTGCCACAGACGATTGTCGAAGCAGGCTTGCTGGCCCTATCTAACGAAGACACCCACATCACCCCGCTGCCCGACTGGCGTTTCGAGCCGGCCACCGCAATGGAGGCTCTCAAGCGGCATTTCAAGGTCAGCGGCGTGGGCGGTTTCGGGCTGGATGGTCTCAATATGGCTATCGGGGCGGCAGGCGCAGCGCTAGCTTATTTGCAGGAAACGCAGCGCGGATCGCTTGATCAGCTAACCCGGTTGGCGGCCTACAGCATGGGCGAATATATGGCCCTCGACGCCGCGACCCGCCGCAATCTGGAATTGACCGAAACCATTCGAACGCGCCATGCGCGCGGATCGCTGCTGGGTGTGCTGGATCGGACGCATACGGCGATGGGCGGACGCCTGCTCCGGGAATGGATCAGCCGTCCGCTACTTGATCTCGAACGGCTGCAAAACCGTCTGGACGTGGTGGAAGCCCTGTTTGTTGATGGAATGCTGCGCGCTCAAATCGCCGAGGCGCTGCACAGCATCAACGATCTTGAACGATTGACCAACCGGGTCATCACCGGGGCGGCTGCTCCGCGCGAACTGGTCAGCCTTAAGGAAACGCTGGAAGTTGTGCCTCATCTGCGCGGCTTGCTCATCGGGCAGGCGGGCGCGCTCAGGACTCTGGCCGGGCAGCTTGATCCGTTGGAAAATGCGGTTGATTTGATCGCCCGCGCCATCAGCGACGATCCGCCAGCGACTATCAACACGGTCGGGGTGATCAGGCGCGGCTATTGGCCGGAGTTGGACGCGATAGTGAATTCCAGCGCCGACGCCCGCCAGTGGATCAACAGCCTTGAGGCCATCGAGCGAGACCGCACGGGCATCAAGACCCTCAAAGTAGGCTACAACAAGGTCTTTGGCTACTATATCGAGATCAGCAAAGCCGCCGCCGAGCAAGCCCCCGCCGAGTATATTCGCAAGCAAACGCTAGTCAACGCGGAACGCTTCATCACCCCAGAAATGAAAGAGGTCGAGGTTCGGCTGCTTAACGCCGATGAGGAAATTCATGGCCTAGAAGTTCAGCTATACCGTGATCTTCTGAAAGAGATCAGCAGCCATCACGAGGCTTTGATCAAAACCGCTCGCGCGCTGGCCCGTATTGATGTGTGCGCGGCGTTAGCGGAAGTGGCCGCGCGGAGCAGTTACGTCCGACCGCGCATCGTGGCCGATGACGTGCTTGAGATTCGCGGCGGGCGGCACCCGGTGGTGGAAGAGTGGTCACGGGTGGAACGCTTTGTCCCCAACGACACCAGCTTTGGCGAGGAAAAGCGCGTTCATGTCCTGACCGGGCCCAACATGGCCGGAAAAAGCACCTATCTGCGGCAGGTGGCGCTAATCGCTTTGATGGCACAGATCGGCAGTTTTGTTCCGGCGGACGAAGCGACCATCGGGCTGGTGGATCGCATTTTTACACGCATCGGCGCGCAGGATGAAATTCATGCGGGGCAGTCCACTTTCATGGTGGAGATGATCGAAACCGCTTTGATCCTTCAGCAGTCCACGCGCCGCAGCTTGATTATCCTTGACGAGATCGGGCGCGGCACCAGCACCTATGACGGGTTAGCTATTGCCCGCGCCGTGATTGAATATCTGCACAGCAATCCCCGACTGGGGGGCAAGACGCTGTTCGCCACGCACTATCACGAACTGACAGAGCTGGAGAACATCCTGCCCGGCGTGGCGAACTATAATGTGGCGGTGGTCGAAGAGGGCGACCAGGTCGTGTTTCTGCATAGCATGAGGCCCGGCAAAGCAGACAAGAGTTATGGAATCCATGTGGCGCAACTGGCAGGCGTGCCAAAACCTGTCGTCACCCGCGCGGCGGAAATCCTCAAGGAACTGGAAGCTCAGGAAAATGTATGGGAGATTGGCGCGCCACCGCCTGCGATGCAGATGTCGTTCATCCAACAGGGATCGCACCCTGTGATCGACGAATTGCTTCAGATGAAGATCGACGAGATGTCGCCAATTGATGCCATCACCCGGCTGTATGAATTGCAGCGGCGAGCGCAGCCTGACCATTAATAAGAAGAATCGTTAATCTGACAATCGAGGGGGATGTAACGATGCATCACAATGTCCGCGCAGGTTCAATGGCCGCTGTCTGGCTGGGACAGGCTCTGATCGGGCTAATCTTGCCGGTGAGCCTTTCCATCGGGGCCATAAGCCTGATCGATCATACTGTCGCCGCATCCGGCCAGAATAGCCCGTCACAGGATGACACCCTTCTAGCCACTCCCACTGCCCGACCGCCCAATCCCTCGCTGGAGGACTTCTGGAACAACACAGCCGCATGGGCGCTGGAAACGCATGACACCGGACTGCCTGTCGGCGAATCGGACACTATCTACATGGGCAACGGGGAATACTGGTCATATCTGCACGCCAGCACTCAGTCTGCCGGGGTCGTCGATTCGTGCGGCAACTTTGTCTCGTTCCCCGGTTGCGTGATGCGCTGGGTCAGCACGAATGGGGGCGAGTCGTTCACGCTCCCGGAGGCAAAATGCCTGATAGATTGCAAAACGTGCCCTTGCGATGAGGCTGATAAAACACGCCAGCAACAATACCCGCGTGTGGTTCGCGCTGACACCGGGACCTTCTATATGGTGTTTGAACATGACGCCGAGACATGGATCACAAGCTCCAAAGACGGGCTTGACTGGCAGACGCCGGTGGGGGTGGCTGGAACTGGCATGTGGAACGGTTACTGCTATACCGCGATGAAGATTGGCCCGCACCCATTTTTTGAAACGGACAAAGACGGGTGTATGGCTGGCGGCCCACCGGGGATCACGATTGTGAGCAACACTCATCTGGCTGTGTTTGTCGGCTTCGGGCAGAATCCCGGGCATATGGGTTGTTTACAAACGTCTGGGATGACAATCACCGGTTTCTCTCGGTGCTGGCCCAGTTATCTGTTCGCGGGAGCGCCGACATATGGCTCGCTGGATGTTGGCGGCGGCCAGGACGCCAATCCTTACTTCGATTTTCGCTATATAACCTCAGCGGACGTGTTACGCGTTGGAAATTACTACTATATGAGCTACGAAGGCGTGCGCGGCCCCAACGCGACAGCGACACGCGACAACCAATTCGGGTTGGGCTTTGCTCGCAGCCGAATTATCAACACAACATGGGAAGAATATTCCGATAACCCGGTCTTGATGGATGTGGCTGATAACTGGGGTGTTGGTCACGCTGACTTGCTAATTGTTGACGGCGTCACCACTATGTATACTGCCACGCCTGATCTGACACGCGGGCGTTATGTGTTGGTTTGGAAATAAATCGACAGGCGAAGCCGCGCTCTGATCATGGCCGCGAACTTTTGTCCCGTCCAGGCCAATTCGTTATAATCTACGCCGTTCAGCCACCCTGGCTCAATCGGCAGAGCGAGCGCTTCGTAAGCGCTAGGTTGTGGGTTCGATTCCCACGGGTGGCTCTCATGTTTAATTGGCAAAAGAAAGCGGCGTCCGGTTTCGTGACGCCGCTTTCTTTTGCTTTCAATTTGTGTCACTCAGGTGACGGATGGCGCCGCTAGGAAAGATAATCTCTGAGATTATGCGCCAAACGAGGATGGCGCAGCCGCCGCAGAGCTTCCTTTTCAAGCTGGCGAATACGTTCGCGCGAGAGGCCAAACTTGTTAGCGATCTCTTCCAGCGTGTGCTGCTCGCCGCCGCCCAGCCCGAAGCGCAGGCGAAGGATATGCGCCTGACGCGGCGTGAGTTCGGACAGCACCTCTTCGATAGTTTCCTGCAACAGATGATGCGCCACCGCTTCAGCAGGTTCGGGCGTGTCTTGATCTTCGATAAAATCGCCGAACTCGCTATCGCCATCATCCCCGACGGGACGCTCTAGCGCGATAGCATGCTGGCTGGCATCCATCATGCCTCGAACGCTGTCAGCGGGCAGATCCATCTCCCCGGCAATTTCTTCTGGCGTGGGGCGGCGCCCCAGTTCCTGTTCCAGAATCTGCGCCGTGCGATACATCTGGCGGATGCGCTCGGTCATATGAAGCGGGATGCGTATGGTGCGGGTCTTTTGCGCCAGCGCGCGGGTGATCGCCTGCCGAATCCACCATGTGGCGTAGGTGCTAAAGCGGTTGCCGCGCGTATAGTCATACTTGTCAACGGCCCGCATCAAGCCCACATTGCCTTCCTGAATGAGATCAGGAAAAGGCAACCCCTGTCCCATATAGCGTTTAGCAATACTGACCACCAGCCGGGTGTTGGCGCGTCCCAGATGCTCACGGGCGTGCTGGGCAGCGTCGACACTCAAATGCATCTCAGAGCGCTCAACGCTGCTTAACTGCTTGCCGTCCTTTTCAATCACACGACGCGCCTTGCGACCTTTTTCGATGCGCTTGGCGAGATCGATTTCCTCTTCTGCTGTCAATAATGGCTCTTGAGCCATCTGGCGGAAATACAACCCCACTGGATCGTCCGCAGAAACGGCGTTAATGTCTGCCAATTCCTCGACTTCCCTTTCCACGTCGTGAATGTCATCATCCTCTTTGAGAGCGCCGGTCAACTCATTCTGTGGTTGGTGGCGCACTTCAACGCCTTGCTGCTGCAATTCAGCTAGAACTAACTCTACGGCTGTTTCGTCGAGGTCTTCGGCAATCACTTCAACCAGATCGTCATAGGTGATAAAGCCCCGATTGCCCGCGCGCGCCAGCAGTTCTTTGAGGACTTCCTTGCGTGAATTCTCATACTCGTGCGTCAATGGCTGGATCCTGCTTGTCAAATTGGATGTATTAATCACTCTGAAATGCCTATGATATAGAAAGTCTGCCCCGCGAGGCAGCCTTCCTATTTTATCATAGATATGGAAGCGAATCAATGGGCTATTCTGGCAGACGCTAGAGGCGACAAACTTTAGCAAGAAGCATCATCATTTGACTTGACCTGAAACGCATCTCTGGCGGGGAATAGGTGTTTTAGCGCTTGCGATGAATTGATCTTAATTACCCAGAGGAATCGCTATGCCACGCATGAAGCTCATTTTGAATCCAGCCTCAGACAAAGGCCGCACCGCCAAAATCGGGGAGGCGTTGCAATCGCTTCTGCATGAACGGGCTGAAATCGAACGCCAGAAAGGCGTTCACTACGATTTGGATTGGGAGCTCACAGAGCGGCGGGGGCAAGCCACCGAATTTGCGGCGAAAGCGGCTAACGATAATTTCGATATTGTGGTGGCAGTAGGCGGCGATGGCACGGTGCATGAGGTTATGAACGGGCTGATGCAGGTCGAGAAGAAAAAGCGCCCGCGACTGGGCGTCATTCCAGTTGGCTCCGGCAATGATTTTGCCCATAACGTCAAGCTGCCTGACGACCACACCGAAGCGATTCACTGCCTGTTTGGAGACATGACCCACCCGGTGGACATCGGGGTGATTAAGAGCGACAAAGGCAAGCAGACCTATTGGGACAATACCCTGAGCATTGGTTTCGGCGGTTCGGCAAACATCTATGCCTCCAAGATTACATGGTTGCAGGGGTTTCTGGTGTACCTGTTAGCGGTGATCCAGACTATTGTCAGCAAGCCGTTGAAATATATGGCGAAAATCACAATCGACGATCAGCCTCCACAAGAGCGCGGCGTGGCGATGATCAGCATTTGCAATGGCCCGCGCGAAGGCGGCGGCTTCCCGGTCGCGCCCAATGCGGTGATGGATGATGGGCTGATCACCTATATGATCATGCGGAATGTCAACCAGCTTCAGATGTTCTATTTCTTGCCTGTAGTAATGGCGGCGAAACATCTTGGCTATACCAAGTATTTTGAGGAGGGCACGGCCCGAAAGTTTGTGGCGGAGTTAGACAAGCCAGTTGCCATCCATGTGGATGGCGAACTTTTCGCGCATTGGGATGATAATGTTCATCGGGTGGAAATGGATATTTTGCCGGGCGAGCTTGAAGTAATACGCAATTGCTAAGGTTTGTGTTTTTCTTGTACGTCATTTGATAATGCCAGACTTCCCACTAATCTGATGCGTTTTGTTACTGGTCAACTCAGTGAGCGCGCGCATACACTTATAAGCATGAGCTATCTGAGGGGTGTGCATGAATCGAAATTGATGCCGAGAACCATGCTTTTGCCCCTTGATTCAATGCTTTTTTGATCATGCGGAAACATAACTGCCCAAGATTCGGTGCGGTGAACATCAAAATGACATCCGAAAGGCACGGAATCCGGGATGCAAAGGTGCAAGTTGGGTTTAATGCACACCCCTCAGCTATCTGAGCGCAACAAGAGATGACACGATGAAAACAAGAACAGAAGTGGGCTTATGGATTGACCACAGGCAGGCTGTAATAGCGTTTCTCAGGGATCGAGAGGAAGAAATCAGCCATATTCGATCCGATATTAGCAAACATGTCCGGTTTTCTGACGCTTCCCATGCCCAGCCCTCAACAGACATGCCCGATGTGTGGGCAGAAGACACGCGCGATAGACGTTTTGCTGCCAGCCTCGATCAATACTACGACAAAGTTGCCGCATGTCTTTCTGAAGCCGAGTCCATCCTGATTTTTGGTCCCGGCGAGGCTAAAATTGAGCTTGAGAAGCATTTGAAAAGGAATGAACTCGGAAATAGAACTATAGAAATCGAAGCCGCCGACAAAATGACGGATGCTCAGATTACGGCTAAGGTTCGACGCTATTTTCGAGAATAGGGGACCAGACACCGAGTCTGGATTGGAAGCGTTGCTCAAACTGAACGAAACACAAAAACTGCCCAATGCTATTGTCGGGCAGTTTTCTTAATCGAACTGAAGTGTAGTGCGGTTGAAATTCTGGACACAGTGATAAGAGAGTATCATAACTGTGGAGGCCAGAAAAGATGGGCAAGAAATCGCGCCGCACATTCAGCGCTGAATTTAAGCTAGACGCCGTGATGGAAGG
>Ga0210377_10001205_pt1 | contig 23727 bp, 23 predicted proteins | sample PLM4_65_b1redo_FD_155480 | JGI IMG/M metagenome (GOLD analysis project Ga0210377, IMG submission 155480) | Groundwater sediment microbial communities from an aquifer in East River, Colorado, USA - PLM4_65_b1 redo | ecosystem: Environmental > Terrestrial > Soil > Riparian zone | place: USA: East...
CAGCCAGTTCACCCAGACGCTGCCGGGCGGCAATGGCGACCGCGCGCATGTGATCGCGGTGAAGGTGGAAGGCATCCCGCAGGGGAACGAGGACACCAGCTACTATCGCACGGTTCGGATGGAAGTGACCTGCACAGGCGCGAGCGCATCGACGCTGCGCTGGGGAATGTATGGCAACACCAGTCTGGGGTTGGCGTGCGGGCAAGGCGTTGATATCAATATGGGGATGGGCTGGGACAGCCAGTACTACGTGTTCCAGATTCCGCCGGATGGGAGCGCCAGCTACACGATCAGCCTGACTGTGAACCCCTACGCCGGGCCGTAGCTCGCGACGAAGGGCTGATCTGCTCAAATCGGCTGGATGAATTCCAGCCGATTGCCAAAGGGGTCGCGGCATTCAACGCGGCTATAGCCGGGGATCGGGATGCCGTCTTCGGGCATGAAGCCATGCTCAGTGAGCAAAGCGCGCCAGAATTTGAGGTCGGAGACTTCGTAAGCAAGGTGGGCTTTGGTGGCATGACGGTCAACACCGTCTTCCACGCCAACATGAATCTGCTGATCGCCGAGTTGGAGCCAGAACCCGCCTCTAGGTTTTAGCGAGTCGGGTTTCTCAAGCTCAGGCAGGCCCAATAGATCGCAATAGAACTGGCGCGCCTCAGACTCTGCGCCGGGCGGGATGGTGATCTGGGCGTGATTCAGGCGGATGATCGGGGTCACGGAGTCGCCCCGGTGAGGCGTTCCAGCGCGCGGCCTGCCAGCGCGCCGAACACGCCACTGGGGTCTAGCTCGACGGCTCGCCGATACTCCAAGATGGCCGCGCCGGGGTTGGCCTGCGCTTCCATCAACGCGCCCAGATGCAGATGGGTTCGCGCCAAGGTTGGGTCGAGGGCCAGCGCATGATTGAGCTGCTCGGATGCGCGATCCAGGCCGCCCAGCAGGAAATAAGCCCAGCCCAGCGCGTCGTGCGCTTCGGCGCTGTCCGGGGCATCAATCACTAACTGTTGGGCCAAGGGCAGACCCGCTTCAGCCACCCGGTAGTTGTCATCGACGTAAAACTGGGCCAGCAAGATTCGAAAACGGAGATCGCCGCCGGACAAGCGGAGGGCTTCCTGAAGCCAGATTTCGGCATAAGCGTTGGCGTTTTCGGCGCGATGGGCATTGGCTATCTCGACCGCCGTCGACGGGTTGGTCGGGTCAAGCGTGAAAGCGCGCTCAAATTCGGCGCGGGCTTCGGCATGGCGGCCCAGCGTCTTCCACGTCAAACCCGCCAGAAAGCGAACTGATGGGCTGCCCGGCTGAAGCGCGATGGCCTGATGCATGATCCCCAGCGCGGGCTTGCCCAGTTTGGCGCGGGCAAAGGCCAGATACGCCAGAGCCTCCCCGTAGGCCGGGTTGAGATCAACTGCCTGCGTCAGCGCGTCGTCGGCCAGATCATATTCGGCCAACCCGACATAGATTTGCCCCAGCCGGGCAAGATAGGCCGAATCGGGTGAAAGATTCTGGCGCGCCACGAGCGCCGCCGACAGTTCGTTCAATCGTTCTGACCGCTGGAGGTCAGTTTTGGCGGCCAGTTCAAGCGACGGCAAAGCGGCATCCGGCTCGACAAGGGCCTGAACCAACGCCAGCCGGGTTTGCGCGTCGGCGTCTTGCGGGCGAACTGCCAGCAACGCTTCCAGCGTGGCAGCAGCCATCCACCATGAGCGCGCATGAAACGCCACGTCCAGTTCAGCGCGGAGGCGGGTCTCGTCGAACTGCCCGCGCGACTGCCCATCGCTGATGATTTGCGCGGCGCGTTCTGGTTGCCCTTCCTGCAAACTCAAGGCTGCTAAGGTCAGCACTTCATCGGATTCCAAAGGCCGGATTGACACCAAACGCTCAAGGCTGAGACGGGCCGCCGATGTGTCATTGAGCGCGAGATATTCGTTCGCTAACAGCGCAAGGTCATCAGGTGACCAAGGCCGGTAGGCAAGAACGGTTTCCAGATTCTCGACCGCCGCTTGATGGTCGCCCGCCTGCGCCGCCTGCCGAGCGCGCTGTCCGGCGTCCCGCAGACGCCGGGGGATCGGCGTCGCCTGAAGCAGGATCAGCCCGACAGCGACAATGATGAAGCGCAGCCACAACCCGAATTTCAACATGGGTCGATTCACCTAATCTCCTGATCCGCATCTCAGCGCTGGCGAAACGGGGCTGCGGCATGTGCCAGCGATAAGGATTATTGACAGGGCAAGGCGGCGCCTTGCCCCTACGCTTCCTCAACCTCCGCCGAGTCCGGGCGGAAGCGAGCAGGCCGTGGGAATGGCTCGGCAAGCAGGCTGGTGGTCAAGGCGGACAACAGGCTTGACAGCCGTCCGGGCAATCCACGCGGAAAAAGCAGCTCCGCCGCGCCGCGCAGCCACTCGTCAATAGACAAAGCCGCGAATTCCCATGCTTCCCGATCTCTGGCCCGCGTGAGGCGGCCCGCCCAATGCGCAGCGATGTTCATATAGCGCAGCGGAACCCATACCCGCATCCGGCTGAGAACCGCCACCGGATCGGCGAGCGGGTATTTCGCCAGCGCTTCGTAATGCCGATCATGATCGACATACCATGTCAGAAATATGCCCAGATCGGCGACCGGGTTGCTGAGAGCAAGCCCCTCGAAATCAATCATGCGCAGCGCGCCCTGCCGGTTGGTCATGAAATTGCCATGATTTGGATCATTATGCGCCGGGACAACAATGCCAATTCTGCCTGTCCCCTGATCGACCGACTTCAGGGCTTGCAGCAATTCAAACACAATCTCGGTGGCAACGCTGATCTGGCCAAGACTGACCTCCAGCCAGCGCCCGGTCACCGCTTCGAACCAGCGCTCTTGCGTCTCGTGAAACAGGTTGACAATCGGGCTGAACGCCAGATGATCGGCTTCGGTCAAATCTTCGGAAAGCGCTTCCAACAGCGGCGCGCAGCCATGCAAGCGGGCAAACAGGCCCATCGCCTCCTCAACCCGGTCTTCAAGCTGTTCGCGCGGCAACGGGTCCAACGCGGCTTCGACAATCACGGCCCGCCCGCCCAACACCTCGCTGGCCGGGCTGATGCCCAGCACGCGCGGCCCTACGTGCGCCTCAAACAACTCGACGCCCAAACGCAAGTGACGCCAACGATCCGGGTAGCTGGTCGCGGGGCCAAGCAAATAGCGAACATAGGCCCACGGTTTGCCAGCAACGTCAACGCGCCAAACATGCTTGGCGGCCCATTCGCTAACCAGATGAAAAGCGGGGTCATGGGGCGGTTGAATATCTAATTCGCGCAACAGCAATGCGAGGGCTGGCGTCAGCGCCGGATTGCGCTGGGTGTGGCTTGAGCGAGTCGGCGTGCGGCGCTCGGTCATGGCTCGCGCCGCCGGGTGATCAGCATCACCCAGTCGCCGAGCTTGCGCTGGCCGATGAGCGACAATTCCGCTTGATCTAAGGCCGCGACCACCTCCTCGACCTGATCATGAATGATCCCCGAAAAAATGAACTGCCCGTAAGGATAGATCAAATGCTGGATGCCTTCGCGGGCTAACTGTTTGATGACGTTGGCGGTGATGTTCGCCATGCCCAATTCAAAATGGCGGGCGCTGGTGAGAAATCCTTCGATTGATCCGTGCTGGACAATCACTTTGTCTTCGACGTGATTATGCGCGACGTTCTGGATGGCCGCCTCAACAGCCTGCTCGTCGATGTCACGGGCCACGATGCGGTAGCATCCCAGTTTGGCGGCGGCAATCGCCAGAATGCCGGAGCCTGTGCCAATATCGACCATGTTCACGCCGGGATGACAGAACCATTCGCAGGCTTGCAGACACAGCTGGGTGGTGGGATGCGTCCCCGTGCCAAATGCCATGCCCGGATCAAGCTCAATGACAATATCACCGGGCTTGATGTCGGCTTCGGCCCACGTTGGCTTCAGCAGCAAATGTTTCCCCACACGAATCGGCGAGAAGCCGCGTTTCCACGCTTCCGCCCAATCTTCTTCTTTGACAGTGGCAAACGTCGGCTCCGGCATGGGATAGATGCGACTGAGGAAATACAGGCCCTCTTCGATCTTGCGGCGAGTCTGGGGCGACTGGTCGTCATCGGGGAAATAGGCGCTCACCCGCACCGGGCCGGGGGGGATAACCTCATCGGGCCACGCTTCGCCGCCGGGAATGACACGCTCGACGGCGACACCGTTGGGCACATAGCGGCGCAACACGTCGGCGGCGGCTTCCGCGCCTTCGCCGTCAAGAGTCAAGGCTACTTCGATCCAGTTGGGCATGGGGGCTTATTGTATAGCGGATGCGGGTAGAGACCAAGAAGAGTGTTTCTAACTAGCGCAAACTGGGCGCATGAGGCATGGCGCATGGCCCCTTAGCAGGGGCAACGAGAACGTCGGGCACGAAGCGGCTTCAGAATTACAGAGCGCCTGCGCGGATCACGACCAACGCCCACAGGCCAATCCATGCGGCGAAAAATTCCAGCGGCGCGGCTAGCAGGGCGGCCACTGCGCCCGACCAAGAATGCAGCAACACATAGGGCGACAGGCAGGGAGACGCGGCCATCGCGTAGCGAATATCGCGCCGCCTGATCGCCGCGACGGCCAACGCGAGGCCCACCGGGATGGAAGCGGGCCATAAGCTGGCGTTCCACCACAAGGTAGTCGCCAGTGTGAAACGGGCTGGCCAGAACCCAAACAGCAGAAAGGAGATGGCAAGCACGGCGGTGATAGGCCAGAACGTCCTGACAACCTGCCGCCAGCCGCCATTGCGCCACGCTTCGAACAGCCAGAAGATGGCAACAACTGAGCCCATTTGAGGCTTGGTGGCAATGAGAATCAGGCCAATGGGCGGGGGGAGAACCATCCCTAGCAGGGCCATCCAGTCCAGATTGCCGTTGAGCAGACAGTGAATGACCGGCGGGGACAACAGAAAGGCCATCATAACCAGCGGCTTTGCGCCCAGACGGTAGGCGCTATAGGCGAACGCGCCCAAGCCAATGAGAAATAGCGCCGCGCCGCCGATCTTTTCTGGCAGCAATGCGAAAGGCAGGAGAGGCAGCAATGTCCACGGCGCATTGATGAAAATGGGGACCGAGTAAGGCGTCCCTGTGAACATCAGGGCGCGCGCCGCCGGGCGGAAGTCGTCGCGCCAATCAATCCCGACAGGCAACACGTCAGGCAATATTATGAGCAAGCCGATTACGACTATCGCAAGACCGGCGACGACAATGCGGCGGTCGATGCGGGCCAGCCATGTCCGAACGTCTGTCATTCGCCGCCCAGCCAGTCAATGACTCGCTCAAAAAAGCCTTTATCGTTGGCGGGGGGGATGACGGCTTCGCCCATCGTCGCGCCCAACTGTTGGAACAGGAATTTCTGATCTTTGGTCAGGCGGGTTGGCACAAGAACTTCGACCATGACCTGAAGATCGCCAAAACCGGTATGCGTTCCATCACGACGCAGGCGGGGAACGCCCTTGCCTTTGAGGGTGATCACATGGCCGGATTGCGTCCCGGTGGGGATGTCGATCTCGTGGTCGGTCTCGCCCATCGCCGTGAGAATAGGAATGTTCAGGCGATGGCCCAAAGCCGCTTGCGCCACGTTGAGCTGAACCTTGATCAACAGATCGTGGTCGCGGCGGCGGAAGAATTCGTGGGGACGCACGGACAGAACAATAAACAAATTGCCCAGCGGCCCGCCGCGAGCGCCCGGCTCGCCTTCGCCGCTGATGCGTATCTGCGTGCCATGATCGACCCCGGCGGGGATGCTGACCGTCAGGCGGCGATTCTGGCGCACATTGCCTTTGCCATTGCATTCACGGCACGGCGAAGTGATCGTCTCGCCGACGCCCTGACAGGTCGGGCAGGTGGTGATGTTGACCATCTGGCCCAAAAAGGTCTGCTTGACTTCGCGGAACTCGCCCGTGCCCTGACAGGTGGCGCAGCGCATCGGGCTGGAACCCGGCTCAGAGCCGGAGCCATTGCACACCGAACACACGGCGGTGCGCTCGAATTCGATCTCGCGCTCGGCGCCAAACACGGCCTCGGCGAAATCGACGCTCAGGCGGTATTGCAAATCCTGCCCGCGCCGGGGCGCGCGGCGATTGGTTCGCGCGGTTGACGAGCGAAAGCCGCCGCCGAAGAACTGGTCAAAAATATCGCTGATGTCCGTGAAGCCGCCGCCGTAGGGATCGCCGCCCATGCCTGCCCCGACACCGGCATGGCCGAAACGATCATAAGCCGCGCGTTTTTGGGGATCGCTCAACACATCGTAGGCTTCATTAGCCTCTTTGAAGCGAAACTCGGCGTCGGCTTCCTGGCTCACGTCGGGGTGAAACTGGCGCGCCTTGAGGCGGAACGCCTTTTTGATGTTCTCGGGCGAGGCGGAGCGGTTGACGCCGAGGATTTCATAGTAGTCGCGTTTGGTGGAGGCCATTCACAATATTCCGATCAAGCGATGACTGTGTATTCTAAGGCGCGTGGATTCTCAACCCGCGCCGAAGCGTCAAGAATCTCAATGCCAACCACATTTCCATCTGTGTCATAATCAAAGATCACGCCCGGTTTTTCTTCATCGCTGTCTTCAATTGGGCTATCATTGAGCAGGATACGCACAATATCGACCTCCGGGTCATAGGTAATTTTCATGACGACTTATTAACTCGCAATCTTCTTGCGCTCGAACTGGCAGGCGACCCCAAAAAGAGAGCTGGCTTCTTGAAGTCACCCTACCATTTTATTGCATCGAGTCGGCAGTTACGAATCTTCGAGGGCCAGCCATTCGTAGCGCGAATGCTGGCCCTCGACCGTCTGGCTTTTGATAGCCAAAGTCGTTTAGTTATCGACCACTTCGCCCTCGACGACATCTTCGCCGCCGGGCTGAGGGCCATCGTCCGAACTGGGCTCGCCGCCCTCGGGAGCGCCTGCGTCCGGCTGCTGGTACATCGACGCGCCAAGCTCCTGCACCTGCCGCATGAGATCATCGGTGGCGCGGCGCATATCGTCGACATTGGCGCTGTCCATCGCTTTTCTGACCTCGGCGACCTTTTCTTCGGTGAGCTTCTTCGCATCCTCTGGAAGCTTGTCGCCATAGTCGCGGATGAACTTCTCCGCGCCATAGACGGCGTTATCCGCCCCATTACGGGTTTCCTGCTGGGAGCGGCGATCTTTATCCTGATCGGCGAACTTTTCCGATTCTTTGACCATCTTCTGGATTTCTTCCTCGGACAGCCCACTGGACGCCGTGATGGTGATATGCTGAACGCGCCCGGTCGCCTTGTCCTGCGCCTTGACGTTCAGGATGCCGTTGGCGTCGATGTCGAAGGTCACTTCGATCTGAGGGACGCCGCGCGGGGCGGGCGGAATGCCGTCGAGAATGAACTTGCCGAGGCTCTTGTTGTCAGCAGCCATCGGGCGCTCGCCCTGCAAGACATGAATCTCCACCTGCGTCTGGCCGTCCGCCGCCGTCGAAAACACCTGACTACGCGAAACCGGGATGGTGGTGTTGCGCTCGATGAGCGCGGTCGCCACGCCGCCCAGCGTCTCGACGCTGAGAGTCAGCGGGGTCACGTCAAGCAGCAAAATGTCTTTGACATCGCCGCCCAGCACGCCCGCCTGAATGGCCGCGCCGATGCCGACGACTTCATCCGGGTTGACGCCCTTATGAGGCTCCTTCTGGAAGAAGTCCGTGACCGCTTTTTGGACGGCGGGCATACGGGTCATGCCGCCGACCAGCACCACTTCGTCAATGTCGCCGATAGACAGGCCAGCATCGCTCAGAGCGCGCTTGCACGGCTCAATAGTGCGCTGAATGAGGTCCTCGACCAACTGCTCCAGCTTCGAGCGCGAGAGATTCAATTGCAGATGCTTCGGGCCGCTGGCGTCCGCCGTGACATACGGCAGGCTGATCTCGGTCTCGGCTTTGGTGGACAGCTCCTTCTTGGCGGTTTCACCCGCTTCTTTCAGGCGTTGCAGGGCGGCCTTGTCTTTGCGAAGATCGATGCCCTGCTCGCGCAGAAATTCATCCGCCAGCCAGTCGATGATGCGCTGGTCGAAGTCGTCGCCGCCGAGGAAGGTGTCGCCATTGGTAGCCTTGACCTCAAACACGCCTTCGCCGATGTCAAGAATGGAAATGTCGAACGTGCCGCCGCCGAGGTCATATACCGCGATGGTTTCGTCCTTCTTTTTATCGAGGCCATAAGCTAACGAAGAAGCGGTCGGCTCGTTGATGATCCGCAACACTTCCAGCCCGGCAATGCGCCCGGCGTCGGTGGTAGCCTGACGCTGGCTGTCGTTGAAATAGGCCGGAACGGTGATGACGGCCTGTGTCACCGGCTCGCCGAGATACGCTTCGGCGTCGGTCTTCATCTTTTGCAGGATCATGGCCGAGATTTCAGGCGGCGAATAATCCTTGCCCGCCATGCTTACTCGCACGTCGCCATTTTTGGCCTTCGCCACATTGTACGAGATATGCTTGGCCGCCTTCCTTACTTCCGCGTCTTCGTACTTGCGGCCCATAAAGCGCTTGACCGAATAGATGGTGTTCTCGCCATTGACGACAGCCTGACGGCGGGCCACCTGCCCGACCAAAAGCTGGCCGTTTTTGTCCATCGCGACGACGGACGGAAACAGGCGACCGCCTTCCGCCGAAGGGATGACCGTTGGCTCGCCGCCTTCCATCACCGCCACGACCGAGTTGGTTGTCCCCAGATCAATTCCAATAATCTTGCTCATGCGTTTTTTGTTCCTCGTTTCTCACAAGTTGTGGATAAGTTCGTCTTATCTAACTAGCGACGCGCACCATCGTCGGGCGGATCACCCTGTCGCCGATTTTGTAACCCTTGCGAACGACGGCGATGATCTGCCCTGATTCGTGATCCTTGCTTGGCTCATGGGTGACAGCTTCATGCAGCGCGGGGTCGAAATGACCGCGCGCTTCAACCTCGGCGATGCCCATCGCCTGAAGCTGGGTTTCGAGTTTGCGCCGCGCCAGCAGCAGCCCGTTAATCCAATCATGCCTGGACAGGTCTTCAGGCAAATTCGCCAGCGCCAGATCGAGATCGTCAATCGCCGGGAGCACGCCGAGCACCACCTCGGTGCGCAGCGAATCGTCCCATTCCGTGCGTTCACGGGCCATGCGCTTGCGATAGTTGTCCAACTCCGCGCGGGAGCGCTGCCAGCCGTCCAGATACTCGGCAGCCTGCGCTTTGGCCTGCTCCAGTTGAGCCGCCAGATCAGGCGCGTCCCCCTCGCCTACGGGCGCATCTGCGGCAGGCGATACATCGGCTTGCGGCTCGTCCGCCGCTGCGCGGTCCTCCGGTTGATCTTGCGTCTGCTGATTGCTCACGTTCGTTGCGCCTTCCCCGAATCATGCTCATTTTGTGATGGCGCGAATTGTAACGCTCGCGCATAAGAACTGTATAAGAACAACCTTATTCTGACAATCCTCTAACGAATGTCCGCGCGAGCGGAGTCGTCGCTTTCACCGTAAAGGTCGATCATCATATCGCTCATCAGCCCGGCCACATACCTGACGGTGGAAATAGCCCGCCCGTAGTGCAGGCGAGTGGGTCCAAGCACGCCCAACGCCCCGCTGACACGCCCCTCCACGCCGTAGCGTGAAAGCACCATGCTGGTATGGCTCAACTCGTCCCACCGCCCTTCCCCGCCGATCATCACCTGTACGCCGTGCAGGTCGGAGGACAAGGCTTCACTCAAAACGTCCTCTAACAGGCTTTGCTCTTCCAGAAAGTGCAGCGTTTGCCGCGCGCCGGGAATGTCTGATTGGGCAAGCGCCCGCGTCAGTTCATCACGCTCCGCAGGGTCGCTGATTTCCAGCCGATCCAGCAAATAAGCTGGATCAAGAATGTTGACCAACCCATCCTTGTACACCATTTCGTGGCGCGTGTCAGCGCGAAAGAGCACGTCCGCCGTCAACAGTATGATCTCTTCATCCAGCATGGGCTGTTGACCCGCCAACTGGCGCACTGCTTCAGAACTCAGGCCAACGCACAGCACGGTGATCCGCCCGGCGACTTCGCTAAGAGTCTCCTGCGGGACAGGCTCGGCCAGCGTGAGCATTTGCTGACGAACGCTGCCGTGATCCAGCACCAGAATTAACAAAGCCTGACGGCCCGTTGTGGCGATCAATTCCAGATGCTTGAAGCGCGCATGGCTGACCACCGGGGCTGTGACCAGCGAGGCCGTTCGCGCCGTCTTGGCTAAGACCGACGCGGCTAATTGCAGCCACTGTTGGATATCCACCCGGGCCTGATGAAACTGGTGGCGGATCATCATTTGCTCGTGTTCAGTCAGTTCGCTTTCGCTGATGAGCTTCTGGACAAAATAGCGATAGCCCGCCTCGGTCGGCATGCGCCCACCCGAAGTGTGCAACGAGGCCACCAGCCCCAAATCTTCCAGCGCGGCCATATCGTTGCGGACGGTGGCTGTGCTGAATTTTAGCCCGTAACGCTCGACCAGCCCTTTCGAGCTAACCGGGGTCGGAGCCTGAACGTATTCCCGGACAATCAAGCCGAGCAGGTATTCCTGCCGTTTGGTGATTTCTGTCACAGCCTCTTACTCCAAATTAGCGCTCGGCATATGAGAGCGCTAACAGTCGAGGAAGAATCGTACCATGCGGTTAGCGAGGATGTCAAATGCGGCTGAGAATCGTCGAGTCGTCGGGCAGTTCGGCATGGGCCGCGCAAGTTTGAGCGCGAGGAGCTTAAGCAGTGAAGGCCAGCAGCGCGTGGACGATCATGGCGTAGGTCGGATGACCCAGCAAACCTTCCTCGGTCGGGTACGAGCGAAGGCGCAGTCCGGCGGTCGCGCCTTCAACCGGGAAAAGATCGTAGCCATCCACGCGCACGGTCGGGGAGCCAACAAAATAGGTTTGGAGAGCCTGACGGTCTGTGTCAATGCGGTGATAGTTCATCTCCGCAGCGAGGTTCAGTTCGGCGAGGGCCTGCTGCATCAATTCGACGGTTTGCTGCCAATCGGCGCAATCAGCCGTATAGAGGATGTCCACTTGCAGAGACATTACAAACCCTCCAGAGCCGGATAGAACACGGCAGAATGATCGTAATGGCGCATCCTGCCGATTCTCAACTGCGGAACACGGCTGCGGCCCGAAACTAGGGTTGAAGCGCCCAGCCCGCGCCCTGCCGGACGAGCTTGATTATCTCCAACGACGGCCAGCGCCGGATGGCATGAACGGTCGCTTCGTTGTTCGCCACGTCGATCCGCTGGGCCTCATAACCCGCGTCACGAACGGCAAGCGTGATCGCCAGATAATCTTGATAGACTGGCGAAGCGCCACCATTGTCGAGAGCGTCAGTGACGGCCTGCAACATGGCCTCACAGCTGCCGTACTGCCCGGCGCGAAGCTGCTGCCCCGCCGTTAGCAGCATGGCTTCCAGCGCGATGTTTTCCGGCTCGGTAGGCTCGCGCATGAATTCACTGACGGCCCGTTTCTCAATAGCGTCCTTGACACCGGGCAGAGCCTCCTGATAGGGCGCATAAATCGCCTGATAGTGGCGGATGGTTTCCAGCAACTCAATGGTTAGCCGGAGGTCTTCGGCCTGATCGCCGGGGTCATGTTGGCCCAGCCACGCCTTGAAATCCGCCTCAATCTCGTCCAGATTCTTGTGGTACTGCGCCTTGAACGCCTGATCGAGCCAGACCGACCCATCGCCCTCCAACCCTTCAGAGCCGTAGACGTTGACAAACTTGGCCCAGCTATAGGTCTCGGCCAGATAGTCGACCAGCGCGCCAGCTTCCGCGTAAGCGATCTCGTGCTGGCTGGCGCGGAAATTGTCGGCAAGATCGGCCAGCGGGATATACAGGCCCGATTGGAGCAGGGCCGCGCCGCGCTCCGGCAGCGGCTCTGGCTTGTAATGGCCACCAGAGATGTAGACGGCGACGCCTTCAACCAGCATCACCGGGGTCTCGTGGGTGATGGGATTCATGGCCCAATGCGTCAATTCGTGGCGCAGCACCGAATCCAGATCAACGCCGACGTAGTCACGATCCACATACGTGATCACCACGTTATCGCTGACAAACGCGCCATTGCCCCAGACGTTGTCGATCATGACCAGCGGAATCGGCTTGCCCGAGATGGGAAACCCGATTTTTCTTTCGACGATAACGGTGGCCGCCGTGGCGCGGTCGTCAATCACGGCGGCATCGCGGGCTGCGCTGGTTTTTGTCACATAATAAATCTGGCAACAAGCGGTGTTGCGAATGGCCCATCTAGCCCCGGACTCTTGCGCCGGGCGCTGGTCGGCGGGCAGCAGGTTGACATGCGCGACCAGCGTCGCGGGGCGAGCGCCGTTCGTGGATGGAAGAGTCACTTTGATTTCATGGAGTCCGGTTTTGCTGGCTGTGTCCCATGCCCAGCGAAACACCAGCACATCGTCACGAAGAGGGCTGCGCCATAAGTAGGGCTTGACATCGTGGACAGCGCCGTCCAATGCCAGCGCGAGTCCCGCGTCTGGAACGCTGTTGAGGTTCTCAACCGCCACCTCGATGGTCAGGGTGTCGCCGCTGTAATGCAGCGGGCCGGGGTAAACCCGAATCTCGCCGGTTAGCCAGGCGCTTTGCGGCGTGGCGGTGGGCAGATCAGTGGCGGTGGGCAGGGCCGTCGGGAACTGGATTGGGGTCACCGGGGCGGTCGGTGACGCATTCAAGCCGGTAGGAGACAGGATCAGGGCCGGGCCGGGCAGGGGCGTGGCTGTAGGGGTGGCTGGCAGAAAGGGCAAAATCACCGGACCACAGGCCAGCGTCAATAACGCCGCGCCGACAACCAACGCCATCAACCGACGGGTGCGAACGCTCAACTTGTTTCCTCCGCAAGGGACGCCAGATAGGGCGAGATCAGCTTATCCAACAGGGCAGATTCTTGATCAGAAGTGGCGATTTCGCCATCCAGCCACGCGGCGCGCAGATCGGCCAACACGCGGGCCATTTGCGCGCCGGGCGGCAAGCCGCGCTGTCGCAAAGTGTGGCCGTTCGCCATCGGCCTGATATGGCGCAGGCGGAGGGCGAAATCCGCCAGTTGAGCGCGCGCCGCCTCGTTCAAGGTTGTCGCCCACAGCGCCAACAAGGCGCGATCATCCGCGCCCGCGAGCAGCCGATCAATCTGGCTGGGGCGCAATGGTTGGCTCAATTCCGGCAAGCGCTTATTCACGGCCTGAAAGCGATCCAACACCGTCACCGTGCGTCGCCGCACCTTCAAGCGCTGGCACAGCGCGGCGAGGGCTGGCTGATCCAGCGCGTTTGACCACACCGCGAAATAGGGCAGCGTCAAATCTATGCCAGCTAACTCCGGCCACAGGGGCTGGGCGACCGCCTCGCGCAGGGCGTCAAAACTGGCGCCCATTTCGTCTCGCCATCGCCACTCCGGGAGGATCGCCGCGCTGATGCCCAGTTCGTCCAAACGTGGCGCGATGTCTTCCGGGCGGGCTTCTTCAAGGACATATTCAATCTCGTGGCGCAGGCGATCTCCGCTGACTTTGTCGAGCAGCGGCAGCGCGTGGCCGATCAATTCTTCGGTGCGCGGCTCGATGCGAAAACCCAGCCGACGCTCCAACCGCGCGGCGCGCAACATGCGGGTCGGGTCGTCCACAAAACTCAGGCTGTGCAGCACACGAATTCGCCGCGCGCTGAGATCGCTCTCGCCGCCATAGAAATCAAGCAGTTGGCCGAAGGCCGACGGGTCAAGGCGGATCGCCAGCGTGTTGATGGTGAAGTCGCGGCGATGCAGATCATGTTTGACGCTGCCACCCTCAACCTGCGGAAGCTCGGTGGGCGCGGCGTAATATTCGGTGCGCGCGGTCACAAAATCGACATAGGCGGGCAGGCGATCCGCCGCGGAAATCGGCGCGTTCAGTTGGCTTGAGATTGTTTTCCACACGTCCGCATCGGTCAGCCATTTGCCCGTGCCAAAACGGTCATGCGAACGCATCTCGCCACCAAAGACATCGCGCAGGGCGCGGGTGAGCGCGACGGCGTCGCCCTCGACCACGAAGTCAATATCATCAATCGGGTGGCCCAACAGCAAATCACGGACAGCCCCGCCGACGACATACAGGCCTAATCCCAACGAGGCGGCCACCCGCCCGGCTTCGCGGGACAGCGCGAGCAAGGCCGCGGGCAACGCCTTCTCCAGCAGCGTGACAATCTCGGCGCGGCGATTATCGGCGCGGGCGGCGATGCCCAGATGCTTAATCAGGTCAGTGCGGGTGACCACGCCTTTGATCTTGCCGCGATCATCCACCACCGGAATCTGGCCCCACCCACTGGACATCATCGCCTGTTGCAGCGCGGCGAGGGTGTCAGACGGCTTGACCGACACGCTGCCGGCTTCCATCAAATGTTCCACCGGGACGCCGTCCAGCCCATGACCCAGCGCCCGATCAACCGCCCGACGGGTGAGCAGGCCGACCAGCTGGCCGTCCCTGACAACCGGGAATCCCTCGTAGCCATAGCGGCGCATCCGGGCGTCGGCGTCGCGGGCTTTGATGTCGGGCGCGAGCGTGCGAACGCCCTGCGACATCAGATCGGCGACAGTCAGGCCGGGCCGAACAACCTCGGGCAGGATTTCCAGAAGGCTCGTCCGGGCGTCTTCCAGCGACTTGCCTTTGAGGATCGCCGCCGCCGCGCGCCCATGCCCCCCTCCCCCCCAGCGAGAAGCCACCGCGCCGACATCGACCGCGTCGCTGGAACTGCGGGCAACCATCTGGATATGCGAACCCTGATCGACCAGCACGAAGATCGCCGAGGGATCAAGCAGGTCGCGCAGGCGATGGGCCAGCGTGGCGATTTCCTCGACAGGCTTGGCGGAAGCGGCAGCCGCGACAACCACCGTCTCGCCCGCGATATGGCACGTTTCGGCGCCTTCCAGCAGGGTTTGATATAACTCGAGCTGATCGTCTGACAGAGAATGGCGCAGAAAATTCCGCGCCACGTCCAGCAGCGCCCCGCGTTCCAACAGCCAGCCCGCCGCATGAGCGTCACGCGGGGTGGTCGCGCCATAGCTCAACGACCCGGTGTCTTCATAAATACCCAAAACCAACAGAGTGGCCTCAATCGGGGACAGGGCCACATTCTGGGCTTGCAAACGCTCGGTCAGCAGGGTGGTCGCCGCGCCAACCTGATCGACCGTCACCTGCCAGTTGGGTTTGACCGGCTCTTGCAGAGCATGATGGTCGATCACCTGCACGGACGTTTTGCGCGACATGCCGCGCACGGTCTGGACGTGCTGGGTGTCAACCAGAACGACCCGCGACACAGCGCGGCGGGGAAGATCGTCGGACTGGATGAACGGGAATTCATCGCCGTACAACGCCAGAAAGCGCCGCACGTTGCGATTCTGGCGCGCAGGCAGGACGGGTGTCGCTTCGGGCATCAGCTTGTGAGCCGCCAACTGCGAAGCCACCGCGTCAAAATCAGCGTTCTCGTGCGTCAGAATCAGTTCCATGCGGCGGATTGTAACGAATGGGGGGATGAGGGGCAATCACAGCGCGAGGTCACGTCCCACCAAACAGGCGTCAATAAGTGCGCGCGCAACGAAACCCGACGCTATTGTCGGCGGCAAACTGGTCATAGCCGTAACGGTACGCCGCGCGCAAGTAATACGAATCCTTGCTGACCCACGACCCGCCTCGCAGCACGCGGTACTGGTAGTCCCCCGAATTTTCCGGGGATTCGCGTCCATCCGCCGGATCAAAAGGATACGGCGCGTACCAACTGCTGACCCATTCCCACAGGCTGCCGCTCATGTCCAGCGCGCCCACCCACGACGCGCCGCGCGAGAGACTCCCGGCGGGAGGAATTTCGGCGGCTTTCCACACCGCGAAGGCGTCGACAAAAGCGTTGCCCCACGGATACTGAATCCCATCCGGGCCGCGCGCGGCGTATTCCCATTCGGCCTCGCCGGGCAGCCGAGCCCCGCGCCGCGCGCAGTGATCGCTGGCCTGCGGCCAGTTGACGCTGTCACGCGGATAGTCATCGCCAGCCATTGACCCATACGCCCCGAACTGAACGTTGGTGACTTCCGTCCGGTCAATCCAAAAAGGCGCGTCAAAGCATTGCGGGTGGACAGGCTGCTCATCCGGCTCGCCGTCATCGCTGCCCATGTTGAAGCACCCCGCCGGAACGAGCGCCATCTCAACGCCGTCGAAAGTTTCATAGATTGGAGACCAGTCGAGATTGCGCTTGACCGGGGCGAAGCCGGGCGGGGCGGTTGTCGCCGTTGGCGCGGGCGTGTCTGAAACGGGCGCGACAGTCTGGGGGGGCGGAGGCGAGGTCATGGTCGCCGGGGGTGACGCGGTCGCGCCGCCGGAGAGGGCCACAATGGCCCCGCCAATCCCCACGATCAGGGCCAACGCTAAGGCCGCCCCGATCCACAGGCGGCGGTTGGCCGGCGAGGATTCCTGCAACAGCGGCCTGATGGCCTCGATCATGTGCTTCACATCCGAATTGAAGCTGTTCGAGTGGATGAACACCGCATTGCGGCTGGGCAGCCCCTTGATCGGGTCGGGCAGATCGGCGGCGGCAGGCATCGGCGAGCCGCGCAGCAAGACCGGGATCACCGTCAGGCCGTGCTGCAACCCCGCCACGATTTCGAGCCGCACAAAATCATCCGGGTTGTCCAGCCGACGCTCTCCGGTGGTCGCATCGCTGATAGTGAGCCACTGGCGGTCAATCAACACGAGCATGACCCGGCATTGTTTCACGGCATCGGCGATGAATTGGCGCACTTCCGCGCCCGGCGGGATGCTGTTGATGTCGGTGAACACAGCGTCTTCGCCGAACTGCTGGGTCAAACGGTCGCGGATGCGGCCCGCAAAACCTTCAGAGTCATCGCGGCGATAGCTGATGAAGATTCTTGCCATAAGAACATCCTGTCATCGCAGAAAGGAAGCGGCGCTCGGCGCGGCCTTAGCCCTCGCCTGCCTCCGCTGGCAAACCCGTATAGCCAAGAATGCTCCACCCTGAATCGACGTACACAATTTGGCCGGTGACCATGCGCGCCCAATCCGAGCACAGCCACAGGGCCGCCTGCCCGACATCGTCCTGAGTCACCAGATCGCGCAGGGGAGAGATTTGTTCATGGTAACGATAGATCGATTTGAACCCGGCCACGCCCGCCGCCGCCAGCGTTTTGATCGGCCCGGCGGACACCGCGTTGACCCGAATCCCCTGCGGGCCAAGATCGCTGGCGAGGTAACGGACGCACGACTCCAGCGCGGCTTTGGCGACGCCCATCACATTGTAATTGGGCAGGACGCGCTCGCCGCCCAGCGCGGTCATCGCCAGAATCGCGCCACCGGGCGGCATCATTTTCTCGGCGCGCTGGGCCAGAGCCACCAGCGAAAAAGCGCTCACTTCCAGCGCCAGCTTGAATCCGGCGCGGCTGGTGTCCACAAAACGGCCCGAAAGATCATCGCGGTCGGCGAAGGCGATGGAGTGGATCAGCACGTCTATCGTTCCGTAGACCTGCCGGGCCTTTTCAAACACCCGATCAATCGAGGCGTCATCGGTGACATTGCACTCCTCGATCAGCTTCGCGCCCAACGATTCGGCCAGCGGGCGGACGCGCTTTTCCAGTTCAGGGATGGCATAGCTAAACCCGACTTCCGCGCCCTGACTGTGAAGGGCCTGCGCGATGCCCCACGCAATAGAGTGTTTGTTAGCGACGCCAAAAATTAGCGCCTTTTTGCCGGTGAACAATGCCATAAAATAGTTTCCTCTGGTAAAGAGCGCTTCAACGACAGATTGCGCGGATGGCGCAGACCAAATTAGCGTTTTAACGCCAGAAGCGGAACAGGCCCAGCCCAATCCTGACTAATTGCGCATCGATACCAACGAGCGCCGCCAGCCCCCCGATTGCCAGACCGACCACGCCCGCGATGGGCGGAATCCAGAATATCAAAAACAGGATAATCACGCCGTAAGGCTTGATCCGATTGCCCCAGTTGGTGACGCGCAACGGCAGGTAAGGCTCCCAGATGGCGTAGCCGTCAATGCCGGGGATGGGCAGCAAGTTGATCACAATGGCGAGGATGTTCAAATAGATGATCGCCGTGTAGCCGCCCCAGAACGCCGGGTGATCCAGCAGTAATAACGGGTCAAGCAGGTTGGCAATATGATAGGGAATCAGCATCACCACGACCAGCGCCGCATTGCCCATCACACCCGCCGCCGACATCCAACTCAGCATCCGGCGAGTCCGAATGAGCGAACGATCAATGTATACCGCGCCGCCCGGCAGCGGTATGCCGCCGAGTATCAGGAAGACGATGGGCAGGATGATGCTCAACAGCCGATGGGTGTATTTCAACGGGTTGAGCGTCAGATAGCCCTTGCCGACAACTGAAGTGTCGCCGCCGATGAAGGCCATTGCCGCGTGGCCAAACTCGTGCAGGCAGACCGAAATCACCCAGCCGCCCAGAACCATGATGAACACCGGAATTTGTGGAACTGGCAGGTTGAGATACGCGATCAGCCCGGCGAAGGCGGTCGCGCCGACAATGCCGAGGAACACCCGGCTGGGCTGAATGGGCAGGGAGCGCGCGGTCCGCATCGCCGCCGAGCGCATCAAGGGCGAATTCGAGAGATCGACCGCCGGAATCTGGTCGCCATCTCGAAAATCCAGCGAGCGCAGCAGCTTGTGAATCCCGTAGAGCGACACGCCTTCCACCGCCAGCAAGTCTTTGGACGCGCCGCCCTCGCGGATCAGGCCCAGCAGCAAATGCTCCGTGCCGACCTCGCGGCTGCCAAACGTTGACGCTTCGGAACGGGCCAGATCAAGGACTTTGCGCGTCCGGTCAGAATCGCCGATGGACTCGAAGGGGGTAACGCGCGACGGGCCTAGCGACTGGCGGGCCGCCGCTTGCAGGCGCGGCAGGTTGGCCTTCGCGTCGCGCAGCATCGCCAGCGAACGGGCGCGCTGATGCGACGAGAGAGCGATCAACAAATGCTCCGGCGCGACGTCGGTATGGCGCAGCCGCACGGCTTCGCGCTGGGCGGATTTGAGGACTTCGCGGGCAATGGGAGAGAGGCGGTCGAGATTGGATTCCATCTATCTCTGATTTCTTGGACGCAAGTTCGGGATGGTATAATGTTCGCATAAGGGCAGGTTGCTGTCAACAACCGTGTCAGCCGCCCGGAGAGTTGCATGAAACCCATCCATTTTTCACAACATGCGCTAGCTCGAATGCGACAGCGCGGGGCCACAGAAAGTGAAGTTCAAGAGACTATTGAAACAGCTACGTGGTCAGCCGCTAAACACGGCAAATTACAGGCGCGAAAAGATTTCGCGTTTAGAAAACGATCACCAGTCAATCAAGAGACCTATCGCTCAAAAGTTGTAGAGGCAATTTTTACAGAGAAAGAAGCTGAGATCGTTGTGATCAGCGTTCTGGTTTACTATGAGAATCAGGGAGAATGATGATGAAGATTCATTATGACGCCGAAGTGGACGCGTTATATATTGAGTTTAGATTTCTGGAAGACGGCGCTGCTGTGACCAAGCGAATCGCTGATGATGTCAACGCGGATTATGCCCCGGATGGCAAGTTGGCAGGTCTCGAAATTTTGGACGCTAGAGAATTGTTAGGCAGCATCGAAGGAAAATTAGTCGTCGAGATCGCGCCATCGACCTATCTACCAAAGACAAGATGACAATGCTGTGAAGGTTAGCGGCAACTTGTTTCAGCCCGGTTCGATTTTGTATTCACAATTCACGATCAGTTTCGCGTTCCATGATGGTGTCTATGCCCTTGAGAAAACCCCGCGCCTCCTCGATGGGCCTGACCGGAACGATCTCAATGCGACCTTCATGGGCAAAGACACGCACTTTCTGCCCCGGCTTCAGGCCAAGCGCCTTCCGAATCTTTTTTGGAATAGCCACCTGGAACTTGGGGGAAATAGTCATAGCATCCATACAAATCTCCAATCGAGCCCTCATTTGTTGCACAGATATCATAATTGACGCGGTGAAGTCAGGGCAAACGGCACAACGCCCTGCCATTCGTCCTGAACTGGGCCTACAACCCTCACTCGCCAACAAAAACCTACCGCCCGGTAGGGCCTTTGTGATACAATAGTCGCAGTTTCAACAGCTCTTTTCGGGGCGGATTCTCCCCTGCCCCAACTCTGATCCTCTTTATCCTCACAGGAGGGTTTTCCCTTGCGCGTAGTGGTGTGCACTAAAGAAACGCCGGACACGGCGGCCAGAGTGGAAGTCAAAGACAACGTAGTTTCATGGGGCGATTCGCCGCTGGTGATCAACCCGTGGGACGAATACAGCGTCGAAGAAGGGCTGCTGCTCAAAGAAAAGCACGGCGCGACGGCCTGCACCGTGATCGGGATGGGCAGCGAATCGACCAAAGAAGCGCTCAAACACGCCATCGCGATGGGCTGCGACGACGCTTACCTGATCAGCGACAGCGCGCTGGCAGGCGCGGACACCGGGCTGACCTCCCACGCGCTGGCGAAAGCGCTCGGCAAGCTGGACGATGTCGGGCTGGCGATCTTCGGCAAGCAGGCCATTGACGGCGACACCGGGCAAACCGCCGCGATGGTCGGTCGGCGGTTGGGCTGGTCAACGTTGACCTATGTCTCCAAGGTTCTGGAAATCGATTTCAGCGCGAAGACGATCAAAGTGGCGCGTTTGCTGGAACAAGGGCAGCAAATTTGCTCGGCCCCGCTGCCCGCCGTGATCAGCGTGGTCAAGGACATCAACGAGCCGCGCTACCCGTCGTTTATGGGAATTCGCAAAGCAGGCAAAGCGGAAATCCCGACATGGAGCGGCGCGGACATCGGGCTGGACGCGGGCGTCACGTCCAAAGTGACATGGCCGTCGATCACGCCGCCGCCAACCAAAGCGGGCGCGGTGGAAATGATCGATGGGGCGAACGCTGACGAAAAAGCCGCCAAGCTGGTTGACAAATTGATCGCGGAAAAGGTGATATAGCCATGAGCGGAGTATGGGTGTTTGTCGAGCAGGTTGAGGGCAAAGCCGCCAACGTCTCGTGGGAAGCCATAGGGTTGGGGCGCAAGCTGGGCGAGAGCCTCAAGCAGCCAGTGACGGCAGTCGTCTTTGGAACCAACGCGGCAGCGCTGGGCAACGAAGCGATCCAATTCGGCGCGGACAACGCGCTGGCATGCGACGACGCGACTCTGGCGGATTTCCGATTCGAACCGTATGCCAACCTGATGACCAAACTGGCGAAAGAACGCCAGCCGGATGTCATTCTGGCTGGAGCGACCACGCGCGGTCGTGATTTGCTGGGCGCAGTGGCGGTCGATTTGGACACCGGGCTGATCGCCGACGCGATCGGCGCCGAGTTAGCAGACGGTCGGATTCACGCCATGCGACCCGTGTACGCCGGAAAGCTGCTGTCCACCGTCACCAGCGCGGGCAACCCGCAGATGCTGACCATCCGCAGCCGGGCTTTCCCCGCGCCGGTCGCCGAAGCGTCGCGCAGTGGCAATGTGGAGACGGTCGGAGCGGCGCTGGGCGAAAACGATATCAAGGTGAAGGTCACAGGCTTTGAGGCGGCGCAGGGCACAGTCAGCCTGTCCGACGCGGCGATTATCGTCAGCGGCGGGCGCGGCGTGGGCGGGCCGGAGGGTTTCACCCCCTTGCGCGAATTAGCCGGGTCGGTTGGCGGGGCGTTAGGCGCCAGCCGCGCGGCAGTGGACGCCGGGTGGATTCCGTATGATCATCAGGTCGGGCAAACCGGAAAAACTGTGTCGCCCGATTTGTATATCGCGTGCGGGATCAGCGGCGCGATCCAGCATCAGGCCGGGATGCGAACCAGCAAGGTCATCGTCGCCATCAACAAAGACGCCGAAGCGCCGATCATGAAGCTGGCGCGCTTTGCGATCATCGGCGACCTGTTCGAGATTGTCCCGGCGCTGACCGCCGCGTTCAAGAAAAAGCTGGGCTGATAGCCACAAATCATGGCTGATGGCGTATGGCTGATGGCTTAGAGCGACGGCCCGAAGACATGAATTGACACAGCATGGCGCTGCTTCCCCCGTTTCACATGCTGAAGCGGGGGAATTGCTTATCCGCGCGATTGCCATCCATGAAGGCAGCGGGAAGATTGAAGCGGCGACAAGCAATATGGGGGGATTATGATCGACACGCCTTGCCCGATCTGCCAGAACAACAACGGGCATCGTCTGATCGAAGCGACCGATCTGTTTTTTGGCTCGCTCCACGATTTCACCTACGCCCGCTGCCAGCGCTGCGGACATCTGCGCTTGCTGCCAGAGGCTCATGTGGGCAGCGGCGCGTTTGGGCGCGGAAAATTCGAGGACAAAGATGAGCGTGTGGTGTTAGGCGTGCTGGATCACCCGGTCTTGACATTCGGTTTTTATGCGCCGCGCAGCCAGTGGATCAGCGCGCGGGTTGGACTGATGGCGCAACACACCGCGCTCGACGTAGGCTGCGGCAGCGGCCAGTTCTTGCGACAGATCAAACGGCAAACCGGATGCGCGGTTGTCGGAATTGATCTTGATCCGGCTTACGAAACGAAAGCGCAGAAAGACGGCATCCGGCGCGTGACCGGAGATTTTGAGCAGTTTGACACCGAAGAACGCTTCGATTTGATCACCATGCATCATCTGATTGAGCATCTGAACGACCCGGCGGCTTCGATCCGCAAAGCGTGGGAGCTTCTCAAACCGGGCGGATACCTGTACCTTGAAACCCCCGCCGCCGACTCGGTCTCTTTCAAGTTCTTTGGCAGGCACTGGCTTCCGCTGCTGCCGCCCTACCATCGACACATCTTCACGCGCCAGTCATTAGAGTCGCTGCTGCATGACCATTTCCCCACCAGCGCGGTCGTTCGCGCCACCGGCGTCTGGGTTCCATTAGAAGCGGTGGTTTCGACATGGCTGTGGTGGGCGCGCATCTGCCCCCATCCGTTCCGCCGCCAGCGCGTCCCTCTCGCCCTCAAACTGATCGGGTTGGCAGGCATGGCTTTGACCTCGGCCTTGGCTCTTCCGGTTGAAATACTGATCGGCGCGTCAGTGAATGCCGTTGACGCCATCAGCCAGCGCCGGGCCCTTTTTGCGGCGCATCAGCGCGTCCTGTGCCAGAAGATATAACTGTAATAGGAAACGTGTACCGGTTGGCTGTCGTTCAGTGGAAATTACTGATACAATGATGGGCACAAAGTCACGGTCCACCAGTGGGAGTGTCAGTTATGGCAGATAAAGAGATCAAAGTTCTCTACGTCGAGGACGAGCCAGCGATTGCGGAACTGCTCAAAAGCGGGCTGGATTTATTCGGCATCGAAGTCAGCCCGATCTACGGAAACGCGGAGGACGCCTTCAATCAGATTATCAGCGGCCAGCCCCCGATGAACAAGGCGAATGTGCTGGTGTTCGACATCCGCTTGCCGGGCATGACCGGGCTGGAACTGGCCGAAAAATTGCGGATCGCCGGGGAGAAACGACCCATTCTGATCGTTTCAGCCTACCAGCCGCCGCCGCGCGCCCAATTGGAGGGCCTGCAAGCGCACTTCATGCCCAAGCCCTTTGACTTCGCGGCGATTGTCAGCAAAATCCAAGACGTTGCGACATAGCCCGACCACATAACAACGTCCGCCTTAGAGAGTGTTTCATAAATAATCGCTTGATCGAGCTTTGAGGCTAAATGGCCCATTGAAAAGCTCGTCAACAGCGTCTCTAAACGGCAGTGTAGGCT
>Ga0210377_10001206_pt1 | contig 23717 bp, 23 predicted proteins | sample PLM4_65_b1redo_FD_155480 | JGI IMG/M metagenome (GOLD analysis project Ga0210377, IMG submission 155480) | Groundwater sediment microbial communities from an aquifer in East River, Colorado, USA - PLM4_65_b1 redo | ecosystem: Environmental > Terrestrial > Soil > Riparian zone | place: USA: East...
GCGCAGCCGCCGGGTTCGCAGAGCCTCACGGATGCGAAGATTCAGCTCGGAGAGCGGATGCTCGTCCGGAATGTCGACGATGCGCTCGACGCCGGCGGCACGCAGCGACTCGAGCTGCTTCGTGATCCGTGGCAGATGGAAGATCCAGTCGTCCGGCTTCTCGCGTGTGCAGTGGTCCCAGAACTCGCAGTCGTAGGGAGCGAAACAATGCCCTGACGGCTCGATTTCCGGCGCCCTCGGCGCGCGCACCACCGCGTGGAAGCGAGGCAGGCGCTCGCGCACACCCGGCAGCGCGGCGGCTACCTCGCGCGTGAGGTCGGCGCGCACGAAGAAACCGGCCCAGTCGATCTCGCCCGCCTCGCGCACATACTCCCGGTTCACGTGGACGAGCTCGACGGATGCGATGCGCAGGCCGCAGCCCTCGAGCACATGCTGCTGCAGCGCGCAGTCGTCCACGTGCACCGCCTTCAACCCGGCGCTCGCCTTCACCTCGCGCAAGCCGAAGCGCCCGCCGGGAAGGCGTTCGAGCACGTCCGCCCGGATGCGCACGCCGGCGTGCTCGAAGGCGGCTTCGAAGATGGCGGGGACGGCTGGGTCGGCGAGCAGCGCACGCGTGCGTTCGATGGCTTCGCCGTGCTCCCAGGCCTTTTGCGAGATCAGCACGCCGCCCGGAAACAGTGCATGGGCGCGGCGGCCGACCTCGTGACCGAGGTCGAAGATCGCCTGCTTCGCTGCGTCGGGCTCCGCGGCGAGCTCCGGCGCACGGCAGCTGAGCCACACGCGGCGCACGCACTGGCAGCCGGCCAGGTACTTCGATTTCGAGAGCGTCGACGCCGTCATCGCTTCTCATTCGGTGCGCCGGCCGCCTGCCACGGCAACGGCTCGGCTCGCGGATGCCGGGATCCGCCCAGAACGGGCGCTACGGCTCGGAGACCAGGTGCGGCGTCACGAAGATGATCAGGTTGTCAGCCTCGAGCCGTGTCTTCTTCGTGCCGTTGCGGAAGAACAAGCCGAGCACGGGGACCTCTCCAAGGACGGGAACGCTGCTCTGGATCAGCGTCTCGCTCGATCCGTCCTTCAGCACGCTGCCGATCACGATCTCATCCTCATCCTTCACGAGGAAGCTCGTGATCTGGCGGGTCAGGCTCGGTGTGCCATGGGGGAAGACGTCGAGGATCGACGTCTTCGTGCTCGTGAAGGACTGCCCCCAGCCTTCGGGCGTGGTTTGATGCTCGATGAAGAACGCTTCGGCGGGATTGCCGCTCGCGTCCGTGGTCACCTTGAGGCCCGCCGAGAAGCCGGCGAGCTCGTCGCGGGGCTTGTCGCCTCCCTGCTCGGGTAGCGAGAACGTGATGAGCACCGTGAAGTCGTCGGAGAGGCGGAAGCCGAAGTCCGCGCCGGAGGTCACCGGCTCCTTGGACAGCGCCGAGAGCTCGAACTTTCCCTTCCGGAAGCCGAGACGGACGTCCGGGCCTGGTATGAGGCCGATCGCCTCGGCGAGCGTCTTGCTCTTGCCCGGGCTGAACGGCTCGAAGAGGGCGCTCCGGTCCGTCGGGAGCCCGTGGATCTGGAGCCAGGGGAGCACACCGGTGTATGCCGACCAGAATTCGCCCGCCTCGCGCACCAGCCGATTGCCCTCGGAGAAGCGATCGGGTCGGCCTTGCAGCGCGTTCACCGCGGCGACCTGGAAGTTCAGACCAGCGATCACCGGCGCCAGGGCGTCCTTGGCCTTGGGGAAGCCGACCGCGTCGAGGAGAACCTGAAGATGGGTCTGCTCCATGCGTGCGAGCTGGAGATGATCGAGGGCTGCGAGCCCGACCGGGCTGGCGGCGAGCGATGTGTCGGCCTGGATGGCCGTGATCACGGACTGGGTCTGCGCGGCCGCAAGCCCTGCCGATGACTCGAGCTGCGTCTCGGTAAAGGCATCGATCTGCTCGCTCGGCTCGAAGGGAGCGAGGCCGAGCTGCATGGCTTCGTGCTCGGTGATGCTCACGATCGTCGCTTCGACGAGGACCTGATTCTCTCCCAGGTCCAAGGCGGCGGAGCGCCCGGAGGCCGCAAGAGACAGCGCACAGACGAGGAGGAGGTACCTCATCGGCTTTCCAAGATACTACGAGCCTACACCGTTGGTCTAGCTAGAAGTGGGCAGCGCTTCGCGCGGCTCGCCACGAGAGTTCGCTCGCGAGTGACGCGATCGGGGAGGCACGCCGCCGGGCGCAGCTCGCTACCCTCCGTCCTGCCGGTCCCGCGGAGGCCGGCGACGGAGACGGGTGACCCGACGGATCTCCTCGCTGCTGGCGGTGTTCCTGCTGGTCGCAGCGGCGGCCTGCGCGCAGCAGCGTGCGATTGCTCGCGCGCAGGCGCGGGGCGACTCCGGGGATCTCGAAGGCGCCCGCGTGGAGCTCGAGCGAGAGCGCGAGCTCCAGCCGGACTCCGCCGACGTGCGCGTGGCGCTCGGCGAGGCGTACTACCAGATTGCACGCGAAGCGCTCGATCGGGAGCACGACGAGACCCGCTACCTGGTGTATCTCGAGAAGTCGGTCTCCGAGTTCGTGTCGGCGCTCGAGATCGACCCGCGCGACGAGCGTCCGCATTTCTACCTGGCCGTGATGGATACCTACCGCGGCAATCTCCGGCAGGCGCTGCGCGGCTTCAACAACGCACGCCAGCTCCAGCCCTCGGGCGTCGCCTACACGAACATCGCGGAGATCTACGTCTACATGGGGCAGCTCCACAAGGCCCAGACCTGGAACGATCTCGGTGTGAAGAAGGGAGCTCCCTACGGCATCGGGGTCTTCAACGACATGCTGATCGCCTGGAAGCAGGGCGATCTCGCCGAGGCCCGTCAGTGCTTCTCGGAGCTGCGCGCGAGCGACCCGGAAACGCTGCGCACCATCAACGTGGTGCGTCTGCCGCAGGCGCCTCGCCGCTTCGAAGAGTTCGCCGGCTACTGCTGCTCGAGCCCCGCCTGCGGGCCCTACATGAAGGACGCGTGTCACGCGCTCGCGCTCGACGTGAACGCGCGCGAAATCTCGAAGGAGACGGTGCTGAAGGAGCTGCGGATCGAGATGGAGAAGCAGCGCCGGCTCCGGAAGGTCTACGAGCAGCGCAAGGAGCTCGAGATCGAAATCGAGGACGCGCCGCCAGGAGACTGAGCCGGGCGCCGGCGCGTCCACCTCGAGCTTCAGCGGCGCTCGGCCCGCAGCCGCGCGAGCTCTGCGACCAGGTCGGCCCGCACGCGCTGTGCGAGCGCGCGCACCACGTCGCGCCGCGGACCCGCGGGATACGGAGGGCGCACGGGCGCGAGATACCGGATGCGCACGAGATGGCGGCCGGGGTGCGGAGGCAGCCAGTGACCCGGCGGGAAGGCCACGTCGAGCCCCTCGATGACGACCGGCTGGATCGGCAGGTCGTGGTCGACGGCGGCGCGGAAGGCGCCGTGATGGAACGGGCCGATCTCTCCCGTCTTCGAACGGGTGCCCTCTGGATAGAAGAGCAGTCCCCCTTCGCGCGCGCGCGCGTGCCTGGCGGCGCTCTGCATGGCATCGAACGTGGCCAGCGTGCCCGCGTCGACGTCGAAGAATCCAAGCAGACGGATGACGGCGCCGACGAGCGGCACCCGGAGCATGTAGCCCCGAACCGGGCCGGCGAGGCGGGGCTCGAATGCGAGCATCACGGGCGAGTCGAGCCGCGACGTGTGATTCACGACGAGGATGCGGGCGCCTTCGAGCCGCTGCTCGGCGCCCTCCAAGCGGAAGCGTGCGAACGTGAGCGAGCGGACGTAACCCCGCAGCACCGCGCTCGTCAGCGCGGCGAAACGCTCGCGGACGCCTGGCCAGACGGGCGCGAGCAGCAGGGTCGCGGGAACCACGAGCACGCCCCAAAGGAGCGCGGGCACCAGGAAGAAGATCCAACCCAGGAAGGCGCCCGCGACGCGCGAGATCTCGAGCCCGAGGCTACGCACGCTCGTCCTCCAGGTCGCTCGCTGCCTTCAGCCGCACCACTTCCGCCCGCACGGCGTCTGCAATCGCCTGGGGGTCGGCGCTCCCGGCGGCTTCCGAAGCGTCGACGTCGAGCTCCGACCAGCGGACCGCGACGCGGTGTCCGTACGACAGGAAACGCGGCGCGCCAGGCGGGATGAGTCGCTCCATCCCGCGGTGGTAGAGGGCGACGACGAGGGGGCGGTGGCCGCGCTCCCGCAGGCCCAGCACCAGGGAACCGATGCCGCGCCGCGCGGCAGCGATCTCACCGATACGCTTCGAGCGCCCTCCTTCGAAGAAGACCCAGATGGGTTCGAGCCGCTCCGCGATCTCGAGGGTCTCGGCCACGGCTCGGTCGCGCGTGCGCTTCGCATCCTCCCCGGGACGGCGGTCCACCAGGACCGTTTTCACGCTGCCGGTGCGCATGAAAAAGCGGATCGTCGGATCCGCGATACGGAGCGCGGCGCGCTGGAGCCATCCGGGCGGCGCACCTCGCGTCAGCGCGAGCTTGCCGCGAAGCACCGATGCGTCGCTCAGGTTGACGAGGTCGCCGAGCGTCCACCAGACCTTGCGGACTCCGAAGCGGGCGCTGGCCGCCGCGCCGGCCAGCGAGGCGGCGACGCCGAGCGGGTGGGGCAGGATCGCGGGTGGAAGCGCCCAGCACAGGGCGATCAGGGAGACGAGGGCGGCCAGCTCGAGCAGCGCGCGCTGCCCGGTGCGGTAGAGGGCTATCGGGATCACCGGGTCGTCGAACCAGGACACGTGATTCGAAGCGAGGAGCACCGGACGCCCCGCGGCCAGCGCGCGGTCGATGCGGTGGCGGAGCTCGGCCCGCTCCAGGAAGTCGATCGTGTTCGCCCGCGTGGAGAACCACCACACGAACACCGCGATCGGCTTGACGGCAAGCAGGTCGAGGACGAGGGTCACCGCGCTCACCGCGACGCGTGGCCCCTTTCGCCCAGCAGCCGCAGCGGCCGCAGGGGTCGATGGGCGGCGATCAGCTTCTGGGTGCGCTCGGCGATCCAGCGCACGGCCTCGTCGGGGTCGTCGGTGAAGAGGATCTGCGCGGCGTCTTCGCGCGAGAGCGTACCGGCGGCGGTCATGCGCTGCGTGATGAACTCCCGCAACGGCGCCCAGTACTCGAGGCCCATCAGCACGCAGGGGAAGCCCTCGATCTTGTGGGTTTGGATCAGCGTCGCGACTTCGAAGACCTCGTCGAGCGTGCCGAAGCCGCCGGGCAGCGCGATGAACGCGTACGAGTACTTCACGAGCATGAGCTTGCGCACGAAGAAGTGCCTGAACTCGATGAAGCGATCGAGGTACGGGTTCGGCTTCTGCTCCTGCGGCAACGCGATGTTGCAGCCGATCGAGAACGCGCCGACGTCTCGGGCGCCGCGATTCGCCGCCTCCATGATGCCGGGGCCCCCACCGGTCATCACGGTGAAGCCCATGCGGCCGATCCGGCGACCCATCTCGCGCGCGAGCGCGTAATAACGATCGGCTTCGTCGAAACGGGCAGAGCCGAAGACCGTGACACAGGGCGGGAGGAAGTGGAGCGCGCGAAATCCACGCACGAGCTCGGCGAAGATGCGCAGCGCGCGCAGCAGCTCGGCGAGGCGGCTGGCGGGCCCGGCGAGGAAGCGGCGCTCGCTGTGGTTCGCTCGCATGGCCCCTCTTATTCGCTCAACACCGAGCTTGGCGCTAGGCTGTGTCCGCTGTTGGGGGGGTCCTACAGCGCCTGCGATCCCAATGCCTGGTGCGCGCCGTCACACAGCGGATGCCGCGCCACGTCGTAGGATCGCGAGCCAATGGAGGAGGTTGCATGCGTCGATTGGGAATGAAGGGGCTGGGAATGAAGGGACTGGGAATGAAGGGGGCCCTGACGGGATCCCTGATTCTGATGTTGGCTGCTGCGGGCTGCGCGACGAGCGGGGATGTATCCGCGGCGCGCGCTGAATCGAAGGAAGCGCTTCGCGTCGCCCAGGACGCCAACGAGAAGGCCACCGCGGCGGCCGCGGATGCGGCTGCCGCCCGAGCGGCGGCGGACGCTGCCGCAGAAGAGGCGCGGAAGGCCAGCGAGAAGGCCGACCGCATCTTCCAGCGCACGCTTCACAAGTAGCGCCGCGCCTGGGGGGACGGTCCCGAGGGAGCGGCGCGAGCCGACTCCGAGGGGCCGCAACGCGCTCGACCGGCGCGCAGGGCAGAGCCACATCCACCGTGAGATTCGTTCGTAGCGCCACACTCGTCGCGCTCGTCGCGCTCGCCGCCTCGGCGTGCGTGGGCGATTTCTTTCGCGTCGGGCCGCGGCGGGGGCGCTACCTGCTGGAGACGCCGCCGCCCTCGAAGGATCTCGTCGGCCGACTCACGTTCCACGAGACGCGCGTCGAGGATACGCTCGTCGATCTCGCGCCGGCGCTGGGCGTCGGCTACGTCGAGCTGCTGGCCGCGAATCCGGGCGTCGATCCGTGGCTGCCACCCGAGGGCACGCGCCTGGCCGTTCCGGCCGCGCGGCTGCTGCCGAGCGCGCCGCGCGAGGACATCGTCGTCAACCTGGGCGACCTGCACCTGTACTACTTCGAGAAGGGCGCGCCGGCGCGCACCTACCCGATCGGAATCGCGAAGGATGGCTACGCGACCCCGACAGGTGTCACCAAGGTGAGGGCGAAGCGCGAGAAGCCCACGTGGATCCCGGGACCGTCCGCGCGACGCGATGATCCGAGCTTGCCCGTGCGCGTGAAGCCGGGCCCCGACAATCCGCTCGGCGCGCACGCGCTCTACCTGGGCTGGTCCATGGTCCTGATCCATGGCACGAACGATCCGCGCGGCGTCGGCCGGCACTCGAGCCGCGGCTGCATCCGTCTGTATCCGGACGACATGGCCGAGCTGTTCGCGCGTGCCCGGCCGGGCACGAAGGTGCGCGTCGTGAACGAGCCCGTGAAGCTCGGCTGGATCGGCGGTGAGCTCTATCTGGAGGTGAATCCGGACGCCGACGAGTCGCTCCAGCTCGACGAGACCGGGAAGTTGGTCGTCGCGAGCGCGCCCACGGGGCTTCGCGAGCAGGTGACGCACGCGGCCGGCAAGCAGGCGGCACGCGTCGACTGGGCGCGGGTCGAGGACGTCGGCCAGCGCCGCTACGGCGTCCCCTCGCGCGTCACGCGCTGACGCGCCCTACGGGCACTCCGGCAGGAATCCGAGCGTCGAGAACAACGTCGTGAAGAGGTTCCCCGCGTAGCAGTTGCCGTTGTCGCCGTCGGTGACGAGTGCGAGATCGCTCGCCACGAACGAGAATGGATGGGTGGGATCCGGGTTCGTCCCGTTGTTCACCACGACGTTCTCGACGACCCGGTTGTTCGAGGCGGCACTGTCGAGCACGAACCCGAGCGACACTTCGGGATCCACCGTGCAATCGAACGGGCCCCCGGAGACCACCGCGCAGTAGTCGAGGACGCCGATCCCGACGAAGTCGTGGTTCTCGACGACGTTCTTCGTGATCAGCGAGTCGTCCACGCCCACGTGGAGGATCCCGGACCCCGCCGGAACCGACGACAGGATCGAGCCCTCCGTGGCCGTGTTGGGCTTGTTGTTGTCGTGGATGTGGTTGCTGCGAATCGTGATCCGCTGGGTGTCGGGCCGTTCGTCGAAGATGTCCGGCAGGAACAGGATGGCCATCCCGACCGTGTTGCCGAGGACTTCGTTGTAGGCGAGCAGGATGTCGTCGCTGTTCGAGACTTCGAAGCCGTTCACATTGCCTTCGACCCGATTGTGGACGGCGGAGACGTTCTCGGAGGTTTCGATCCAGATGCCGCTGTCGTCCGCGCCCGTGGCGCTGCTGTGGGCGATCAGCCCGTTCTTGGACAGGGTCGGAAAGATCCCGTAGTTCTTGTTCCCGACCGAGTGGACGTCGATGAACTTGAAGCCGTCGACGTTGCGCGTGAAGAGCCCGTTGTTGCTGAAATCCTTGATCGTGATGCCGCTGATCGAGAGGCCGTAGATCACGGGCTGCGCCGGCAGCGCGCTCGCGTCGACGCCCGGCAGCAATTCGAAGGGCGGCGCCATGCTGGCGTGGCAGCCCATGCAGTCGGTGTGGGCGGCGGGCACGGCGACGATGCCATTTCGCTGCCCGCCCGAGTTCTCGAGCACCACCTTCTTGCGCGCCGTCGAGAGCCCGACGAGGTTGACGCTGCGGGTGATGTTGAGGCCGTTCGTCGCGCTCGCGGTTTCGTGGTAGGTCCCGGGCGCGACGAAGATCCAACCGCTTTCCGCCGCCTGATCGAGCGCCGTCTGGATCGACTGGCCCGGGAGCACGAGCTGCAGGTAGCGACCGTCGTAGCCATCGGCGGCGGCCGGCCCTGCAACAGCGAGCAGGATCGCGACGAGCACGAGCGTGAGGCTGAGCGACGTGCGAAGAGAGGTGCGAGTGAGATACTTCACGATAGGATCCTCCGCGGGATTGGGCGGAACCAGCATACTCCTGCGCGGCGGCTCGAAAGAGAGAAATCTGATCCTCCGCTAGCGTACCCGCGGGAAGCCATCTGGGGCGAGACACCCCATCGCCGCGTTCTGCAGGAGGGGTTCCATGGGCGTGCGCGAGAGGAGCCAGGCGCGATTCCAGCTCAAGCCGCGTTTCCTGGATTGGGCCATGCGGCAGATGGACGATCTGCGCCCCGAGACGCTGGCGCGGGCGCAGGGTGACGTGCTGGAAGTCGGGTTCGGGACGGGCTTGAACCTCCGGCATTACACGGCAGGGGTTCAGTCGGTGACGGGCGTGGATCCCTTGCGAACTGAAGGCTTCGACGTAGTGGACGAGCGCATCGCGCGGGCGCCGTTCCCGGTGAAACGCACGGCGCTGCGGGCGGATGGGGATCTGCCGTTCGATGCCGGCCGCTTCGATTGCATCGTCACCAGCTGGACGCTGTGCTCGATTCCGGATCCTCTCGCGGCGCTCGGCGAGATGCGGCGGGTGCTCAAGCCGGGCGGGCGCTACTTCTTCGTCGAGCACGGTCGCAGCGAGCGCGCGAGCACGGCTCGTTGGCAAGACCGGCTGAATCCGCTCTGGCGACGCATTGCCGACGGCTGCAACATGAACCGCCGTATGGACGACCTCGTGGAGCGGGGCGGCTTCGAGCTGCTTTCGCTACAGCGCTTCCGCGGCCGTGGGCCTTCCGTGCTCGCCAGCATGTACCGCGGAGAGGCGCGCCGGACGTAGACGAGAGGCTGGGGGCGAGGCTCAGCGTGCAGGAGCGCAGGCCGTCGTGGGCTCGCCGCATCGGGCTCGTCGCCCTGCTGGCGATCATCGGCTCGACGCCGGCGTCAGCCGGGCAGGGGGGCGCAGCGGCCATGCGTCGATGGATCGCCATCCGGTTTCCGGACGTCCAGTGGATCTCGACCGAAGATCTGGTGGACTGGTCGTCGAAGCACGAAGGCGACGCTCCCGTGCTGTTCGACGCGCGCGCCCCCGCGGAATTTGCCGTCAGCCATCTCGCTGGCGCCCGCTGGATCGATCCGGACGCCGCGGACGCGAATCCGGCGGGACTGCCTCTCGAGACGCCCATTGTCGTCTATTGCTCGGTGGGTTATCGCAGCGCCGTCGTCGCCCGGAAGCTCGCGGCTGCGGGCTATCGCCGCGTCTACAATCTCGAGGGCGGGATCTTTCAATGGGCCAACGAGGGCCGGGCCGTCTTTCGCGGACCGGAACGAGTGGTTGAGGTGCACCCCTACGACCGCATCTGGGGGCATCTGCTCGATGACCGGCTGCATCCCCAGCGCTGAGGCTCGGCAGCTCATGCTTGCGCTCTGTCTGATGACGATGACGGGGTGCGCGGAGCACGTGGCCCGCAGGGATCTGCTCGCGCAGATCGAAGCCGGCACGCCGCCGCCGATCGTCGACGTTCGAACGGAGGGCGAGTACACGACGTCTCACGTCCCCGGGTCCGTACACATTCCCTTCTACACGTTGCTCTTCGACCGCGACCGGATTCCGGCACCCGCGCAGGCGGGCCAGCCGGTGGTGCTCTACTGCGAGCACGGCCCGCGAGCGGGGATGGCGCGGGCGCAGCTCTGGCTCGCACGCGTGAAGCCGGTGGCGTTCCTGGAGGGCCACATGATCGCGTGGAAGCGGGACGGACTTCCGGTCGAGACGGGGCCCGAGCCCGAGCCGGCGGACGGCGCAGCGACCCTCCCGTGAACTCCGCTCGCCTCCGGCTCGCTGCGCGCGCTTCGCGCTTGCATCGCTGAGAGTGGCTGCGGGTTTGCGTTCGATCCCGGCGCGGGCGAGGCTGAGGCGACCCAGAGAACCGCGAACCCGCCTACGAGGAGCGGGTGGCCGTAGCGGAATTCGGCGGCCTCGACCGCAAAGAAATACAGGGCGAAGTACCCCGCGATCAGCACTCCCAGAGCGACGGCGTCCGCGTTGCGAACGCAAGCAGCAATCGCGATCGCTGCGCCAAGCCAGAGCGCCCAGAACCAGACCTTGAACGGGAAGTCGTTCGCCCAGTCCCTCCGCCATGCGCCCAGGAATCGATGCACGGGATGGGCTGTGTCGGGTCCGGGAAACAGCCCTCGGGTCGAAGTCTCACCGAACAACGAGAGCTGCTGCTTCATCTTGATGCCGAGCATCCGCGAGAAGACCATGCTGCGGTGCTTCAGATACGCGCTCGGGTAGCGGAGGACGAGGCGCTTCCATTCTGCCGTCATCGGCTCACGCAGGGGCGAAAGCTCGTAGTAGCGCAGACCGGGGATGCCGAACTCGCCCATGAGCCGCCAGCTGGCTTGCGGGACATAGGCCTCGCGCAACGTCGCGAGCGGAACCATCGCCGCGAGCGGCGATTCCGCGAACGCCGCGGGCTCGCGCATGTAGATGCCGACGGCGTCGTAGACCAGGATCGTGCCGAAGGACCACTGCTGGTCGGCGTCGAAGATCGCATCCATGAGCCGCGGCGAGAGCGCAACGAGCACGGCGAGCCCGAGCGCCGCGACGCCGCGTTGCCAGCCCGAGCGGACCCCCGTCCAGCCTTCATACGCGACGAGCGCCACGCCGAACGGCACCGCGTTGTAGCGAAAGACGGCGGCTCCGATCGATGCGACGACGAGCAGGCCGAGGCGGAGCGGCGATCGCGGAAGCGAGAGGCCCACAGCGGCGAGCAGGATCGCGAGATCGAACCATACGTCCTTCCACAGCGTCGCGGCGATGGCCCACGAGGGTGGGAGAGCTACGAAGAGTGCGAGAAGGACGATGGCGACGATCGCTCGCCGGCGAGCGCGTAGCGCCAGGAACGTCGCGACGCCGAAGTAGAGCGCCGTCTGGACCCAGAAGACGGGAGCCGGCGTGCCGACGAGGCGGCCGGCAGCGCCGAGCAGGAAGCAATGCAAGGGAGGGCGCAGGTTCGTGTACTGACCGTGCAGGCCCTGCTGATATTCCGCGAAAACGTCGGGACTCGTCCCGCCCGGCGCGAACGCGAAACCGATGCACAGCCACCACGCGGCGACCGCGAGGCTCACGGAAAGCTTCAGCGCTCGAGATCGGCACGCTCGCTGATCGAGCCTGGCGAGCCAGCCCCACACCCGATGGCGGCCTGCAAGAAGCCCCAGCGATCCCCCCCCGTCGTCAGCGGTTGATCGCCGTGCGCAGGCGATCGATGATCGAGGCCGCCGTGCCGCGGGCGTCGGCGAGGATCGCGTCGGCCGACTGCTTGATCTCCTGCCAGGACACCTCGGCGGCGGTCGTCAGGCTCTTCACCGCGCGTCCGGCGTCGCGTCGCTTCGCCTTCAGGGCGGCGAGCTGGCCACGCCCCTGCGTCCGCAGCTCGCGAACGCGCGCGCGCGCATCGGCCTCGATCTTGCGCTCCGCCTTGCGCAGACCGCGCTGGATCTCTCCGATCGACTTCTCCAGATGCCCGATCCCCTGCTTGATCTCCCCGTAGGCGGCCCGCGCCTCCGGAGACAATGCCTTCTTCTTCGGGCCCCTCGCCCGGGAACTCTTCTTCGTCGTCTTGGCGGCCATGTTCATCCCCCATTGGTTCGAGATGGCCGGATGCTATCGCGCCTGGGCTCCAGATCCATGCAGCGGCTCACAAGGATCAGGGCGATGCGGTCGACTTGCGAGCGGAGGGCGCCGGCGCCGCGCGGAGCAACGCGGTCAGCGCCGCGTTGCCGGCGGCCTCGGCGCGAGCGTTCTCGCCGCTCAGGATGTTCCAGAGCGCCTTTGTCTTGCGGTTGTGGCTGCGCCCTTGCGCGACGAGCGCGTCGACCGGGGCAGCCAGCGCTGCCCGGAGGCGAGCAGCAGGAGCGCCAGCGCACCCAGCGCCATCGGCGCGAGCAGCGGAACCGGCGTCCCGAACCACCAGAGGGGCGTGTTCGAGCCCTTCACCGAGTTCGCCGGCAGCCCGATGACCTTGCCGGGCCGTGCGTTGTTGTCCTGGACGTCGACATAGCTGGCGCTGCTCGTCCCGGCCGCGTTCAGGAACGCGGCGCTTCCGTTCACGGTGCTGCGGATCTGGAGCAGATTACCCGCGGAGCCGAGCAGCGAGAGCAGGCCCGTCACGGTCTGGATCGAGCCGGCCGTGAAGCTCACCTGCTTCGCGGTGGTCGTGATGATGGCGAGGTTCGCGAAGCTGGTGTTGCCCACCACGACGCCGCTGAACAGCGCGCAGCCGTCGACCATCTGGACCGTGCTGGCACCGGCGTTGAAGGTCCCCGCGTTGTCCCAATCGCCCGACAGCGAGAGCGTCGCGGAGTTTCCGTTCACGATGCCGCCCGGTGCGATCGCAACGTCGCGCGCCGCGCTGAAGCCCACGCTTCCCGCCGTGAGCGTCCCCGACACGTCGAGATCCCCGCAGCCCAGCGCGAGGCTCCCGGCGCCGAGATCGAGCGTCGAGCCCGCCCCGACCGTCAGGTTGCCCGCCGACGCGGGCGCCGCCAGGCCGAGCGCGATGAAAGTGACCGCGGCCGCGAGTCCTGTGCGCTTCATCGGATGGCTCCCTTCGATGCCGCAGCCGAACCGGACCAGCTTACACCCGGAAGCGCCGCAAGGGAGGAAAGTCCTTCAAGCGGGCCCTCAGCGGGACGCCGCGGAGTGCGCGCGCACACCCGGCAGGTCCGCGACGCGGTCGCGGCGCGGTAGCGCGTGGGGGCGGGCCGCGACGGGCGCGAGCGCGGGAGTTGCGATCCAGACGTCGCGTCCGGAGACCTGCGCGACGGGGGGCGACGCCATGCCGGCGCGCTCGGCCACCTGCGGCGCGATCCGCGCATAGGCCGCCGCGAACTCGGTCGCGTCCGCCTCGGAATCCCACGTCGTGAGCCACACGAGCTCGCGTCGCCCCTCGCAGCGCGCTGCGAGCCAGCGATCGCCGTCCCAACCCTCCCAGACCGCCGCGGCTTCGCCTTCGCCCAGATCGCGCACCAGCACCGAGATGCCGAGCTCCCCCAGCGTGTCGTCGAAATCCACCTCGCAGCTCGACGGCAGCGCCGCCCGCAGGCCCGCGAGGTCGATCGTCTGGAAGGGCTCGTGGCGCTTGTCGGGATGCAGCACCTGCTCGGTAGAGGCGGGCGGCACCGCGAGCAGTGCGCGGCCCTCGCGCAGCGAGAGGCCGTAGCCGTAGGCGTAGGGGAAGTTGACGGTGAGGCGCAGCAGCGCGGGCGCCTCGGCGAGAGCGCCGTGGGAGCGCGTCGCGCTCTCCTCTTCCATCGCAAGGCGCAGCTCCTCGGCGGTCGGCGGCTCGATCTCGAGCGAGGCGAAGCCGAAGTGGAGCGCATCGCCCTCGAGCGCCGCCTGCACCGCGGACGCCGCGTCGCCCTGGCTCTTCCAGAACGGATCGGGATCCATCAGGTCTGCAAAGGCCTGGTGCTGGAGCAAGTGCACCAGCTCGTGCGAGAGGATCAGCTCGCGCTGCAAATCGCGGCGGGTGAGCGTCGAGAGCAGGCGCAGCGACCAGGGGCTCGGCGCGTCGTCGACGAGATAGAGCGTCCGCTGCGTCGGGAGGTAGAGGCCGATGACCTCCTCGGCGTAGACGGCGACGAACTCGTCCGCGAGGTTGCGGTCCGCCGGCCACAGGCCGAGCGTGGTGAGGCCCTCCTGGTAGCTCTGGAGCTGCGCGCCGGTCCATTCCGAGGCGAGCGCGCTGCGCAGAAGTTCGGGCAGCTCGGCGGCAGCGATCACGCGGGTGCGCACCTCGGTCTCGGGCGCGATGCCGCGCCCGCTCACGGTGCGGCGCACGATCTGCTCGAAGGGCGCGGGCCGCAGCTGCCCACCCGAGACGAGCGAGTACGCGCAGCCGATGGCGCCGAGAAGGGCCGCGAGCAGCCACCCCGCGGCGCAGGCTCGCGCGAGGGGGATGGGTGCGGGGAGCGCGCGGCTCACGCGAGGTCGAAGAGCAGCAGCTCGCCCAGTTCGGCACCCGCGAGCGCGACGCCCACGAGCTCGAGCCGCGGCTCGTCCGAGATGGCCGCGCCGTCGCCAGTCTCGAGTCGCTGGCCCGCCAGGGAAACACTACCGCGCGTCACCTGAACCCAGGCGTGCCGTCCGGATCCGAGCGGGTGGACGACCCGGGCGCCGGCTGCGAGCTCGGTCAGATAGAGCCGGGCGTCCTGGTGGACCACGACCGATCCCTCGCTCCCATCGCGCGAGGCGACGAGCTGGAGCCGTCCGAAGCGATCCGCCGGTTCGAAAGCGCGTTGCTCGTAGCCGGGCGCGAGCCCCGCGCGCTCCGGCAAGATCCAGATCTGGAGGAAGTGCACGAGCGCCTCGCGCGAGGCGTTGTACTCGCTGTGCGTGACGCCGGTTCCCGCACTCATGCGCTGGATCTCGCCGGGGCGGATCACCGAGGTCGTGCCGAGGCTGTCCTTGTGCTCGAGCGCCCCCTCGAGCACGTAGGTCACGATCTCCATGTCGCGGTGGGCGTGCGTGCCGAAGCCCTGGGCCGGCTGCACGCGATCCTCGTTGATCACGCGCAACGAGCGGAAGCCCATGTGACGCGGATCGTGGTATTCGGCGAACGAGAAGCTGTGGCGGCTCTCGAGCCAGCCGTGGCTCGCGTGCCCGCGCTCGTCGCTGCGGCGGACGCGGATCACGCGCGCGCGCCGCCCTTGGGACGGAGGCTCCAGATCCCGGAGCCCTTCGTCGCGATGAACAAGAAGGCGAAGCAGTAGAGCACCGCGATCTCGCCCCCGTTCCGGATCGGGAACAGCGCGCGGCCCTGGTGGGCCATGAAATAGGCGACGGCCATCTGGCCGCTGCACACGAAAGCGGCGGTGGCGGCTTGGAAGCCCGTCGCCACCAGCACTCCACCCACGAGCTCGATGGCGCCGGCGACCCAGATCAGCCCGAAGCTGGCCGTCCCGCCGGCTTCGTCGATGCCGCCCAACAATCCGAGAACCTTTTGTGCGCCGTGACAGGCGAACAGGAAGCCCACGACAATTCTCATGACGGCGTAGGCGGGTTCCGAGTACTTGCCGAGAACGCGATCCATGGGACCTCCGGTTCGTGGACTTCACTCGTCTGCGGCTGGCTGCGCGCGGACTTGCATGCGCTGCTGGGTGCGCTCGGTGCTTCGACGCGACGCCTGCCGGGCGGCGGCGAGGATAGCGATCCTAGCAAGCGAAGCGCGCAGCGAGCCGCAGGCGAGCGGAGTCAATCGCGATCCTAGCAAGCGGAGCGCGCAGCGAGCCGCGGGCGAGCGGAGTCAATCGCGATCCTGGCAAGCGAAGCGCGCAGCGAGCCGCGGGCGAGCGGAGTCAATCGAACTAGCACTTCCGTCCCGACCCGTGGCGGTGCCGGTGATGGAGGTCGGGCGGATGGGGGTGGGCGTGGGCCTGTGCGAGGTGCGAATGCTCGTGCGAGTGTCCGCGCGCAGGCGGTTGGCCCTCGGGGTGCGCGTGCGCATGATGCCCATCGTCGTGCCGGTGCCAGTGGCGGTGGGTCACGGCGTCATGTTGGTGCCAGTGGCCATGCGCTTCCTTCGCGAGCAGGGCGAGCGCGAGCGCCATCAGCGCGGCGGCGGCGAGCTGCACGGGGAGCACCGGCTCGCCGAGCAGCAGCCAGGCCAGGGCCACGCCCCAGAGCGATGCGGTGGCGAAGGCGAGCTGAGAGCGCGCGGCACCGAGCTGCTGCGCAGCTCCAACGAGCAGCACGAGCGAGAGCCCGTAGCAGACGGCGCCGAGAGCGAGCGCGAGGCCTGCGCTCCCGGGCGCGAAGCCGTCTGCGCCGGCGAGCCCGAGCGCGAGGTTCACGCTGCCCGCGACCAGACCCTTCGCGAACGTGGACTGCGCGGGCGTGAACGCGTCGATGCGCGCGGTCCAGTTGTTGTCGAGAGCCCAGCAGACGCAGGCCGCCGCCACCAGCAGCAGCGCGGAGGGCGGAGTGCCCGCGGCGTGCGCCGGGAGCGCGAGCAAGACGCTGCCGCCGCACACCAGCAGGGTGGCGAGCGCACCGCGTGCGCCCAGCTGCTCGTGGAAGAACGCGCGCGCGAGCAGCGCCGTTGCGACGACCTCGAGGTTCAGCCAGAGCGCGACCGATCCGGCGGGCGCGCGCGCGAGCGCGGCGAGCAGGAGCACCGGCGCGAGCGCGCCTCCGAACACGACGACGCCCGCCAGCCGCGCGAGGTTCGCGCCGCGCCGCGCGAAGGGTGCGAGACCGCCGCGCAGCGCCACGGGCGCGAGTGCCGCGGCGGCGCCCAGATAGAGCAGTCCCGCGAGCGACGTGGGCCCGAGCATCGTCACGAGCGGCTTGCACAGCGGTGTCGAGGCGCCGAACAGGGCTGCGGCTGCGAGCGCGGATGCGAATGCGGTGGAACGCTGCCCCACGATGGCTCCGATCACGTGCAGCGCGCGGCGAGCGAGGCCGTGGTAGGCGCATGCCAAGAGTGCACGCGAGGCAGCGTATCGAAGGGCGATGCTCGCAGGCATCGGGGGGGCTCGCCGGGCTCCCTGCGACGCTCCGCCCCAGGGCCGCTCGCGAAGGGGAGGGCCGCCCCACGCCGGAAGGCTCGCGCGGTCGGACGCACCGCCGCGTGCAAGTCCGGTCCGGCACGCGCCATGCACCACCCCGACCGGGAGGTGGCGCATGCAGACGAGCGTCAAGGAGTTCATGAGCGGCGACCCGGTCTCGATCGCGCCCAGCGCCTCCGCGCTGGATGCGTACGAGACGATGCTGCGTCACGGCATCCGCCATCTGCCGGTGGTCGGGCCCGATGCACGTGTGATCGGGGTGCTGACGGCCGACGATCTCGCGGGGGCATTGGCGCTTCCGTTGCGCCCGCGGCGCGCGCTCGAGGCGGGAGAGCGGCGCGCAGCGCTCGAGTGGTGCGTGGGAGAGTTGATGACCCACGCTCCGGAGACGCTGCATCGCGACGCGACGCTCGGCGAGGCGGCGGAGCGAATGGCCGAGGGACGCTTCGGCTGCCTGCCGATCGTCGACGACACCGGGCGCCTCGAAGGCCTGCTCTCGGAGACGGATCTGCTGCACGCGTTTGCGAACGTGCTCTCGAGCCGGAGCCTGCGAGATCGCGGCAAGCCGGACGCGCTCGCCGGGTTGGTCTCGCAGCTCGAGCGCGAGCGCTCGCGCATCGCGGAGCAGCTCGATCGCTACCACGCGGTCGAACGGGATCTCTCGGCCGATCTGCGCGAGCGTCCCATGGACCTACCCGAGGCCAGCGCCGAGCTGAGTGAGGTCCAGCTCACGGAAGCGCTCGACGCGCTCGCAGCCCGCCGGCTCGACGCGCTCGACCGCGCGCTCGATCACGCCGCCCAGGGTCGCCTCTCGCGCTGTGACGGGTGCGGCGGCCCGATCTCGCTGCCGCGACTGCGAGCGCTTCCGGGCACGACGCTGTGCATCGACTGCGCGCGGACCCGGGAATCCGGCTAGAGCGAGCGAAGCGCGCAGCGAGCCGCAGGCGAAGCGGAGTGCGGGTGGCGCGGTCCGCCGCGCCGGGACCCGCTAGGGCCTGGCCGAGTGGCGCGACCCGAGTCTAGAGTGACGCTGGCTCCAGCTGCGCCATGCGCGGCCCGCGGGTGAGCCGGGGGCCCGATGCAACAGGCGAGGGGCCACGCGCCGGCGGTCGTGACGAGCGGCGGTGCGCCGCGTCGGCCTCTCGCGCTGCGAGCGTTCGATGTCGTCGGCCGGGCGCTGCGCGGGGCCGGGCTGCCGTTCGCCAGCCTCGACGAAGAGCGGTTGCTCGCGCGGGCAATGCGGCGCACGGGGTTGCGGGATTTCGGTGCCCCGAGCTTCCGCGAGCCGCTGGGTCGTCTGCTCGCCTCCCTCGAGTCCGAGGCGGGCCTCACGCCGTTCGGCCGCGTCCTCGCGCGGCGCGATCTGCTTCGCTTGCTCGAAAACCGGCTGCGCATGCACGACACGTGCATGCGTCATCCGGAAATCGGGGAGGCTGCGATCCGCCAGCCCGTGTTCGTGATCGGCCTGCCCCGCACCGGGACCTCGATCCTGCACGAGCTGCTGGCCCAGGACCCGGCGAACCGCGTGCCGATGACCTGGGAGGTGATGCGCCCCTGGCCGCCGCCCGAGCGCGCGAGCTTCGCGAGCGATGCGCGGATCGCGCAGGTCGAGAAGCACTTCAGCGGGATCGACCGGGTGCTGCCCGGCTTCCAGGCCATGCATCCGATGGGGGCGCGGCTGCCGCAAGAGTGCGTCGCGCTCACGGCCCACGACTTCGCGAGCCTGATCTTCCACACGAGCTACCGCGTCCCGAGCTATCAGACCTGGCTCGACCGCGCGGATCTGCACCCGGTCTACGCGTCGCATCGGCGCTGGCTCCAGTACCTGCAATGGCGCTGCCCCGCCGAGCGCTGGGTGCTGAAGTCCCCCGGTCACCTGTGGGCGCTCGACGCGTTGCTCGCGATCTACCCGGACGCCCGCATCGTACAGACGCACCGGGACCCGCTCGAGGTCGTCGCCTCGCTCGTGAGTCTGATCACGAAGCTGCGCGGGCTCGGGAGCGACGCGGTGGATCCGGTCGAGATCGGCGCGGACTGGGCGGGCCGCCTGGCCGCGGGCCTGCGGCTCGCGAGCGATGCGCGCGAGCGCGCGGCGGGCGGGCCCGCACGTTTCTTCGATCTCCGCTTCGGCGACCTCATGGGTCGGGAGCTCGAGCAGGTGCGTCGCATCTACGAGCACTTTGGCATGCAGCTCCTGCCCGAAGCCGAAGCGCGCATGCGGCGCTTCCTCGCGGAGAACCCGCGCGACAAGCACGGCACGCACCGTTACTCGCTCGACTTCGCCGGGCTCGAGGCCGAGCGACTCAGGCCTGCGTTCGCCGAATATCAGCGGCGCTTCGACGTGGCATCGGAGCCGATGGATCAGCGGGAGGTGTCTGTATGAGCTTTCGGGCCGGGGGAGAGAGATGCCTGCTCGTCGCGCTCGTCCTCGCGCTCGGTCTCGCCGCGCCGGCCACGGCGGCGCAGCAGGCCGAGGTGTATCGCGTGCAGCACCGCACAGCCGAGGAGCTGCTCCCGTACGCCGAAGCCACCCTCGGTAGCGAGGGACGGGTCGTCGTCGATCCGGGCACGAACTCGCTCGTGCTCTTCAGCGAGCGCTCGGATCTGATGCGCAGCGCGCTCGCGCTGCTCGCCGCGCAGGATCGTGCCCTGCGCACGGTGGTGCTCGTGTACGCGTCGCAGCGCGCGAGCGAGCTCGCGGCCGAGGGCATCCGGATCGACTGGGGCGTCGCGTCCGCTGGGGTGCGCATCGGCAACCTGATCGTTCCGTCAGGCGAGGCGCGCGCGGGGGTCGCGGCGAAGGCGCAGAGCGCGCGGGGCAATTCGAGCCTTGGGGGTACGGTCCGTATCCTCGAGGGGCACTCGGGGCGCATCGCCTCGGGCGAGACCCGGGCGCTCACCACGCGCGGCCGTCGCGGCGAGTCGACGACGCTCGTCCCGGCGGATTCCGGCTTCGAGGCGTACGCGCGCGTGCTGGGCGACGGCCGCGTGCAGCTCGAGCTGCGTCCCTTCGAGGCGCAGTTTCGGGCCGACGGCCGGATCGAGACGTCCGAAGCGGCGACCACGTTGGTGCTGACGCCGGGCAAGACGGTGGTGATCGGGGGGCTCGCCGAAGTGAGCGGCGCCGCGAGCCTCGACGCCTTCGCCGGCGCCGAGCGAGGGAGCGCGCGCGACGAGCGCGTACTGTCGATCACGGCGCGGGTCGAGTGAGCGGGCCGCCTGCCCGCGGTGAGGGCGCGCGCGTGCAGGCCGCGCTCGAGCTGCTCGCGGAGCTCGAGCGCAGCGCCGCGCCGGCCGACGTGGCCTTCGCCTCGTTTCATCGCCGCGTGCGGTGGCTCTCGGGCGCCGAGCGCCACAGCATCCAGGAGCGAGTCCGGGCGTGGCTGCGCCGGCGGGCCGCGCTCGATTGGTGGGTCGAGCGCGCGGGCGGGCGGCCGCAGCCGCGCACCCGCGCGCTCGCGGCGCTCGTGATCCTCGAGGGCTGGACGCCGGAGCGCCTCGCGCGGGTGTTTGGAGGCGCGCCCGGCCAGCCGCAGCGGCTGCGCGCGCCGGAACGCGCGATGGTGGCGGCCCTCGCTGGACACGCGATCGAGCATCCCGAGCAGCCGCGCAGCGTGCGCCTCGAGTGCCCCGAGTGGCTGCTGACCGAGCTCGAGCCGGTGTTCGGCGCCGCGCTCGAGCGCGAGCTCGCGGCCCTGCGCGAGCCCGCGCCGATCGACCTGCGCGTGAATACGCTCGCCAGCGCGCGCGACGACGCGCTGCGCTCGCTCACCGCACAGGGTGTCGAAACGACACCGACGCCTTTCTCGCCGCTCGGGCTGCGCGTGCGCGGAACGCCCGATGTCGCCGCGCTCGAGGCGTTTCGCCGGGGCTGGGTCGAGGTGCAGGACGAAGGGGCGCAGATCGCGGCGCTGCTGCTCGAGGCGCAGAGCGGAGAGCAGGTGCTCGATCTGTGCGCCGGCGCCGGGGGCAAGACGCTAGCGCTCGCGGCCGCGATGAACGGACGCGGTCGGCTCGTCGCCTGCGACGTGCGCGTCGGACGCAGCCGGCGCGCGGCGGTGCGCCGGCGGCGCGCGGGCGCGCACAACGTCGAAGAGCGCACGCTCTCGGACGAGCGCGATCGCTGGCTCGCGCGCCAGAAAGGGCGCTTCGACCGCGTGCTGGTCGACGCACCGTGCAGCGGCATCGGGAGCTGGCGGCGCAACCCCGACGCCCGCTGGCGCCTGTCTTCGGGTGAGGTCGCCGAGCTCGTTGCGTTGCAGCGCCGGCTGCTGCGCGCCGCAGCCCGGCTGCTGCGACCCGGCGGGCGCCTGCTCTACGCGGTCTGCACCTGGCTTCCGCGCGAGGCCGGCGAGCAGGTGCGCTGGCTGCTCGACACGGAGCCCGGCCTGCGCGCCGCGCCGCTCGAAGCCGTCTGGCGACGCCAGCTGCGCGGCGAGTGTCCCTCGACGCCGGAGGGCGCCGTCCTGCTCACGCCGGCCCGCCATGCGACCGATGGCTTCTTCCTCGCGCTTCTCGAACGGGAGGCGCTGAGGCCAGCGCGGGCTCGAGCGAGCGGCTTGGAATGCTAGGGGCTACCCAAGCGTGCCATGGCCGACGCCAACCGCTGGCGCGGCTTCGGGTTCGAGGGGTCGATCTCGGCGGCGCGCCGATACTGCTCGATCGCGTCGGCGAGGCGTCCTTCCATCTCGTAGGTGAGTCCGAGCTGGTACGGAACGCGCGCGTCCCGCGGATTGTATCGCGCCGCCGCGAGATACTCCTCGATCGCCTCCGCGGTTCGCCCTTGCGCGTGCACCGTGCGCCCGAGATTCCAGTGCAGGAGCGCGTTGTGGGGATCCACCTCGAGCCCCGCGCGGTACTGGTGCTCGGCCTCGTCGAGGTAGCGGTGCGTGCGCAGCCAGGTGCCGAGGTTGAGCCTGATCGCGCTCGCGCGCGGGCTGACGGCGAGCGTGTGACGGTAGAGCGTCTCGGAGTCGCGCCAGGTCCGGGTCTGGACGAAGGCGACGACTCCGTAGGCGGCGAGCACGCAGGCGGCAGCCCCGAAGAGCAGACGGCGAAGCGCGGGGACGCGCACGCGCGCAAAGAGCTCGGCTGCGCCCCAGACGAGCGCGACGGCGAGGCCGATCATCGGGAGGTAGCTGTAGCGATCGGCGAGCGCCTGGCGTCCGACGTGCACGATTCCGATCGTCGGCACGAGCATTCCCAGGAACCACAGCCAGCCCACCGCGAGGAACGGCTGCCGGCGTGCGCGCAGCACCGCGAGTGTGATCCCGATGCCGAGCGCGGCCGACGCCGCGATCGTGACGGCTGCGAGTGGGAGCCCTCCCTGGGTCTCGATGTATGGATGCGGATAGAGCAGCGCGAGATCGCGGGGCCAGACGAGATTTCCGAGATAGCGGGCGATGGCGACCACCGTGTTCGCCGCACGTTGCGCGGGGGTGATATCCCCGGTCGAGATCAAGACGTCGCGTTGGAAGCCGAGCGTGAGCAGGCTCGCGAGCGCAGAGAGCGCGAACTGGGGGATCTTCTCCACCACGAGCCGTGCGAACGCGCGCTGCCGCGCGAGCGGCCAGACGTCGAGTAGCAGCAGCGCAAATGGGAGAGTGACGAGCGTCGGCTTCGCCATCAGTCCGAGCGCGAAGCTCAGGAGCGTCGCCCACCAGGCCGCGCGCGACTCGCTGCGTGCGTAGCGCGCGTAACACAGCAGCGTCAGCATGGCGAAGACGCCGGCGAGCACGTCCTTGCGCTCCGATATCCACGCGACGGATTCGACGCGCAGGGGATGCCAGGCCCACAGGGCGGCCGCCGCCGCGCTGCGCCACGTCGCGCCCGTGAGGCTGCGCAGCGCGGCGAAGAGCAATACGGAGCCGAGCGCATGCAGCGCGACGTTGGTGGCGTGGTGCCCCCCGGCAGCGAGGCCGAAGAGCTCGACGTCGAGCATATGGGACAGCCAGGTGAGCGGGTGAGGGGGATGGGCGGTCTGGATCTCGCCCCTCGAGAAGGCGAAGACGAGCCCGTCCCGGGTGAGGCCCTGCCCCACGATCGGGTTCTCGAACACGTATTGATCGTCGTCGAAGGTGACGAACTCGAAGCCGAGAGTCTGGCCGTAGATCGCGAGCACGCCCGCCACCAGCGCCAGCCCGATCCACAGCCCCGAGCGCCGGAAGCCATTGTCTGCGCGCTCAGCCATGCCCGGCTCGTGGGTGGTGGAGCCCTCTTCTAACACAGCGGATGCCGCCCGGCCCCCGAGGCGCATTCGGTAAAGCCGGGGCGAGCGCCGGCCGAAAACGGACTGGATCCGTTGGATCCCGAGGAGCGATCCATGCGCTCGCCCTGCTACCCGTGCGCCCCCGATTCTCGCCCCCGGGCGAGGCTTGCGGGGCTACTGCTGGCCCTGGGGCTCCTCGCCTGCGCGACCGGCGCTCCGGCTCCGCCCCGTGCGGGTACGGCGACCGCCTGGGGCTATCTGCGCCTCGTTCCGCACGCGGGCGTGACGCCCACCAAGCCCGGGAGCTCGCCCTACGCGGACCGACGCATGCGCGACGTCGAGTTCGTCGACTACTCGAAGCCCGGCTTCGCCGTGGTGCACCTCGACGCTGGCCCGAGCCCCGGCGGCAGCGTACAGCTCGCGATCCGCACCAGTGGCGTGCGCACCCGGATCGACCCCCCGCAGGCCGCCGTGGGGGCGGGAGGCGCCGTCGTCGTCACGAATGCCTCGGGCGCTGCGCACGTGCTCTCGGCCCCGACGCTGGGGCTCGTGCGGCGGCTCGAACCCGGCGAGCAGGTGGAGCTCACGGT
>Ga0210377_10001207_pt1 | contig 23703 bp, 22 predicted proteins | sample PLM4_65_b1redo_FD_155480 | JGI IMG/M metagenome (GOLD analysis project Ga0210377, IMG submission 155480) | Groundwater sediment microbial communities from an aquifer in East River, Colorado, USA - PLM4_65_b1 redo | ecosystem: Environmental > Terrestrial > Soil > Riparian zone | place: USA: East...
TACTCGGCATGATCACAGTGATAGTAATCGCCATAATCACTGTCGTTGCCCTGGTCAATATACAGTTGCAGAAACAGGTTTCCGTCGCTGCAAGGCAGAATGCTCTCCTGATAGCGGAAAGCATTAAATTCGGTATTGTCAACGCCATGCATTCCGGTCGCGTTGAAGCAGTTCAGAATATGCTGTCAGACATAAAATCACAGGAATCCATCAAGGGGTTGAGGATTTTCGATACCTCCGGGAAAATTCTCAAATCCTCCGACAAGGGCGAAGTCGGAAGGATGCTCGGCAAAGACAAACTGGCCTCGCTGTTATCCGGCGCAGGCAACCAGCATGAATTACAACTTGACGACAGCAGCCATCTCGGCACAATTTCCCTGATCCGCAACAGCAGGGATTGTCATGGGTGCCATGGCGCTTCCAGGGATATTCTGGGGGTCATGGAAATTCACTTCGGAATGGACAATCTGCGCAGTTCCGTCATCGATATAAGAAACATTTCTTTTGTTGCCGCTGCAATAACCATTCTCCTCATTATCTTAACAATTTCCATATTTCTAATTTCTTATGTGGACAAGCCGATAAAGCAACTCATCCGCTCGATGCAGCATGTTGAAAAAGGGGATTTCGATACCGGACCGGTTGTAACGAGCAGTGACGAAATGAAGCTCCTTTTTGAGAGTCACAACCGCATGGTTGAAAGGCTGAAGGAACAGATGGATGCCTCCATAAACCATGAGCGCGCATTGGCTCGGGCACAGGAAAAGCTGGCACATCACCGTGAAATATATATTATGAATGAGAAGCTCGAAGAGCAGTTGAGGGAAATTGAAAACCTCAACATTAACATGGAAGAACGGATTGAGGAAATTGAAGAAGCAAATCATAAAAACACCCGGTTGGCCGCGGATCTGGAAGTGAAGAACTCCAATCTGGAAAAGGCGGTCTCCAACCTTTCAACCCTCCATAAAGTGGGGCTTGCCATCAACTCCACAATGGAGATGAACAGGCTTTTTGATCTGATAGTGAAGGTCACCACGGAAACCCTGCACGCCCAGATAGGCTATATTATCCTGACCGACAAGGAACAAACGCTCCTGAAGGTCACCACTCTCCACGGTCATGATGTGACGATATCTCCGGAAGGGACCGAATTGCCCATGAGGCCTTCCAATGTCTCCACCTGGGTAATAAAGAACCGGAAGCCACTCCTCATAACAGATATCAACGAGACACCGGAATTCGACAGGTTCAGCACCCTGGGCTACGAGCGCAAGACCCTTATCTGTGCGCCGCTTATGACCAAGGACGAGATTATCGGGACAATAACCGTGGTCAATAAACGGGACAATACGGTTTATACCAAGGAAGAGCTTGAACTCCTGAATACCATCGCAGCCCAGGCAAGCATCGCCATCAAGAATGCCAAGCTCTACGATGAGCAGCAAAAGATTTACATGAACACCATTCATGCTCTGGTTTCAGCCATTGAGGCAAGCGACAGCTATACCCGCGGCCATTCGGAGCGGGTCACCCGCTACAGCATGGAACTGGCCAAGAAACTTAACCTCCCCCAGGACCGCCTGAAGATCATCGAACGCGCGGCCATCCTCCATGACATCGGGAAAATCGGCATCGACCTGAATCTCCTGCACAAGACGGAAGAACTTACCCCGGCGGATGTGTTCGATCTGCAGCAGCATCCGGTTATCGGCATGAATATCCTTTTGCCGATCGAATTTCTCCATGATGTCAGAATATGCATCGGGCAGCACCATGAGCGTTACGACGGCCAGGGTTACCCGTACAACGTTCCTGCTGACAGACTCCTTCTGGAATCCCGCATACTCGCCATAGCCGACGCATTCGACGCGATGACATCCGACCGTCCTTACCGCAAGGCGCTCCCCACAAGAAAGGCCATGCAGGAGCTCGTCGATAATGCCGGCACCCAGTTCGACCCGGAACTGGTGCCCCACTTCATCGAACTTCTGGAAAGCGGAATATTCTCTTTTCAAAAGACATATCACAGCACGATATCCAGGTCCCTCTCCTATCAGACCTGTTCAGCCTGACGCGATAATAATCGCGTTCATTCCCCATTGTCCAAAGCGATTGCCCCTGCCCCTTAATCATGTTATATATTAATGTCAGCGCCCCTCAACCGGTCTTCGGCCACCCTCTCCAAGGGGACGGGGTCAATTTCTTGCATTGCAAACGGAGCTGCATTTTGGATCCATTACTTGAGGTCAGGGGACTCTCCACCTATTTTCATCTGGCGCATGGGACCCTCAAGGCGGTAGACGGGGTCGATTTCTCGCTGGGAAACGGAGAAACACTGGCTATCGTCGGCGAATCGGGATGCGGCAAGAGCGTTACCGCCTATTCCATAATGCGCCTCGTCATGCCTCCTGGAAGGATAGAGTCGGGCGAAGTGCTCTTCAACAGCAGGGACCTGATGGGTCTTGCGGAAAAAGAGATGCAGGGGTTACGCGGCAATCAAATTTCGATGATCTTCCAGGAGCCGATGACATCGCTCAATCCGGTCCTGACCGTGGGGCGCCAGATCGCCGAAGGGGTGATGCTCCATCGCGGTCTGTCCGGAGAAGAAGCCCGTGCGGAAGTAATAGAAATTCTGCGCCAGGTCGGCATACCTTCCCCGGCCGCCAGGTTCGGCGACTATCCCCATCAGATGAGTGGAGGAATGAGGCAGAGGGTGGTCATTGCCATGGCGCTGGTCTGCAACCCGCGGCTTCTCATCGCCGACGAGCCGACCACGGCCCTCGATGTGACCATCCAGGCGCAGATACTGGAACTGATCGACCGGATGAAAGAGTCAAGCGGGATGGGGCTGATCCTGATTACCCATGACCTGGGAATCGTTGCGGAGAGAGCCGGAAACACCGCCATCATGTATGCCGGCAGGATATTGGAATATGCGGAAACAGCGGAAATTTTCCGAAATCCTCTCCACCCCTATACACAAGGGCTGCTTGATTCGCTGCCTCAGAACTCCGCCCCCGGAATGCCGCTGAATACCATTTCCGGCCAGGTTCCGGAACTCCTGTCCGAACTGAAGGGATGCGGGTTCTGCGAACGCTGCCCCATAAAGGAGTGGCGCTGCCGGGAGGAAAAACCGGCCATGACGGAGGTCGGCGCGGGCCATCAGGTTCGCTGCTGGAAATTCCAATGAACACGCCACTTCTGGAAGCAGTTGCCCTCACAAGGCATTTCACTGTCAAAACAGGGGCCTTCGGAGAGAAAAAAACCCTTAAGGCGGTAGCCGGCGTGGACCTGTGCCTCAATGCCGGAGAAACCCTGGGTCTTGCCGGTGAATCGGGGTGCGGCAAATCAACGGTTGCCCGACTCCTCATGGGGCTCATCCCTCCTTCCGCCGGAGAGATCCGTTACCGCGGCAGAAAGCTTGGGGAAATGGAGCGGGAGGAATTCTTTTCCTTCAGGAAAGATGTCCAGATGGTCTTTCAGGACCCCTTTTCGTCCCTCAATCCACGCATGCGGGTCGGCGACATCATCGGCGAACCGCTGACGATTCATGGGCTCGCTTCCGGCAAGCAGAAGCGGGAGATGGTCATTGACCTGATGGGTAAGGTCGGACTGGCAAAAGAGCACTTCTCCCGCTACCCCCACGAATTTTCGGGGGGACAGAGGCAGCGAATCGGCATCGCAAGGGTCCTGGCCGTCTCCCCACGGCTGATTATAGCCGACGAGCCGGTCTCCGCCCTCGACCTCTCCATCCAGGCTCAGATAATAAATCTGCTTCAGGAGTTGAAAAGCGAATTCTCCCTATCCTTTCTCTTTATCGCCCACGACCTCTCAGTGGTCCGTCACATGAGCGACCGGATCGCGATCATGTACCTGGGACGAATTGTGGAAACCGGGGAGAGAGAAGCCGTTTTCAGCCGCTTTCTTCATCCATACACCGAAGGGCTTCTTTCCGCTATCCCACGGATCATGCCGGAGCAGAGAGGAAAGCGGATAATTCTGCAAGGCGACCTCCCGTCCCCTATCGACCCGCCAACCGGATGTCCTTTCCATACCCGCTGCCCGTATGCCGAGAAGCCTCTTTGCATCGAAATCACTCCCCCCCTTGAGGAAAAAGAGAGCGGACACCTGGCGGCCTGCCATCTGAGCAACAGATTGTATCGTTGAAAAAAGCTTTCGGTTGACAAATCAATTATACAATCTAATATATTAAATAACCGTCAGGAATCATTTAAGCCGGAGCGGATAATGGTTGACAAGAATTTTGTAAAAGAGAGAAACTTCACTGACGAGGCGGAAATCCTCAAGGTACTCGGCCACCCGATCCGCTTGAAGATTGTTGCCGGTCTGTGCAGCCAGGAGTGCAATGTCAAGCATATCTGGGAATGCCTCGGTCTTCCCCAGGCCACTGTCTCCCAGCACCTTGCGCTGTTGAAGAACAAGGGGGTTATTGAGGGTAAACGTGAAGGTGTGGAAGTGCACTACAGCGTGGTCAATCCCATGGTAAAGAAAATCATCGGGATTTTTCAATAGCAGCCCGCCGTGGCCTGTAAAACACATCACCCTCCTCCCGGAGGGTTTTTTATTTTGAGAAAACATGGAGTGATCATGGTTAAGATCGTGCTGGCGCGGGGAGAAGACAAACGGATACGGGCCGGTCATCAATGGATCTTCAGCAATGAGATCCGGGAGATAAGCGGAGAAAAGGTCCCCGGCGAGGCGGCCGAGATATTTGATGCTGGCGGCACCTTTGTCGGTGTAGGCTACTACAATCCCGGCTCCCTTATTGCCGTGCGCCTACTGGCCCGGACTCGGGCGGATATCGATGCCGTAGATTTCTATCGGGAACGGATAGCCATGGCCTTGGCCTTGCGGCGTCTTCTATACCCCGATATGGAGACGTTCCGGGTTGTTTACGGAGAAGGGGATTTTCTCCCCGGCCTGGTGGTGGACAAGTACGGTGATTATCTGTCGGTGCAGTTCCTCACCTGCGGCACGGACCGGAGAAAAGGGATGATAACCGGAGTGTTGAGGGATATGTTCGCACCAAAGGGGATAGTGGCCCGCAATGACGTTGCGGTGAGAGGCCTGGAGGGACTTGAGGAAAAGGTGGAACTCCTTCACGGCGATTTGCCGGCGCATCTGGAGATAGAGGAGCACAACCTCCGTTTCCGGGTTGACCTTCTCCAGGGGCAGAAAACCGGCCATTTCCTGGACCAGAAGGAGAACCATCTCTTATTGAAGGAGAGGGTAAAAGGGAAAGAGGTCCTCGATTGCTTCTGCTATTCCGGAAGTTGGGGCATTCACGCCGCGCAGTTCGGCGCTTCAGGAGTTACTTGTGTCGATTCATCGGAAAGGGCCGTTGCCCTGGCACGGGAGAATGCGGCCATGAACGGCTTTGCGGGAATCGTTAAATGCGAAGCGGCGGATGCCTTTGAGCGGCTGCGGAGCCTGAAGGGGGAAGGGCGGAGTTTTGATGTGATTGTGCTCGATCCGCCGGCGTTCGTGAAGAGCCGGAAGGTTCTGAAGGAGGCCATGAAAGGATATTTCACCATCAATCGCCGCGCCATGGAGCTGCTCAGGCCGGGCGGGTATTTGATTACCTGTTCCTGCTCCTACCACTTGGAGCGGGAGATGTTTCTCGACCTCCTGGCAAATGCAGCGCAGCAGGCAAGACGGGAGATGCGGCTGCTGGAGGTCCGCTCCCAGGCCCCCGATCATCCAATCCTCCTCTCCATGCCGGAGACAGCGTACCTCAAGTGCTTCGTGCTTCAGGCCATCTGAAGCAGGTATAGGTACAGGAAAAGGTAAAGAAGAGAAATTTGTTTAAGGTTTTCACTTTACATCTACCTCAACCTTTACCTGTCTTCCCTGCTTCACCATAGATCACCTCATAGGTGGCCGGAATGAGGCCATCCACGCCATGGTCCCTCCGGTAAGTCTCCATCATCTCCACCATGACCCCCCTTTCAGCCAAGCCCCTGCTTCGAACCGGAGCCGTGTTGACGGCGCCGATGCTTCTAAGGGAGCGGAGGAGGGGAGGGACATCCAGGTGGAACTCGACCTCCCTTTCAGAAAAGACACTGACATCAGTGAATCCTGTCCGATCGAGCGCCGTCCCGACCTCGGACAGGAATGGGAAGGTATGGGTACGCTCTTCAGAGCCCAGACCCTTACTTTCCCATGCCTTCAGATACGAATCCCGAAGTTCGAACAGGGTCTTTTCACCAAACAGCGCGAAAATGAACCGCCCCTCCGGAGCAAGTGACCGGAATGCCTCGGCGAAAACCCGGTCCAACTCCCCCAGCCACTGGAAGGTGGATGTGGAAACGATCAGGTCAAAAGCATCGTTGCGGAATGGAAGAGCTTCGGCATCACCGGTCAGGAGTGCGATGGAAGGGTTATCCCGCTGGTCGGCCCGGGCGGCCTGACACATACCGAAGGCAAGGTCAAGGCCGAAAAGCCGGGCTTCCGGGTAGAGTCCGGCCAGGTTTTTCAGTAGAATGCCTGTGCCAGCGCCTATATCGAGAATCCTCCGAGGAGAGATGTGAAGTTCCGGCAAATGTTCCGTAAGGCGGGCTATCACCCGCTTCTGAACTTCAGCATGGAGGTTGTACTCCATGGCGTTCCGGTCAAAGGCATACCTTACCCTTTTGCGATCAATTCGGACCATTGAGCCCTTCCCGGAGAAATCCCCTCACACAGGAATTGAATTCTTTAGGACGCGACAGGGGAGGAGCGTGGCCCACTCCGCTAAACTCTACCAGTCTGGGATCGGGGAGGTGCTCCGCCAGGTAGCGTGCCGCGCCGGGGGGGCAGATGAGATCGGCGCTTCCGTGGATAATCAGTACCGGCCGATCGATCTCCGGCAGCCGTTCCCGGAGATCGGTTGATGCAAGGATGGCGAGGGCTGATTGGGCCGAATCAGGCGCAGGCAGGCGCCCATCAGCGAGAATTTCCCGGCCGATGCGTCCCTCCTGCTCGGGGGTGAGCTCCCCTTGTGCAAACATGGAGCGGAAGAAGTCGCCCATTGTTCCTGTGAAGTCTCTTTTCAGGCGGAGACCCATACCGCGCGGTTCGGTTGCCTTTAAACCGTGCGGATAACCATCCGTGGCGGTGAAACGCGCCGTCGCGCCGACCAGGACAAGCCCGCTAACTCTTTGCCGCAGGCAGAGGAAGGCTGCAAGGGCCACCTGGGAGCCGAGGGACCAGCCAAGGAGGATCGCATCGGTTAGCTCCAGCCTTTCGAACAGGGTTACGATGTCGTTTACCAGATCATCAATGGTAAAACCTTCAGTTGGAATGCTTGAGTGGCCATGGCCGCGCAGGTCGGGGATGATCATGCGGAAGCTGTCGGCCAACTCCTGCTGGAAATGCCACAGTCGGCCCGACCCGGACCAGCCGTGAAGCATGACCAGCGGTCTCCCCTCTCCGGCTTCCTCGTAATAGATATTTACACCGGCGGATGTTTCAATAAACGGCATACAATAAGTTCCCGATCAGATGCTTAATAAACCGTCTCACACGAAGACACAAAGACACAAAGTTTTAACCCAAAATGGATTTTAAGGGACTCGGAAAACACCAATATCCCGTTTTAGCATCCCGTCTTCGGGCCATATTTCGCCGTGCCTCAGTCGCAAAATCCTCGACGTAGCAATGCTACGTCTGCGGTTTTGCTCAATCAGCTCGACAAAATCTGACCCAAATCCGGGTGCCATAATTGGTATATCGGCATTTTCCGTGTCCCTAAGTTTTTCTTTGTGGCTTTGTGGCTTAGTGTGAGAAAAAGTCTTAAAGAACGCTTCCTCATATTACCCCTAGCCGCTTCCCTATCTTTGCCATTACCTCCGCGGCCCACGTGAGATCCTCGTTCGTGTGGGTCGCCATGACCGTGCAGCGGAGACGGCAGCTTCCCGCAGGCACGGTTGGCGGCCTGATCCCCTGGACGAATATCCCCTCCGCGAGCAACAGCCGCGAAAACTCCATTGTCGGCCCTGCCTCGCCGACAAAGAGAGGGATGATCTGGGATTCGCTCCCCATGGTATTGATGCCGGAACTTCGCAGGGCCGATCTGAAAAGTGCGACGTTCTCCGCCAGCCTTTTTCGCAACACCCCCCCTTCCTCCGAATCGACCAGGTCAAGTGCGGCAATGGAGCTTGCCAGCACTGCGGGGGGGAGTGCAGTTGAAAATATGAAGCTGCGCGCCCGGTTGACCAGGTAGTCCACAATCTCCCGCGAAGCGGCCACATAGGCGCCGAAGCTCCCCAGGGCCTTGCCGAAGGTCCCCATCTGGATGTCGATCTCCCCCATGACATCGAATAGTTCAGCACTCCCCCTGCCGGTTTCACCGAGCACCCCGGTCCCGTGGGCGTCGTCCACCATCAACAGGGCGCCGAATTCCTTCTTGATTGCCACGACCTCCGCGAGCTTCGCAAGGTCGCCATCCATGCTGAAAACCCCGTCGCTTACAATCAGCTTGCGTCCAGGAGGTTCCGTCTCTGTAAGAATCCTGCGCAGGGCGGTGATGTCATTATGGGGATAACGGATGAGCCTAGCCCGGGAGAGGATTGCGCCGTCAACGATACTTGCGTGGTTGAGCCGGTCGGAGAAGATAACGTCCCCCCTGCCGGTAATGGCCGGTATTATGCCGGTGTTGGCCGCATAGCCGGAGTTGAACAGCAGCGCCGCTTCCGTCCCCTTGAAAGCAGCGATGCGCGCCTCCAGTTCCTCGTGCAACTCCATGTTGCCGGAAACCAGGCGGGATGCACCGCTCCCCGTTCCATATCGTTCCACTGCCCGGATAGAAGCTTCCTTCAAAACGGGATGATCCGCCAGCCCCAGATAGTTGTTGGAACAGAGGAGTAGCACCTCCCGGTCCTCCAGGACGACCCGGCCCGACTGTTCGCCATGGAGGAGCCGCATACTCCTGAAAAGCCCCTTCTCCCGCAGCTCATCAAGCTCTTCGCGAAACGTCTTCACTCGATCCCTCTTTGATCATCAATGCTGTATATTAGGCATTTTTATCATAATCTCCTGCTGTTCGTCAACCGATCATCTCCTGCCGGTTAACGTCTCCCGTCTCATATCTAACGTCTCATGCTTGCGCGCAGGCACGTCTTACGTATATTAATGTCAAGATTTTGTGTCAAGATTTTGTTGCAATGTTTTACTTTTAATTTATACTTGATATACTTTAATCGTTCGGGAGGTAGCTTAAATGCTTATCAGTCTGGCTGCGATTCTGGTAGCGATTACTCTGGTTGTTCTGGCCGCGTTCTTGATACCCGCGTTCATTGAAATTCGCAAGACCGCGACATCGCTTCGGGAATTCATAAATTTCGCCGACAGTGAATTGAAACCGGTTCTCCATGAGTTGCACCAAACCATTACAGAACTGAAGTTTATCGCCGAAGTGGCAGCAACTAGGAGTGATGACGTCAAGTCTTTCATGGAAGCTTTGGGAGATACCGGTCGTAACCTGCGAACTATAAACCATGTCGTGGGGACGGTAGCCGGAGTTCTGGCAAGTACTTCCGTTTGGGCGGTCGGCGCAAAAGCGGCGGGCAAAATGATTCTGGAGAGACTTTCAAAGATAAGAAAGGAGGGGTAATATGGCAAACGATGATCAGGGGACAAGCGCTAGTACAATATTCCTTTCATTCCTGGCAGGCGCGGCTGTGGGTGCCGGGCTGGCGCTCTTGTATGCGCCGAAGACCGGCAGGGAATTACGGGAAAAGATAGGGGAGCTGACTGACGATGCCGTCGGCAAGATCAAGACCTACGCCAATGAGGCCCAGGAAAAGATCAAATCCACCATCGAAGACGGTAAGGAAGTGATCAGGGAGAAGAAATCCATTCTCTCCACAGCGATCGAGGCCGGCAAGGAAGCGATGGAGAAGGAAAAAGAGAAGTACAGGGACAAGGAGGTGTAAAGCCCCCGGCAGTATTTAGCAAAAGCCCACATTGTGTGGGCTTTTTTTTATACGGGCAGATCATGAATTATTCAACCCTCAAGTCACGTATCTACCGTTTTTTCTCCACCACCATCTGGGATCTGGAGCCTGAGGCGTTCGCCGGCATAAGGCGCCATGGAGTTAACAACCTCCAGATACTGGCGCTGGTGTTGAAGGCCTTCCGGGACGACCAATGCCTGCTCCGGGCGTCGGCGCTGACCTTCACCACGATACTTTCGCTGGTCCCGTTTTTTGCGCTGACCTTTGCCGTGCTGAAAGGTTTCGGCGTGCACAACAAGATCGAACCTCTCATCCTGGAGAAAGTGGCAGCCGGCTCTCAGGAAACGGTGGACCGGATCATCACCTACATCAACAACACGAACATGACATCCATGGGGGCCATCGGTCTTGTGGCGCTCATCTTGACTGTAATTACCGTTCTAGGCAATATTGAAGAGGCATTCAACGTCATCTGGGGGGTGAAGGAAACACGCTCAATCTATCGCAAATTCAGCGATTATCTGAGCGTGGTGATCACCGGGCCGCTGCTCCTTCTGGCCGCGGTCAGCACTACCACCAGCCTGCAGAGCCAGTCGGTTGTCAGATGGCTGGTGGAGAAATCCTATCTTGGCGACGCCCTGCTCTTTATTTTCCGTCTGGCGCCTTATATCACCATCTGGCTTGCCCTGGTTTTTCTCTATATCTTTATACCCAATACGCGGGTGCGCTTAAAATCCGCGCTGATCGGCGGCGTTCTGGCCGGCACCATATGGCAGCTTGCCCAGTGGGGATATATCCATTTCCAGGTCGGCGTGGCAAGATACAATGCCATCTATGGGACTCTGGCCATTCTTCCCGTCTTTATGGTCTGGATTTACACCAGTTGGCTCATAGTTCTGTTCGGGGGCGAGGTGGTTTGCGCCCACCAGAATATTCGGACTTTCCGTCTGGAAGCAAGAAAATCCGCGTGCAGCCATAGCCGAAAAGAGCTGCTCTGCCTGACCATACTGGAGAATATCGCCTCTGCCTTCCATTTCGGGCGAAACCCCGTGACTGCCAATCAACTTGCCGAAGAGTTGGACTTTCCTGTCCGTGTCATCAGGGAGCTGCTTGATCTCTTGGTGGAAAGCGGCTACATCCTGGCAAACGCCGGCGACAATCCCACCTATTCCCCAGCCCGTGAACTGGAGCATATTGCCATCATCGATGTGCTGGAAACCTTGAGAAATCATGGGGACGAATGCAAAGTCACCAGGATGACCGCAGGCGAGTTACGGATGCAGGAAATCCTGACTCGGCTCGACGCCGGCATGACAGCAGCCCTTGAAGGGATGACGCTGAAAGACGTGGTCGCCCCATCGCCCCCAACGGTTTAACCCCCAAGGCTCTTAAGGCAATCTCCATACCTGATTTCCCCTTCCGGCGCCATCATTGACAAATAAGACCGATTACCTTATAGTGACTGAAACAAATTTGTATCCGGAGCCATGAAGAATACTGCCTATGCGGGATTTTAAAAATTTATCGAGAAAAAAGCGCTTCTCCCCCATCTCTCTTGTTGACCGACGCAAGCTGGACACTCTGAGAAACCTGATCGAGTCGAAGCCGGTCGATCGCCGGCTGCGGCTCATCCTCCCAGTAGTGGCATTGATCCTTGGGGCATATCCGGCGTTCAACATGCTGATTTCCGCCAGGAACGCGCAATCCAGCGTCGGCAAAAGCATAATGACTTCGGCACCAAGGATATGGCCTCTCCGAGGACTCGACAACATTCAGAGTTTCAAATATGCCGCCGATTCCCTGCCCGCCGCCCGATTCATCAACGGCAGCCTGCTGGCCCCGCTGCCGGACGGAGGGACCGTTGTTTATGCAATAGATCAGGAACTGCAAGAGCGTGTGGAAAGGGTAATGCAGACTTCAAGGGTGCCTTACGGGGTTTTTGTCGCGATCGAGCCGAAGAGCGGCAGGATACTGGCAATGGCTGCCCATTCTTCCGTTGATCCTGCCTGGGAGCGCAATTCATTCTACAATATCTACCCCATGGCCTCGCTGTTCAAGATTATCACCGCGGCGGCCGCTCTGGAAAAGAAGCAGGTTTCACCCGATACGGTATTTGCCTACAGGGGGAAGCTTACCTCCGAAAACCCTCGATTCTGGTTTGTGAAGCCGGGGAAAAACAATCTTGAAATGCCCCTTGACGTTGCCATGGGAAAATCGGTAAACCCTGTTTTCGGCAGACTCGCCAGTGATGTGGTCGGTCGGGACAACATCGTCTCCTATGCCGAGCGTTTCGGTTTCAATCAGGCGCTCCTTCCGGGCACCTGCCTGAAAACCAGCAGTTCCACCACACCGCAGAGCGACTCGGAACTGAAGCTGATGGGGGCCGGCCTCTGCCGCGAGGTGAAGATTTCGCCGCTCCATGTAGCGGCCATTATGTCGGCAATTGCCAACGATGGAGTAATGATGTTCCCGGCGCTCGCCAAGGAAATAAGAAACGGCAGGGGGGAAACGGTCTTTAACCAGCAGGGGCTGGCCCTGCGCAGCCTGGTTACTCCGGAAACCGCCGGTCAACTCTCGAAAATGCTCTCCAAAACCGTCAGCAGCGGCACCTCCCGGAAGGTTTTCCATGACCGGCGCGGCCGGTCGCTTCTGGCCTCCCTTGACATCGCTGCAAAAACCGGTTCCATTAACGGCAAGGACCCGGCAGGCCACTATAGCTGGTTTGCAGCCTATGCGCCGATAAATGACCCGCAGATAGCCCTGGTGGCGCTGATTATCAACCAGGACAAGTGGCGGATCAAGGCAACGTATCTGGGTGAACAGGCACTGGAAGCCTTTTTCAAGTAGCCGGGAACGCGACTTTTTCGCAATCTCTTCGTTGATCTTCGGGATTCCTTGTGACTCGGCCGAAGGCCTCGCCCTACGGGTAGCCTGAAGCTGTCAACTTTCGCATCCGCGAAAGTTTGCGACGGATTATATGAGTCGCGCAATCCCTTGATCGCCTTGACCTTGCGAAAAATCCACGTTCCCTATTAATATTCCATCACATCTCACTGGAAAATCATGGACTGCATGCAATGCGGCACCTGCTGCACCGCGCCGGACATAATTACATTGGGGAAACCACTGGGGGCCAGATGCCCGCATCTGGACGACGACGATCTCTGCGCGATTTATGAAGAGAGGCCGGCGGTATGCCGTGGCTACCAGGCCGACGGGATATGCCTGGAGATAGCAGCGCCGACCCTGGAGGAAAGGGTGGAAAGGTATCTTACGCTGTTCGGGCTGCAATAAGGAGCGCAACCTTTACGGTTTATATTGCTTCAATGAAAATGCGCCGTTGCTCCATTCGCCATAGGTAAAGTGGTTGATCCAGTCACCGAGCGAAAGGAGGGTCCGCGCCCTGCCGTCGGAAGTCTGCTCTAAGAGCGGCAGATGAAAGTGACCGACAATGACTGCGTCGCACCCCTCCCGGAATCGAGCGGAGGCGAATTCCCGCAGAATCGCTGGATAATCCCACTTGATCCGTCGCGTATCATGGTTTTTTCTGCTCGCCCGGCCCATCCGCTCCGCTATGTATGAAGCAACGAATGGCGGAACCATCGGTATGATCGCCCTGGTCAGACGGTTATGCAGGAGAAATCGCAACAGCCTGTAACCGTGGTCGGCGGTGTTGATCTGATCTCCATGGCAGAGATACACTTTCTTTCCATCCAGTTCAAAGATAGCCGGTCCGCTTAATACCCGGGCATTGAGGGTCTCCTCGAAAAAGGGGCCCATGTGAAAATCATGGTTCCCTTCGAAATATATGATTCCGACCCCTTTTTCATGCAGCAGCCTGAGTTGTTCCAGCACCGGCAAATAGTGGCGGAAGGGGACCTCCGGGTACCCGATCCAGAACTCGAACAGGTCCCCCAGGATGAAAAGCGTATCGGTTTTTTCGGGCAATCCGGCGAGGAAATCGAGCAGAAACCGGTAATTCCCATCGGTTTCGTTTTTCAGATGGGCATCTGAAATAAATATCTTGCACATGACGGCACTATAAAGGAAAATAAATGAAAGGTAAAGGTGGAGGTAAAGATACCTCGCTCAGACTTTAAAGGAATCTTGATGAACATGATGAACATGATGAGGGCAGTGGAATTAGTCTGGGACGATCTCCTGGATGCCTTTGAGAACACCGATCCGGACATCGTCTATTTTCTCGACAAAAACAGCGGCGAGATTTTCTTCGTTCCCATCGATTATGAAGACGACGATTTCTGGGATGAGATGGAGATCAATGACGATCAATTTCTGGAAATGCCCGGATTCGATTATGAAAAGGAAAGACTCCTGGTCCATGAGTTTATAAAGGGGGTAAAGAGCGCGAAACTGCGGGATCTCCTGACCCGCGCTTTTGTCGGCAAACGCCCCTACGGCAGGCTGGACGAGATCCTGACTTTTTACCCCGATGAGTTGGAGCGGTTGTCGGCGCAGAAAGAGCAACTCACCAACGATCGGGTGCGTAGCTGGCTTGAAGAGCACGATATCTTCACTTTCGGGGGGTCATGCTAGAACCAGAAGAGATTCTCTCACACCTGCGGAGATAAAGTAGACTGCGAATCAACAGGGATAACCAGGGAAAACCTTCTACATTCCGGATGCAAAGGCAATTCTGTTTTTTCCATTCCTATCCAGTAAAGAAATTTCTTTTTTCTCAGGAGACCCATGACGTCAAACCAGCTGGTCGGGAACAGAGTGATAACGGCGCTATTGATCGCTGTCGCGCTCATTGCCGCGGGTTACGCCATCCGCCATACATTTTCCTGCTTTCTTCTCGCCTTTGTAATTGCATATCTCCTTGACCCTTTCGTTGTATTCATGGAGAGGCGCAAGATCGCCAGGAGTTATGGGATCATTATCCTCTATGCGCTCCTCGGGCTGTTTTCCGTATTCTTTTTTCTCTACCTGGGACCTCTTCTCAACCTTCGCTGGGAGTCGATGATCCGCGATCTCCCCCTCTACCTGCAGAAGGGGAAGGAGATAATTCAGAAGTGGCAGGGGGGAATCGGGCCTGCCAACGCAACGGTAGAGTGGCGCTGGTTGATCGACAACCTCGTCGGGGGAATGGATGAAATGTTTTCCAGGGTCGGCTCCGGCGTCTATGCGGCAGTGACTCAAGTAGTATTCAACCTTTTCAACCTCGTGCTGGCGCCTATCCTGGTCTTTTTCATGCTCTTCTACAAGCAGGAGATCAAAACCGGGATAAAGAAATGGATTCCCCCGGGCCGCAGCGACGCCATCCTGGAAATGGGTCGGGAGGTAAACGCCAGCATCGGCGGCTACATCAAGGGACAGCTTTTCGTTTCGCTCATCGTCGCCATCCTGGCCACCATAGCGCTCTTTTTCCTGGACGTAGACTATGCGCTCTTCAACGGGATTTTTGCCGGACTGGCATCTATTCTCCCCTTCATAGGCGTTATTATCGCCACCATTCCCGCCCTCTTCTTCGCCTATATCAAGTTCCAGAGCGGTCTAATCATCGTCAAGGTTATCGCCGCCTTTGCCGTGATCTATTTTCTCGAAGGGTATCTCATCAAACCCCTTGTCTTCAAGGAGGCAATGAATCTCAATCCGCTGGTCACAATCATAGCTGTAATGGCATTCGGCGAGCTGATGGGCTTCTGGGGGATACTCCTCGCAATTCCCATTGCCGCAGCAGTAAAGATCTTTTCTTCCCATCTGCGCCGCGGCGATTTCAACGAGGGGAGTTGAAGCCATGAACGGAGCACGAGGAAGGGCCGGAACCATCTATATACTGGCGGCGATCTTCGGCGTGCTGCTTGTGTCAGGCTTTCTGATGCGCCATACACTTTCCGCCTTCCTGACTTCGCTGGCACTTGCGTATCTTCTCAACCCCCTGATCAATTACCTGGAAAACCTCGGTCACAGGCGTATTACAGCCATTGTCATCCTGTACGCGTTCGGTTCAGCCCTCCTGATAATAGTATCGCTTCTGATGATACCCTATATCGGTCAACAGGCGGAGCTCTTGACCGATGAGATGCCCCGCTATGCGCAAAATGTGAAAGCCGCCTTGGGAAAATGGCAGATAATGCTGACGCCATATTACAGCGGCGAGGAGGGGGCCTGGCTTATCGCCCGGGCCGAGGAGTTCCTGACGACATTTACCGGGGAAGTCACGGGAATCGGCTTATCAAGGCTCAAGGGTGCATTGTTCGGGGTGTTCAACCTGGCGCTGGCGCCGATCCTGGTTTTTTTCATGCTCCTCTACAAGGAATTCATCAAAAAGGCTCTGCTTCGCCTCATCCCTGCCGCGGAAAGGGAGTACCTGACCTGCCTGGGGGATAAGATCAACCGCGCCATGGAGAGATTCATCGTGGCAATGCTTCTCGATGCCATGCTGGTGGGGATTCTCTGTTTTGCTGCGCTCTGGATGCTCGACATAAAGTTCCCCCTCCTGAACGGGCTCTTTGCGGGTTTTGTCTCTATCGTGCCGGTCATCGGCGGTCTAGTGGCAGTCATCCCTCCCGCTTTTCTCGGTTATGCGGAAAGCGGCGACCTGACCATAATTCCCAAAGTCTGCGCCATCTTCTTTCTCATTTTTATTGTTATTGAAGGGAACCTTATCAAGCCGCTCATAATGAAGAGCACCTTGAAGCTCAATCCTCTGGCGGTGATCTTTGCCGTGATGGCCATGGGGGAGCTCCTCGGCTTCTGGGGGATCATCCTTGCGGTGCCGCTGGCTGCCGTGGTGATGATCTGCGCCCAGGAGATACATACTCGTTATTATGACGGAATGCCGGAATAACCGCCTTCGCCGATCCGCAAAAGGAGAATTCAGCCAGGCCGTAGCGGTACTGAAACGGAGGGGGAAGATGCTGTAAAACTTTACAAACTTTTACCCCCCCCAACCAAACCTCCCATCCTTGTAGTTTCCGCAAAAATAGTGTAGGATAGCCCCCTCGTCAGGCAATCACCTTTTATCGCAGGAACACCCGTGCTTACAGGAATAACTCTCGTCATCGCTTCATACCTGCTCGGCTCCGTCCCGACCGGGCTCCTCCTGGGCAAGGCACTCGGTGTCGATATCCGGGCATCAGGCAGCGGCAACATCGGCGCAACCAATGTCTATCGTACGCTGGGGCGCAACGTGGGGATCGCGACCCTCCTGTGCGACTGCCTGAAGGGACTGATACCGGTCCTGGCAGCCCGCTGGATGGGGCTCCCGGACATCTGGGTTGCAGCAGCCGGGTTCGCGGCTTTCTTCGGTCATGTCTATACCGTCTTTCTCCGCTTCAAGGGTGGAAAAGGGGTAGCAACCGCGCTCGGGGTATTCCTCGGCACGTCCCCTGCGGCGGTACTGATCGCAATGGGGGTATTCGCACTGGTTATCTGGAAATGGCGATACGTCTCCCTCGCCTCCATCACCGCCGCAGCCGCCATGCCTATCGTAGTGGCGATTATCGACCAAAGGCCTCTCATTACAGCCTTGACAATTTTGATAGCGGCCATTGTCATCTGGAAACACCGTGAAAACATCAGCCGGCTTAAGGCCGGAACCGAAAATAAATTCAAGGCTTGATTGATCACCCGATGAAGTTCCCTCTGTTAAAAAAATACCGCATCCAACTGCTTGTTGCTATTACACTATCTCTTCTCTTCCTGTTGGCCCGCTTTGGTCTCTTCCTTACAAACCCTCCCGGCACGGGGAAAAACGAACAGATTATAGATTTCGACCAGGGTCAATCCCTGAAAAAATTTGCCGTAACCATGGAGAAGTGCAAGGTCATCAGCAACGCCGGGCTGTTTGTCCTCTATGCGCGCCTGCGCGGGGACGATGGACGGGTCAAGGCGGGATACTACCAGTTCAACGACGGCATGAAGCCTGCCGAGATCCTGCGCCGGATGGTTGCGGGAGAAGTTTACGTACTTCGCTTCAGCGTCCCTGAAGGATACTCCATCTACCAGATCGCGGAGCTTCTTGCCGGACGCCGTCTGTTCGACAGGGACGTCTTTCTCAGGGAATGTTTCAGCAAGCCGCTCCTCCGGGAACTGGGCGTCAGCGGGAATAGCATGGAAGGGTATCTCTATCCCAGCACCTACGACCTTACTCCTGATATGACCCCGGCGGGCCTTATAAGGCTCATGTCGGTACAGTTCGATAAGGTTTATGAACGTGAATTCGCCGACAGGGCAAAGAAAGCAGGCATGACGAAGCGGGAGATAATCATTCTGGCCTCCATAATCGAAAAGGAAGCGGTCAGACCGGAAGAGAGACCGCTCATCGCCTCGGTGTTCCGCAACCGCCTGCGCCGCGGGATGCCGCTGCAGAGCGACCCTACGGCAGTTTACGGGGTGCGCGCCTTTGCGGGGAACGTTTCGAAAAATGACATATCCCGCGCCACCCCCTACAACACCTATCTGATCGGCGGGCTCCCCCCCGGTCCCATCGGCAATCCCGGCAACGGGGCTATAGAGGCTGCCATCAATCCGGCAACGACACCTTATCTCTATTTTGTGGCCAAAAAAGACGGGTCTCACCACTTTTCCACCACCCTCGATGAACATAACAACGCTGTAAGGAAATATCTGAAATCCTCAGGTGGCCCTTTTTCCCGGCCCATAGCCGGGCATGGCAGTGAGAGAAAGATTCTTGCGGCAGTAAAATAAAGTCCTGGATCTTCCGTCGGATTTACCTCCGCATCCCTTACCAACGTGCACCCTGCAAGCTTCAGCGACCTTTTCAATGCTCCCTTGCGACCATCGAAAATCTGATGCTTGTTCGACAATTCACCAATAAAAAATGATCTTTACATAAAAAAAACTTCCATTCGGCGCGTCAATGCGCTAGATTCTGCTGAGTTGGACACTACGGTGGTAGATCGGAGGGCGCATGGGCAGAATTTTCTGCAGAATCGTGATGACGCTGTGTTGCACCATCCTCCTGGCTGCGTCTGTGCAGGCCAAGACGCTGAAGGAGGTCTACCTCAAGGATGGCGGGATAATCAAGTGTCAAAATGTATGGCAGGCAAACGGCAAGGTGAAGGTTCTCGTCAACCATGAACTTCTCGTTGACCTTTCCAGGTCTGAAGTTGACCTGGAAAAGACCTTCGGCAAGAAACCGGCAAAGTCCGCGAAGAAGATGAAGGCCGGGAAAAAGGGGGCTTTTAAACCGGCCGCCATTGAACCGGAGACAATTCCGCAACCGCCGGCAAAACCGGTTGTTCCTCCGGCAGCGGAACAGAAGCCTGAAACCCGCCTGAAACCTGAGGCAAAACCGGCTCCTCCTATAGCAAAACCGGTCGCTCCAGCCGTAAAGAATGCTACTCCCACACCTAAACAACCAGCTTCCAAGGAGATAAAACCATCGTCTCCGGCGGCGAAACATCCACCCGCAGAGCCTGTTAAACCTGCGCCACCGGCACCGAAACAACAGGCCGAGTCCGCTTCAAAGCCTGCTGCTCCGGCCGCAGCAAATGCTCCACCTGCGGCCAAACCGGCTGTGCAGCACCCCACGACCTCGGCGAAAAAGCCTACTACCGGGGCCGCCGCCACTAAACCTGAGGCTCCTCGCTCCAATCTCCCGCTTGCCAAACCCGCAACGCCTCCTGAGGAAAAGAAATCTTTTCTCTCCGGCAATATGAAAAACTTCGCCCTCGCGGGTCTGCTTCTGCTCCTGGTGATAGGCTACGTGGTATATAAAAAGAAGCAATAGGCTAAATCAACCAGTAGACTCGCCATACAGGTGATCCCTGAAAACGTTTGACAAATGAGAGGGGCCGGTAACACCGGCCCCTCTCATTTGTCAATGCAAGCTCCGTAATCTTTAAGCTCGCCGCTTGTATAAGGCATCTTCCTGCCGCACTTCTGGCACCTCCAGAAGAGCGCCCCTGCACCCGGGGTCAGGACCATCGTCCCCTGGCAATCTGGGCAATTCTTTTGCGCTTCCATATCCCCACCTCCACTGAGTAAAACAGGTTCAGGCCGAGATACGCTGATGGCCGGGAACCTTTTCCCGGTTCACCCGTCTACTCCACCTCTTTTACCGCTTTCATGATCCCTGACGGAGTGATCTGGGCGTTTCCGACCAGTGTCAGGGTCTTGTTTGTCTTGGCGTTATGTAAAACCATTGTCGGCGTGGAGACGACCCTGAACTGCTCCGCAAGTTTCTGAGAGTTTGCCATCTGCTGGGTCACTTCCAGGAAGCTCAGTTGCTTGTACGTGACTTTCAGGGGCGCAATTGCGGCCATGATGTCGTCGTATGAAGGGTTCTTGGTCTTCTGCGCAACGACAAAAAGCGCCTTGCGAAGTTGCATGATTTTAGCTTTCTCATATGCCGCAAATGAGAGGTGGTAAGGGACGAAGTTCAAAGAGTCCTGATGTATGATTTTGTCAACGAACAGGATCCTTGCCTTCTTGGTCAGGGCCGGGTAGACGGCCTCCATTGACTCTTCCACCTTTGAACAGAACGGACAGAACCAGTCGGAAAAGAAGTAGACTTCCAGTTTGCTGTTCTGCTTGCCCACATAAAGGTTAAGCTGCCCCGCCGAGGCTTCTTCTTTGGCCATCCCCGAAAAGGTCAGGGCAAAACCGATCATGGCGGTAACAAAGATAATCATCGGTTTGCCGAATGTCTTCAGATTCATCTGGAATTCCTCCTTGCAGGATTTGAAATATCTGCCCAGCTGGCAGGCAGCCAGGATAAAGACGATGGCAGCTGCGGCGAGACAGAGCGGGCACCATGCCCCGATAACGTTTTTCTGAAGCAGGATCATATTGATTTCAGCGCCGGACGCACCCGCCAGGAGCAGGTTAAACATCAACGGCGCACCGGGGATCCGGTTTATCAGGGAAACGAGCAGTCCGGCAAGGATGAAGAAGGCAATGCCTATGGGGGTAAAAGAGATGCCGAACAAAAGGTACTTATGGACCTCGGTGCAGGCGCCGAAGGTGCACAGGTTGGTGGCCGTGATGACGGAGATGGCAACTCCGGCCGCGATCAGAACCAGAAGGAAGAGGCGATAGCGATTACCCATGGGACAGCTCCTGCTGTTTGCTTTGATTGGCTACCTTTATATTTTTATACTATTATTCCGGCAATTACAATACCGAACTGGGAGGGGTCTCGGTTACATAAAGGTTCATGCTCAGAGCTGTGGAGAGGTTATGAAAGTGGGGGGTCAATATCTATCAAGCACCCACAACGGCGCCATTTGGGCGGTCAATTTCGGATATATGAAGGTCTATCGTCATTCCGGCTGCATCAAGGTCTGGATGGAAACCGATTATCCAGTCGCGAAAGTGCAGTAGCACACCGACTCATGACAACCCGAAGCATAAGAACGCGCCATATGAATGCTTGACACACGATATTGTATGCGCTATTTAAATATTGTAATAAATTCTTAGCTGTCTATGAAAACTGAATATCGGATCAACGGCGCCCGAAAGGGCTTAATAGAGAAGAGGGGTGCAAATCCCCCGCGGACCCGCCGCTGTAAGCGATGACGAAGGGCAGAATGCCACTGGTCGGTTGACTGGGAAGGCGCCCGGAGGATGATTCGCGAGCCAGAAGACCTGCCAATGATCCCAACCACAAATAACTCCCCGGAGATTGGGAGCGTGGAATGCGGGTTAAAGGACTTTGAATACGGAAAGTCCGTATGATGCTTCGGCACATGCGGACTTTTTTTATGCCTTAACCGCAGTTTGCGACCCGACTCCTTACAACGCGGACTGATAGCTCCAACTGCCGAAACCAGATTGAATTCAAACGAATTGAGAAGAGGAAGAGGGGTGCAAATCCCCCGCTGCCCCGCAGCCGTAATGGGAACGAAAGCCTGTCGCCGTGAGGCGAAAAGCCACTGGGAGATATCCTGGGAAGGCGGGCAAGTAGGTGGCCCTGAGCCGGAAGACCGCTCCATTCGTAACTTCGAGGGAGGGATGTCATGAGGAAAAGAATTTTAAACCTGTTATGTATACTGTTGCTGTCAACTCCGGCCTTTGCCGAACCACCCGACGTAACCCTGCCAGAGATCGTCGTCACCGCGTCCCGCTGGGAAGAACCTGTTGATCGTGTTCCGCAGGATGTAACCATCATTACCCGTGCCGATATCGAGAAAAAGGGTGTCCCCTTCGTAGCTGATCTCCTGAGAGTGCAGCCGGATCTTCAGGTTGTGCAAAACGGTGGGCCGGGTACGAATGCAACCCTGCTCATACGCGGCGGCGGTAGTAATCAGGTGCTGGTGATGGTTGACGGCATCAAATTCAACAGCCCCTCCGTCGGTTCCGCAGACCTGTCCGGGTTCCTGACCACTGATATTGAGCGAATCGAGATCATCAAGGGTCCGCAAAGCACCCTTTACGGGTCCGAAGCAATGGCAGGTGTAGTCAATATCATCACAAAAAAGGGAACAGGCAAACTGAAGGCCGACCTGAGCGTAGAGGGAGGTTCCTTTGCCACCGTCAAGACAGCAGGTTCAGTTTCCGGGGGGACTGAAAGAACGAATTACCGCCTTTCCGCAACCTGGTTGGATACGGATGGTATACCCATCGCCAGGAACGGCAAGGTACCGAACGGCTATACCAATAAGTCGGTATCAGCACGGCTCGGCGCGAACCCGACCGATAACTCGTCCGTCGAACTTAACCTGCGGTACGGGACGGACAATACGCAGCTGGATAATTACGAATTCGGTGTCGGACCGGTGGACACTCGGAACTATGTTCAGAAGCGTGAAAACTATCTCGTGGCCGCCACAGGAAAAATCTTCCCTTGGAAAAACTACGAACAGAGCCTGTCGCTCTCCTTCCTTCGGGACGATAACAAATCCACGGATCCGGTTACCGCATACAATAATTTCCGAGTCAAAACAACCACTGAACATTTAGACTGGCAGCACACCCTTGAGTTGAAGCCGCTGACAGTTACAGGAGGCTTCGCCTATCGCTACGAGGCTGCCGAAAATGTGGGATCATTCGATAAGTCAATTGACAACAAGGCCGGCTACCTGAACGCCAAACTCACCCTGCTGGATGATGCGTTGATCCTTAACGCCGGGGTGCGCTACGATGACCATTCAACCTTCGGTGATGCAGTCACTTACCGGACGGGGCTGCTCTATCATCTTAAACCGCTTGGGATGAGGTTCAAGGCGAACCTTGGAAGCGGGTTCAGGGCGCCCTCTCTGAATGAGCTTTACTACCCATTTTACGGAAACCCTGACCTGAAACCCGAAAAAAGCACCGGCTATGACGTCGGCCTTGAAAAGGACTTGTTTGACAAAAAGCTGGTCCTTGGAGCCACATGGTTTTCCCAACGCTACCGCAACCTTGTCCAGACCAATTTCTACACATATCGCGCGGATAATATCGGAAACGCCCAGACCGAGGGGGTGGAATTAAACGTGTCGGCACAACCGTTTGACAACCTGAGAGTAAACGCGGCCTATACCTGGCTTGACGCAGTAAACAAGGATACCGGCGCATTTCTCCCTCTCCGCTCCAGAAACAAATTCACCTCATCCCTGGATTACACCATAGCGAAACTAACGGTTATCGGCGAATACCAGTATGTCTCCAAGCGGTTTGATTCCGGCCTGAATCGAGACATATCCTCCTATTCCTTGGTAAATCTGAAGGGATCGTATCTCCTGCATAAAAATCTGTCACTCTTTGTGAGAATCGATAACCTCTTCGACAAGTCTTACGAAGAGGCTGCCGGATACTGCACACCAGG